>Ga0163199_1000825_pt1 | contig 19510 bp, 22 predicted proteins | sample PL_2010_150m_FD_113537 | JGI IMG/M metagenome (GOLD analysis project Ga0163199, IMG submission 113537) | Freshwater microbial communities from Powell Lake, British Columbia, Canada to study Microbial Dark Matter (Phase II) - PL_2010_150m | ecosystem: Environmental > Aquatic > Freshwater > Lake ...
CTGGCGCATCGAGGACCTGCGCGCGATTCCCTGGGTGTTCAGCTGGGCACAATGCCGCGTGTTGCTGCCCGGCTGGTACGGCTTCGCCAGCGGCGTCGATGCCTGGCTCGCCGAACATCCGCATGGCATGGACACGTTGCGCGCGATGTATCAGCGCTGGCCGTTCTTCCGCAGCGTCGTGTCCAACATGGATATGGTGCTGGCCAAGACCGACCTGTCGATCGCTGCGCGCTATGCCGAACTGCTGCCGGATACTGCGCTGCGCGAGCAGGTGCTGGGTCGTATCGGCGCGGAACTGAACCAGTCCATCCATTACCTGCTGCAAATCACCGGTCAGCCGGAACTGCTCGCCGACAACCCGGAACTCGCACAAAGCCTGCGCGGCCGCATCCCCTATCTCGATCCGCTCAACCACCTGCAGATCGAGCTGTTGCGCCGCTATCGCGCCGGCGACACCGACCAGCTGACGCGGCGCGGCATCCATCTTTCCATCAACGGGCTCACCGCCGGCTTGCGCAACAGCGGCTAGTCAATCCGGGCTCGCCCCGGAGCGCTTTACGCCGGACGAATTATGTGAAAGTATGGGCCTCGGCGCGTGCTATGCCGGATACAAATCAGGCGCAGGCGTGCTCTACAGATCGCGGCAAAGACCGCGGCGGACGACACCAGCTCGATCAAGACTTGGCTTGCGCGGGCGAATGCTCCAATCAGAAGGAGGGATGCGATTCAGACCCTAGCGACAAACGGGACCAGCCTGCTGGCTGTCGACGGCGTGTCGGTGCACTTCGGCGGCATCGTCGCGCTCGATGGCGTTTCCTTTTCAATTTCGTCCGGGGAGATCGCCGGACTGATCGGCCCCAATGGGGCCGGCAAGACCACGCTGTTCAACTGCCTGTCCCGCCTGTACCGCTTCCAGAGCGGCACGATAGCGTTCGACGGCCGGTCGCTGCTGGACATTCCGCGGCATGGCATCGCCGCCGCCGGTATTGGTCGCACATTCCAGAATCTCGCGTTGTTTCGCACCATGACGGTGTTGAACAATGTCATGCTCGGCCTTCACTGCCGCACCCACACAGGTTTCCTGTCCAACGCGCTGCGCCTGCCGCGGGTGGCGCGCGAGGAGCGCGCCTCCGCCGCCAAGGCGCAGGAACTGGTCGCTTTTCTGGGCCTGGAGTCGGTCGCCGGCAAGCGCGTGTCCGACCTTCCGTTCGGCACGCAAAAGCGTGTCGAACTGGCGCGCGCGCTGGCGAGCGAGCCCAAGCTGCTGCTGCTGGACGAGCCGGCGAGCGGTCTGAATCACGAGGAAGTGCATGCGCTGGGCAAGCTGATTCGCGACATCCGCGACCGGCTTCGGGTCACCGTGCTTCTGGTGGAGCACCACATGAGCCTGGTGATGAGCGTTTCGGACAAGGTGGTGGCGCTCAACTTCGGGCGCAAGATCGCCGAAGGTACACCGGCCGAAGTGCAGCAGCACCCGGAAGTTGTGCAGGCCTACCTCGGGACCAGCGCCTGATGGCGTCGCTGCTGCAAGTATCCAAGCTGCACGCGGCCTACGGCCCGACGCGGGTGCTGCACGGCATCGATTTTTCCCTTGAAGAAGGCTCGATCACGGCGCTGCTCGGCGCCAACGGCGCGGGCAAGACAACGACGCTGCGCGCGCTGTGCAACATGGTGCAGACGGAGGGCGAAATCAGCTTTGCCGGGGCGCGCATCGAAACCAAGGCGACGGAAGATATCGTGCGCCTGGGAATCGCACACGTTCCCGACGGCCGCGGCACCTTTGTGCAGCTGACCACCGAAGAGAACCTGCGCCTGGGCGCCTATGTGCGCAAGGACAAGCGGCAGGTGGAGCAGGATTTCGAGCGCATCTACGGCTATTTTCCACGTCTGAAGGAACGCCGTCATCAACAGGCCGGCACGCTATCCGGCGGCGAGCAGCAGATGCTTGCCGTGTCGCGCGCCCTGATGCTGCGGCCGCGCCTGCTGCTGATGGACGAACCCTCATTCGGCCTGGCGCCGCTGATAGTGCGCGATATTTTCGATATCCTGCGCACCATCAATCAGACCGAGAAGGTCAGCATCCTGCTGGTGGAACAAAACGCCGCGATGGCCCTGGACCTGGCCGATCACGCCTATCTGATCGAGACCGGCCGTGTGGTGCTCTCCGGCACATCGGCCGACATCAAGGGCAACGACGCCGTGCGGCGCTCGTATCTGGGCTACTAGGGCAGAGCACAATCAATGGACGCCTTCCTCAACCAGGTTTTTGCCGGCCTCGCCACCGGCGGCATTTATGCCAGCGTCGCGCTGGCGCTGGTGATGATCTACCAGGCGACGCACCACGTGAATTTCGCCCAGGGCGAAATGGCCATGTTCTCGACCTACATTGCCTGGGCCATGATCAACGCCGGCATGCCTTACTGGCCGGCGTTTTTCCTCACGGTTGCAATCGCCTTTATCCTCGGTGTGCTGGTCGAGCGGATTATCGTACGGCCGGTGGAGCGGGCGCCGGTGCTCTCCGTGGTGGTCGTGTTCATCGGCTTGCTGGTGATTTTCAACAGTCTCGCCGGCTGGATCTACACCTATACCATCAAGGTGTTTCCGAGCCCGTTTCCCGCTGAGCCGGTGCATCTGGGCGCGCACCTGTTTTCCTCGCACCAGATCGGCGCGGTCGGCGTCACTCTGGTAGTGCTGGCGCTGCTGTACCTGTTCTTTCGCTACACGCCGCTCGGCCTGGCGATGCGTGCGGCGGCGCAGAACCCCGATTCGAGCCGCCTGGTCGGCATCCGCGTTGGCTGGATGCTGGCCCTGGGCTGGGGCCTCGCGGGGGCGATCGGTGCGGTCGCCGGCATGATGGTCGCGCCCGTGGTCTACCTCGATCCGAACATGATGTCCGGCATCCTGCTGTATGCGTTTGCGGCGGCGCTGGTCGGAGGCGTCGACAGCCCCGGCGGAGCGGTGTTTGGCGGTTTCCTGGTGGGTGTGTTGGAAAACGTGCTCGGCACTTACGTGATCGGCAACGAACTCAAGCTCGCGTTCGCACTGTTGCTGATCGTCGGCGTGCTGGTGGTCCGTCCGTCCGGGTTTTTCGGCAAGGTTCACGTGAGCAGGGTATGAGCGCATGACCACAGAATCCACAACTGCGGCCGTTCCCGTTTCCGCTGCAACCAGCAGGATGCGCGTCGTCGCCTACGCGGTGTTGCTTCTGGCTGTCTGCGCGTTGCCATTCCTGGTGAGCAACTATCGTACGTTTCAGTTCACGCTGGTGCTGGTCTACGCTATAGCGCTGCTGGGGCTAAATATTCTTACCGGCTACAACGGTCAGATTTCACTGGGCCACGGCGCCTTCTATGCTATCGGCGCCTACGTCGCGGCGGTCCTGATGGACAAATTCGGCGTGCCCTACTACCTCACCGTGCCCGCGGCCGGTGTCGTCTGCCTCGCGGTCGGTTTTCTGTTCGGCCTGCCGGCGCTGCGCCTGGAAGGACTCTATCTCGCGCTGGCCACCTTCGGACTCGGCGTGTCGATGCCGCAAGTGCTCAAGGACAAGCATCTGGAGCATTGGACCGGCGGCGTGCAGGGCATCGTGATCATCAAGCCCGATCCGCCGTTCGGCCTGCCGCTCAACCAGGACCAGTGGCTGTACTACTTTACGCTGGCCGTGCTGCTCATCATGTTCCTGCTCGGATGGAACCTGCTGCGCGGCCGCATCGGGCGTTCGCTGGTCGCAATCCGCGACCAGCCGGTCGCGGCGGAAGCGATGGGTGTGAACAATGCGCTGTACAAGTCGCTCGCTTTCGGTGTCTCGGCCATGTATACCGGCGTCGCCGGCGCGCTCGGGGCGATCGCGGTGCAGTTCGTTGCGCCCGACAGCTTCACCATTTTCCTGTCGATCACGTTTTTGATCGGCATTGTCATCGGCGGCCTCGCGTCCATTTCCGGCGCGATATACGGCGCCTTATTTATTCAATTCGTGCCCAATATCGCCGACCAGATTTCCAAGGCGGCGCCGTGGGCGATCTACGGCGTGTTCATGATCGGATTCATGTATGTAATGCCGGTCGGCGTGGCGGGCGCAATCCGCATTGTCTGGGCGCGAATCCGGCATCGAACCAAAGGCGGTGACAATAGTCAGAAGTCGTAGCAGCACAACCAAAGGAGGAAACACCATGTCAACCAAGCAACTGTTAGTTTCAGCGGCAATCGCCGGGCTTGCGCTCGGTACGTCTGCGGCGTTTGCGCAGAAGAAATACGATGTCGGCGCCACCGATACCGAGATCAAGATCGGCAACATCATGCCCTACAGCGGGCCGGCCTCGGCTTACGGCACAATCGGCAAGGCTGCCGGCGCATATTTCAAGAAGATCAACGACGAAGGCGGCATCAACGGGCGCAAGATCAACTTCATCAGCGTTGACGACGGTTACAGTCCGCCGAAGACGGTTGAAATGGCGCGCCGCCTGGTCGAGCAGGACCAGGTGCTGCTTATTTGGGGTCCATTGGGCACGCCGCCCAATACGGCGATCCAGAAATATATGAACGCGAAAAAAGTGCCGCAGCTGTTCGTGTATACCGGTGCGACCAAGTGGAATGACCCGAAGAACAATCCCTGGACCATGGGCTGGCAGCCTAACTATCAGACCGAGGCCGCGATCTACGCCAAGCACATTCTGAAGACCAAGCCGGACGCGAAAATTGCGATCCTTTTTCAAAACGACGACTACGGTAAGGACTATGTCAAAGGCCTTGAGGACGGGCTCGGCGACAAAGCCAAATCCATGATCGTGGCCAGGGCTTCCTACGAGACCAGCGACCCGACAGTGGACTCGCAAATCGTGCAGTTGCAGGGATCGGGGGCGAACGTGTTCTTCAATGTCACCACGCCGAAATTCGCAGCGCAAGCTATCCGCAAGGCCTACGATATCGGCTGGAAGCCGGTGCAGTACCTGAACAACGTATCAGCTTCCATCGGTGCGACGCTGATCCCGGCCGGCCTGGATAAATCGGTCGGCCTGATCTCCACGGGATACCTCAAGGATCAGGCGGAGCCGGAATGGAAGGACGACAAGGGCATGAACGACTGGCGCGCTTTCATGGCGAAATATTATCCGGAAGGGAACATCAAGGACGGCGGCAATATCAGCGGCTATGGCAACGCGCAGACACTGGTGCAGGTGCTGAAACAGTGCGGCGACAACCTGACCCGTGAAAACGTGATGAAGCAGGCGGCCAACCTGAAGAACTTCCGCACCGAGGTGCTGTTGCCCGGGATCACGATCAACACCGGTCCCGACGACTTCGCGCCGATCCAGTCGGTGCAGCTCGCCCGCTTCGATGGCAAGGAATGGGTCCGCTTCGGCGAGATTCTGGGAAAGTAAGCGCCGATACGCTTCGGTCAACGCGCGGGCCACAGGTTGTGGCCCAGACGCAGAGGCTTACGGGTCGCGCCAAAAGCGCGGCCCGATTTTATTTCATCAGCCCCTGCTGCTCGATGAAGGCGACGATGGTGTCCAGACCCTGACCGGTCTTGAGGTTGCTGAACACGAATGGGCGCTCGCCGCGCATTTTTTTCGCGTCGCGCTCCATCACTTCGAGCGAAGCGCCGACCATCGGAGCGAGGTCGATTTTGTTGATCACCAGCAGGTCCGACTTGATGATGCCGGGCCCGCCTTTCCTGGGAATCTTGTCGCCGGCGGCGACGTCGATCACGTACAGCGTCAGATCCGACAGCTCCGGACTGAAGGTGGCGGCGAGATTGTCGCCGCCTGATTCGATGAAAATGATGTCCAGGTCGTTGAAGCGTCCATTCAGCCGCGCCACCGCCTCGAGATTGATCGACGCGTCCTCGCGTATCGCCGTGTGCGGGCAGCCGCCGGTCTCGACGCCGAGGATGCGCTCCGGCGCGAGCGCGCCGTTTTTCACCAGGAACTGCGCGTCCTCCTCGGTGTAGATGTCGTTGGTGACCACGCCGAGCTGATACTTGCCGCGCAGCGCCCGGCACAGCGACAGCGTGAGCGCGGTCTTGCCCGAGCCCACCGGACCGCCGATGCCGACGCGCAGCGGATTGGATTGCTGCGGCTTGGTATTCAATACCTGCGGTTTGCTCATATGACGCTTTCCTTCAGGAGCGGAATAATCGGCTGTATTGCGTCTCGTGCCGGCTGCACAGTATGGCGAAGGCGGGCGTGTAATTGCACAGTTCGTCATCGCCCAGCGCGCAGGCGCCGTCGGCGATGGCGGGCAACAGCGCCGACAATGAAAGCAACAGGCGCTGACCGTCGGTTTGGCCGAGCGGCACCGATTTCAGCGCGGCCATGACCTGATTTTCCAGCCACGCCCACAGATAGGCGATCAGCGCGCTGCGCGCCGGGATTTCCCATTTCACCACGGCGAACGAGAAGGCCGCGGGAAAGGTGATGTCAGTGATGCCGCGCAGCTGCGCCAGCGACCTGCGGTCGAACGCGCCGATTTCCAGCAGCAGGCGCTGCAGCGAATAGCCCATCTGCAGCGTTTCGGCGCGCAGCTCGGCGCACTCGCGCGTGCTGCGAAACAGATCGTTCCAGTGCGCCACCCGCTCGAGGTCGTCCGCCGACCATGCCGCGTGCAGGCGCCACCATAGAGGCGCTTCCAGACGGGCCACGCCAAAGGCGAGGACGTCGCCGATCCACGCCCCGGCACTCGCGGCGTCGCCGACCACGCCGGCTTCCACCGCGGCTTCCAGCCCCTGCGAGTAGCTGTAGGCGCCGACGGGCAGAGTTGGACTGGCGAGCTGCAGCAGCCGCGGGAGCGCGAGGTCGGTGCTCATGGCGGCGCTCCGGCCAACCGTCTGATTCGATCAAAGCGCATTCTTTGTCGCCGGGGCGCCCATGCATTTTGCCAAGCCGTTGTCTGGTGAAATGTCGCAGCCGGTCCGGCACTGCGCGTGCGACCGGCTGGCCCCCATTCTATTGGATACACGGCGGCGCGAGCGGGCTTCCGCGAGCGCCCGCCTTCCACCGCCGGGCGCTGGCTCATCGCGCGATTCCGCTGTTTCATCCGGAAAAACCGCTATTTCGTCCCCACAAACCGGCGCTTCGTCCCAATTCGCTGGAAGCGTAGGCGCGTGCCGTGGAAACTGCCTCCATTCCGGGTAGACGGAATAATTTTTCAAAACGACTAAGGAGCTTTGAAATGCTGCTGCAAGTGCTGACACATATCCTGCGCGGAACGCCGGTCTGGGTATTCCCGCTGTTTCTCGGCCTGATCGCCCTGGGCTATCTGCAGTCGAAGCCGCGTGACCTGCCGCCCGCCCGGTTGGCGATTCTGCCGGTCGTGCTGGCGGCGATTTCGCTGTCGCGGGTGCTGTCGGCGTTCGGGGTCGAGCCCCTGGCGCTCACCGCCTGGGTCGCCGGCACCGCGGTGGCGCTGCTGCTGAATACCAGACTGAAGCAGCCCGCAGGCGCGCGCTGGTCGGCCGCGAGCGGCACGTTCCATGTGCCCGGCAGCTGGGTGCCGATGGTCCTGATCATGGCCGTGTTCTTTGCCAGGTATGCGCTCGCGGTGAGCCTGGCGATGAAGCCCGAATTCGTGCATTCAGCCGGTTTCGCTTCAGCCGCGGGATTCGGTTTTGGCCTGCTGAGCGGCATGTTCATGGCGCGCGCCTGGTGGGTGTGGTCGCAGCGTTCGACCCAGGTCGTACCCGTTTTTTCCTGAACTCACCTAAAATATCGAAAGGAAGCACCATGGAACACGAAGAACTCGTTCGCATCGCCCGTCGCCGCGCGGGGAAGAAATTCGGATTTTTCATCCACCTCGTGGTATTCATCGCCGTCAACGCGTTGCTCTTCGCCATCAACCAGCGCACCACGCCCGGCATGTCGTGGTTCGCATTTCCGCTCGGAGGCTGGGCCATCGGCCTCGCCATCCATGGCCTCGCCGTGTTCCTGTCGACTTCGGGACTGCGCGAGCGCATGGTCGACGCCGAATTGCGCAAGCTGCAATCGCGCGGCAACGCTGGCGCGCGCTAGTCCGCATTTCCATGCGCATCTCATTCGATTCGTACGCGATGCGCCGCGTGCTCGGTACCGTCGTGCTGTGCACGCTGATTGCGGCCGCGCTCACCGGCCTGGGCAATATGAGTTTCCGCATCAACATGGTCTACAGCCTGTGCATCGGCCTGCTCACCCACGCCACCATCGATATTTCGCGCCACCGGCTGTGGCCGCAAGGCGCGCCGGCACTGCTGCCGGTGATCATCGTTGCGCTTGCGGCCGCGCCCGTCGGCTGGTTCGGCGGCACGCTGATTGCCGGCCTGCTGCTCGGTTTTCCCTGGTATCCGGCCAGCATGAGCCCGAACGCGATACTCGGTTTTCTCACGCTCACCGCAGGGGCGGGACTGATCGGATCGTTTATTTTCTGGTCGCGCGAGCGCCTCGCACAGAGCGAGCGCGGTGCCGCCGAAGCGCGCCTCAAATTGCTGCAGGCGCAGATCGAACCGCACTTTCTGTTCAACACGCTGGCCAACCTGAACGAGCTGATCGCACTCGACCCGAAGCGCGCGCAGGCCATGCTGGGCAACCTCGACACCTATTTGCGCGCCACGCTCGCCTCAACGCGCAACGACAGTTGCACGCTGGCCGAAGAATTCAAACTGCTGCGCGGCTATCTCGAAATCCTCGCCATCCGCATGGGCCCGCGGCTCGCCTATGCGCTCGACTTGCCTGACGCGCTGGAACGCGCCCGGCTGCCGCCGATGCTGCTGCAGCCGCTGGTGGAAAATGCGATCAAACATGGCCTGGAGCCGAACATGGACGGCGGCACCCTGCGCGTCGCGGCCAGCGCGGAGGGCAAGCAGCTCGTTTTGGTGGTGGAAGACAGCGGCCTGGGTTTCGGCGCCGCTTCGACCTCCGGTACCGGCGTCGGACTGTTTCACGTGAAAGAGCGCCTGGCCGCCGTCTATGGAAGCGCCGCCGCGGCCGAGATCGGCGAAACACCGGGCGGCGGCGTGCGCATCACGCTGCGCCTGCCGAGGCAGGAATGAACGCGCGCGCGCTGATCGCCGAGGACGAGCCGCTGTTGGCGCAGGGCCTGAAGAACGCGCTTGCCCTCGCCTGGCCCGAGCTGCAGGTGCTCGCGCTCGCGCCGAACGGCGTCGAAGCGCTGCGGCTGATACAGGCCGAACGGCCGGACGTGGTTTTCCTCGACATTCTCATGCCCGGGCTGACCGGGCTGGAAGTCGCGGCGGAACTCGCCGACCGGCTCGGCGAAGGCGAGCCCGTGCCGCGCATCGTATTCGTCACCGCCTATGATGCGTACGCGGTCAAGGCGTTCGAGCTCGCCGCGGTCGACTACCTGCTCAAGCCGGTCAGCGCCGAGCGGCTGGCGGCGGCGGTAGCGCGGCTGAAAGCGCATCTGGCGGCGCCGCGCGAAGACATCGCGCAGTTGGTCTCCAAACTGCAGAAGGTAATCGGCGCAGGGACTGCGCCCGCGCCCGAGGCTACGCTCAAAATCATTCGCGCCGGAGTCGGCAACACGGTGCGCATGATCCCGGTGGAGGAAGTGTGCTACTTCCAGGCCGCGGACAAGTACACCAACGTGATCACGCGCGACGCCGAAGTGCTGATCCGCACGGCGCTGAAGGAGCTGCTGGCGCAACTGCCGCAGGACCGGTTCCGGCAGATTCATCGCGGCACCGTGGTCAACCTCGCCGAGGTCGCCGCCGCGGTGCGCGACGACAGCGGGCGCTACTCGCTGCGGCTGAAGCAGCGCAAGGAAATCCTGGCCGTCAGCCGCGTTTTTGCCGACCAGTTCCGGCAGATGTAGGCCGGCAGGGGCGTGCCGCGGCCGGGATCCCCTGGCCGTGGGAGCGATCGCATTGACATGCTTCGCCACAATGTCTAAACTGACGTATAAACGTCGTTTCTGGAGAAGACCGTGACTGAGGCAGTTCTCGATATCAAACAATGGGGCAACAACCTGGGTGTGCGATTGCCCGCGGCTGTAGCCCGTGAGGCGCATTTGCGCGTTGACCAGAGGGTCCGCGTGTCGGTGGAAGGCGGGCACGTCCGCATTACCCCGGTCGGGGATGCAGCACTCACCCTTGAGCAGCGACTCGCGCGATTCGATCCTGCGCGGCATGGTGGAGAGTCGATGGCGAGCGCGCGTATCGGCGCCGAGCGGTGGTAGCGAACAAGTCATCCGCTGCATCGAGGCGCCGGGTTTGGGCGCCTGATCGCCAGGAAATCATCTGGATCGACTGCAACCCTCAGGTCGGCCGAGAAATGCGCGATATCCATCCGTTCCTGGTGCTCTCGCCGCGAATCTTCAATGGCAAGACTTCGCTGGTCATCGGGCTGCCCATGACCACCGCGCCCTATAACGCGGACAACCCGTTTGCCGTCGCTGTCGGTCCGGTAAAGGGGCGCAAGGCGGGTCAGACCAGTTATGTGCTTTGTCACCAACCCAAGTCCTTCGATTGGCGCCTGCGCGGCGCCAAACCTCACCCCCTCAGGATGTTATCCGATGTCCTGTTCGCGTCGGTATGTGAACGCTTGAATCAGATCGTTCAATTGGTCTAGCGTGATGCAACGGCGCGCTTGCGCAGCTGTATCTATTGATGCTTCCGAAATACGTTACAAGATTCAGCCGACAATTGTCATTCCGACCGCAGGGAGGAATCTGCTTTTTTCACAGACAAAAGCAGATTCCTCGGGCTTCGCCCTCGGAATGACACGATTGAACTGCATTTGTCATTCATTGTGGAAAGCTCAATAAGTCAGTTCCTGGGCCAGTACCTCTTCTCCGGCGACACGGAATCGAGACCGCGCGTAGCCGTCTCGACCAGAAAGAACCACGCAACCAATCCGCCGATCGGCACCGTAATCAGCAGCAGCACAATGGCCTGGGCATGCCCGCCCACCAGCGGGAAGAGCATGGATTCGCACATGAGTCCGGCTGCCGCCGAGAGTGCAAGGACGATCGCTCTTGCCGCCGAGGACGTGGCGCGATATGAGGTAGGGAACAGTTCTGCACCCAACGCCCCGATCAGCACGTCGAGACCGAAAACCGCAAACATCGTCAGCAGCAAGCCCGCGATGGTCAGCCACGACGAAGCAGCCGTGTAAAGAACCAGTGCGCCCAGGCCCGCAATCACAAAGCCCGACGCCAGCATCCTGCGCCGACCGATCAAATCGGAATACTTGCCCGCGACAAAATTTCCCATTAGTGGAATTCCGGCCGGCAGCAGGTAGGTCATCGCGACTTCAGCAGGGCTGAAACCATGCGCTTCCTGAAGGAACTTGGACACGTAGAACAGCGAGGTGCTCAATGCGAAGCCAAACGGCCCCGCAATTGCCGCCAGCACAAGCAATCGGCCTGGGTAGTCGCGGAACAACGCAATCAGCGGCCGCCACGCGTCGATTGCTCGTGGCGGGCGTCGCCCGCCGTGCTGCGCTGTGAACTTCTGCGTTTCCGGAAGCGAACGCCGGAACCATGCGATGCAGATCATGGGCACCGTGCCAAGCACATAGAGAGTGCGCCAATCTCCGGGTATGACATCGATAAACGCAAACAGTGCCGCTGCTACCCCTGCACCGACCGCACCCATCGCGCCAAATGCACCAAGTCCCCAGCCGCGCAACTCTGGCCGCAACTCCTCAACCAGAACGACGATCGAAAGAAAATCTTCCGCGACCGCAAACATGCGTGCAAAGAACTGCGCGGTAACGAATTCCCCGGGCGTGGTGACGAAGGCGGTAGCAACGCTCGCGAGCATTACGCCAATGATGGTAATCATCAGCAAACGTCGCCGACCGTACATATCACTGGCCATCGCCAGCAGCACGGCCGGCAACACGCCAAGTCGGATAATAGCCACGTAGCCTCCAACGTCGCTATCGTGCATGCCGATCGAATTCTGTATGTGTTTCAACGCGAGACCATCGAGCATCGAGTTGAAAACGCCCACGAACATTGCGGCAGAAAGCAAAAGCACAAGCTTCAGCTCTGCGGCTTTGATCGGCACCGGCGGCAATAATACCGAAATCACCGCGCGAAATGCTTGCTTGAATGAACCTATGGAAAATCCCCCTTCGACACGAGTATCACCTGTGCCAAAATCCGGCGCAAGTGCGGATAATAGCCGGATACGCGCTGCTGCAAACCGCGTCCACTCGCGAGTAGGCAGGTGCGTGGAAGGATCTATCTAGCGTGGCGAGTCAGAAATGCGCCACACGATATTGTTGTAGGGGCCCGCCCCCGGGGCCGATCGATCTCAAGCTCTGAGGCTGATCGCGGCGAGGGCGCCGCTCCTATAATTGTTCGACGAAATTACGACTCACCACACTAGTCCTGCTTCTCATACTGGTGAATCCTGCCACCGTGCGCGGCATCATCGTGGTGACCGTGACCGCCGCCGTAGGCGCCGGACTCGGGCTCGAAGGGCGCTTCCAGTTCTTCGACTTTCGCGCCCAGCCCGAGCAGCATCTCGCCGAGCACATGGTCGGCGGCGATGCGCAGGTAGCCATCGCCGATCTCCACCGCAACGTGGCGATTGCCCAGGTGGTAGGCGGCGCGCGTGAGCTCGAACCGGTCGGCGCAGATGACGTGCATCAGCTTTTCCGCTCCCGCCACGATGCGCACCACGCGCCCGTCTTCGGCCCGGAGGCAGTCACCGCCGCGCAGCACCGCGCCGCGTTCGGTCTTCAGTATCGCCTCCTCGCCCGAGGCGAGCCGGGTGCGCAGGCGGCTGCGGATGCGCAGGTCGAACGGCAGCACCAGTTCACCGTAGGGCTCGGCGACAGCTTCGCAGCGTTCGGTCAGCGTCAACATTGGAAATTCTCGCGGGAGTCGTTGCAAAACATTCCGGTCATTCCGAGCGGAGCGAGGAATCTGCTTGTTGTTTGCACGAACGAAACAGCAGATCCCTCGCTTTGCTCGGGATGACAGGTCTGGGCTTCGTCATTTCCTTCCGCGATTCCGGCTCAGAACAGGAAATAGCGCTGCGCCAGCGGCAGCACTTTCGCCGGCTCGCAGGTGAGCAGCTTGCCGTCGGCTTTTACCTGGTAGGTCTCCGGATCGACGGTGATCTTCGGCGTGGCGCTGTTGTGGATCATGTCGCGCTTGCCGATTTTGCGCGTGTTCTTCACCGCCATGACTTCCTTTTGCAGGCCGTATTTCTCCCTGATGCCGGCCTTGAGGCCGGCTTTGGATACGAACGAAATCGAACTCTTGTGCAGCGCCCCGCCGAAGGCGCCGAACTGCGGCCGGTAATGCACCGGCTGCGGCGTCGGTATCGATGCATTGGGGTCGCCCATCGCGGCGGCGGCGATCATGCCGCCCTTGAGAATCAGCGTTGGCTTGACGCCGAAAAACGCCGGCTTCCAGAATACGATGTCTGCCCACTTGCCCACTTCGATCGATCCGACCACATGTGAGATGCCCTGGGTGATCGCCGGGTTGATCGCGTATTTGGCGATGTAGCGCTTGACGCGGAAATTGTCGTGCCGTGCTGGGTCTTGTCCCAGGCTGCCGAACTGCAGTTTCATCTTGTCCGCCGCCTGCCAGGTGCGGATGATCACTTCGCCGACACGGCCCATCGCCTGCGAGTCGGAGGACATCATCGAGAACGCGCCCATGTCGTGCAGGATGTCCTCCGCCGCTATGGTCTCGCGGCGGATGCGCGATTCGGCAAACGCGACGTCCTCGGCGATCGCCGGGTCGAGGTGGTGGCACACCATCAGCATGTCCAGGTGCTCATCCACGGTGTTGACGGTGTAGGGCATGGTCGGATTGGTGGAGGAGGGCAGCACGTTGGGCTCGCCCGCCAGGGTGATGATGTCCGGCGCATGTCCGCCGCCCGCGCCCTCGGTGTGAAACGTACCGATGGTGCGGCCCTTGAACGCCGCCTTGGTGGTTTCGACAAAGCCCGACTCGTTCAGCGTGTCGGTGTGGATGGTGACCTGCACGTCGTACCTGTCGGCTACGGCGAGGCAGTTGTCGATCGCCGCCGGCGTCGTGCCCCAGTCTTCGTGCAGCTTCAGTCCATAGGCGCCGGCCTTGATCTGCTCTTCCAGCGCGGCCGGCAGCGAGGCGTTGCCCTTGCCCTGGAATCCGAGATTCATCGGAAACGCGTCGGCGGCCTGCAGCATGCGCTGCATATACCAGGGACCCGGCGTGCAGGTGGTGGCGAAGGTGCCGGTAGCCGGCCCGGTGCCGCCGCCCAGCATGGTGGTGACGCCCGACATCAGCGCTTCTTCGATTTGCTGCGGGCAGATGAAATGGATGTGCGAATCAATGCCGCCGGCGGTGACGATCATGCCTTCGCCGGCGATGATTTCCGTGCCCGGGCCGATGACGATATTGATGCCGGGCTGAATGTCCGGGTTGCCCGCCTTGCCGATGGCGCTGATGCGGCCGCCCTTGATGCCGATGTCGGCTTTGACGATGCCCCAGTAGTCGATGATCACCGCGTTGGTAATCACCGTATCGTGACTGTCCTTCGCCGTACGCTGGCTCTGGCCCATGCCGTCGCGGATCACCTTGCCGCCGCCGAACTTCACTTCCTCGCCGTAGACGGTGTGGTCCTTCTCGATTTCTATCCACAAATTGGTGTCGGCGAGCCGCAGACGGTCGCCTGCGGTGGGTCCGTACATTTCCGCATACGCCTGCCGGCCGATCTTGAGCGTCATTTGCGTGTCCCCTTTTTCGCCGCGGCTGTTGCGGGCGCGCGTTTCTTCGCCGGCCGCTTGTCCAGCGGTCCCATTACCGCGCCGGCGAAACCGTACACGACGCGCGCGCCGGCGAGTTCGACCAGCTCGACCGTGCGCGACTGGCCCGGTTCGAAGCGCACGGCGGTGCCGGCGGCGATGTTGAGGCGCGTGCCATAAGCGGCGTCACGGTCGAACGAGAGCGCGTCGTTGGTCTCGAAGAAATGGTAGTGCGAGCCGACCTGGATCGGCCGGTCGCCGCTGTTGGCCACCTTGAGTTTGACCGTTCTTCTGCCCTGGTTCAGTTCGATATCGCCGGACTGGACCTTCATTTCGCCTGGGATCATTTCGTTTCTCCCCCTAAACGATCGGCTGATGCACGGTGACGAGCTTGGTGCCGTCGGGAAAAGTCGCTTCGACCTGAATGTCGGGGATCATTTCCGCGATGCCCTCCATAACGTCGGCGCGCGTCAGGAGTTTGGTGCCGTAGCCCATCAGCTCGGCCACGCTCCTGCCGTCGCGCGCGCCTTCCATGATGGCGGCGCTGATATAGGCCACCGCTTCGGGATAGTTGAGCTTCAGCCCGCGCGCCTTCCTGCGTTCCGCGAGGAGCGCGGCGGTGAAGATGAGCAGCTTGTCTTTCTCTCTCGGGGTTAATTCCACATTTCCTCCCACCCATTCAATTGGCAAAAAGCTGTCATTCCGAGGGCTCTGCCCGAGGAATCTGCTTCTGCCTGCGGATCAAAAAAAGCAGATCCTTCGCATTCGCTCAGGATGACATCATAAGGCGTGCATCCCCTCAGGTTGCCCAGATCCGCGGCAGCACCGCGTCACGACCAGTCAGCGCCGGGCGCAGCAGGCGCCACAGCGCGATGAAATATTCCATCGCCGCCTCGCTGGAGTGGCCCAGATGGCGCGCCAGCAGCAACTGCGGCAGCACGGTGATCCCCGCGCGCTCGCCCGCCCCGGGCTCCACGCTGCGGCATTGCGCGAGCAGTTCCTTCGGAATCTCCCTGCCCGCGGCGATCAGCGTGGCGCTCACGCTGCATCCGTCCAGCCCTGCTTTGGACGCAAGCATGGGGTCGTCGCCCGCCAGGCGCGCATATTCGCACCACAGGCGCCGCCCGCCCTGCCATACCTCGGTGCGCTGGCGCAATTCGCCCGAGCCGAAGCGCTCGCCCGACGCGCTGCGTCCGATGCAGGCGAGATCCCATCCGAGGTAGAACGCCTCCGGCTGCAGCCGGATTTCGGTGCTGATTTGTGCGCGCGCCGCGTCGAACACGATCATCGGCTGCGGCAGCCATTCGAGCACCGCCTCGCGCTCGAGGTCGAAGCGCTGTGACAGGCTCGCAGCCGGCCCGTTGCTCCTGTACCACTTGCCCGCGCCCGGCGTGGTCAGGAGTGCCGCCGCGCCGGCGTGCAGGCGCAGCTCCAGCGTGAGCGCGTCCCCGGCGGCGATACCGCCGGGTGGATGCACGATAATGCTGTGGCATACCGCCTCTCCCTCGGGATAAAGCGCTTTTTGCACCACCAGCGGGCCGCTGTGCTCGCGCCCGGTGAGCGCCGTGCGGCCGCTCCGCAGGCTGTACTCGAGCGCCAGACGCGCCTGCCAGTTCGCTTCCGCGGTGACCATTTCCGGACTATAGCGCGAGGCAGGCCTTTACGTTGTCCCGTTCCATGTCCGCGCCGGCGCCTTGTTTGATCACCTCACCGCGCGACATCACCACGTAATGATCGGCGAGCGAGCGGGCGAAATCGTAGTACTGCTCCACCAGCAGAATCGCCATGTCGCCCTGCTGCGCGAGCAGACGGATCACGCGCTCGATGTCCTTGATGATCGACGGCTGGATGCCCTCGGTGGGTTCGTCCAGAATCAGCAGCTTGGGGCTCATCGCCAGCGCGCGGCCGATCGCAAGCTGCTGCTGCTGCCCGCCCGACAGGTCGCCGCCGCGCCGTCCGAGCATGTCTTTCAGCACCGGGAACATGTCGAATATCCGCGCCGGAATGGCCGCACCGCGGCCCTTCGTCGCCAGGCCCATGCGCAGGTTTTCTTCCACCGTAAGGCGCGGAAAAATCTCGCGGCCCTGGGGCACGTAACCGATGCCGAGGCGCGCGCGCGCATAAGGCGTCAGCGCGGTGATATCCGCGCCATCCAGCGTGAGCGTGCCCGAGCGGGCCGGCACCAGCCCCATCAGGCATTTCAACAGCGTGGTCTTGCCCACGCCGTTTCTGCCGAGCAGGGTTGTGCATCCCGTCGGGATGTCGAAACTGACGCCGCGCAGCGTGTGGCTGCCGCCGTAGTATTGGTTGAGATCTCTTATGCTCAGCATTGCTAGTCACCGAGTCTCAAATGATCTCGCGTGCCGGAAATGGAATTGCGCGCTGCGCGCGCCAACCGTGTTTTCTGCGCGGATGAAAAGCCCATCCGCGCAGAAAACACGGTTATTAATAAAAGCAAGAAACGTTTTGGCGTGGTCTTCATACAAGATCGTCGATTGCGCACGGATGGCCTTTTCATCCGTGCGCAATCGACGATCCGCGCGGACGGCCCTTCGTCCGCGCAACAGCGCAACGCCGCAACAACGGGGAGTGGGATCGACAGTGCCACGGACAATCATCAATCAGCGCCCCAAATACACTTCAATCACGCGCGCATCGTTCTGCACCTGCTCCATGCTGCCCTCGGCGAGCACGCTGCCTTCGTGCAGCACGGTCACCTTGTCGGCGATGCCGGCGACGAAATCCATGTCGTGTTCGACCACCACCACCGAATGTTTTCTCGCCAGGGTCTTGCACAACTCGCCGGTGCGCTCGGTCTCTTCGTCGGTCATGCCGGCCACCGGTTCATCGAGCAGCAGCAGGCGCGGCTCCTGCATCAACAGCATGCCGATTTCCAGCCATTGCTTTTGTCCGTGGGAGAGCAGTCCGGCGAAACGATCGGCGTCGCCGGCGAGGTGGATCAGTGCCAGGGTTTCGGCGATGCGGTCGCGCTGCGCCGAATCGAGCCGCGCGGTGAGGCTCGCGCGCACGCGCTTGTCGCATTTCATCGCCAATTCCAGGTTTTCGAACACGCTGTGCTGCTCGAATACCGTGGGCTTCTGAAACTTGCGGCCGATGCCGGCGTGGGCGATTTCCGCTTCGGATAGTTTCGTCAGGTCGATGGTCTGGCCGAAGAACACGGTGCCCGCGTCGGGCCGGGTCTTGCCGGTGATCACGTCCATCATGGTGGTCTTGCCGGCGCCGTTGGGGCCGATGATGCAGCGCAGCTCGCCGTCGTCGATGTCCAGCGACAGTTTGTTCAGCGCCTTGAAGCCGTCGAAGCTGACGCTGATGTCCTCCAGATAGAGGATGGTCTTGTGCGAAACGTCCAGGCCGGGGGTGAGGACGCGTGCCCCCGCGGCTGCGCCGCCGCCGAATGCATCGCCTTCGCGGATCACCGTGGCGTTCACGCCGTGCTCCCGCGCGCCGGCTGCGCGAGCTTGCGCTGGCGCAATCGATCGCGCAGCTGGTCGAACGCGCCGATCACGCCGCGCGGCAGGAACAGCGTCACCAGGATGAACAAGAGGCCGAGGAAGAACAGCCAGTATTCCGGAAACGCGACGGTGAGCACGCTTTTCGCGCCGTTCACGATTGCCGCGCCGAGGATCGCGCCGACCAGGCTGCCGCGCCCGCCCACCGCCACCCAGATCGCAATTTCGATCGAGTTGGCGGGGGACATTTCGCTCGGATTGATGATGCCCACCTGCGGTACGTAGAGCGCGCCGGCGATGCCGCAGATCACCGCCGACACGGTCCAGATGAACAGTTTGTAGTGCACCGGGTTGTAGCCGGAGAACATCACGCGCGACTCCGCGTCGCGAATCGCCGTCAGCACCCGGCCGAGCTTGGAGGTGACAATGGCGCGCGCGAACAGCAGCGTGACAATCAGCGTGGCGCCGGTAATCATGAACAGCGCAATGCGCGTCTGCGAGGTCGCTATGGTATGGCCGAGGATGCGCTTGAAGTCGGTGAAGCCGTTGTTGCCGCCAAAGCCGGTGTCGTTGCGAAAGAACAGCAGCATGAAAGCGAAGGTCAGCGCCTGGGTGATGATGGAGAAGTACACGCCCTTGATGCGCGAGCGGAAGGCGAAGAAACCGAACACGAACGCGAGCAGCCCCGGCACCAGCACCACCAGCAGCGCCGCGTACCAGAATTGATCGGTGAAGCTCCAGTACCAGGGATAGGCCTTCCAGTTCAGAAACACCATGAAGTCCGGCAGGTCGCTCTGGTACTGGCCTTCGCGACCGATCATGCGCATCAGGTACATGCCCATGGCATAGCCGCCGAGGGCGAAGAACAGGCCATGGCCGAGCGAGAGGATCCCGGTATAGCCCCAGATCAGATCCATCGCCACGGCGACGATGGCATAGCACATGATCTTGCCGGCAAGAGCCACGGTGAAATCCGAAATGTGGAACAGACTGCCTTTTGGCATGACCAGGTTGGCCAGAGGGAAGAGCACGAACAGGATCAGCGCGCACACGCCGAGCACGATCCAGCCGCGGCGGCCGTAGAGATTACTGATGTGCGAGGCCAGCGGTCCCATTACACCGGTCTCGACAACGCAGACGTTGTCATTCCGAGCGAAGCGAGGAATCTGCTTTTCAGTGCGAGAGAAAAGCAGATTCCTCGGCCGGTGGCCTCGGAATGACGATTGACAGACTGTCCCATCATGCATCCGCCATGCGGCCCTTGAGGGCGAACAGCCCCTGCGGCCGCTTCTGGATGAAAATGATGATGAAGGCAAGGATGGCGATTTTTGCCAGCACCGCGCCCGACCAGCCTTC
>Ga0163199_1000826_pt1 | contig 19508 bp, 17 predicted proteins | sample PL_2010_150m_FD_113537 | JGI IMG/M metagenome (GOLD analysis project Ga0163199, IMG submission 113537) | Freshwater microbial communities from Powell Lake, British Columbia, Canada to study Microbial Dark Matter (Phase II) - PL_2010_150m | ecosystem: Environmental > Aquatic > Freshwater > Lake ...
AACCTATGTTGATTATTCTGAAAGCCGTTCTTGGTGTCATGACCAGCCTATTTGGATTTTATTATCTGAGAGATGTCTATAAAAATCAAAAATCATTTTCCGATAAACCCTGGCCGGGACTATTAGGCACCGGGTTTATTACCAATTTTCTGGATACCCTCGGGATCGGAAGCTTTGCCCAGCAAACCGCAATCTTCAAATTTTTTAAGCTGGTCGATGACCGGCTGATCCCCGGAACGATGAACGTGGGCAATACCATTGCGACGGTTACCCAGGCCTTTATTTTCATGACCGCAGTTAAGGTGGAACCGGTTACCCTGGTTTCGATGTCGATTGCTGCACCGATTGGGGCCGTTCTGGGTGCAGGAGTGGTGGCCAAAATGTCGCGACGGAAGATTCAATTGGGCATGGGCATTGGTCTTTTAGTTGTTGCCATGACCATCCTGGCCGGTTTGCTGAAACTAATGCCGCTGGGCGGCGTGGCGATTGGACTGACCGGTTGGAAACTGGGAGTTGTTATCGTGATGTGTTTTGTTTTCGGTGCCCTTCAAACCATCGGAGTTGGTTTTTATGCCCCGTGCATGGCCATGGTTTATACCTTTGGAATGGATCCCAAAACTGCTTTTCCGATCATGATGACTGCAACGGCTATGCTTATGGCTGCCGGCGGATCAAGGTTCATTAAGGAAAATGCATATGACCGTAAAGTTTCCATCGCTCTCACTGTTGCAGGTGTTTTGGGCGTTTTCCTGGCAGCCTTTGTAGTAAAAGCCCTGCCGCTGGATGTGATGAAATGGCTGGTTTGCGGTGTGGTTTTATATACTTCGATAACTATGTTTCTTTCAGCAAGACAGAAAAACTATGAAACCATATAATCAATTGAATATCGGTTTGTTCGGCATCGGACTGGATACCTATTGGCCTCAATTTGAAGGATTAAAGGATCGGTTGGAAGGATATCTCACTGAAGTGCATCACAAACTGGCAAACCATGACGCTAATATCGTCAATCTGGGATTAATCGATAACCCGCATAAAGCTTTTGATGCCAGACATCAGTTCCGGCAGGCAGATGTGGATATTATCTTCCTGCATGTGACCACGTATGCTTTATCTTCCACTGTTTTGCCGGTGGTTCAAAGGGCAAAGGTTCCTGTAATCATTTTAAATCTTGCACCCGAGGAGGCCATTGATTATGAATGGTTTAATAAACTAAATGATCGGACCAGAATGATGACCGTGTTAAACTCTTTTTCAAGAAATTTGAAGTTGATAAGGATTGTTCGATAGATGAATTGAAACGGGCAGCGCGAACCTCCGTTGCTCGCTGCACGAGGTATTCCGGTAGCAGGAGAATATGAGATAAAAAACGCCCAGGCTATGAAAATCATGGATAGTTTTGGGGCAGGAGGTTCTTTTACAGAGTATTATGCCATTGATTTTAAAGATGATGTTGTGCTTATGGGTCATGATGGCCCTGGCCACATTGCCATCGCTCAAGGAAAGACCAAAGTGAAACCGCTGGAAGTTTTTCATGGTAAAGTGGGCCGGGGATTATCGGTGGAAATGTCGGTCAGGCAGGTCCGGTAACTTTACTCTCCGTGTTCTCCGTGCCTCTGTGGTGAGCATTTATGATAATTTTAATTTGTGGAAAATATGAAAATTAAGACGAATTATCTGGTTTTACTTTTCTTGCTGATTGTCACTCAGGTTAATGCCCAGGATCGGAAGTTCACCCATCAGGATACATTGTATCGGAACACGCGCAAACATTCGCAACCGGACGCCGATCATCGGTTATTATAACGTTAATGCCAAAGGTTCGGGAGATATGTACAGCAAAGGGGCAAACATGCTGCATACACTGCGGCAACTGGTTGATAATGATGAGAAATTCAGAAGTGTCCTAAGAGGCATCAGTGCGAAGTTTTACCATCAGACGGTAACGACTGAACAGATTGAGAGCTATCTGAGCGAAGCCAACGGAATGGATCTGAAACTGTTTTTCGATCAATATTTGCGCAATACAAAAATTCTGAAATACAGCTGGAAAGATTGCATTGACGGTTTCAATATGCCTTTAAAAATCAAGGTAAATGATCTGGAAAAATGGATTAATCCGGCACCAGACTGGAAAGAGCTTGAAGTTCCCGAGAATTCAACAATAATAACCGATCCCAATTTTTATGTCTTTTCTTCTGATTTGAATAAAAAAGCGGAAAAATAGGAAGCTGAAGAATTCAGCTTAGACCATTGATGGATCATTTGTTTCTTGTTAATTACTTACTTAGATTGCGCTGACTTTATTACTGCTAAAGCATCAAAATATGAAACATCAGTTACATACCTTAATTACCATTACAACAACGCAACCCCAAACGAGTTGAGTAAGATTGCTATTGTTGCAAAGCGCCTTTCTCAACTACGGGAAAGGCGCTTTTCATTTATACATAACACTAAAATCGAATAAAACCCTGTATAATTATGCGCATATTAAAATTTGGAGGCTCATCAGTAGCTGATCCCGGGCAAATTAAAAATGTAATCAGTATTGTAAAACAATATGATTCTGCACATCCTGATTTATGTATTGTTGTATCCGCACAAAGCGGTGTAACAGATCAGTTAGTAAAGATTTGTGAGTTAATCTCTACCCAAAGGGAAAGCTGCGAAGCTATTATACAAGAAGTTGAACAACGGCATCTTGCTACATTAAAAGCCCTGCTTCCTGTTGCACAACAACCTGCTGCAATGGCCGAAGTGATGGCTATGTGTAATGAACTGTCGGATATCACCAAAGGGGCTTCGCTGGTAGGTGAAGTCACCCCGCGCACTCATGACCTGATACTGAGTTTTGGCGAACGTCTGTCAGCTTTTGTTATTTCTCAAGCTTTAAAATCAGAAATTGGACATGCTCAATTCGTTGATGCACGTCAGCTAATCAGAACAGATGGGGCCTTTGGACGCGCCAAAGTTAATTTTGAAGTAAGCAACAAGCTGATACAAGAATATTTTGAAGCAAACAAAGGGCTGAATGTCGTTACCGGTTTTATAGCCAGCTCATTACAAGGAAAAACAACCACTTTAGGCCGAAGTGGTTCTGATTATACCGCTGCCATATTAGGAGCTGCCTTACAAGCTGATGCCATTGAAATATGGACTGATGTGGATGGTGTAATGACAGCCGATCCCCGCTATGTGAAAGAAGCGCAGAGCATTGAACAATTGTCGTATAACGAAGCCATGGAATTATCTCACTTTGGAGCCAAAGTAATATTTCCATCTACCATGCAGCCTGCTATGGCAGCGCAAATACCCATACTGGTAAAAAACGCTTTCAATCCTGCCCATAAGGGAACACTGATTTGTAAGGAATCCGGTAAGGATAGCAGCTTTATCAAAGGCGTTGCTTCACTTATAAATATTTGTCTGATAAATGTTGAAGGAAGTGGAATGGTTGGAGTAGCAGGTGTTTCAGCACGGATGTTTAGCACCTTGTCACAGCAACAAATAAGTGTTATCCTTATTAGTCAGGCATCTTCTGAACATTCCATTTGTATAGGATTAATACAGGAAGATGCAGAGAAAGCCTGTCAATTATTACGACAAACATTTGCAGATGAATTACTTGCAGGATTGATATCCTCTATATTTTATGAAGGCGGGTTGGCCATTGTAGCTGTGGTAGGCGAAAATATGCGTCAAACACCAGGTGTGTCTGCCCGAGTATTCGGTCCGCTTGGGCGCAATGGCATCAATGTAAAAGCCATATCACAGGGCAGCTCTGAATTAAATATTTCTATAGTTATTAAACAGGACGATTTAAAAAAGGCCTTACGCATTTTACATCAATCACTATTTAGTTACGATTTACTGCAATTGCATCTTTATGTAGCAGGCACGGGAGCTATTGGAGGGAAATTATTGGAAATGATTGAAAGTCAGCACGAGTACCTTGCATCGCAAAAAATATCCCTGAAGATTTGCGGACTGATTAATAGTAGAAAAATGATAATAAGTGAGAACGATATTAACATAAACAACTGGAAAGCATCAATGGAGAATGATGCTGAAAAAGCCCATTTACAGCACTTTGTAGATAAGTCATTGCAACAAAATATGGAAAATAGTGTATTTATCGATGTTACTGCATCCGGTGAACCCGTCAGGTATTACAACAACCTGCTTTCAAACAACATAGCAATAGTTGCTGCTAACAAACGGGCGAATACACAAAGTATGGAGCAATATAATTTATTACAAACTTCGGCAAGAAAAAGAAATACTCCTTTTCTATACGAAACAAATGTAGGCGCAGGTTTACCGGTAATAAACGTATTGCGCAGTCTCATGGCTAGTGGCGATAAAGTGATGAAGATAGAAGCAGTACTATCCGGAACTATGAATTATCTATTGTCGGAATACAATGGTGATCAATCTTTTAGCGAATTAGTACAATTCGCTAAAGACAAAAACTATGCTGAACCTGATCCAAGAGATGATTTAAGCGGAATGGACGTAGCGCGCAAATGCCTGATATTGGCTCGAGAATGTGGTTGGGGAATAGAATTGGACGAAATAGAGGTGGAAACTTTGATGTCACTGGAAGCTGCAAGCGCAAAAGATATTCCGGCATTTTTTGAAGAACTGAAAAACTATGACAAAATTTTTCAGAAACACTTTGAAGAGGCAAAAGGAAAAGGAAAAAGAATTCGTTATGTTGCTGATATTGAAAATGGTAAAGCAAAAGTTTCTGTAATAGAAGTGGATGAAACTCATCCTTTTTATAGTTTAAAAGGGACCGAAAACTGTATTTGCCTGACTACTAAATACTATCAGCAATACCCTATGGTAATTAAAGGACCGGGAGCAGGTGTGAATGTAACTTCTGCTGGCGTGCTGGCCGATATTGTCCGTATTGCCGAAGGCCTTAAACGATAAACTATTTCAAATATGACACCCTTTAAATCTGTAACAGCGTTCGCCCCTGCAACTGTAGCCAATGTAAGCTGTGGTTTCGACATTATGGGCTTCGCTATAAAAGGACCAGGTGATAAAGTAGCCCTTTCCTTACAATCAGACAATGCTGATTCTCCGGTTACATTGAGTGGTCCTTATGGCCATTTAATACCTTCGGAGAGGCTCAAAAATACTGCAGGTGTTGCAGTAAATGCCTTTTTAAAAGCAACAGGCAATGTGCAATTGCACCCAGGCATTGCTTTGGAGAAAAACCTGCCTTTAGGAAGCGGCATGGGTAGCAGCGCCGCTAGTTCGGCAGCTGCGGTGTTTGCTTTAAATCACTTATTGGGTAGCCCATTAAGCACCCGTGAATTAATACCTTTCGCCATGGAGGGCGAACGAATAGCCTGTGGCTCAGCTCATGCCGACAACGTGGCTCCTGCCTTGCTTGGCGGCTTTGTCCTGATACGCAGCTACAGCCCCCTGGATATAATTTCTATTACATGTCCTGATGAACTGTTTTGCGCAGTAGTGCATCCGCACATTGAGCTGCAAACTACCGATGCCCGCAGAATACTAAAAAACGATATTTCTATGGCCGATGTTATTAAGCAAAGTGCCAATGCAGCAAGCTTTATGGTGGCACTATCCCAGAAAGATTATGACTTATTGGGCCGGTCTATGCACGATTTGCTGGCAGAGCCCAGGCGTACCCAACTTATTCCCGGATTTGACAGTGCTAAACAAAATGCACTCAACGCGGGAGCAATTGGTTGCGGTATTTCCGGTTCCGGACCCTCTGTGTTTGCTTTATGCCGAAGTGAATCAACCGCAAACATCGTGGCAAAAGGTATTCAACAAGGTTTCTTAGAGGCAGAACTTGCCAGTGATACTTTTGTCTCACCGCTTAATGCACCCGGAACTTGTATCATAAAAACCAATTAACAATATTAACTCATTCGACATGAACTACTATAACGTAAACAATCCAAGCGAAAAAGTGTCGCTCAAAAGCGCAGTATTACAAAGCATCTCCAGTGAGTCAGGGTTATACATGCCCGAAAATATTCCGCTTTTACCGGATTCATTTTATGAAAAACTTTCTGATTTAAGTTTACAGGAAATTGCCTATGAAGTCTCCAATGCTATGCTGGGAGAGGATATTCGGCATACAGCATTAAAACAAATTGTGAATGAATCGCTTTCTTTCCCGATTCCATTAAAGAAATTAGATGAGAATTTATTTGTACTCGAATTATTTCACGGGCCAACATTGGCGTTTAAAGATGTTGGTGCCCGATTTATGGCCGGGCTTTTTAATTATTTTTTACAAAATGAAAACCGCGAGGTAACCATATTGGTAGCCACTTCAGGCGATACCGGCAGTGCTGTCGCAAACGCTTTTTTTAACCGGAAAGGAATAAAAGTTGTTATTCTTTATCCTTCGTGCAAAGTAAGTGAATTGCAGGAAAAACAATTGACCACCATGGGCGGAAATATTACCGCTTTGGAAGTAGATGGAAACTTTGATGATTGCCAACGATTAGTGAAACTGGCCTTTGCTGATGTAGAAATTAATAATCATTTAAATTTAACCTCAGCTAACTCTATCAATTTTGCCCGTTTATTTCCGCAATCATTTTATTATTTCTATGCCTTTACACAATTAGGAAATGTAGATAAACCTGTGGTAATAAGCATTCCCAGCGGAAATTTCGGCAATTTAACCGCAGCCTTAATCGCTAAAAAAATGGGACTGCCTGTACATCAATTTATTGCGGCAACTAATATAAATCATGTTGTTCCGGATTATCTAAAAAGCGGGCAATATACACCGCAACAAACTCACTGTACGATTTCAAATGCAATGGATGTAGGTAATCCCAGCAATTTTCCACGGATGTTGGAAATTTATCATAAGCTGCATCCGGCAATAGCTGCTGACGTAAAAGGTTATTGGTATACCGATGAACAAACCCGTTCAGCGATGGCCGATATTCAAAAACAATATGATTACCAGGCCGATCCGCATGGAGCAATAGCCTATGCGGGGTTAAAAGAATATGGTATAACAAATGATCATATCAGTATTTTCGTAGAAACAGCACACCCTGCTAAATTCCCCGATGAAGTAGAAAAAGCAACTAACAAAAAGGTGCAAATTCCTCCTGCATTAAGTAAATTATTGGTTTTAGAAAAGAATGCGGTTAAAATACCAAATGATTATCTATGCTTTCGAGATCAACTGCAACAGCCGGCAACCGACAACTGACAACCGACAGCCCGTGCTGCAATATACGTGATATAATAGCTAACATAGTGATTCAGATTTCTTAGGTATTCGTTAGATTTACGGTTCATAAACCATGAATATGAAAAAAGCAGCCAGGTTACTTTCACGCAGGGACTTTGTCCAAACATCTGTAAAAGGGATAATTGGATTGGCAGTGATGCCGACCATCCTGACATCCTGTTCAAACTGGAAGGGCGCCAACGACAGGATAACTGTTGCACATATCGGAGTCGGATCCCGGGGGACCGATGAACTGATCAGTTACTTTCTGCCTGTAAAGGATGCGATGAATATTGCCGTAGCTGATACTTTTAAAAGGCGCCGGGAAAATGCGGTAAATGTTATCAATACCTATTATAAGGATAATAAACTGGCAACGCCGGAATGTAAAGCCTATCTGAATTTTCAGGAAATTTTGGAACGGAAGGATATTGACGCGGTTCATATCACTACCCCTGATCACTGGCATGTCCCTGCAGCCATCCTGTCTGCCCGGGCGGGCAAGCATATCATGCTGGCCAAACCGCTTGGACTGAGCTATCCGGATTTTATGAAACTGAAAGCGGAAGTGGCCAAATATGATGTTCGCTTTCATTACGGTACCCAGCAGCGGACCTCGCCTCACATGCAGCTGGCCTGTAACCTGATTGAAGAAGGGGTTATCGGTGATATCGTACGGGCAGATGTATGGGCTCCGGGTGGCGGTGGAGAAAACCCGCAGTGTAAAGAGGCACCTGTGCCTGATGGCTTCGACTATGAAAGGTGGACCGGCCCCGCACCGTTGCACCCGTATTGCCCTGAACGAGTGACTAATATAGGATCCTGGTATACAAATGATTATAGTATCGGATTCCTGGCAGGGTGGGGAGCACATCCGCTGGATGAAGCCATTATTTCGGACACCATCAGCCACATGGGTGATATCGCCATCCGCACGGGCCGCAAAGTGACCTGGGATCCGATTAAAGGTGAAGTTACTGGAGATCACGAGGCCAACAGGCAATATATCAGGGAATTGAGAAGTCCTTATACAATATAATAAAATGAACCGAACTGCCTTTAAAATGAAATTGAAACCCGGCTGTGAAGCCGAGTACAAAAAGCGCCATGATGAAATCTGGCCTGAATTGGCTGAATTAATTAAAGATTCGGGAGTGTCGGAATATTCGATCTTTCTGGATAGGGAAACCAATATTTTGTTTGCGGTGCAAAAACAATCAGGAAATCAATCGTCCCAGGATCTTGGCACTAATCCGGTTGTCCGTAAATGGTGGGATTACATGTCAGATATCATGGAGGTTAACCCGGATAATTCTCCCGTAACGGTTTCATTGCCCGAAGTTTTTTACCTCGATTAATTATCCGAAAATGAATTCAAGGGAACGCGTATTACGGGCATTCGGGAAGATTCGCGGATTGCCCGACAGGGTCCCGATCCAGTTTGATTTATGCCGGCAATTATCCGATCATTTCGGTAAAATATTAAATATCCCGGTAAACTATACGGAGAATCTCTATGAAGATGTTACTTATCGCATTAGCGCCAACGAGTTACGGGTAGCCATGGGCAGTGATGTGGTGATAACCGGTGCATCGGTTTCTGATGATTTTAAAATTGTAAAGGATGCTGGTGGTACCTGGTTGAATGAATATCAGATGCGGATGCGCCAGGGTGATATTTACGTGGAGGTGGTTGGTTATCCATTGGCCCAGGCAGAAACCAAAGCCGATATCATGGCCTTTAAATTTCCTGATCCTGATGCACCCGGCCGCTACCGGGATGCAGAAACGCTGGTAAAAAAATATCATGGTGACTACCTGGTTTTTGGTGATATCGAGGTAACCGTTTTCTCTCTCGCTCACCAGTTGGTCGGGATGGAGAAGCTTTTGGTCGACATGATGATGGAAACCGAATATGTTATTCCACTATTTGAGGCCTGCGCCGAATTCCAGACCCAGATTGGCCTGCGATTGATCGAGAAAGGGGTTGATGCCATCTGGTTCGGCGACGATTTTGGCACTCAGGTTAGTCTGATTATTCCTCCATATACGTTCAGAGATCAGCTCAAGCCTATTTACAAACGGATGATCGACCGGTTTAAGGAAGCTAAGCCTGATATTATCCCGATTTTACATTGCGATGGTGCCGTCAGCGAATTGCTGAATGACATCCATGATATTGGTTTTGAAGTGTTCAATCCGGTTCAGCCTGGTGTCCCCGGCCATTTACCCAAAGATATCAAGGACAATTTTGGTCATATTTTCAGCTTCTGGGGAGCCATCGATCAGCAAGATCTCCTGCCTAAAGGCACCGACGAAGAACTTGAAAACGATATCATTGAGAAAATCAGCATACTCGGGAAAAATGGTGGTTATATGATTTCTCCTGCCCATATAATTCAAAACGATGTAAGTCCCGGGCGTGTTGAGAAATTCATCGGATTATGCCTGAAACATGGGAAATATTCCTGAAATTTAATTCTGATTAAAAATTAAAACTATGAATAAAGGATACAGATTTTTCCCCGGATTTATCGTCACTGTGCTATTGGTGGCGCTTGTTGGTTGTTCTTCGGATCCTGCTTCGAAAAAAGATGCCGGGAAAGCGAAAAATCCCCCGAATTTTGGCCAGCGACAGCCAGTCACATTGGATATGCTGAAAAAGAATTTCAGCAACCCTGACATGATCTATGCCCCATTCATTTTCTGGTTTTGGGATGAACCCCTGAATCAGGATAAAATGGCCGAAATGGCAAGGGTGATTGGATCTCAGGGCTTTAATCCCGGATATGCCCATGCACGGCATTCCATGATTGGGACTCCGGATTTGCCCGATGAAGAGTGGCTGGGAGATAAATGGTTCACTTCCTTCAACGCTGCACTTACTGAAGCAGAGAAACAGCATAAGTACCTGGGTTATTGCGATGAATACTGGTGGCCAAGTTTCCAGGCAAATGGCCGGGTGCTGAAACAATATCCGGAACTGAGGGCTGAATCGCTGAACTGGCAGATCATCGATGCTGACGGAGAGACAGAATTGAAGGTTCCGGCATCATTTTTTGCCGTGGCTGCGCAATTGGCTAAACCTGTTGAGGTTACTCCCCCGCAAGCTCAATTGGGCAAATGGATCTGGAATCCGGATGGAAAGGAAGTGAAACATTCCTGCCGGTTCCGCTATTCGTTTGAAATCCCGGTAGGAAGGACAATTAGCCGGGCAAGTATCCGGATTACAGCAGATAACGCATTTATACTCTATGTTAATGGTCAGCGTATTGGCGAAAGTTCCGACTGGGAAAAGCCTGTCTCGTTTGATTTGACAAAGGTGCTCGCTGCCGGTAAAAACCTGCTGGCGATTGAGGGCAGTAATATTGACGGGCCGTTTGGATTAATTGCCGGAATGCTGGCAACACTTGATGATGGAAAAACGATAGAGGTCCATACCGATCAAACCTGGATGACTTCGCTGGCATCAACAAAAGGGTGGGAACTTCCCGATTTTGAATGTGTTAACTGGAAACCTGCCCGGGAGATCGCCAATGCGGGCGACAATCCATGGTCTTCAGTCACTAATGCTGAAGAGTATAAGCCCGCACTAATTCTTAGTAAGACTCTTCAATTAATCGGGTCAGGGGATTCATTTACCTGGAATGTTCCTAAAGGTGAAATGTGGCGAGTTTATGTGTTTAATAAGTATTATCATCCGGGAGCTGCTGATGGTCAACAAAGCAACAGCATTGATTCTCGTTTGGGCTCGGCCTTTATCAAAACCGCTCTGGAACCTTATGCACAGCGTTTTAACGGCCGGATGGGCAAGTCGATTCCCGGGGATTTCATCGATCATGAAGGAGACTATGGCTGGCAGCTGGGCTGGTCGGGTTCGCTCGATAGCACGTTTCTGGCAAGACACGGCCGGGATATTCGCCTCAGTCTGCCTTTGATGCTGGATTCTGATTCGGAAGGACTCTATGCCAAGGCACGGTGGGAGTGGTTTGACCTGGTGTCGGACCTGTATGCTGGGAATTTCCAAGCCGTTACGGACTGGCATGAGAAACGCGGCATGTACACAACGGCCCATGTGTGGGAAGAGGGGATTCAGCCGCAGTTGAATTGCGTAGGTGACCACCTGAAATTACTGAGGGCATTAACCATGCCCGGACAGGATTGCCTGGGTTTGAAAGCATTACGTGTCCATGATTTTAAGGAAGCACAGTCTGTATCAGAGTTTGAAAATGTCCGGTTTGCCAGCGAAGTCCTCGGAGCCAGTGATTTTGAGCCGGGGAAAGGGCTATGGGGAACTTTCACTCCGTTACAATTAAAGCAAAGTGTAAATGCATTCACGGCCTGGGGAGTGAGCCACGTAATCCCTCACGGAGTGTTCACCACCCGCAAACTGAGCGGCAATCCCTGGCCTCCCGACTGGTATAATGAAAGCCCGATGTTTCCTTGGATGCATCTCTGGACCGATTTTACGCGTCGCGCCAGTTACATCAATTCGATGGGATCCACTGTGCCGGATGTTCTGCTGTATAACCCGATGGAAACGGCCTGGATCAATGCCAATGCGCCATTGCTGGATGTTAACGGGATGTGGTCCTTTACAGAGAATCTGCCGAACGGCAAAAGAATCAATGCGATCGACAAAGTGTACGCCGAGGCTATCAATGACCTCACCAATGCCCGGGTGGAGTTTCTGGTGGGCGACCGCTATTATCTGAAGCAGATGAAGTTAAAGAAGGGGAAGCTGGTTCTTGGGGAATTTGCATTTCGTACCATTGTTTTGCCGGAAGTGGAAATTCTGACCCTGGATGCAGCAAAAAAAATCGTTGATTTTGCAAAAGCAGGTGGAAGGGTTTATTCCCTCGGCGAATTGCCCATCGCCTCTTCTGACAACGGAATGAACGATCCGAAGATGAAGAATCTGATGGATGCGCTCAAAGCAATGCCCACTTTTACTGCTTGCCCGGAGAGCCTGAAATCATGGCTGGGCAAGAGTAACGCGGGATTGGAAAGTACTGTTCGCTTTTCTTCAGGTGCCTTCACGATGCTCCAGCAACACCGGCGCATCGATGGGAAAGATTTCTTCTGGCTGGTGAACAATGGTGATCAGAAACAGGTTTGTGAAGTCAACATTAGCGGTGCACATGGTGCGGCCTCGATATGGGATTGCGAGACCGGCGAAATCCGTCCAATTTCTTCCATGGATGTTAACGATGGTTGCAATATCAGGCTTACATTCAAACCGCTCGAAGCCTGTTGGCTTGTCCTTGACCCGGATTCCCCGGTAAATAGGGTGAACGAAAAACCCGAAGCTCAAAACCTGATGACGGTGACCGGTACCTGGAAAGTGACTTACAATGCCGGGATTCAGCCCACCATGGAATTCCCGTCAACCCCGCCGGCAGAATTTGCTGCCGGTGTGGAAAAGCCGCTTGAAGACTGGAAAGCCTGGGGTTTGCAGAAATTCAGCGGTCTGATGGAATATTCTAAATTAATTGATATCGAAAAGGTGGAAAAACAGATGTTCCTCGACCTGGGCAAAGTTTGTCATGTGGCTGAGGTATGGGTTAACGAACAATCGCTGGGGGCAAACATGTGGGGTCCCCATGTGTTTGATATAACGGCTGCAGTGAAGCCGGGGCACAATGAAATCCGTGTAAGAATTGCCAACCTGATCAACAACAGTTACGGGGATATCCAGGAATCAGGCCTGATAGGGCCGGTGCAGATCAGGGGACTCGATTAGCAATAAGCGCCTGACATTAATGGCAAAGAAGTCAAAAACAAGAAACTATGAATTTGTAAGGAGAAACAATACGATGAAGCCCGTCCCTGGGTGTATTGGTTCTGGCTGAACGGCAACATCACCAGGGAGGGTATCACCGCCGACCTGGAGGCGATGAATCGGGTTGGCATCGGAGGAGTGTTGATTATGGAGGTTGACAATGTTGGCCAGCAGTGTTAAGGCTACCCAGGCTGCCAGCGTTCCGGCAGAATCTGTCATAGCCAGAGAAAGGATTGTTGATCTGATCGCGAAGATGGATGGGGACGGAAAGCTCACCTGGGATGCTCCAGCTCTGCAGGGATCAGCATCCGGAGAATGGACCGTGATTCGTTTTGGTCATACATTCACTGGCAGAAAAAATCATCCTGCACCAGCTACCGGGATGGGTCCTGAGTGTGACAAACTGAGCAAGGAAGGTATTGAAGCAAATTACAATGGAATGATCGGGAAACTGGTCAGGGATGTCGGTTCATTGGCAGGAAAAACTTTTACGGCAACGCATGTTGACAGCTGGGATGTTCGGCAGACGGTGTCGGATCTGGTGGCCAGGCGGCGGTGGACTCTACTGGTCGTTGAAGTCCATGGCTTCGGTAGCGCATGTAAATGGCCGGCCGGTTGTCGGGGCTGAAGCTTTTACTGAGGATGATGGTGAGCGCTGGCTGGCGCATCCGGCCAATCTCAAAGCACTGGGCGACCGTGCCTTTTGCGATGGAATAAACAGGTTTATTGTCCATCGTTATGCCATGCAACCCTGGGTTGAGGACCGCAGGCCTGGGATGACAATGGGTCCGTGGGGATTGCACTATGAACGGACGCAGACCTGGTGGGAGGATTCCAGGGCATGGTATCAATATGTTGCCCGATGTCAGTACCTGTTGAGGCAGGGAAGGTTTGTTGCCGATGTACTCAGCCTTCAGTCGGAGGAACCGATGCAGCGATTTAAAGCGCTGAAGTTGTCCGGTTATGATTATGATGGCATCAGCCCGCAGGCGTTTTTGAAGGATGTGACGGTAAAACGCGGGTGCTGGCAGGTAAGACTCCCTCCGGGGTTCTGACTGCCATGGGGATTCAACCTGATTTCATTGCAAATCGGCCAATACGCTATATTCATCGCGTGATGGATGACAAGGATGTGTATTTTATCGCCAGTGCTGACCAGCAGTCTGTTGAAGCTGTTTGCACCTTCCGTGTGAGCGGCAAGAGCCCTGAAGCCTGGCACCCCGAAACCGGTCGAATGGAACCCATTTCAGTGTTTGAAGAATCTGACGGGTGCACTCGTATTCCGCTGAGGTTCGAGCCTTCCGGTTCCATGTTTATCGTGTTCAAAAAGGGCAAGGTGAAGGCTTCTGAACAGATTGTTTCAGTGAAACGCAACGGGCAGGAGCTGGTTAATTTGAGCATGGCTGGCTCGACAGTCGAGAACAGTGATGTGACCAACACGTTTACCATGGTTGCGTGGATCAAACCAGATGTGGAGATTACAATACCGCAGGAAACCAACGAGGGCCTTGTGGCTTATGGTATTGATCGTAACGATGTGGTTTTTGCACCCCCGGGACATGAAGTTTGGAATAACGAAGATGCCGGTGCGGGTTTCGGCGCCGGAAGGAATGGGGTCTGCGTCTTTTGATCAAATGGGTATGTTTTGTATCACTTGCATGCACTTATAGTTAGGCTATTTTCGAATACCTATAAGAAAGTATCTTAAATTGCTAACAAACCTTGATGAACCTATACCAATCCGGATTAACTTGTTACTCAAATTGGATAAAAATTGCTCAACATAAAATGTGTGCAATAATGTAATCCTTTGGCAGAGTAATATTCTATCTGCTAATGTTTACAGTTTTGCAAGATGTAAAATTGTAAAGCTTGTTGCTCCTCTGCAATTATTATCGGAAGATTTATTCCGGGAGCCGCCAGTGATTAAATATAAAGTAAACCATCATGAAAAAAATTCCCATTCTATTTAGTGCCATTCTGTTATGTTCCCTGATCAATTTGAATGGACAACAGATCGACTTATCAAAGAACATTGATAATGATAAGAGAATGATTGGATTTGAAACCAATTCCGACCCAAACCTGGCTTCACTCTGCTACCATTTCGGTCGTTATCTGCTGATTTCTTCATCCCTTCCTGGAACAGAACCTGCCAATCTTCAGGGTATCTGGAATGAGAATATGAACCCGAGTTGGGATTCAAAATATACGACCAACATCAATACCGAAATGAATTATTGGCCCGTTGAATCCGCGAATTTGTCGGATTGCGCTGAGCCATTGATCAGGATGGTCAGGGAACTGACCGATCAGGGCTCCCAGGTGGCAAAAGAGCACTATGGAGCCAGGGGTTGGGTGTTCCATCAGAATACCGATATGCAGATTCTCACCGATCTGTTCGGTTATTATACAGAGGCTTCCGGAATATTGGGAGTGGATCAGGAGTTTGCTGGAAAATGGCACTCTGGGCACGCCTTTATGATGGCGACCGGGCAAACAAGATATTTAGGGGATACATCAGGGAGCAAGCCTACCCGCAACTCTTTGCCAAGTGCTATACACCGCTTCAGTTGGATGGATCATTGGGTGTAACAGCCGCCATTACTGAGATGCTGATGCAATCGCATGAGGGGGTTATAGATTTGTTGCCTGCCCTGCCAAAAGAATGGAGTGCCGGCCGGTTTAAAGGGGTAGGTGCCCGCGGGGCCTTTGAACTGGATATGAAATGGAAAGAGGGTAAAATTACCAGTGTGGAAGTGCTTTCCAAAGAGGGCCAAATTTGCAGGATTAAGCCGGGCTTGAAGGCGAAGGCGGGGACCCCTTGACGCTACTCCGAAGTTGTTGGGGGGAGGTCTCATATCTCGCTCTTCACCATCGGAGAACCCTCCGGCAAATTCTGAAGGAAAGAACTTAGTTCCTGGGGCTTGTTGGTAGTGAATGATAAAAGACGGCCATTGCTCATCCTCAGAATAACCATGTATTTACCCCCGAAATTCAATTCGGTCTGGTTAATACTCTGATGGGTTCCAATCCCCTTAAATGATTTAATGCCTTTAGGTTTCATCAGTTCAATGTGGGAGATTTTGCTAAACGGAATCACCTTATATTTTTTCCTAAACGGATGTACCTTGTACTCAACCGTACTGGAGGTAATTCTGACATCAAGCCTGATAATGAATAGAATAAGCGTTGCCAATGGCCCAATCAAAAGAGCCAATAAAAACGGCTTTTCATCAGCAGGCATTGTGTTCCACTCCGTTTGAAAGACCATAAATGCTATAAATCCCATTATCAAGGTAACCCCTCCGAAAATCAACATCCGCCAGGTCGAAGGGATAGTTTGCTGTTCAGTAAAATGCATCGATGCCATGGCCCGGTTTTTATTAAATCATTACCTAAAACAAAGATAGAATATTAATTTCGTAGAAAATGAAAACACTGTTTTCCCCTTATATGTCTGGCAAGAGCACTTGTCATCCCGGCGAAGGCCGGGACCCCGTTCCTAACCATGAATGCCGAAAGCGGGGTCCTTTTGACGCTGCACCGAGTTCACCCGATATAATAAATATTATGAAATACTCAATCTTCTCCCTTCTTTTTCTTCTCGGCTTCTTCTCCTGCAAAAGCCCCAATACCCTCTGGATCGTAGAGTCCCCGGCCGGTGACCAATACACTAAAATGGATACAACAGGGGTCTCGGTTATTCCTAACGGTCGGTTAATTAATCCATCAGGGCACACTTTTCGCACATCTCCGCATCCGTATGGGCTTTGCCTAAGCCCCGATGGCAAAACGGCAGTAACAGCCAATTCTGGAACCAGTCCGCTGTCAATCACGATATTACGTAACATTCAATCGGACTATCCTCAAATTCAACAAATTCCTCCGGGAGCACAAACCGATAAGGGGGTCCTGGCCAGCGTTTTTATGGGACTGGCGATCTCACCTGATAATCAAACGGTTTATGTATCTGGTGGACAGGAGAATAAGATTTATCTGTTTGATCTGAAAACCGGAAAGGAAAAAGGTTTTATTCCATGCGGAAGCGTTTCAGCCGAACGCGATTATTCGCATGGCTACATCGGCGACATGACTCTCACCAAAGCCGGCGACCGGCTCTATGCAGTGGATCAGATTAATTTTATTCTCCTGATTATCGATCCGGTTAAGAAGGAAGTCCTGAACCGGGTGAATACCGGACGATACCCTTTTGGTGTATGCCTTTCACCCAATGAAAAGAAAGTATATGTTGCCAACGTGGGAATGTATGAATATACCCGAATTGCCAGCCTGAATAAAGATAGCCTCTATCAAACTTCCCTTGGATATCCGGCCTTTGCATACCTCTCAAAAGAAGCGGAAGAAGGGATTCACAACGATTCTGTCAATATCCCGGGACTGGGAAAACCCAATACACCGGAATCTTTTTCGGTTTGGACCATCGACGTTAGTGACCGGATTAATCCTAAAGTGACGGCAAAGGCCAAAACCGGCAACCTGGTTGGCCAAATGCTTGAGGATTTTCCTGCCGTGGGCGGCTCAAGTCCGAATTCGGTTGTAGCTACTGATGACTTTGTTTTTGTCAGCAACGGGAACAACGACAATATTTCTATCATCGATACCCGCACAGATACGGTATCTCAAACGATTCCGCTTATACTGGATCAGCGTTTACGCAGTTTCCGGGGGATTATTCCCTTTGGGCTGGCAGTTTCACCGGATCAGAAACGCCTGTTTGTTGCTGAATCCGGTATCAATGCCGTTGCCGTAATAGACATCCCCTCGAAACTGGTGATTGGCCACATCCCGGTTGGCTGGTTTCCGGCAAAAATCCAGGTAACACCCGATGGCAAGAAGCTAATTATATCAAATGCAAAAGGTTATGGCAGCGGCCCTAATGGTGGTCCTGATTTCCGCAAAGGACCGGAAGGTTCCTATATCGGAAGCCTCATGAAAGGATCAGTAACTGTAATGGATATTCCGTCGGACAGAAAATTAAATGGTCTGACAAAAGAGGTGGTCTCGATGAACTTTCTGATGAAAAAGTCGACCGATCCATCATTCGCTTCCCGGAAAGATAACCCGGTCCCTTTGTATCCGGGTTATTCAAAATCACCGATCAAATACATTGTTTTTGTTTCCAAGGAGAACCGCACCTTCGATGAGATATTCGGACAGGTGAAAGCTGCCCGTGGTGAACCTTCCATGGCCCGTTACGGTGCCGGGGTTTCCTTTACCAACAGAGCTAAAGACCGGGTTATCGATAAGGCTGATGTCATGATCAATCACCTTTCCCTGGTAAACCGTTTCGCCATGTCGGATAACTTTTATGTGGATTCAGATGTTTCGGCCGACGGGCATCGCTGGTTGGTAAATACCTATCCCAATGAATGGGTGGAAGCCACCGTTCCGGCCAGTTATGGCGGCAACAGGGATTATGTGGCTGCTTCAAAATCTCCCGGAAATCTTGGCTTTACAGGTTCTGCCGGTGCTATTTACCCGGAGGACTATAACGAGGCCGGCTCCATGTGGGACCACCTCCACCGCAACAAAATTCCATTTTTCAACTTTGGGTTCACTATCATGTTTGAGCCGGGAGCCTATCAGCCTGAATATAAATACACCGGAATCCGGCAACTCGCCAATTTCCCGATGCCCGCACCGCTATTTGCCAATACATCCAGAGTTTATCCTACCTTTAATATGGCCATCCCCGATCAGTTCCGTATCGACCAGTTTATCAAAGTCTACAATGAGAAATGGGCCAAACCGACAACCGATAACCGACAACAGTCAACTATTGGCAAGAGCCCTGAATTCCCATCAGTACTGACGATCATCGTGCCGAACGACCACGGTGCCGGTGAACGGCCCGAAGCAGGGTATCCTTTCCGTGAGAGTTACATGTGTGATAATGATCTGGCTGTAGGACGTTTAGTGGAATTCCTCAGTCATACACCATACTGGAAAAACATGGCGATTGTCATTACAGAGGATGATGCGCAGGGTGGGGCAGATCATGTGGATGCTCACCGGAGTGTACTGATGGTAATATCTCCCTATGCCAAAAAGAATTACGTTTCTCATACACACGTCAGTTTCGGCAGTATTTTTAAAACCTACTGGAATATCCACGGAATTCCTTATCTCAACCAGTATGATGCCGGTGCCACCGATTTGTCTGATATGTTTACCAATGTTCCTGATTTTACGCCTTATCAGGCCATTCCGGTTGATATCCGGATATTCGACCCGGCAAAAGCCCTTGACCCGTTTGACGAAAAATTCAATTGGAAAGCCGTCTCAGAATCACCGGAGATTGATAATGTCCGTGATATGCTCCGCGACAGCAAAGAGATTGAGGGTTGGCGGAAGTAGTCGTAGAGACGCATAACTGCGTTTCTTTTTTTTCAAACACTCCTTGCAGAGATAAAAAAATCATATACATTTGCACCTCGATGAACCGGGTAT
>Ga0163199_1000828_pt1 | contig 19481 bp, 12 predicted proteins | sample PL_2010_150m_FD_113537 | JGI IMG/M metagenome (GOLD analysis project Ga0163199, IMG submission 113537) | Freshwater microbial communities from Powell Lake, British Columbia, Canada to study Microbial Dark Matter (Phase II) - PL_2010_150m | ecosystem: Environmental > Aquatic > Freshwater > Lake ...
GGCTCGGGCGTGCGTGTCCCTTCCGCCGCCCTCGGGCGCAATGCGTTATCGCGGTTTCTAAGCCAGCCGACGGCTATCGAAGCCCCAAATGGCGGCTGGTGACACGACTGTTGGGTCTACCCCTAGCAGGCGAGGTGGGTGACGTGAATGGGGATCAGGAGGAACATGACTAGACCTTTCCATTGGCGGGTTGCAGTTGGGTGATAAACGGACTCATCGCGGTGGTAACCGCCGTGCTTCCGGCAGAATTCATGCCTCGGGCCGGAGGCGAGATTGTTCTATCCTACCGATTCTGCGCGAATTCTTCTGCGGTGTGCGTGCGGGCCACGCTGGTTTTCGTGCGCCGCGCCTTTCTTTCGGCGGCCTGCAGCCCACCCGGCGTTACGCCAAACCGCTTCTTGAAATTGTAAGCGAGCTGGTTGTGGTCGCAGAATCCAAGTTCGTGTGCCACCTCTGTCACCGTCACCGAGCAACTGCCGGACAGTAAACGCGTTCTCGCCAGATCCAACCGCAACTCCCGGATATAGCGCCCGGGCGATTTACCGGTCGACATCTTGAACAATCGCGCGAAATGCCATCGGCTCGTCCGCGCTTCGCGAGCCAGCACCGCCCGTGTGAGCTTCTCGCCGATGTGGTGGCGGATATATTCGAGGAGATGTTTGAGCGTCGCCTCCGACAGGCCGCTGTCCGTATCCCGTTCTCGCCGCCGAGGTGCGAGATGCGCTGCGAGGACTCGCAGCGCCAGCAGTCTTCCCGTTCCATCCACCTCATTTCGGCCAGGCGAATTCGACCTGCGCCGGAATTCCTCGAACGCCGCAATCAGTTCGGCGATCCTCCCATCTTCCGCAAGGCATGGCGCGAGCGGAAACAATTCGGGTACCAACGACGTGCCGCCGGATACTTCGTCGAAGAATTCCGGCTCCCCATAGATTGCGACTACTTCGGTCGCGGTCCGTAGCCGAATCCAATGCGGCACGCCCGGCGGCACGACCCAGACGTGCGGTCCTTTGAATTCCTCCGTCACCTCACGTCCGGCACGGTCGGTCCACCCAGCTTCCCCCTCGGCGTCGCCCAAAAACAGCGCCGCTTCCACCTCCGGATCGCAGTGCGTTTCCCAAAAGCTGGCTGGCTCGCGGCCGAAGAAAACCCGCGCAAGACGCCCTGCAATTGCCCGGTCGCGGAGAGACTGGGCAATTTTGGGATGGGTGAGCGTAGGGCATGACGCGGGAGATGTTTTTTCACCCCTTCGCACCGGACCCTCCGTTCTCGACAACGATACGCGTAATTCGCATAGGCCACAGAGAACAGAGTATGTCGGAACGGACCGTCGATGGCTCCGGGAAGGTGGCGGTCCCTGCGGGTATTCGTGCTACGATTCATACAGCCTGTGGCACAGCGGCGAACGCCCATTGCACTGCGGCGCAAGCATGCAGCCGCGCCGCTCCATAGAAGGCCAGTGGGGTGTCGGACGAGAATGTAATCGACAGGAGTTCCGGAGCCACCACGACGATACCACGGGCGCCGGCGCGCTTCAGCGCCTTCATCGTGCGAATCATCGTTACGCGTGACGCTTCCTTGATGCGGCCCCACGCCAGCTCCCGGTGTATGAGCTGCGCGACGAGTTCTCGATCCCGTTTCGGCGGCAGGACAATGTCGATGCCCGCGCGCTTCTGCAACCAGTCCCGCCACATCTCCTCCTCTTCCGCGCAACGCGTGCCCAACAACCCGGCGCACGTTATACCGTCAGCGGCCAGGGCCCTTTCACATGCCGCAATGATGTGCAGCAGCGGCACACCTGCTGCCGCTTGCAGCGGTTGCGCCACGACGTGCAGCGTGCTGGAGTCAAACACCAGCGCTTCGGCTCCCGCGGTCACCAATCCGCGTGCGACCGTCCCAAGGTTGTTGCTCAGCCACGTCCACTCTCCACGCGCGCAAGCCAGCGCCAGTCGGTGTTGATTGAGCAGCGCGCTCCGCAGGTTGGCCGAATGCTCCTCGCCGCACCGCGTGCGCACCTCCTCGTGCAGGAAGCGTGTATAGATCGCCGCCGCCTCCGGGCTCAATCCACCCATGATTCCAAGACATTTCACAGCGGATGCGTCCATTATCCATATTGCTGATCACGTGACACTGGCACGAAGACGTCGTGGACGTGGGCCCGAGCGAACGGTCGGCGCCAGAGTTGGGTCTCGCCGGACAGGCACATGCCGATAATCCCGATTCGCTTGTGCTTCCCCCAACTGGCTTTCGCCTCGATTCGACGGGCATAGCGCGTCGATTCCTCGACTCCATGGCCACCAATGAGGCCGAGGCTTTTCAACAGCAAAGGCGCAATACCTGTCGGCTTTGACGAATTTGGGAGTGTGTTCAAGAATTAATGGGGCAACCGTCCACGGTGGACGTGACGGGATACATGCATGTTAGCAGAATTCGCGTGACGCGCATCGTCAGGCACTGCGGTTAAGATCATCTGTCAAGGAGCAGGTTTGAGCCCTTCCCAGCGCACCGTCCATGAACCATCAGCGGGGAATCCGGGAGCGTTTTTCGCCGGTGCGCCGTCCCAGCCCGCTGCCATCATGGCTACGGCGTAGAGAAGCCCACCATTGCCGGGTAGATAAGGGCAGGGGCCGCCGAGGCAGACACCGCGTTCGTCGTAGCGGTTCTTGGTGCTCGCATCTTTTAGCAAGGCGTCAACGGCAAGCTTGGGTTCGCCCGCGCGGGCGGCGGCCATCGCCATCCACGGGAAGTCCCAACCCCAGCATCGTTTCCATTCCCAAGTATGCCACACTTTGAGCAGCGTGCGATGAGCCGTATCGCGATCAACGCCTTCAATGGGTGGCAGCATTCCGAAAACGCCGATGGGATCCGGATGTTCCCAAGCCCACTTGGTGTAGGTGTCCTTCCATTCGGCAGAGTGAATGAACACGCCTTCGTCCTCCGGCAGAGGCGCGAGGTGCCGCCGAATCTCGTCCCAACGCGGCTCGCGGGCCAAGCCCATCCGTTCGCGCCAGACTTGCGCTTGGTCGAGGCCCCAGCGCCAGTAGGCCAAGTCGAAGACCGGGTCGCGGGTCAATCCCTGCTCGCTGGGCGGCATGACGGGATCAAGATGGTAGATGCCGGTTTGGTCGTCACGCGTGGGGTAGTCGGCCATATGCTCGGCCGTCCCCTGGATGATCATGGACCACTTTTCGAGCGTTGTGCGTGTCGGGTGCAGGCGATAGTCCAGCTCGGCAAAGAAGATTGGATGCGGCTGTTTCCAAAGCAGGGCTTGGTTCCCGGTCCATGGAGCACTGCGCCCTTCGGGCCCCACCGATTTCGGCCATTTGAGCCCCTTGTAGCCCAGTTGTTCGGCCAGCGCGCGCGCAGCCGGGATGAAGCGTTGGTAGCATTCCAGCGCCCGGTCGGCCATCTCCCAGCGATCCCAGAGCGCATAATGGGCGAGGTGCCACCAGACCATCTCCATGTGAAATTGTCCGCGCCAGGGGTCGATGCCCATCAGGCCAGTCTCGGCCGGGGGATAGCTCCCCGCCGACTGCACGGCCGTGAGATATTGCGAAAGGACGATGCGCCGCTCCAGTTCCTGCCAGCGCGGGTTGGTGCTGCCCGAGAGATCGATGGCGCCGCCGGTCGTCCAAAAACGTGTCCAGTGCGCCGCGCTGGCCTGCCGGGTGGCGTCAAGATCGGGGAGGCTCGCGGCGGCGGGCGCGGTGGAGAAGGCGCAGACGAACTCGAGGCTTGATGCACCGGTTTCCGCCACCAGACGCCAGGCGTGGTCCTTCGCGGCGGCGGGAGACTTCAAGTCGCAGTCGGCGGCCCAGGTCAGGGCGACATGGTAGGTGACGGCATCGACTTCACGGAGGAAGTCGGCGCGGCGATCGTTGGGGCGCGACAGGGTCGTGCGGTTGTCCTCTATCCGCGCAAAATCGCCGAGCCAAGGGCTGTTGCGCGCCACCGAGGGATAGGAGAAATCGAGCGCCACCTCGAGCTCGCCGCCGGCCACCAGCGGCGACTCAATCCGCACCGCGATCTGATCGAAATCCGGGTGCACACAGGTCGTTACGCGCACGAGCTGGCCACCGATCTTGAAGGTCGCCGTTTGCGTGCCGGACCACAGGTCCAGCGTCCGCGTGAGCGCCTGAATATCCTCCAGCGTCAGCGTGGCGCCGCCAGCCTTGACCAAGCGCAGTCGGCCAAGGTCGAAGCTGTGCGGGTTGTCATACATCCACCTGCCAATCGCCGCCTTCTCCTTGGGAATGACATCCAGTCCGGTGCTACGGCCCTTCTGAAAAGTGCCCGTCGTCGGAATCTGATCGGGGGTCACGCCTTCGGGCAGCGGAAAAGAGTGCCAGCCCCAATGCGACATCGTATTGCCACCAAACGTCTGAAGCCCGGTGCCATCGACATTGAAACAGAACTCGCCGTTGCCTAGCGGAATTTGTCCGCGCGGGTCGTCCCACGCGATATTATGACGTGCGACTAACGCATGGCGGTCGATGGGCTCCGCGGCAGACACCGCGAAGGCAGCACCAACGATCGTCATGAGAGGAAGAAACAAACGCTTTGCATGCATGACCTAGAGATGTGTGGGAGATCCGAACGGAGGGATAATGTTTTAGGCACTTTGAAAAATGTCTTCGCCTAATTTTGCAGGCCTATTCCGCATTGGAACGCGAGGGTGCGTTCGTAGGGATGAGCGTAAAAGGGCGTCTAAAAAAGGATCCCCGAGCGAGTCTGCCGAGCATGAGGCGGATCATGGCTAGGTAGATGAAGGACTCGGAAGAGGAGACAGTGTGCTCGCAGTCTTTGCTGAGCCGGCGAAATCGGCCGAGCCAAGCGAAGGTGCGTTCGACGACCCAGCGGCGCGGCAGGTTTTTGAAGTGGTTGAGCTTGGGGCCGTGCTTGACGATCTCCAGCCGAGTGCCGCGCCGCGGGCATAACTGGCGCACCCACGCGATGAGGCCGCCGGCGTAACCGCCGTCGGCCCAGATGCAGCGGAGCCAACCGAAGCGGCGGGGCGATGAACTCTCAACCTCGATGCCCTCGATGTCGCCGTGGAACGAGAGGTTGAAGTTGAGCCGCGTCTGCTCGCCGTCGGTGATGACATCGAGCCCCGCGTCCACCTGATCGTTGACGGCGGCGATGACCGCGTCGTCCTGAATCTCGCCCACATCGGCGCGGCCGAAGACTTCGCGATGCTGCCTGGCGAATTCGAGCCAGCTCGGGAACGGATAGCTGCCGATGACAGACGTGCGCAGGGGGCAAGATGCATGGGCTGCGGGATCAGACGGACTTAGGGAAGATCGGGCGGAGGAAGTCGAGGTCGTAGCGGATGCTCGGCTCGATCCCGAGCGGGGTCTTGACGCCCTCGATGCCGAGCCAGCCACGGTAGCCGGCCGCGTCGAGCGCACGGCGCACGCCGGGAAAATTCATCGAGCCCTTGCCGTAGAGATCGTCGTAGTCCTTGAGATGAAGCTCGCAGATGCGCTCGTGCCCGAGGCGGCGAATCGCGACGTCAACGTCTTCGCCAACTTTCTGCATATTGCCCACGTCATAGTAGACCTTGAGCCCGGGCGAATTCACGGCGTCGAGGATGCGCTCCAATTCGGGCACCTTCAGCCACGACTCTAAGCCGAACACCACGCCCGCGTCCGCGGCGCGCGGCACGGCCTGCTTGAGCCGGCGGATGATCTCGGCGATGCCCGCAGGATCGTCGACGAGGTCGCCCTTGCCGAAAAACGCGAGCAGCGTCACGCGCACTTTCATGCGCTTCATCACCCCGATGCTGTCGAGCACCCACTGCTCCGCGGCGGCATCGCTCTTGTAAGGCACGCCGTTGAGCACGCCGAGCGCGAGCGACGAAATCGCCACGCCGCTATTCGCGGAGGCCGCGAGCAACCGATCCTGCTGCGCCTCGCTGAACAGCGACAGGGCGGTCTCGCCCGCCTTGGGTTTGCCGAACTCCACCTGCACGCCGTCGAGGCCGATGCGCGCGGCGAGTTCGAACACCTCCGGATCGCAGGCCTTCTTGAGCGTCCAGTCGCAGGCGAAGAGGCGGAAGCCCTTGGCCGCGGGCGCCGGTGCGGCGGCGGGCTCCGCGGCGCGCGCCGCGCGCAGGAGCGCGGCGGCGCCGAGGGAATATTTCAGAAACGAGCGGCGGTTGAGGGTGTTCATGCGGGGGCGGAGTCGCGGTTTGAGCGAGCGATCGTCACGCGTGCAGCGCCGACAGATCCGGCTGCATCTGCTGTTTCGACGCCACGGTTTCGGCCCACGTCACTGTGCGGTGTTCGTAGGCAGCCATGCGGCCCATGATGCCGACGAGGGTGCTGGTGACGCTCGGTTCGATGGTGACGTTGGTCGTGTCCTTCTGCGTCACCTGCTCGTGGAACGCCTTGATATTGGCTTGCGCGCCTTCCTTGTAGATGGCCGGGCTCTTGCCGCCGCGGTAGAAGGTGTCCGCGCCGCCGCGGATCATCGTGTCGCCGCCGTAGGAAGTCATCAACACACCCTTGGTGCCGAACATCCGATTGAGGATGCCGCCGGGCGTGCCGTGGGCGTCGAACTGCCGCGAGCTGAATGTGACGCCCACCTGGTTGGGATATTCGTAAACGAGCGCGAAGTGATCCCAGCAGTCGCCGACATCGATGCGGACGCGCCGTCCGCCTGTGCCGGTGCAACGCACCGGGGGCGTCTCGTTCATGATCCAGCTCATCACGTCGAGCGTATGGACGTTCTGCTCGACGATGATGTCGCCGGACAGCGACTGATCGAACACCCAGTTCCGCAACCGCGCCTCCGGCGTGCCCGGCGGAGCCTTGATTGGGAGCCGCTCGGCGTGGTAGCTGGCTTCGCCGAAACAAAAATCGCCGATCACGCCGGCATGCACCCGGCGGAGCGACTCGAGATAGAACTCATTGGTGCGCGTCTGGAAATCCACGAGGAACACCTGCCGGCGCTTGCGTGCCGCCGCGCCGCTCGCGGCGATCGACTGACAGCCCGGCACGTCGACGGCGACGGGCTTGGCGAGATACACGTGCAAGCCGGCCTCGACCGCCGCGCGCGCCTGCGCCGGATGGAAGTAAGGCGGGCTGGCAATCGCGAGCGCGTCGATGCCGCCGGTGGCGATCAGCTTTTCGGCGCACTGCAGGCCGGTAAACGTGCGGGCCGCCGACACTTGATACTTGGCGACCACTTTATCGACGCGGTCCTGAAAATAATCGCCCGCGGCGACGATTTCATAACCGCCGTGCGCCGCGAAGAGATCGAGCAGAAACTTGCCGCGCCCACCGCAGCCGACGATGCCGAGGCGGATTTTGCTGTTGGCGGCGCTGCCCTGGGCGACGGCGAGCTTCATAGTGGAGATCGCGGCGAGGCCGACGCCGGCTTGGGCGAGGAAACGGCGGCGGGAGATTTCGGAGGCGGGGGATGTGTTCATGGGGATTTCCGGGTCATACGGTTAATGATTGTTACTTCAGGATCGAAGGGAGAACGAGATTGCGATAATCGACGGCACCGTGATCGCCCCTGGAGGTAGATCGGGCCGGAACGAAGCTCGTCTGACCAGAGCGCGCCGCCGGTGCAGCCTTGGAGCGACTGGTTGTCGATGATGGTGGTGCCGTTGAGGACGACCGTCGCGTGGCGGTCGAGCAGCGTGATGTCGAAGCTCTGCCATTCGCCGGCCGGCTTCTCGGCGGCGACGGCGGGCGCGAGGCGGCTGTAGATCGCGCCCATGTTGTGCGAGTCGAGCGGCTTTCCAAACGAGTCGAGCACCTGCACCTCGCAGAGGCCACGCAGGTAGACACCGCTGTTGCTGCCGGCGTGCACGCGCACTTCGAGCCTGAGGTTGAAATCCTCGAATTCCCGGTCGGTGCGGAGATTGCCGTAGTGTTTGCGCGGCTGGCCTTCGGTCTGAACGGGGCGGGTGACGAGGGCGCCTTCTTCGAGAGACCAGCCGTTCACCGCGTCGGGCTCGACCAACCGCCAGTCGGCCAGGTCGCAGCCGTTGAGCCGCACGATCGGTTCGCCGAAGCGGGCCTTGGCGAGATCGGGGCGCGGCGGCAACGCCGGGATGCGCCGGCCGGCGAACTCGCCGCGATCGGCGCCCCGCCCGTCGGGCCGCGGCGCGACGATGGCGAGTTTTAGCGTGTCGCCCTCAAGGTGCGCAGTGATGACATCAGTCAACTGCTGGGTGCGCACCACGGTGCCCGCGGCATTTTTCCACGGTAGGTCGTGCAGGCGCGTGACGGTGAGTGTGCCGTCGGCGATCGCCACGCTTGCGACGGGGAGCACGCTGCCGCCCTCCCACAGGAGCGAGCCATCGAACCAGCCGCGCTCCGGTTTGATTTCGAACCAGCCCGTGTGACCGTTTGGAGTCGTCAGCGCCCAGCGGCCGAAGAAATTTTCATCCACGGGCGCGGCGCGCAACAGCGCGGCGGCGCCCAGCGCGCCGAGCAACCAACGGCGGGACAATCGGGAGAGGCATTCCGTTTTCACCGTCGTGTTTTACCGGGTTGGGTTCGGGTCAATCGATGGGCGGTTCAGTTGTTCGCGATCTCGATGTCCTTGAACCAAACGTCGCAGTCCTTCGCACCGTGGAGTTGGAGCGCGATTTTGCCCTTCGCGCGGCCCGGATCGTCCGGCAACTCGGCCGATTTCGTGCCGTTGATCCAGACGACAAGGTGACCGCCGTGGGCCATGACGGTCATGTCGTTCCACTCGCCGGGCCTGAACCAGGAGGCGACCTGCGCGGGGGTGGGCTGCGAGACCCAGGAGCGGCCATGGGTCTCGTAAAGGCCGCCGACATCCACGGTGGCATCGATCTCGGCCTGAAAACCCGACACTCCGCTCGGACCGGTCTCGTCGACGCGAAAGTAGAGTCCGCTGTTACCCTTGAGCGCCTTGAACTTCAGCCGAATCATGAAGTCGGCGTATATCTGATCGGTGACGAGGTGGCCGTAGTCTTTCTGGCTGGCGACGTTGGTGGCGTGGATGGCGCCGTCCTCGATTTTCCATTCGCCTTTGCCGATGATGTGCCAGCCGGCGAGGGTTTTTCCGTCCCAGAGCGGACGCCAGTTTTCGGCGGCGCGCAGGGCAATCTGACCGAAGAAGAACACAAGGAGAAGTGCGAGGCGGAGTTTCATGTGGGGCGGAGGAGTTGCTGAGGTTGAACGATCAAGAAGAATTGCGGCGGCAGTCGTTGGGGCCAGTAGCGGCGATCGTCGCGGGCATTTCGAGCACGGCACCGCTCGCGCGCAGCCGCGCTTGCAGCGAGGCCACCGGCACTTCGCGCGCACCGCAGTTCCCCACGAGCGAGAGCGCCGCCGCCATGCCGGCGGCTTGGCCCATCGCCATTGTCTGCGCCATCGAGCGGCACGAGGCGTGCGCGTCGTGCGTGGCGGAAAAACAGCGGCCGGCGATCCAAAGTTCGTCACGACCGTACGATACGGCACATCGTAAGCGGCGCCGCCGGGAATGTAGCCCCACACGGTTTCGTCGCCGCCGCCCGGCGCGGCACGGTGGTCCTCGATCGGCGCGCTGCAGAGCAGCACACGATCGTCGAAGCGCGCGACGGAGAGACAGTCGTCCCTCGTCAGCCGGTATTCGCCGTAAACCCGCCGCGCCTCGCGCACACCGATCTGGTGCGAGAGGCCGATGATGTTCGCCGCCTCGAAACCGGGCACGCAGTTCCGGAAAAATTTCTCGTAAACAAACGCTTGCCTCCGGTCTTCCTGCTCGACGCGGGTGAGCTGCTCCTCGTCGGTCGCGTCGAGACCGGCCATGTGCACCGCGACGGTGGAGATGCAGCCGCGCGCGTTCATCTCGTGCAGGCTGCCGGCCGTGCGCGGCAACGGATGCGTGCCGCGATCCACGGCGTCGGCCCTGAGGGCAGCGAGGTGCTTTTTGCCGCCGGCGCGCTCATAAGCGCCGAGGTCAACATTGCTTATGCGAAATGTCGTCGTGAGCGTCTGCGCTGGATCGTGTTCGCCGGCTTTTTCATAGGCGATGTCGGCCAGGTGACAGAGGTCAGCGTCGCCCGAGGCATCGATGAAGCGGCGCGCGGCGAACCGGAAAAATCCACGCTTCGTCGAAAGCACGACGCCCATGATCGCGTCCGCGGAATTTCTTTCGGTGGCGACGAGCGTCGTGTGCAACAGCACGCGCACGCCGGCCTCGGCGAGCCGTTCGTCCCACACGAGTTTCAGGCGCTCAGGATTGTAATTCACGCCGGTGCCCGCACCGTAGGTGTTCGGGCGAATGAAAACGGCGCCGGCCACGTCGAGCGCATCGACCACGCGGTCCGGCGTGCCGCCGACAACCTTGCGCGGCTGTTCGCCGGGTGTGAAGAAAGCGTAGAACGTGTCCAGCATCTGCGTGCTCGTGCCACCGAGAAATCCATAGCGCTCGATGAGGGCGACCGAGCTGTCGCGAGGACGGCGAAGCCACACCAGCGCACCAGGGGCCGCGTTTGCAAACGCGATAGGAAGGTTGGCGCTCTGAGATTCAAGGCGTGTCCTCAGCCACAATCATGATCGGGCCCAGGAGCCCAGAGGGCAATAGGGGAGTATCGCTGGTGAATGGTTGCCAGGAGGACCAAGTGTGACGTTGCGCTTCGGGGAGGCTGGCGTCCCCGATCAAGCGATTGGGCCAGAGGTTAGCGACCTCGATCTGAAGTGCGTTGTCGCCGGAATGTAAAGCAGCGCTGATATCGATCCGGAAGGGCTTCTTCCATGCCACGCCGCAGTCTTTCCCGTTTAGTATCACGCGCGCCATTACGGCGACGTCCCCGAGATCCAGATGAATCGGCCCTGAATTAAGGCAGGCGGCCGTGCTCGGCCACGTAAAGCTTTTACGATAAGCTGCAGTGCCGGAGTAGTACCGGACGTCGGGCTCCGCATGCAGATGCCAACTCGCGAGTTCGGGAAACACGGTGGGCGCGGCTGAGAGCCCCATTTTCGGAGAAAATTCAACGAACCAAGGCCCGGTCAACGTGGCCAACACCTTTGACGTTGGGAGGTTCGTCGACGCTGTCGCCGGGCGAGTCGCCGCGGGTTCACGGAAGACGATGAAACACGATCCACTCGGCGAGAAATCGAGCGGAACGGTGATTCGTCCATCTTTCTCCTCGTAGCAGACGGCAAATCTTTGCCGACCGGTTTCCGGGTCCCAGATTTCAGGGGCCTTGCCGGTGACGCGAAAGGTGCAGCGGGCGCTTGTCGCTTTGTCCGCGGCGCTGGCGACGAAATAATGATCGACTTCCGCCTCCCGGCGATGGATCCATGAAAGATTAGCGTCAGAAGCAAAGTCGGCTGGGCCGGCGGTGAGCGCGAGTAGTTGGGACAATGGCGTTCCGCTTACGAGGCGTCCCTTGCCGAATGCGTGCTGTTGGATGTCCTTGCTCTCGTTCTTGCCCCAAAGTTCGGCCGCGGTTGCAGCAACGTCGCGGTCACACTGCGGATGGTTCTGCAACCCCGGAGACATCGAAGGGGCCGGGCCATTGGCGAAGATCGTGGCACCGGCGCGCGCGAGCGCGCTCAGTTTATCGGCGAGCGCCGGAGTCATGGCTTGGACCGCAGGTAAGACGAGGATCCGGTAGCTCATGCCATCGGGCAGGACGATGCGGCCGTTTCTAGCGGTCGCGCGTCCGATCAGGGCTTCGGCCGAAATTTCATCGTAGGCGTAGCCGACTGGAGGCGTCGGAATGGGGTCAAAATAGGTCAGGTTCGGAAGCTCCGGACGCAGATAGAGCAAGTCGGCAACAAACAGGCCTCGGCGGAGCATGAATTGGCAGCGAGCGAGGTATTGATGCCAGGCGCCCGACATCTCCCACCAAGTTTGGGTCCGCTCATAGTGGAGTCCCCAAGGACCCATGGTCGCGCCGGGAGCCCGATCGAGATACGGTTGGTGGGCGTAGCGGTGAAAAACGAAGCGATTGATGCCTTGGGAGAACTGTTGGTCACCGAGTGCCTTGATGGTGGCCGGATGCATCATCCAGCGCTCGTCATCTCCAGAGGTAAAGGCTTCGGCCCCGACGATAGGCAAGCCGTGGACATGAGCGACCGATGCCATCTGGTGCCCCTTACGTTTGGTTTCGTTCACCCCGTAACGAAATGGGTTCCAGAACTCGCTCATCGGCTCGTCAGCACGGGCGGCGTAGGTTCCCTCATCGCCGATGTGATTGAGGTTGTAGCCTTCGATACTGAGCCGCATCCCGTGCGCGTGGACGAGCTCCGCGAGGCGGCCGGCGTAGTTGTCGGCCAGCAACTCGGAAATGGTTTGTTGGAAATCCCAACGGAAGCGGTCAGCCATTTCCTTGCCGCCGATGTTCCAAACGTAGTGGGTTGTTGTTTTGCCGTTAATGCTCTCTTGCACGACACCAGTGATGCAGGGCAACCATTTCACGGGGTCATAGCCCCGGCGCTTGCGAAATTCCTCACGAAACAAGGGAGTCCAATTCTGACCCTTGACCTCCCAACTGTCGATGTGCGTGGCGGTGAGAGTTTTGCCTGCCAGCGGCCCGATATCCTGGATCAATGGCCCCATCATGCCCGCAAAATGAACATCCATTGCCGCGCGACTGAGTTTGTCGCACTCCAATCCGTTGCCGCCCAATACGGGCGGGCGCGTTCTGACTCCGGTGCTGCTGTGGCCGATCCGCTGAATAATCCACTTGCCGGCTGGCGCTTCCCACGTGAGACGACCGTCCTGGTCCATTTTTGCCGTCAGGTCCAACACGGCACTGGTGGGCACGGTATCGTTTTCCGGTTGGGAAAATGCGATCACAGAGATGTCACGGTAAAAAGCAGCCGGAGCGACCGTGCTGTCCCGAGTATCGCGTTGCGGTGGCGTGATGGCGGGAGGACGTGGCAACCGACGATCGAAGTGGACCGGGCCTTCGATTTCCGTGTTGGAAACCGTGAGTGCCTGCATCGACAATTCTGGCGAGATCCACTTGCCGCTGCTGCCTGTCCAACCCGGCCCGTTGGTCATGTTGACTTCCAATCCAAGACGACCGGCTTCACGCACGGCGTGTTTGAAGAGCGTGCGCCACGTGTCGCTGAAAAAGACGGCGTTCCCTCTGGGCGGGGCGAAGCGCTCAAGTACATCCATGATGATCACTCCCCCGATGCCGACGCGCTGCATCGCCTCCAAATCCGCTGTGATGCCTTCTTGGGATACCGCGCCGTTATTCCAGAACCAATAGACCCACGGCCGAGTGGTGGCAGGTGGATGCTGGAAGCCGGTATCCAGCGAAATGTCGGCCCGACACGTGAGAATCGAAGTCGCCAGAGTGAGACTGAAGAGTGCGCAACGAAGCATGTTGAAAGTGTTATCGTGATAAACTCGTCACGACCAGATGAGTGCTGCGCTGAAGCCCGACAAGGTGGGCTCCATTTCAAAAGACCACCTGGCCCGGAATATAGAAACGCGTGGCCGGGTCCGTGCGGCGTCGCATCCAGAACAGTGTTACATACTCGGATTCGTGCCGTTGAAGCAGCACCGCGTCGACATGCCGGCCATCGGCGCGGATATGCGGTTTGGAACCCGAACCACACATCCGCACGATGATGACCTTTGTCTCTCCCCTCACGACGGTGCCCGAGCCTTGCGGCTTGAGTTGGCCGGAATGGCGGATGCCGGCTCTGAACAGGAGCTGGTCGCCGGCTTGGAAGACTTGGGCATTGACCCGGTCGAGACTGCGCCAAGCCAGTTCGGGCGAAAGGCCGTTCCGCGAGTCATCGCCCGCGGTGGCATCGACATAATATGTGCCCGCGAGGAGACGGCCATAGGCAAGCATGATCACGAAGCCCAATTCGAGTGCTCTTTTCATGAGTGGGAGCGAGGCCGACGTGAGCCCGGCGGAAAATGCATCAGGATGGCTATCGCTTTGCTTTCTTTGGCGCAAATCTTCCCAAAGTTTCTAAGCCCGTGAAGACCGGGGGCACGAGCGCGGCGTCCCACGCGACGCGGAGTTTTTCGAGTTCACCGACGGTGGAGGTTTCGGTACTGGCAAGATTTCTCGTTTCACCGATGTCGGTGGACAGATCATAGAGTTCGGCGGTGCCGCCGGTGGTGGGGATAACCAGCTTGTGGGAACCTTGGCGTACGGCGTAGGCGCCGCGGTCGAAGATGCGCAGGTAGATCGCCTCGTGCGGCGCGCCGGGCTTCCGCTGGGTGACATAGGGCAGGAGATTGACGCCATCGAGGGGGCGGATCGGATCGGGCTCGACGTTGGCCAGTGCGGCGATCGTGGCGAAGATGTCGAGCGAGCTGACCGGGTGTTCGTAAACGAGACCGCGAGGAAAATGTCCGGGCCATTGCGCTGCGAAGGGCACGCGAACCCCCCCTTCCCACGGATCGCCCTTGTTGCCGCGCAACGGGGCGTTGTCGGACGCATTTTGTTTCGTCGGACCGCCGTTGTCGGAGAGAAAAAAGATCAGCGTGTCTTCCGTGAGGTGCAGCGTCCGCAGTTGGTCGAGCACGCGGCCCACCCCATCGTCCACGGCGCTCACCATGGCGGCGTAGGTGCGGCGGCCCTGGTTCTTGATGCTGGGAAAGCGTGCGAGATATTTTTCGGAAGCTTGCAACGGACCATGCGGCGCGTTGTAGGCGAGGTAGAGGAAGAACGGCCCATCCTTGTGCCGTTCGATGAAGTGCACGGCTTCGTCGGAAAACTCGTCGGTGAGATACTGCTGGGTCTGCACTGGCGTATGATTGCGCATGATCCAAAGGCGGTAGCTGTCGTCCTCGGTCTTGGCGGACAACGAATCCTTGATGGTGAGTGCGTTGGCGAAATACTGGTGTCCCCCGCCGAGATGACCGAAGAATTCGTTGAATCCACGTTTCAACGGATGCAGATCGGGATGGGCGCCGAGGTGCCATTTGCCGACGATGCCGCTTTGATAGCCCACCTTTCCCAGCGCATCGGCGAGGGTGGTTTCACCCAAGGGCAGGCCGACCTGCCGGTTGGTTGGCTCGAAGCGGGGATTTCGCTCATGCCCGAAGCGCTGTTGATAGCGGCCCGTCAGCAATCCCGCACGGCTGGGCGAGCAGACCGAATAGGTGACGTAACCACTCGGGAAATGTACGCCGTTGGCCGCGATAGAGTCGAGGTGCGGCGTGGGAATGTCTTTGCAGCCGTGGAAGCCAACGTCGGCGTAACCCTGATCGTCGGTCAGGATAACGATGAGATTGGGTGGTCGCGCAGAAGCTCTGTGCGCCAGAAAGGCCAGCGCGAGAATGAGCGGGAGGAAACGGATGGGTTTCATGACAGGGATGGGCTGGTGGCACAAGGGCACGGTCACCGGAGGCGGTAAAAAAGCGGCGCTCGCAAGGAGGTGCATCAGTTTCAAGAGACAAGCGAGATGGTTGTGGTTGCTCTAAAAATCTAGGTTTGCACTCTCTCTTGTCATCGCGAGCCCGAGGAACGAGGGCGCGGCGATCCAGCGGGCTGGACTGCTTCGTCGCTGAACTCCTCGCAACGACATGCCGGGAATCGATGGTTCACAGAGTGTGTCGGTTTAGCGTCGGAGTGTGAAATATGCGGATTCGGCGGCAGCGTCCGCCGCCGGTGAATTAGAAACGAAACGAATTGGTGATGCTCCATGCACGATTGGGCGGGATGCGAAAGATTCCCCAAGTGCCGTCGCCGTTGGCCTTGATCGGAATGAGTTCGTCGCGGGCATTGAGATTCCGGACATTCAGGCCGATGTCCCAGTTGATCATCCGTCCGCCGGCTTTGATCCTTCGACGGTAGCCCAAGTTCGCGTCGATATTCATCTCGTGCGGTCCCCAGTATGGGTGGTTGATGTCCGCGACTTGGTTTCCATCGGCGTCAGTGAGGTAGGGATAGCCGATGCCGACCTTGTCCTGCCAGCGGACGGCGCCGCCGATGTGGAACCCCCGGAGAAAGCCGTCCCGAAAGTCGTAGCGGGTCACCAGATTCGCCCGCCATTTCCGGATCTCGGGCAGGGCGGTCCCGGACAAGGCGTGACTAGTTTGGAGGGGAGCGACCGTTCCGCTCGTATATTGGCCCCAGATCGTCCCGGATGCGATGGGTGGGTTTCTCCAGCCCTTCAGCAGGTTCCCGTTATACATGGTGTCGAGGTTTCGCTTCCAAGCGTCGACGAAGTCGAGTTCCTGAACGGCCGCATCGGCTTGGATGGCCTCGTTCTTGGCGACACTGGCCGAGATGCGCCAACTAAGGGTTGGATTCACGATCGCCTCGAACTCGTTTCCAGTGGAGACGGTCTCACTGACCGAGACTCGATTGGTGATGTTGTCGGCATTCCATGCGAGCGTGCTGCCCTGTCCGGAAAAGTGCGGGTTGAAGTTTTTGTCCGGACCGATATTGTCCTTCAGTCGCTGCGGGATGGTGGCGTAGAACGCCTGGGCTACATCCGCGAAGGTCTTGAAACCGGAGTAGTTGTAACCGTAGAGCGCGGGGTTGAGGCCTTGACCGTTGGCACTGACCATGCGCGTGATCTCGTTGCTGATGTAGCTGTACGGATTGCTTACGTTGGCAATGGCATCGTTCTGGATGCTGGTCTTGTAGTGGTTGATGCGCAGGCTGAATTTGCCGTCCAGCAGGCTCAGCATGACGCCGTACTCCCGGGTCGAGGCGGACGGCGATCCCACTTCCTCGTTCCAGAGGTTCCGCCGCTGGCCGACGGGATTGAAATTCCCCGAGTCGTTCCAGAACGCCCGGAGTTCCGTGCCCAAGGGCAGGCGAATCGGGCAAGTTCCCACCACGCTCTTGGTCCAACTATCCTTCGACTCGACCGCCGCGGGCTGGTAGATGATTTTCGATTCGTCCAGACTGCCATTGGCCAAAGTCGGAGGAATCGCCGAAGTCAGTGCTTCGTCCTTGTCTCTCCTCCAGCCGACCAGGGTGGTGACATGATCGCGCAGCCAGTGACTTTGCAGGGCGAAGGCCATTGAGTGCAAATCTTGTTTTTGATCGAGCACGTTGCCTAGGATCCGCAACGGTGTGGACGTGCCTGTCACGAAGCTATTCGAGACCGAATCGTAAACGCGCAGCGTGTAGGTCTGGCCGTATTGCGGCCGGGAACTCGTGATCGGATTCAACCGCACATCGTTCAGGCTGTTCGCGTTGAGCAGCGAGTCGCCGAGGTAGAACCAGGCGGCGACCTGGGTGTTGAATGTTCCCGGGGACGCTCCGAGGCTGCTCAGCACGTTGAGCTGGCCGGCCGGATCCCAAGTGCTGTGATAGGTGCGGTTGGAAAGAAAAACGTCCGTCTTGAAAAATAGCCCCGACAGGGTGTGCCGGCCAAGGAGCTTTGCCAGCGGCGAGCGACCCTCGGTGAAATCGTGTTTGAGGTACGCCGTGAGCTGATACGATTCGCGTTTCGAACGGTTGATTTGATCGCGAAACACATCGCTGCTGTTGATGAACGGCCGGCCGAAATTAGGATTGGGGATTCCGTTCGGGTAGGCGGCGGAGCGCATGCTCAGATTGGTGTTCACATCGATGTAGATATTCTCGTCTCCCCCGGCGATCGGGATGTCGCGTCTGCGGGTGAGCGACTGCTTGTTGTAGGCGGCCTCGAACCCCGCCTTTCCACCCAGGAGCAATTGCTCAAGGCGGAGGTCGCTCGCCGTGAACTGCTGATCGCGATGATCAAACACTCCAGTCATCAGGCGATCGTAAAAATTAAAAACGACCGGATTGCTGAGCCGCGTGCGGGCGAAACCCGCGCGGGGGCGGTCGGGATCGCCCGTGCCGAGGACGCTCCCGCCGGGGCCCGTGGGAGCGCCCGTAACACCGCCCATGAAACCCTGCACCGCGGACAGGTCCGGGGCGGTGAAGCCGACCCCGGCCCGACCGGAGTTGGGGTCGGCATAGATGAGCGCCCACTGTGTATATAGCGGGAAGCCGACGATGACCGCGTTGGCGGTGATCGGACTGCCCTTCGCGTCGGTGTAGCTCTGGAGGGCACCGTTGTACCGCCATTTGTTGTAGGCCGGATTGGCGTTATCCAGCCAGGAACTGAGACTGAAAATGGGCGTGAGCGGGTCCGGGGGGACACCGACGATCTGACCGGCCTCCGTATTTGCGCGGATCGTGGTCCGCCCCATGAAAGCCTGGTCCTTAGGTTCCCTCAGGCGGTAGGTGGCGGCCAGATAGACACGCTTGTCGTTGGCGTAAGCAGGATCCTGTCGGAAGACTTGGTTTTCATCCATCAAATCGGCGCGCACGGCGAGTTTGCCGGGGATCAGCACTTGGTTCAGATGAATTTCCTCCCGGTGGGATCCAAGGTTATCGACCCGGAACACGAATCGGTAACTGTCTTTGAACGCTGCCTTTCTCAAGGCGGTATCGATGACCCCACCGGCGTTACCAACGCCGGCGAGGATGGCGTTGGGGCCGCGATTGATCGTCAGTGAGTCGAAGTTGTAAGTGTCGCTCGGGATATCCGCAGGAAAAAAATCGCGCGTGCGCGTGGCCTGAGCGAGCCCGCGGACTCGATTGACGGCCGATGGGTCATCCCGGACACCCGCCGAATTATCCCCCGTGATGCCTGAATAGTTGCCGTTGATGCCACCGCCTTCGGTGGAAGCGGTGTAGGTCAGGATATCCTCCAATTTGGTTACATTGATATCCGCTAGGAACTCCGGCGTATACACCGAGACCGCTGCGCCAATGTCCTTCAGGTTGGTATTAAGGCGTGTCCCCGAAAGCGTGTTCGTGGCCAGATACCCCGTCTCCACTGTACTTGTGACGGTGAACGGGCTCAGCTCGACGGCATTTCCCTCCATCGCGGCGGACATGACTGCCTCGTTGGAGGGTATATTGCGTTGTTCGTTATTGCCGGGGCGGTCGCTGCTCGCTGCGTTTGGCGCCGCCCCTTGAGCTTTTGGGTCGCGTGAAACCGTAAGCGCCCCAGTTTTTTCATCCTGAAAGGCAACGAGCCCAGTGTGGGCAAGCAGCAGGCCGAGCGCTTCCCGGGGATGGTAGGTGCCCTTGACGGCATTGGTGCGGACCTGAGCCGCCGTGGCACTGCCGAAGATCACGTCCACCCCGGCCTGCACGGCGAAGCGGGAAAGCGACTTATCCCCGGTGTCGGCCGGCAGATCGAACGACCGGGCGACGGGCGCTGCGGTGGCCGACCGCAGGGCCGGAAGTCCGGCGAACGCGAAAGTGGCGGCCAAAACGAAGCAACGAACAACGGTCAGGCGGGGTGAACGCCGAAAGGCGTGTTGAGGGGGCATATAAGCACAGACGGCGCAACCGTCCGACACACCTACATCGAAGCAACGATTTCTTGAAGATTCTCCGAACCGGCGTCTGGCGGTGACCCGCCGGATCAACGACGATGCAGCCAAAGCGCGCCTTCGCGGCGTTCAGCTTCGATGCCGAATTCGTTCTTCAAAAGCTGCAGCAGCGCATTCGTGTTGTCGGCACGGAGGACACCGCCCAGCCGCATGTCCCCCAAGACCGGATCCAGCACGAGTCGCTCGGAGCCATA
>Ga0163199_1000831_pt1 | contig 19420 bp, 9 predicted proteins | sample PL_2010_150m_FD_113537 | JGI IMG/M metagenome (GOLD analysis project Ga0163199, IMG submission 113537) | Freshwater microbial communities from Powell Lake, British Columbia, Canada to study Microbial Dark Matter (Phase II) - PL_2010_150m | ecosystem: Environmental > Aquatic > Freshwater > Lake ...
CGGCAACGTCATCAGCCTCCCCGGCCGCACGCTGCGGTTGGGTGGCAGTGTCAACAGTGGCGGCATCTTCCTGCCGGGCACCTCCGGCGGTTTGACGATTGGCGATGCCGCCAATGACAGCTACCTGACGGCGGGCACCACCAACAACGGCGCGGGCGAGCTATTGCTCATCAACAACTCGGCCAATGCGTTGACAATCAACTCGGCGGTGACCAACAACGGCAGCGGCGCGGTCACCGTCACCGTCGCAGGCACCGGCTTGGTGACCTTCAACGCCAACAACTACTTCAACGGCGTCCAATACATCAACGGCGGCACGGTCAACTATAACTCCGGCACCAACGCCATGGGCGGCTTGGCGGTCCGCGCCGGCACGGTGACCTTTGGCAGCGGCACCACCAACGCCTTCACCAACAGCGCCTTCACCTCGGTGATTGACGGTGGCGTCGTCAACATCAACGGCCCGGTTTCGTTCTACACGCTGGGCGGCCCGACGGCGCAGAGCAACCAGTTTAACATTGCCAATGCCGCCCTCAGCCGCGCGGTGGTCAACGTCAGCACCAACCTTTCGGCGGCCCTCATCCAGGTGGGTCTTGGCGCCGGCTCCGGCGGCGCGCTCTATCAGACGGGCGGCACGGTGGCGGGCAGTTCGCGGAGCGGTAATCCCACCTTCGGCCTCGGCATTGGCGCGGGCAGCTACGGCTACTACAACCTGGCCGCGGGCGTCTGGGGGACCAACACCTCGCAATTCGACCTGGGCAACGGCGCGGGAGCGGTGGGCGTGTTCGATATGCTGGGCGGTTTGGTGACGCGGCCCACCGAATGGGTCATCCTGAATCTTGGCAACGCGCCGGGCGAGGTCTCGGTGATGAACATTCTGGGCGGCACGTTCAACGGCACGGTGGGCGGCAACGGCATCCGGCTCAATTATTTGGGTGACACCACCGCCGCCCAGGGCGGCTACGCGCTGTTGAACGTCAGCGGCACCGGCACGGTTGTCAACAACATCAACGGCCCCATCGAGTTGCAGTTGAGACCGACTACGTCCACGAGCATCGTTAACGCGCTCAGCGGCAGCCGGATCATCACAACAGCCATCCGGGCCAGCAACATAACGAATATTCCAAGTGGCTTGTCCGTGCTCAACATGGACGGCGGCGTCTTGCAGGCCATCTCCAGCGGCACCTTCATGACCGGCCTGACGGCCGCCATCATTTACAAGAATGGCGTCACCTTTGACACTTCCAACAACGTCGTCACCGTTGCGCAGAATCTGCTGGGCGCGGGCGGCTACGGGCTGGTCAACATCGCCATTACCAACGGCGGCGCGGGCTACATCGGCGCGCCGGCGGTTGTCATCGGCGGCGGCGCGGGCACGGGAGCCACGGCCTACGCGCAGATAGACATGAACCCGCTCAGCGGCCGCTACCAGCAGGTGACCAACATTGTGATTGCGACCACCGGCTCGGGCTACTTGACGAACGACAACCTTTCGATCCTTCTGCAAGGCGGCGGCTTCCTCCAGGCGGCGCAACTCGGCGCGTTCAGCTTCGGCGTCAACGCGACGGACGGCGGCCTCACCAAGCTCAGCAACGGCACGCTGATCCTGACGGGCAACAACAGCTATGCCGGCCCGACCACCATCAGCAACGGCGTCCTGCAAATCGGCGCCAACGGCAACTCCGGCACGCTCGGCTTCGGCGCGGTCACCAACCTCGGATTGATGATCTTCAGCCGCGGCGACACGATCTACACCAACACGGCCTCCATCTCCGGCACCGGCGCGGTCATCAGCATCGGCACCGGCATGGTGACGTTTGCCGGCGTGGACGCCTACTCGGGCGGCACTTGGGTCAGCAACGGTGTGTTGCAGTTTAACTCCGGCATCGGCGGCAGTATTTCAGGCGCTGGACTGATCACCGTCGCCAGCAATGGCGTCGCTGCGCTGAACTTCGCCGGCATCCAGGCCACGCTCAACAGCCGGTTCAACACCACCAACACCTTCGGCAGCATCGCCCTGGCCGCGGGCAGCGCCAACGACGCCAGCGTGGACTTCGCGGCGGCGGGCCTCTCGAACGCCTGGCTCGGCGCGGTCGGCGTGGTGAACTTTACCGGCGTGTTCACGCCGTTCGGCAGCAACTACCAGTTCGGCGGCGGCGGCGGATTGCTGAGCATGACCAATGTCCTCGTTGACAGCGCCGGCGCCCGCAACGTGTTGCTCGGCAACAGCAACCTTTCCTGCATCGTCACGCTGCTGGGCACCAACACCTACACCGGTGTCACCGTTGTCGGAAACGGCACCCTGCGCGCGGACGATGGGTGGGGTCTGGGCATCGGCAATCTCAACATCAGCGGCGGCATTCTGGAGATCGGCACGAACTTCTACCGCGCGCTTGGCACGGGCAACGGCTTGGTGCAACTCAACGGGTTCGCTGGCTTCAGTTCCTTTGGCGGCACGGGTGCTGTGATCAACCTTGGCGGCAGCGGCGGGATTCTGAGTTGGGGTGGCGCGAACTTCAACGTGAGCAACCTTGTGCTGAACGCAGCCACTGCGAATGCGAATATCACTTTGGTCAACGGCCTCGACCTTGGCGGCCTCAACCGAACCGTCAGCGTCTATGCGCTCACCGCTCCCGCCATCATCAGCGGCAATATCACCAACGGCACGCTCAGCAAGAGCGGGTCCGGCACGCTGATCCTGATGGGCAACAACGGCAACGGCGCCACCTACCTCAACAGCGGCACGCTCAAGATTGGCGCCAACAACACGCTGTTCACGAACAGCATGCTCTACATGGGCGATGTCACCAACAGCCCCGATGCCGGCGGCGTGCTCGACCTCACCGCGTTCAGCCAGACGATCGGCGGGTTGAGCGTGCAGACGACCAACAACTTTGCCACCAACACCATCAGCATTGGCGCGGGGCAGCAACTGACAGTGCTGGGCAATGTGATCGTGGGCGTGAACGCGACGGCTGGCGTTGCCACCAACGGCGGCAACGTGAACATGGTTCTCAGCGGCGCGGGCAGCTTCGTGGTCACCGGCAGTTCGTTCCGCGTCAGCGCGCTGGATTCGTCGGCGTTCGGCGACCGGGTGTTCCTCGACATGTCCGGCCTGCCGTCGGCCAATATCAACCTGGGCGCGGCGGGGTTGTTCCAGATTGGTGATACCTACGGGAACAACCTTGGCAGCAGCGACGCTTCCACCGTGATTCTGGCGAGCAACACCACGCTCACGGCGGGCAATATCAAAGTGGGCACCAGCGGCCGGGCGTTCGTTCAATCGCTGAGGCTCGGTAGTGGCACCAACGTGTTGAACGTCAGCGCCATCAATCTCGGCTCGGACGGCAACCGCGCGGGCGGCTCCCTTGTGTTCAACTCGGCAACCGGTTCGTTGGTCATTCGCGATGCCACGGGCAGCGGTCGCGCTGCGCTCAATGTGGGCGCGGGTGGTGCGACCACAGGCAATGGCATCACCAATATCTTCGACGTGACAGGCCATAATGTTGACTTGTTGTTGAGCACGCTGACGGTTGGTGAGCAACCCCGTTTGGGTCAAATAACCAACGTGTTCTCCTTCGACACCGGCGTGCTGAATGCCAACGCCTTGCGGATTGGCAACCGTCCGAGCGGCCAGATCAGCGGCATGAGTCTTTACGTTTCGACCGTCAATATCGGCGGCGGCACGGTCACTATTGGCGGCAGCGGCATCGTCATGGGCATCAACTTCGGCACCAACACGTTTGGCACCAACTTCCCCACGTTGAACATCACCGGCGGTTCAGTGACCGTCGACAGCAACATCGTCATGCTGACTCAGAACAGCCTCAGCAATGCCGTTTACAGCACCATCAACCTCACCGGCGGCTCGCTCACCGTCCTGAGCAACATCATCACCGGCACGACCGTCGCCAACGGGACCACGCGCGTGGCCACCATCAATCTGGCCGGTGGCGTGCTCGACCTGACCGGCCACGCCATCGGCACCAACAACGCGCTCGTTGACGTGCTCAACTTCCAGAGCGGCACACTCCAAAACGTGGCGCAGATCAACAACGGCGGCAGCGGCTTTGTGAAGGGCGGTTCGGGCACGCTGACGCTCGCCGGCAGCAACGCCTTCAGCAGTTCCACCGCCGTGACCAATGGCACGCTGGCGCTGACGGGCATCGCCACCGGCTTCGGCACGCTCGGCGTGACCGGCGCGACGGTGAACGTTACCGGCACGGGCTGGTTCAACAATGTGTCGTTGGGCGGCAGCGGCACGATGAACGTCGCCACGGGTGGCGTGCTACGCTTCACCAACACGTTCCTAAACGGGCTGGGCGCGGCGTTGGTCATGAACGGCGGCCTGCTGACCAACGCGGCGAATACCGACGTGCTGACGAACCTCGGTTCCATCCAGGGCGTGGGCTTGATCTCGGTGCTGGTGGACAACCGGGCGGGCGCGACGCTGACCGGCACGGGCGGCGTGTTGGAGTTGACACGCGGGTTCTGGAACGCGGCCAACTACGGCGCGTTGCGGGCGTGCGGCACCGGCTCGATACTGCAGATTGACCGGATGTTCACCAACTACGGTTCGATCTACACGACCAACGGCGGCGTGGTGCGGATGTCCACCATCGTCAACAACACGAACCTCGTTGTTGATAACAGCACTCTGAGCCTCAGCAGCAACTTCAATAACAACGGCTCGGTCATTGTGACCAATGGCGGCTCGCTGAACATCAACGGTGCGATGAGCAACTCGGCGTCGGCGTCGCTGACCGTGGGTTCGGGGAGCACGGTGAGCGCGAGCGGCAACTCCTTCAGCGACGGCAGCGTCACCGTGCTCGATGGCGGCATGACGGTGTTTGACTATGTCATCGGCTCCAACGCGGTCTGGACGCTGGCCGCCAACGGCACCAACCGATGGACGGGCGATGTGGATGTTCAGAGCGTGCAGCGCAATACGAACTTCTCGGTGCTGGGCACGTGGCAGTTCCTGCCGGCGACGACGAAGACGCAACTGGTGGAAGTAACCAGCCTGCGCCTGGCCGAGGATCAGATGCTGTCGGAGAGCAACATGTCCATCGGCACCTTCATGGTGGGCGACCTGGCGTCGGGCAGCAACGCGTTGGTGCGGTTGGTGGACCAGCGGGACAACGGAGTGACCAACGGCGGCGTGGGTGTTTACAACCAGGTCCTGGCGGCCAGCAACCTGATCATCGCCCTCAGCGGCTCGGTTCTGGACTGGAACAACCGCAGCGGCTTCGCCTACAACCTCAGCAACAGCGGCACGATGCAATGGACCAACGGCGGCAACCCGGCCGGCACGGTGATCCGCATGGACGTGGTGAACACCTTCACCAACCAGGGCACCATCGCGATCGGCAACGGCACGGCGCTGCAATTCTCCAACGCGTTCCTGAACGGCCCGACGTGGGGCATCCTCTCGCTCTTCAACGGCGGCGTGCTGACCAACTTCGCCGCCGGCAGCGTCCTGACCAACGCAGGCACGATTACCGGCGACGGCGTGGTGTCGCCGCCGGTTGCGAACAGCGCGGGCGGCTCGGTGATTGCCACGGGCGGCGTGCTGCGCCTGACGGCCGGCCTGACGAATAACGCTGGCGCGGCGGTCAACGTCGGCCTGCTGGCGGCGCTCGGTGCCAGCGCGGAGTTGAACGTGGCGCAGGCGTTCACGAACACGGGCATCATCCAGCTCAACAACGCGACGGCGAGCTTCACGGCGCCGCGGGTGGGCAACGCGGGGCAGATTCTGGGCAACGGCGCGTTCAACGCGGTGCTGAACAACGCGGCGGCGGGCGTGGTGAGCAACGACGGCACGGGCGGGACGCTGGTGTTCAACAGCGCGGTGGCGAACGCGGGCAACATGGTGGCGTTGAACAACAGCGGGCTGGCGTTTGCGCAGGCGGTGAACAACGCGGCGGGTGGCCTGATCGGCGCGGGCAGCGGCGGGACGGTAACGTTCAACGCGGCGGTGACCAACGCGACGGGCGCGGTCCTGGGGATGCGCAACCAAGGAACGCTGGTGTTCAACGCGGGGCTGACCAACAATGGCACGCTGGGCTTCGACACGGCGCTGAATCCGTCCACGGCGATCATCACGGGCACGCTCCTACTGGGCAGCAGCGGCACGATCAGCATGGCGCACAACACGGATACGCTGGTGATGCGCGGCGACTTCGTCAACGGCAGCACGGACACCAACGGATTCAACACGCGCTACGGGCTGATGGTGTTTGGCAGCGGCACAGCGGGGGCGACCAACACGTTTGAAGTGGCGGGCACGAACAAGGGGGCGGCGCTCTCTGGATTCGCGAACAACATGGCGTTGGGGACGCTGAACATCACCAACCACATCCGGTTTGTGGATTACCTCAACAACGGCGGCGGCGGTGGATCAAACGAGGTGCTGTATGTGGACGTGCTGCACCTGTTCAACGGGGCGACGCTGAAGCTGAGCGCGCTGACGATCTACGTCGGGCAGGAGTTTATCTACGAGGACGGAGCGGGCACGAAGGTGTTGACGGCGGCGCAGAGCGCGGTGATCAACGAATCGAACAAGGACAGTCTCGGCCTGATAAACGTCTTCCTGGACAACGGTGGGCAGATCGTCTTCGTGCCGGAGCCTTCCACGGGGGCGCTGATGAGCCTGGGTCTGGCGGCGTTGGCCGGCTGGCGGCGGCGGAGAAACAAATCGCGGCGATAGGACGTTTGCACGCCGCCTTCGCGGTCCACCACCCGCCCGCATGGTTCCTTGTGATAGACGCGCCGCAACCGTTACAATCCCCCGCATGCCGGCGAACCGCACCATCCTGCACGTGGACATGGACGCGTTCTTCACGTCCGTGGAGCAGCGCGACCGGCCGGAACTGCGCGGCAAGCCGGTCGTGGTCGGCGCGCCGGCGGACAAACGCGGCGTCGTGGCGGCGGCCAGCTATGAGGCGCGGAAGTTCGGCGTTCACTCCGCCATGCCATCGCGGACGGCGTATCGGCTTTGCCCGCAGGCGGTGTTCCTGCGGGGCGACCACGACAAATACAGCCGCGAAAGCGAACGGGTGATGGCCGTCCTGCGGCAGTTCACGCCGCTGGTGGAGCAGGTGAGCGTGGATGAGGCGTATCTGGACGTGACGGCGTCGCTACGGTTGTTCGGCACGAGCGAGCAGATCGCGCGGGAGATCAAGCGCCGTGTCCGCGAGACGACTGGCCTGACGGCGTCGGTGGGCGTCGCGCCGAACAAGTTCCTGGCCAAGCTGGCCTCGGACATGCGCAAGCCCGACGGGCTGATGGTCATCACGGACGCGGACAAACTCGACGTGCTGCGGCCGCTGCCGGTCGGGCGGATCGCGGGTATTGGCAAAAAGACGGAGCCGGTGTTTCACGAACTCGGCATCCATACCATCGGCGACTTGCAGCGGTTCCCCGTCGAGCCGTTGAGGGCGCGGCTCGGCGCGTGGGCGGACGAGGTGAAGGCGCGGGCGCTGGGCGAAGACGACCGGCCGGTGGAGCCTGCCAGCGAAGCGAAGTCCATCAGCAACGAAACGACGTTCCCGGAGAACGTGAGCGACGTGGAAACGCTGGAACGCGCGCTGCGCGAACTGGCGGACGAAGTGGGCCGGCGATTGCGGGCGGAAGGCGTCCGGGCGCGCACGGTGCAGTTGAAGTTGCGCTGGAGCGATTTCACGACCCTGACGCGCCGGGCGACGCTGCCCGATGCGACGGATGACGAGGGGCAAATCGCGGGAATCGCGATTCAGTTGATGCGGCTCGAACTGAAGGAGCCGCGGCCGGTGCGGCTGGTTGGAGTGGGCGGCCAGAATCTGTCGCGGAGTCCGAAGCAGTTGGACCTTCTGGACCGCAGCGTCAACCGGCGGGATGACCTGAACCTGGTGGCGGACGCGGTGCGGGCCAAATTCGGTGCGAAGAAGCTCAGACGCGGCGGTGAGTTGTAATCAGTCCAACGGCAGCCCGCTCGCGAGCAACAGCGTCTCCTGCACCGCGATATCGTGCGCGGCTGAGAATCCAAACTTCTTCTCGCCACGGATGACCTTTGCAAGGTCGGCAAACTCGCCGTCGTAGCGTCCGCCGACACGCGGGAACTGCACGTCTTGGTAGCCCTTCCTGTAGTCGCCGCGTGGCGCGTCGAGAGCCAGACGCGCCTGCGGCGGTTCGAGCGGGCGGATGTCGAACGTCCCCTTGGTGCCGCACACCACGAACTGCCGCCGCGCGCCGCCTTCGATCTCCACCAGCGCGATGCGCACGGTCACGGTCGCCTTCGGATACTCGAGCACGGCGAGTTGGTTGTCCGCGAGGCCGTCGTTGAGCGGCGAGGAACTGCGCCTGTAAGCCGTCACCTTCGCCGGCCGGCCCATGAGGTTGACGACGGCGTCTATGACATGGCCGCCCAGCTCGAACATCCCGCCGCCGCGATACGGCAGCAACTTCTCACGCTCCGCAGCGCCTTGGGCCTTGTTCATGGCGGTGTCTATGGAGAACACATCGCCGAGCCAGCCGTCGCGCGCGAGTTGGAAGCAAAGTTGGAACGCCGGGTTGTAACGCAGCATGTAGCCCATCTGCACGGTGAGCTTCCGGCGTCCGGCGTCGTCAAGCAACCGCTTGAACACCGGCAGCGACTCGCCGCCGGGCTTGTCGAGATGGATATGCTTGCCCGCGGCGATGCAACGGGCGGCGACGGGAACCAGGTCTTTCACTTCGGTTTCCACCGCCACCGCCTGGAGTTCGGGCGCGTTGAGCAACTGCTCTTCCGTCATCCACGTCAGGCCCGCATAGGCCTTGGCCTTCCCGGCAGCGGCACGCCGGCGCGCGTCCGGCTCGACAATGCCAACAACTTCAAACTCCTCCGACTGGCGCATTGCGTCCATCTTCCCCGCGGCGTGCGCGTGGGCGGTGCCGATCTGGCCGATGCGAATCCTCGGCGGTTTGGCGCTGGTGGCAGATGACACCGACAGGCCGCCGGCCGCCAAGCCGGCGCAGGTGGAAGTTCGGAGGAAATCGCGGCGTGAGAGGGTGTTCATGAATGCTCGCCTGTATGAAAGCAGGAGCGGGCGGCGTTGGCAATGTCTCACTGAATTCGATTGAAGATGGGGCGGCCCCGCCCGTCTTACAAGTAACCAAACAGTTACCCGAAGGAGACGATATGAAAACCAAACTTGCTCTTGTGATGATTGCGGTGGCCGGAAGCGTGAACGCGCAGGCCGAAACCACGCAGTTTTCGGACGATCCAGCCACCCAACCGCCCCCGGATTCGCTCGCGGCGGACTCGCTGTCCGCCCCGGTGAAAGCGGTGGACGTGCCAGGGTATCCGTCGGATCAAAACATCTCACCTCCGCCCGCGCCCCAGGCTTCCGCATGGCCGTCGGGCGTCGAAATCGTGCGGGCGGAACTTGTTCAGGCCGCGCCTCCCCAGATAGCGCCGCCCGACATGCCGCAACCGACTTATGCGCCGGCGCCGCTGCCGGTCTCGGAAGCGGAAAGCTACCAGTATTTCTACCAACCCCTGCGACCCTACGGCGAATGGGTGTTCATTGGCGGCCACGGTCCTTGCTGGCGGCCGGGCCGCGTGGCTGTTGGATGGCGGCCCTATTTTGAAGGCCGCTGGGTCTGGACCGACTGCGGCTGGTCCTGGGTCAGTGCCGAGCCGTGGGGCTGGGCGACATATCACTACGGCCGCTGGATGCTGACGCCGGAGTGCGGTTGGGTGTGGGTGCCGGGCCGCACATGGGCGCCCGCCTGGGTTGCTTGGCGAAATGGTCCGGACTTTGTTGGCTGGGCGCCGTTGCCGCCGGGCGTGGCGATGGGCGTTGGGTTTTCCATTGATGTGTTTGGCATTCAACTCGACTGCTGGACGATGGTCCACCATCGCGACTTCCTTGCGCCGCGTTGCGCGCGGGTTGCGTTCCATCGCGATGAATGCCGGCGGTTGCTGCCGAGGGCGACCGCCTTGGCTGGTGTCGGCATCGTCAACAACGTGGTCGTTAACGTCGGCCCCGGACACCGGCACATCGAGACCGTCACGGGCCATCGCGCTCCGATGCTGCGTCTGCGTGAGACGACCGTTTCCAATCATCGCCCGCCCGCCAGCGTCGAACGCAATGCGCTGGTTGTTGGCAGGCCGGCCGCGTCCCTGCGCTCCCAGGCGGTGGATGCGAGCCATATCCGGCGTGCGAGCACGACGCCTGAGGTCAGGGTCAACACCCAACCGCAACCGGCTCCCCGCACGGCGGTGCCGGCCGCCCCTCCGCGACCCGACACCCGCCTTCGCAAGGTTGAACCGCCCGATCAGAAGATCCGGCCGCAATCCCGCGCCACCATGCCGGTCACGGTGACGAACCAGAGAACCGAATCGAGGCCGCCAGCCATGATTGCCCAGCCTGCGCCGCCCGCGCGAGTCGCACCCCAGCCGCCATCCAGCGCGCCGCCATCGAGGTTCTCGAACCCTGCGCCTGTCAGACCCAATCCTCCGTCCGTGACGACCAGCCGATCCAATGCTCCGGCCTCGCGTTGGTCACCGCCCGCCGTTCAATCGCCGGTGCCACGGCAGCCCCGGTTCAGTGCGACACCGTCTGCCCGGCCGTCTTCCAACTCCTCCGCTTTCGTCCAACGGACGCCTGCCACGAAGGACGCACCAGGCGGACCACAAGACTACAATCCCCGAGGGAAAACCAAACCGTCAGCGGACAAGACCACGTCTGGCAAGTAACAGGTCGGATGCTTGTCCGCAATTCAGCAGTCAAAACCTGCGCGCGCCGAAACCGCGCAAACCGCGCGAGTGAGTGCGAGTGAGTTTGACTCGGCGGCGGCGGCGTGAGAAGCTGCGCGGCGCTGGCGAAACACTGCATCGTTCCACCATCAACGAAAACTGGAGACAACCGAATGAACACTCACCTCACCCGACGCGATTTTGTGAAAACTTCCGCCGCCGCTGGCTTCGGCCTGTGGGCCACTGGAGGCTCTGACGCACACGCCGCGTTCAAGACCAAGCTCCACAAAGCGATGATCCGCAAGAAGCCGAGCGAGAAAGAACTGCAAGAACTGAAAGACGCCGGCTTCGAGGGCGTCGAGGGCGGCATCGTCACCGTGGAAGAGGCCGCCGAGTGCCGGAAGATCGCCGACAAGCTCGGCATGCGCATTCACTCGGTGCTGCGCGGCTGGGCGGAGTTCAATAGCGAAGACCCGGCGAAGGTGGAAAGCTCGTTGAAGCTGACCGAGGACGCGCTGCGGGCGGCGCATGCGTTCGGCGCCGACGCCATTCTGTTGGTGCCGTGCCGCGTCGGCGGCAAGGAGTTGGCCATGCCGGAGGCGTGGGAGTTCGACATCGAGTTCGACAAGAAGACCGGGCACGTCAAGAAGGTCGTCGCCGGCGATAACGAGAAATACAAGGACTACATCGCCGCGCAGAATCGCGCCACCGACACCTCGCGCGCCGCGGTGAAGAAGCTCATCCCATTGGCCAAGCAGTTGAAGGTGGTCATCGCGCTTGAAAACGTCTGGAACAACCTCTGGGTGAAGCCGGCGCTCTTCCAGAACTTCGTCGCGTCGTTCCACAACGAGTGGGTGAAGGCTTACTTCGACATCGGCAACCACATGAAATACCAGAAGCCGGAGGACTGGATTCGCGCGCTCGGCCCGCTCCTCGCGAAGTGCCACATCAAGGACTTCCAACTCAACCCCGACGGCCACGGCGGCAAGTTCGTCCACCCGCGCGACGGCAGCGTCAACTGGCCCGTGGTGCGCCAAGCACTCGAAGAGGTAGGCTACAACGGCTGGCTCACGATCGAAGACGGCGGCCTGTCGCTCAAGGAGTTCAACGACCGTCTCGACCTGATCATCGCGGGGAAGTGACGACATCGAACGCCGAGGCCGACCGCGGTGGGCGGAGGCGCAGGATAAAACAATGAAACGCTGGGCATTGCTGACTGTTTTGCTCTATGCGGTTTGCGTCACCGGTTTGACCTCGCCGCTGTTCCTGTTGTTTTCCAAAGGCGATGTGCTCGCTTTTTTCCTCGTCTGGTTTGTTCCCATTCTCGTCTTGATTCAGGCCGTCTTGTTATTGGTGCCGGTTGGCGTGGCCCAGGAAAGGCCCGTCAAGAGGAGAAGCATTGTCGTTTCCGCCGTCCTGGGAGCGATCCCGATGGCCGTCATGGCTGGCTGTTTTTTCCTTTCAGTGTTTCTTATGGTCTGGGGAGAAAAGTCTGAAAACACACCCCAGCATTACCTCAATCCGATTGTCGTCATCCCCATCTTTTGGCTGGCTTGGGGCATCATATTCTACAGGAGCTTTTCGAGCGGGAATCCCCGTTCGTTTGTTTCAATCCTCAACGGCTGGCTCTTGAGAGGAAGCATTTTGGAACTGCTGGTTGCCATTCCCAGCCACATCATCTCCCGGCATCGCCATGAATGCTGCGCTCCCCCTATCACATTGATTGCGATAGCGACTGGCTTGTCCATTGCTTTGATGTCGTTTGGACCGGCGGTGTTCTTTCTCTTTGCGAAGAGAATCAGGGACAAGAAAGGAAGGCCATCGCCAGCGGCCGCAAGTCCGCAGTGATTCTGAAACGCGGATTTGTCTTGTGATGCAGAAGGGTTGTGCATTCACCCCCGCAGTTCCAAAACCCTCAATTCTCCACGGAAGAACCGGTTGGTGGAGGTGAAGGGATTCGAACCCTTGACCTCCTCGTTGCGAACGAGGCGCTCTACCAACTGAGCTACACCCCCAACCGGGGTCAAGGACTTTTAGTGACGCTTGGCCCAATTGCAAACAATTTCTTGCCTGCTTCAGTTCCGTGGTGGATCGCGACCTCCGGGCGCGATTCTTTGTTTATGCGCTGGCTAATCGCGCCCGGAGGTCGCGATCCACCCTCCAGGCTTTGCGGCGGCGTTGTCCTGTTCAGAGACATCGCTCCAGGATTTCGCGCAGTTCGGACTGGCTGAGCAGGATCGGGTTGCCTTTCATGCTGCTGGCGGCGGCGGCTTTTTCGACGAGCGCCGGGAAATGGCTAGGTTTGACGCCGTAGGCGCGCAGCGGCTCGATCTCCAGCACCTCGCACAGTTCGCTCACCCACGTCACGCCGTCGTCCGCCGTCGCACGCGGGTCGCCGGTGAGAAGTTGCGCAACCTCGTCGTAGCGGCGAAGCGTCTCGCTGCCGGGGCGGCGTCCGCGCAACGCCCGGATGTTCACCTCCATCACGCGCGGCAGCAGCCTCGCGCAGACCGCGCCGTGCGGCGCCGGGAACATGCCGCCGAGGGGCGACGCAAAGCCATGCACCGCGCCGAGACCGGCGTTGGCCAGCGACAGCCCGCCGAGCAGGCTCGCCAATGACATGTCCTCCCGCGCCGCAGTGTCGTCACCGTGCTCACAGGCGCGCCGCAGCGATTGCGCCACGAGCCGCATGCCCGTGCGGCAGAACGCGTCGGTCATCGGGTTGGCTTTTGCCGACACGAACGGCTCGATGAGCTGGCTGAGCGCGTCGAGACCGGAGTTGGCGGTGGCCTGGCGCGGCAGGCGATGCGTGAGAGCCGGGTCCACGATGGCAACGCGCGGCAGGATGAGCGGGCTGCGGAGGCTGACTTTGACGCGGTGCCGCGGCGAGCCGATGACGGCGTTGCGCGTGACCTCCGCGCCGCTGCCGGCGGTCGTCGGGATGGTGATGCACGGCGCGGACGGCACGGCGATCGGTTTGCCGCGGCCGACGACTTCGAGATAGTCGAGCAGGTCGCCGCCGTTGGTGAGCAGCGCGGCGATGGCCTTGGCTGCGTCGAGCGCGCTGCCGCCGCCGAAGCCGATGACGACGTCGCAGCGTTCGTCGCGGGCGCGCTGCGTGCCCTCGCGCACCGAGGCCGTCGTCGGTTCGCCGGTGATGGAAAACGTGGCGCACTTCACGCCCGCCGCGCGCAACGCCGCGAGCAGCGGCTTGGCGCGCTGCGCCGTCCGTCCGGTCACCACCAGCGCGCGTTTGCCGAACGCCTTCGCGATGGGTCCGGCCTCGCGCAGTGTGCCGGAGCCGAAGAGGATGCGGGTGGCGGTGGCAAACTCGAAGTTCATCGCAGGTCACCAGCCGGCGTCGGGCGGAAAGACGTTGGCAAACTTCACGCTCGCGCGCGGCTCGGCCATCATCGGAGCCACCGCGTCGCGCCATGCGACGTAGTGCGCGGTCTCCTTGTGTTTGGCCGGCGCGTCCGGCGTGCGATACACCTCCACCAGAATGAACCGCGCCGGGTCGTCGCTTTGCTGGCAGACATCGAACCGCGCGATGCCCGGCTCCTGGACGCTGCGGCGGGCGTTTTCCAACGAGGCTTGTTTGAAGGCTTCAACGCAGTCGGGTTTCACGCGGACGTGGACATGAACAATCAACATGCTCATGTTGGAGACGCTAACAAACTCCGCGAAGCCGGGCAAGCTTCATGGATACCGCCGGGCCCACCTTTTGCTTTCGGATCGCTCACGCCGGCGGGGCCGGCAGGACCACGCTGAAGGTTGAGCCTTTGCCAGCCTCGCTGCGGACTTCAATCCGGCAATCCATGAGATCGCACAACGCCTTGGCCAGCGTGAGGCCGAGGCCGACGCCGCCGTATTTGCGCGCCATGCTGAAGTCGGCCTGCTGGAACGCTTCGAAGATCGCCGCGAGCCGGTCTTTGGGGATGCCGATGCCCGTGTCGGCCACGTCCACGCGAACGGGCTGGCGCGTGGTTTCATCCACCGTCACGCGCACGACGACGCTGCCGCGCTCGGTGAACTTCAGCGCGTTGCCGACGAGCGTGACGAACACCTGTTTGAATTTCACCTCGTCAGTTTCCAGCGGAGCGATGCGGTCGGGCAGCTCGGCGGAAAGCGTGAGGGGCCGGTCGCGAAGTTGAAAATCAAATCCGGCGATCACCGCCAAGACCAGGCGGTCCAACGCCACCGGCGCGGTCCGCACCTGCACTCTGTGAGCTTCGATGTCGGACAGTTCGAGCACCTGCTCGATCATGCCCAGCAGGTGTTTGCCGTTGGCCGCGATCCGTTCCAGGAAGCCGAGATCGGCGGCGTCCAGCTTCCCCGACCTGTTCTTCATCAGCACGTTGGCAAACCCGATGACGGAGTTCAGCGGCGTGCGCAACTCGTGGCTCATGTTCGCCAGGAAGATGCTCTTGGCGCGGTTGGCGGCCTCGGCGGCGTCCCTGGCCCGGCGAAGCTCCGTTTCGGCGCGCTTGCGTAGCGTGATGTCTTGCTCGATGGCGACAAAGTGCGCGATCCCGCCCTGCGCGTCGCGGACCGGCGTGATGGTGATCTCCTGCGTGTAGAGACTGCCGTCTTTGCGCTTGTTGATGATCTCGCCGTGCCAGTTTCTTCCCGCCGCGATCCTTCTCCAAAGATGCTGGTAGAAAGCCGCGTCATGTTTGCCCGACTTCAGGATGCGCGGGTTTTGCCCGATCACCTCCTGCGGCGTGTAGCCGGTCATTTCGGCGAACGCCGGATTGCACCAGATGATGCTGCCCTGCCGGTCGGTGATGAGGATGGACGTGGCCGCGGCGTTCAGCGCGGCGGCCTGCAGGTGCAGTTGCTGCGCCGCCCGCCTGCGCACGGCCAGATCGCGCCCCGCCACAGCCATCAACGCACCCGCTCCGAGAAAGCAAAACGCCACGGCGGTGGTGACGGCCATCGGGATCACAGACCCCCGGTAGAGCAGTGGCGCCTGGTAGAGATAGCCGAGGATGAAAACCATGCCGACAAACCCCACCACCACCGCCAACGCCTCAGCCACCAATCGCCACCGGGCGAACGCGATCAGGAGCAACGCGACACTGGCATAGAGAAGATTCAGCGCCGTCACAAACGCCATTTTCCCCACCGGGATCAGCCCCAACGACTCCGCCGGCACGTTGAAAATCCAGCGGTCCACTCCCAAGTCCACACCCGTGGCCGACTCGCTGAGCCGCGCGAGGGCGACCAGCGCGACCGCCGCGCTGAGCAGTTTGGCGATCACAACGCCGCGCCGGCTGCCGTGCTGGACCAGCGCCATCGCCGTGCCGAGCGCGATGAACGCCAGCGCCGTGTTCGGCGCCATCGGAATCCAATCCTCGCTCACGCCAGCCAGTTCGCGCAACCCCGTCACCCATCCCGCCAGCGCCAGCGCCCCGATGCTGGCCGTTGCCGCACCGCACAGATGCGCCGCGATCTCGAACCAATCGGTCGGGTGTCGTTGGGGCTTCATCGCCTTCTCGTTGGGTTTCGCGCCGTCATACGGTCCGCAAATGAAATCCTCCGTCCACGTTGATGACCTCGCCGGTGGAGAACGGCAGCAGGTCCTGCGCAATCGCCGACACCGCGCGGCCCACGTCTTCCGGCTGGCCCCAGCGTTTGATCGGCGTCAGGCCGCCGGCGATCAGCGCGTCGTATTTCGCCTTCACCGGCCCGGTCATGTCGGTGGTGATGACGCCCGGCCGGATTTCAAACACCAGGATGCCGTGCTCCGCCAGCCGCGCCGCGAACACCTTGACCATCATGGACAACGCCGCCTTCGACATGCAGTAGTCGGCGCGGTTCGTCGAGGCCGTGTAGGCCGAGATGGACGTGACCGTCACGATCTTGGGCTTATACCCATCACCTTCTGATTTCCTCTGCTCGATCATCCACTTCGCCGCGAGCTGCGAGAGAAAGAACGGGCCTTTCAGGTTGATGCCCATCAGCCAGTCGAAGTTTTCCTCCGTCGCATCTATCAAGTCCAGCCGCCCGCGCGACGCCACGCCCGCGTTGTTCACCAGCATGTCCAGCCGCCCAAACGCTTCCTGCGTGAACTCCACCAGCCGCCGCCGGTCCGCCGCGACGCCGACATCGGCCTGGCAAATCTCGGCGCGGATTTTGCCCGTCCCAAGCTTCACGCAATCGTCCCGCGTCTGTTTCGCCGCGTCGGCGTTGCCGGCGTAGTTGATGACGAGGTCGTAGGCGACCTTGGCGAGTTCCATCGCGATGCCGCGGCCGATGCCGCGCGACGCGCCGGTGATGAGAGCAACGGGGTTCATAGAGGTTTAGTTTCCATGTGGCGTCTTCCGCGCGCTAATCAACGCCGGAATCGGCCGATTCTCAAGCTCGAAAGCCGCGCGGCCCGATCCGCCAAGGACCGGCGGTTTGCAACCGCCGACGATCCACTTCAAACGCGGCGGTTGCAAACCGCCGTTCCTTGGCAAACCGCGCCTGTCAGATCGGCGCGTTTCCATCGTGTCGTGCGCTCACTTCGCAAACCGAACTCGGTAGGCAAATGTCTTGCCGTCGTGGGCGAGTTGCAGCGTGTCGCTGTCCTGTCGGAACGTCTGCTCGCCGGCCGGCTTGCCGTCGCTGCCGAGCGTCACGACGCGCTCAACCTTTTTGCCAGCCGCGCCGAGCCGGTCGAGTCGCAGCGTCGCTTGGAACGCCGGCGACGACGGCAGCGGCGTCAGTTCCATTTCCGCGCCGCCGTGGCGCAGCCGGAACGCGCCGTTCGTGGCGACGGGGCCGAAGTCCACGACCTTGCCCGCGCTGTTCACGCGCGCCTGCTTGGCCGCAAGGTCGGGGTCGGGCGGCTCCGGCTGGAAAGCGACGACGACGCGGCCGCCTTCGCGCTTGATCTCGATCTTGCCGCAACGCGCGCGGCCGGAGCCGTCCGTCGGCCCGAGCATCGCCAATCGCGGACCGCCTTTGCCGGGGTGATAGAGGCCGCAGCGGACGGCCAGCGTCGCCGGCAGTTTCACGGATTCGGGAACGTGCGATTCGATCATGGCCGCGCAGGCTCCCGGCGTCGCCAGCTTCGCCAAGTCCAGCTTCCAGTTTCCCTGAAACACGATGCCTTCGGCGAAGCTGCGCTTCTCGTCGGCGAAGTGGACGAACGGCCGGTTGCCTTCCGGCACGGCGCGCTTCACGGCGCACTCCACGCGCAAGCGGAACCTGCCGCCGCCCAAATCCTCCACGCCGAGCACGCGCGGCTCGACGTGTCCCGGATTCTCCGAGGCGTCCGGTCGCGCATCGGCGAACAACTCGCCCGGCTTCTGCGCGAAGCCGACGATGACGCCGTCGCGCCGCGTCACGCCCGCCTCGCGGTCGCCGGCGCACACGATGAAGCCGTATCGCGGCAACGTCGCGCCGCCGGCCTCCCAGTCGCTCGCGCCGCGGTTGGAATGGACCGTCGCGGAGCCGGCGAACTTCACGCTCTGCCGGTGGATGTCGTCGCCGGCGAACTCGTGCGACAACAGCTCGCGCCGCGCCAGCGCCGCGCAGACATCGTGCAGCAACCAGTAGGTCATCACCGCGCGCCGCGAGAACGGCCCGTCGCACATCGGGTTTCGGCCGCCGATAACGGTGTTGCTCAGGTAGTCGTCGCTGGCGTAGCCGTGAAGGAACTCGTTTGACTCGCCGGAGTAGCGGTGCCCCAGGCCGCCCGCGAGCAACACAAACGCGCCGTGGCTGGCCATGTCGTGCCACGGCACGCGCTCGGCATCGCCCGCTTCCATCCGCCAGTTGAAATGCGTTTCCTGCCCCGGCATCCAGCCGCTGTGGTCGCTCTGGCTCGCGTCGAGATGGCCGATGAGACCGTCCTGGCCCGCCTCGCTGATCTGCGGCGCGTTGTTGCCAAACACGGCGCGGATGCGGTCGAACGCCGCGCCCCACCGCTCGGCGCAGACCGTCTTCGGATAGAAACGGCCCGCGCGGTCGTAGAAATCAATTGGTGGAATCGCCGAGAAGACGTCCACGAAACAGCTCGTCGGCGCGAAACCGCGCTTCATCAGCCGCAGGTTGCGGTCAAGCCACGGCTGGAACGCCGTCGGCAGCCAGCGATAACTCAGCGCGTCGCGGCCCTTGTTGAACCACGCCTTCTGCGGCGTGCCGTCGCTGTTGAAGATGATATGGTCGTAGGAGTAGCCGTCGGCGTCGGGATAGAAATCAATGTAGTTGTCGTGCGGGCAGAACAGGATGCCGTTGCGCTTGCACGCCGCGACCATCGCCATGAAGTCCTCCTGGTTTCCCGCCGGCGGATAAATATCCGGCAGCCGGTAGTCATAGCCCCAGCACTGCCAGACATGCTTGACGAACACCGCGTCGGTCAGCCCGTAGCGCGCGGCCTGCTCGATGCCGTCCGCCGCTTCGCGGTAATCGCCGCCCCACTGGTCGAGGCAGATGCGGCCTTGGATTTTCGCGACGCCGCCGGCCGGCTTGAAGTTGGCGATGGCGCGATACGCCCGCGCCGCCGCGAACGCGCCGCGCTGCGACGGCACGAACGAGAACGTCGCGTCGTGGTGCGCCACCAGTGAACAGCGCCGCGTCTCCGGGTCCACGCGGAACGAGTCGGGGAAAATGTCCACCGCCTGCACCAGCGACAACCCGCCGGCGAAATCCGCACCGGCGTGCCGCGTCGAGAGCGTGAAGCCGCCGCCGCGCAGGTCGAACTTGCCG
>Ga0163199_1000832_pt1 | contig 19397 bp, 13 predicted proteins | sample PL_2010_150m_FD_113537 | JGI IMG/M metagenome (GOLD analysis project Ga0163199, IMG submission 113537) | Freshwater microbial communities from Powell Lake, British Columbia, Canada to study Microbial Dark Matter (Phase II) - PL_2010_150m | ecosystem: Environmental > Aquatic > Freshwater > Lake ...
CGCTCGCGGACCGTGAGCGCGTCGCGCGTCAGCCGTAGATCGAGTGAATGCTCACGGTAGCGGATGCGCATGTCGAGGCGCTCCATTTCCCGGGGCAATTTCGGATTGAGCCACAGGACATCGCCTCTCATTTCGATACCCGTCGAAACGCGCTTCACCAGGTCGACCGTTCCCCCCATCGCGCCGAGGTGCACTCCCTCCGCGGTCGTGCCCTGCTGGATATCGCTCACGTCGCTTTGCAGCGCCTCGGTGAAGAAGGTCATCGAACGCGGCCGGTCGGAACGCGCCAGGACCCAGGAAGTCGTCACGCGACTCAGCGTGGAGCCATGGGAGGAGCGGCTTGCATAGTAAGCGACGTTTCGCGGAATGGTCTCGTATTCGAACGGGTAGTCCAGGCGTGCGAACATCTCCCCCAATTCCTCGGCGGAAAACAGGTAGAACAGCATCAGCACGTCGGCCTGCTTCGAGACCTTGTAGCGGTTGGCGCTTTCGTTCTCCGCCTCGAGGATGAGATCGAGACGCTGGATGTTGCCGTACCGGGTGCGGTAGCCCTCCCAATCGAACTCGCGCAGGTTTTCGTAGCCCTCGAACTGGCTGATGATCCCGTCGTCTTGAATCGGGACGTACATCCTGCGGCTGATATCGTCCCAACGCGCGAGCTCCTCCGTGGACAACTTAAGCCGCGTCGCGAGCTCGGAGCGACGAATGTCGGGCAGCAGGTCGAGCACCTCCAGTGCGTGGCACAGCACCCAGGCGGCCATGATGTTGGTATATGCGTTGTTGTCGAGGCCAGGCGTTGCGGAATCCGGATAGCTGTCGTGAAACTCGTCAGGGCCCATCACGCCGCGGATCTCGTAGCGCCCGCGGTCGTCATTGAAACTCGCGATGCTCGACCAGAAGCGGGCGATATCGAGGATCATCTCCGCGCCGTAGTGCTGCAGAAACTCGACGTCGTGCGTGACCTGGAAGTACTGCCAGACGTTGAACGCAACGGCGCTCCCCACGTGGCGCTGCAGGTAGGAGTTGTCGGGCACCCACCGCTGCGAGCGCGGGTTCAGGTTGAGCGCCTGGGTCTCCTCCTGACCATCGCTTCCGCTCTGCCAGGGGAACATCGCTCCCTTGTATCCGGCGGCCGCGGCGGCGGCGCGCGCCTCGCCCAGGCGCCGGTAGCGATACATCAGAAGCGAACGGGTGATTTCGGGCATTCGATAATTGAAAAACGGGAAGATGAACAGTTCATCCCAGAATATATGGCCCTGGTACGCTTCCCCGGTCCAGCCCCGGGGGGGTGCGCCGATATCGATTCCAATGGAATTTGGCGAGACGGTCTGCAGCAGGTGGAACATGTTCAACCGGAGCAGCATCGGGACGTTCAACTTGAACCCGGGATCCGCCGGCCGGATATGCACGTCGAAGCGGCGCCACAAGTGCTTCCAGGCCAGAACATGGTCCGCCATCACGGCGTCGAACCCCCCCGCGCGAGCAATCGCCTTGCGCGCCTCCAGCCCGCACTCCGAAATGGCGTGATCGCGCGAGGTATAGAGGGAGGCCAACTTCTCCAGCACAAGCGTCTCCCCTTGCCCGACGTCGGCTTCCAGTTCCTGCCCGATGTATCCCGGCTCCTCGAGCGCCCGGCGCGGGACATCGAGAAGCTTCCCGTCGAGGAACGCTTTCGTCCGCGCGGCCTGCGCTATATGAAGATTCGACTGGCAGGTGCGCACCGCCAGGAATACGCCGTCCTCGCCGACGACCTCGCCGGCCTGCGGGTCAAGATGCCTGTTGTTGAATTTGCGGTACAGCTTCGCGCCGGCGTTGACGACGCGCCCGTCGATCGCCGACCGGACCGTGACGATTCCGGACCAGTTCTCGGCGGTCAACGCCAGTTCCAGCGCGCCCAGATGCATGTCGGCCATCGACACCAGGCGTCGCTCCTGCAACGTGGTGCGCCGCCCCTGGCCGTCCTCGAAGCGTATGCTCCGCGACAGCATGCCGCGTCGGAGATCGAGCTCCTGTCGGTACGACAGGAGCTTGACCGTTCCCGGATCGAACCAGTCCTGGTCGGCGATGCGAAACCCGAGCACAAGCCAGTTCGGGAAATTGACGAGATCCTCGTTCTCGACCACCTGGCCGGCGATATCCGTTTTCAGCCGGTTGTAGCCGCCCCCGATGTAGGTACCCGGATAGTGGATACCGTCCGCAACCGCCCAGGCGGCGGCCCCGCGCGTCGCGAAATAACCGTTCCCCAGGGCGCAAAGGGCCTCGCGGATTCCCTCCCGTGCAGAGTCGAAGTCCTCGAACACCAGCGACCACGCGGAAGGGGGCTCCGTCGACACCAGCACCTGGGCCAGAGTGGTCACCACGACATCGGCGCCGGCATCGCGCAGCGCCTGGGAGCGGCCGCCGCGATCGACGCCGATGACCCAGCCGAATCGGCCCGCGCGCCCCGCCTCGACGCCTACGACCGCATCCTCCACGACAACCGCCCGCGATGGATCGGCACCGACGCGCCGTGCCGCCTCGAGGAACGCATCGGGCGCCGGCTTGCCCTTGAACCCGAGTCGGGCGATGTCCATCCCGTCTATTCGAGCGTCGAACAGGTGCGCGATACCCGCCGCCTCCAGCACCTCCGCGCAGTTGTTGCTTGAGGACACGACCGCGGTTTTGATTTCCTGCGCCCGGAACTTTCGGACCAGCGCGATCGACTCTTCAAAGACTTTCACGCCGTTCCGCCTCAGATGCTCAAGGAAGTAGTCGTCCTTGAGGTTGCCCAGCGCGTGCACGCTTTGGGCATCCGGTCCGTCTTCGAGCCCACCCAAGGGCAATTCAACCCCACGGGACGCGAGGAAGGCCGCAACGCCTTCGTAACGCGGCTTGCCGTCGACGTAACGCCGGTAATCCGCGTCGATGTCAAAAGGGACGAACGGATCGCCGATGTCAACGGAGCGTCGCTCGAGGAACCCGTCGAACAGCCTTTTCCAGGCCGCGGCATGAACGCCCGCCGTCCTCGTCAGGACACCGTCGAGATCGAACAGAACGGCATCGCAGTCCCGAGGGGAGAGCGCCATTAACGGGGTTATGCCGGCCATGCCGGATATTATTCCTTGCCCTCCGGGAAATGCAATCGGGTTCTGGCGATCCGGGCGTGTCCCCTCCCCTCGATCCGTGGTAGATTTTCCGCACGATGAAACATGGATCGGAAACCATCGCATCCCCCCTGTGGGTCGGCTTCGACGGGAAGTCGCTCCCCGCCCCGCTGTCGCGATGGCTCTCGGGCGGGCAGGTCGGCGGCGTCGTCCTGTTCTCCCGGAACATCGATTCCCCCGCCCAGGTGCGCGGATTGTGCCGCGAGATCCGATCCGCCGCGGGTCGCCGGAATCCCCTTCCGCTGGTCGCCGTCGACCAGGAGGGGGGCCGTGTGGCCCGCCTGAAGGATCCGCCGTTCACCTGGTTTTCACCCGCCCGCGCCTGCTCCCTTTTCTGCTGCCGGAACGAGAGCGTGGCGGAAGCCGTCGGTGCCGCGACCGCCGCCGAACTCCGCGCCGTGGGGATCGACGTGAACTTCGCCCCGGTCCTCGACGTGGACAGCAACCCGGCCAACCCGGTGATCGGGGACCGGGCCTTTTCCGACGACCCGGCCGTCGCGGCCGCCCTCGGGATCGCGTTCGCCAGGGGATCGCTCTCCCGGGGGATCCTCCCCGTCGCGAAACATTTCCCCGGGCACGGCGACACCTCCGTCGACTCCCACTTCGACCTTCCCGCCGTCCGGGTGGGGAAGGAAACGCTCCTTCGCCGCGAACTGCTCCCCTTCCGCCGCGCCGTGCGCGCCGGGGTCCCGGCGATCATGACCGCGCACGTCATGTACCCGGCCCTCGACCGCGCGCTCCCGGCCACACTGTCCCGCGCGATTCTCCACGGCCTGCTGAGGGAGCGGATGCGGTTCCGGGGTACGGTCATCTCCGACGCGCTGGAGATGAAGGCGATCGCGGATCGCTACGGCATCGGGGAAGCGGCGGTCCTCGCCGTGACCGCCGGGTGCGACGTCGTGCTCGTGTGCCGGGGAGAAAACGAACAGGCGGAGGCGATCGACCGGCTGGCCAGGGCCGCTACCGACCGACCGGCGTTCCGGCGGGCGGTAGGGGCAGCGGCCGCCCGGACGGGAAGGGTTCGCGCGTGGGCGGCGGCGAAAGAACGTTGTCGACCAGCCCCGCGGGCGGTGGGGGCGGCGCGGCATCGGCTTCTTTCTTCACTTCTGCGGGAAGCTTGGGAAAGTACCGGGCAAACAATTCCGGCCGGTAGATCCGGTAATATTGGAGAAGGTTGAGGAAGACGTACCGCATGTAGTGGCGCGTCTCGCGGTACGAGATCCGCTCGAGAAACGCCGCCGGATCGCCGTTCGATGGCTGCCACCAGCGTGCCACCGCCGCCTCCCCCGCGTTGTACGCCGCCACCGCCCGGAAGTAGTCCCCCCCGTATCCGTTCACCAGGCCCGACAGGTACGCCGCGCCGAGACGGACGTTCACGGCGGGACGCAGCAGATCCCTCCTGTGGGGCTTCGGCATCTTCTCCTTCCGCGCCACCTCCGCCGCCGTCCGGGGCATCAACTGCATCAGTCCCACGGCGCCTGCGGAGGAAAGGATGTCCGACTGGAAACGCGACTCCTGGCGGATGACCGCGTTGAGAACGAGCGGGTCGACCCCGGAGCGTCGGCGGCCGCAATCGGGGAGGAACTCGGGGTGAATGGGGTACTGGATCTGATCCGTGAGCCCCGGGTGTTCGGGGTCGAGGCGGACTCCCGCCGTCTCGCGGATCCCCCCTTTCAGATCGCCGGCAAGATACCGGAAGAGACCCTGCGCACCGCCGTCTCCCGTCCCGATCGCCTTCCGCGCCACTGTCCGGTCGACACGCTCCGCCTCGAGGACGGCGTAGTCGATCACCCCCAGGAGGGTCAACCGTTCCGCCCGCCGGACCATTTCGGCGTCGGTCGCCCCCCAGTCCGCCTGGCGGATCCGCTCCCAAAGCCGGTCGCGCTCCTCCCCGCACGCCTTTGTCTCGTCGCCGGGGGGAGCGTTGAGGAACCGGAACGTTTCCGCTCCCCGCTCCCTCATTGCGAAAATCCCGTAGATCCCGGCGAACGCGTCTCCGCCGAGATCCGCGAAAATCGCCTCCGCCTCCACCCCCCTGCCGGCGTCCCGAAGCGCCCGCGCCTTCCAGTACCGGTGCCGGGCGCGCTCGACCGTCCCGCCACCCGCGGCCTCCCCGGGTTCGAACACCGCGATCGCCTCGTCGTACCGTCCCGCCCGGTACAACCCGTAGGGGTAGCGGAACCGCGCCTCCTGCCGGATCGAATCGGCACCCGCGTTGCGCAGACGCCCGAACGATTCGGTCGCCCCCGCGACATCCTCCTCGTCCTCGGCGATCCAGGCGGCGAAGTACCGGGCCCGGTCCGCCGTCCCCGGAAGCGCATCCCCCTCCGCGATTTCGAGAAACTCCTTGCGCGCCTCGGCGAGGCGTCCGGCCTTCCATTCGACCCGTGCGCGGAGGAAGCTCGCCTCCGACCGGAACGCCGGGGGTGCGTTCGCCAGATGTTTTTCCAGAAGGGCGATCGCCGCCGCGGTATCCCCCTGCTTCCGGAGGAACTCGGCGTGGTCGAGGATCAGGGCGAAATATTCCTCGGAAGCCGGAAAACGCGCGACCGCCTCTTGGAAGAGCGCCCGCGCCCTTTCCGTTTCCCCGGCCAGGGCGGCCGCCTTGGCGAACTTCGCGTAGAACCCCGGCGAAAGGTCCCATCCCGCGAGCAGGCCGTCGGCCCGCCACTTCCAAAGGCGGTCGAAGGAGAGGGTCCCGGCCTCCCGTGCCGCGTATGTCGAGAAATTCTCCAGGTGCAGCGCCGCCGCTTCCGGTGTGGGGGATCCCTCGCCCGCGAGGAATGCGGCCATATAACCTTCCTCCGCCTTTCGTCGACTTCCGCTCACCTTCCCGCGGGAGAGTCCGAACGCTTCGCGGGAGCCGGCGACATCGTTGTCGAGGGCGGCCGCATAGGCGGCGGCGTGTCGAAGATACGGGAGAAGCGGGGAGCCGGGAAACTTCTCCTCGAGCAGACGCAACGATCCTGCCGCTTCCGTCCGCATCCCCTCGCGCGCGGCGGCCTCCCCGCCGAAGTACACCACGTAATCGCCGAGGTCGTATTCAAGGGGAGGAATCGTCGCGAATACCCCGCGGGCCTCCGCGTACCGGTCCTTCTGCAGCAGGGACCACCCCTCCCGGAATGCGTTGTCGTGCCCCGGCACCGAAGTCGAGGCGACCACGGAATGCGGACAGAGGGCGAGGAGGGCGAAAATCCAGAGCATGTGAAGTCGGATCGGCAATGGCATCTCCAGGCGGCAACTGCGCGGATTCGGACCACCGTGTTATTATCCCGGAGCAGTGCGCAGGAACACAAGGCCAGTGTAGCAGTTCGCGCCTGTCGGGATATTTGCGAGCCGCCGCACCCAGGAAGGACCCCTTGAACGTTTCCCTTTCGACGCACCTGTTCGCCTTCCACGACCTGGACGAGGCGATTTTTCCGCTCTTTCCCCGGTACGGCTTCTCCCTCGCGGAGATCTGGGCGATGCCGCCCCACTTCCCGTCCGGCGACCTCACGGCGGCCGACGCGGTCGCGCGGCGGATGGCTTCGCTCGGAATCCGTGTGGCGAGCGTTCATGCTCCCCTGTACCCGGACGTCCGGACGTACAAGAAGGACCGATGGTACTCCCTCTCCTCCGTGGACGAGGCCCACCGCATCGAATCCGTTGCGGTGACCGCACGCGTCGCCGGGTGGCTGGCGCGCAACGGCGGGGGAACGGTCGTCGTCCACACCTCGTTTCCGGCCGGACAGTGGTACCCGCACCGATGGGGCGCCTTCCTCTCCTCGATGAACGAACTCCTCGACGCGGTCCCCGCCGACGTCCGGTTCGCGGTCGAGAACACACCGGTCGACTCCGGCCAGGTGGGCGTCATCCTCGACATCCTGGAGCGGTACCCGGCGGACCGGGTGGGCCTTTGCCTGGACCTCGGCCACGCGCACATCGAGGAAAACGTGCTTTCCGCCGTGCGCGCGGCGGGTCCCCGCCTGATCCACGTGCACGCATCGGACAACCGCGGAGAAAAGGACGAACACCTCATCCCGGGAAAAGGAGGGATCCCCTGGGACGGCGTGACGGCGGCACTGCGCGAGGCCGGCTTCAGCGGCCCCTTCACCGTGGAGCTTCGGGACACCACCCGCGGGGAGAATCCGCGGTACAAAGACTTCGACCGGATCCTCTCCGAGTGCCGCGCCTCCCTCGACCGGATGTTCCGGAAAACGCCTTGACCGGAGGGGTCGACCTCGCGGCGCTGCGTGCCGGGCTCGCCGCCCTCTTCCCCGCGACGGATCCGATGTCGGCGGAGGTGTCCGAACTCGCGGGCGACGCCTCCACCCGTCGTTACTACCGCGTCAGGAACGCCCCCGGGGCTCCCATCCCGTCCGTCGTCGTGATGCGGTACCCGGACGAATTGCCGCCGGAGGCCGAGCTTCCCTTCCTGAACGTCCACCGATACCTCGCGGCCGCCGGGGTCCCCGTCCCCGCCGTGTACCGTTCCGACCCGGAGGCGAACCTCCTGTTCCTCGAAGACGCCGGGGATACGATGCTGGAGGACGCGGTCCGCGACCTTGGGGTCGGCGGCTTCCTGCCGCTCTACGAGCAGTGCGTCGAGATCCTGGTCCGGATCCAGTCGGAGGGCACCGGCGCGCTCGACGGCAAGGCGATCCCCGCGCGGCTCGCCTTCGACGTCGCGAAATTCACCGGGGAGATCGACTTCTTCTTCCGGCACGCCGTGCGGGAATTCGGAGGAATCCGGTTGTCCGATCAGGAGGAGCGGGCGATCGGGGATCTGTTCCACCCGTTCCTCGATCAGCTGTCCGCCTTCCCGCGCGTGCTCGCCCACAGGGATTACCACAGCCGCAACGTGATGGTGATCGGCTCCGCGAAGACACCCGGGCACCGGAACCTGCGGGTCCTCGACTTCCAGGACGCCCGGATGGGAAACGTCTTCTACGACCTCGCCTCGCTGCTGCGCGACTCCTACGTCACCTTGCCGGAAGACTCGGTCGAGAATCTTCGCTACGCCTGGCGACACGCCGCCACGGCGGAGCTGCGCGGCGCCGCGGGAGACCCCGGCGCCTTCTCCTGGCGGTTCGATCTGGCCGCGCTTCAGCGCAACGTGAAGGCGATCGGCACCTTCGGCAACCAGGCGCACAACCGCGGGAAACGGATCTACCTTCGTTTCATCCCGCCCACGGTCGCCCATCTTCGGGGGAACTTCGAACGGAACCCTCCGATGCGCGCCCTCGCGGGAAAGCTCCTGCCGATCCTGTCGGCGCTGGCCGAAAAAGCGGCGGCGGAGAGCCCGTCATGAAGGCGATGATCCTCGCCGCCGGGCTCGGAACGCGCCTGCGTCCCCTCTCCCTCGAGATCCCGAAACCGGTCATTCCCGTGCTCGGCCAGCCGCTGTGCGGGCACGCGATGGCGTTCCTCCACGGACACGGCGCGGAATCGTTCCTCCTCAACCTCCACCACGGGCCGGAGACGGTCCGGGAAAAGGTGACGGCGTGGGCGCTGGAACGCTTCCCGGTCGAGTTCACGCACGAACCGGAGATCCTCGGGACCGGAGGCGGGATCGGAAACGCGAGGGAGTATCTGCGCGGCGACACGTTCCTGACCGCAAATTCCGACGCGGTCGTCCGGTTCCCGCTCGGGAACGCCATCGCCGGCCATCGTTCCAACGGTGCGCTGGCGACCCTCGTCCTCCTTCCCGACCGATCGAAGCGGTACACCCCCGTCCGCGTTCGGGACGACGGACGGATCGCGGGGATCGGCGGCGCCTCCCCCGCCGGGGCGTTCGAGGGGTTCTACACCGGGCACCTGATCGCGGAGCCCGAGTTGCTCGACCGGATCCCGCGCGGCCGGCCGTCCTGCATCGTCCGGGACACCTTCATCCCGCTGATCTCGATGGGGGCGCCGATATTCGCCTTCGTGACGGAGGGGTCTTTCCTGGACTTCGGAACGCCGGAAGATTACCTGCGCGGAACGCTCGCTCTCCTGGCGGAGCGCGAAACCGGCAAGGGTCCGCGCTTCTTCGCGCACCCGCGGGCATCGATCGGAAACGGCGCGACCGTCGGACCCGACGCGGTCGTCGAAGAGGGCGCCTCCGTGGGAGCCGGCGCCACCGTTCGCCGCGCGATCCTATGGCCCGGCGCCGTCGTGCCGCCCGGGGCGCTCGTCGAGAACGGCATCCTCACGCCGAACCTCTTCGTTCCGGCGTGAACCGCCCGCGTCACCAGCCACAGATGGATCTTTTCAGCGTATGGTGCGGCAGGAGAAGATCACTGTAAGGCGCAGGCGCTTTCAGGGGACATACCTGGTGTAAACCCCACTCCGTGAAGGTGTGTCCCCTGCCCACAACCCACAAGCCTTAGCTGCACGTCGGATCTCCGGGGAGGCACGCCGTTCCCGGGTTCCCTTTCGTGTAGACGAGCAACGCGCTGCCATACGCAGCGGCAAAGGCGCCGCGCCGTTCGAACTCCGCCGACAACCCGCACAGCGTCCTCGCCCCGATGGCGAACAGATCCTCCCTGCCCGTCGCCCGCGCGCAGCGCAACAGGGCGGACGCCATGCGGGCGTTGGGAGCGAACGGGTACAGCGGCCGCGAAAGCCCGCCGAAATCCCCCGCGGAGGGGAGGCGGTCGATAAAGCCGGCCGCACCCGGCCGGTACAGACCCATGATGGCGTCGGAGAGGATCTCCTCCGCCCACCGCAGGTACTCTTCCTTCCCGGTGGCGTCGTGCAGGTCGAGATACGCGGTGGCCATCGCCGCATGGTCGGCGAGCCACCGATGGGGAACCTTCCCCTCTTCTCCGGGAGGGAAAAGGAATCGCGCCACTCCCGCCTCAAGGGAGATCATCCGCTCCCGGAGAAAGCGACCAAGCCGTTCCGCCCGGGCCAGCAGGGAGTCTCCCTCCCCGACGGCCGGGGCGCCGAACGCCCGGTGCGCGGCGACGAGGCCGGAAACCAGTTTCGCGTTGTACTCGGAGAAGATCGTCCGGTCGACCGACGGCGCAACCCGGAGCGCCCGCTCCCCCTCCGCCAGGGGGTAATACGTCTCGTCGGCGTCCTGGCTTCCGAAGAAGGCGCCGGTGGCGGGATCGTGGAGTTTCATGAGCAGGAACCGGAGGATGTCGCGGACGGCGGCGGCAAACGGCTCCTCGGCGGTCAACTCGTACGCGGAGGCATACAGCGAAAGCAGTTCCGCGTTATCTGCCAGCATCTTCTCGTAGTGCGGAACGGACCAGTCCCGTCGGGTGGCGTACCGGAAGAATCCGCCTTCCACCCGGTCGAGCAGTTCCGATCCCGCCATTTTCCGAAGCACCGCCAGCAACGTCTCCCCTGCCTCGTGGTTCCCTTCGGCGACCCACGCGTCCCGGAGGAAGGCGAGGATCTCCGTGACGGGGAACTTCGGTTCCCGGAAGAACCCCGGGTGGGCGGGGTCGTATTGGGCCAGGACGGCGTGTTTTACGAGCGGAAGGTCCTCCGGCCGCGGCGCTTCCGGGGCCTCGGACCGTTCTCCGCCCTCGTCGGCCGCAGGATCCCCCGCGTTCCGGAGGTAGGCATCGACCCGCTCCCGGTCCCGCAGGTAGAAGTCCCGGCACTTCTCGAGCAGGCCGGCCAGCGCATCCGCGGGAAGGTACGTCGCTCCCGTCAGGAGCCGCCCATCCGGCAGCAGCACCGCCGTGGTGGGCCACCCGCCCTGGTTGTACCGGTCGTTGATGTCCGGTCTCCGGTCGGTGTCCACGCGGATCGCGATGTAATCGTCGTTCAGCATCCGGACCACCCGCGGGTCGGCGAGGGAGGTCCGGTCCAGCACGTGGCACCAGTGGCACCAGGTCGCGCCGATGTCGAGGAAGATCAGTTTCCCTTCGGTCCCCGCCCGCGCCAGCGCCCCGGGCTCCCAATCATTCCAACGAATACCCGTCGCTTCCACCATGCCCCCTCCTTTCCCCCGTATTCTACGATGACCGGCGGCCTCCCCGGGTTCCGCGACACCAGCCACAGATGGGCGTTTCCAGTAGAGGGTACGGCAGGAGAAGTTTTCTTGGAGGTGCAGGCGCTTTCGGGGGAAATTCCTGCCAGGGGGGGACATTCCTGGTTCTGACCGGGAAGGAAGGGAAGGAGTGTCCTCCCACTGCGGGAAGGAGTGTCCCACGCCCACAACCCACATGCCAGCGTCGGCCTTATCCCAAGTATTGCAAATAGAAACATAGGGCCGCGAGGCAGGCGGTGTACGGGGCGAAGCGATGAAAGCGCCCCTTCACGACGAGGCGCTCGACCAGCAGGAGCGCGATGTACCCGACGACGAGGGCAACGAGAAACCCCGCGACGGAAGGGCCAAGGCCCGGCAGGTGGGAGACCCCATGCGTCAAGGTGATGAGTGCCCCTCCGGTGATCGCCGGGATGGCGATGAGGAAGGAGAACTTCGCCGCGCGGCGCGGCGCGATCCCCAGCACGAGGGCCAAGATGATCGTCGAGCCGGAGCGGGACAGCCCCGGGAAGACCGCCAGTCCCTGGATCACGCCGATCGCAACGGCCTCCCACCAGACCATCCGGTCGGGGTCCGCCTTGTGGCGGAACCTCAGGTTCGTCAGGAGGAGCATTACGGTCAGGACGAGGTAGCGCGCGCCGATGCCCCAGAACGTGAGCCCCGTCTCGACGGTATGGTGGAAAGCGACCCCGATGATGCCGGTGGGGATCGAGGCGGCGATGACCAGCCAGATATCGCGGCGGCCCCACTCCGACGGAGCAGCCCACGAATCCCGGCGAGACAGGGACGACACGATCGAGGCGATCTCGACGCGCAGGAAGAAGAGGACCGCGGCCAGCGTCCCGAGATGGAGCAGCAGGTCGAAAGCGAGTTCGGACCCGCGGATCCCGAAGAGGCGCTGGGCAAGGAGCAGGTGCCCCGAGCTGCTCACGGGGAGGAACTCGGTCGCGCCCTGGATCAGTCCGAGAAAAATCGACTGGAGGAAGGTCATCGGGAGGAGGTCACGCGAGGACCGCTGCGCGGGCGTCCTCGACGGCTTTCTCCATCACGCCGCGGATCCTCCGCACGACCGCCTCGTCCCGCCCCTCGAACCGCAGCACGAGCACCGGCTGGGTATTGGAGGCACGGACCAGCCCCCACCCGCCGTCGAAGAGGGCCCGGATCCCGTCGACCCCGATCACCTCCCGCGCCTGCGGCGCGACGATCCGCGCCACCTCTTCCACCACGCGGAACTTGATCTCGTCGGGGCAATCGACACGGATCTCGGGGGTGGAAACCACCGGGGGCAGGTCCGACAGCAGTTCGCTCAACGGACGCCCCTCCTTCGCGAGGATCTCGAACAGCCGCGCGGAGGCGTAGATCGCGTCGTCGAAGCCCAGATACCGGTCCCGGAAAAAAACGTGGCCGCTCATCTCGCCCGCCAGTTCCGCGTTTTCCTCCTTCATCTTCGCCTTGATGAGCGAGTGCCCCGCCTTCCACATCACCGGGCGACCGCCGCGCCGCGCGATGTCGTCGTAGAGGTTCTGCGACGACTTCACCTCCGAGATGATGGCCGCGCCCGGCTTGCGCGACAGGATCTCACGCGCGAACAGGACCAGCAGGTAATCCCCGTAGATCACGTTCCCCTTTTCGTCGACCGCCCCGATCCGGTCGGCGTCGCCGTCGTACCCGACCCCGACGTCGGCCCCGATCGCCCTCACTTTTTCCACGAGGAACCGAAGGTTCTCCGGAACCGTGGGATCCGGGAAGTGGTTCGGGAAGCGGCCATCCGGATCACAGAACAGCTCGGTGACCTCCATCCCCATCTCCCGGAACAGAGCGGGTGCTACCGCCCCGCCCGCGCCGTTTCCCGCGTCGACGACCACCTTGAGTTTCCGCGGGATCGAAAGGTTCCCCGCGACGAACTTCATGTACTCGGGGATGATCTCGCGAGAGACGATTTCCCCCTTCCCTTCCCGGAACACCCCCCGCTCGATGACGCGCCGCAACTCCTGGATCCGCTCCCCGTAAAGCGTTCCGGTCCCGACGCACAGCTTGAAGCCGTTGAACTCGGGGGGGTTGTGGCTGCCCGTGATCATGACGCCGCCGGCGGCGCCGAAATGGTGGATGGCGAAATAAAGGAGGGGCGTCGGGCAGACGCCGACGTCGATCACATCGAGCCCGGCGGAGAGGAGCCCCTCCGCGATCGCATCCCGGAACCCGGGCGAGGAAAGGCGGCAGTCGCGCCCGAGCGCCACCGTCCGGACGCCGTCTGCCGCCACGAGCGTGGCGTACCCCTTCCCGAGCAGGACGACCGCGTCCCGGTGAAGATCCCTCCCCACCAGGCCGCGGACGTCGTACTCGCGGAAGATCAGCGGATTGATCCGGGCCATCAGTCGAGGTGGATTTCCATGTGGGCCTTGGCGGCGCGGCGCGCGACCTTGGTCCGGTGGGCGGCGCGGGCGACCTCCTTGGCGACCATCACCGGTACCTTCCGGTTGAACATCGACGGGATGATGTAGTCCTCGGTGAGCTCCTCCTTCCCCACGCAGGAGGCGATGGCGTAGGCCGCCGCCAGCTTCATCTCCTCGTTGATGCAGGAGGCCCGCGAATCGAGCGCCCCGCGGAAGATCCCCGGGAAGACCAGGGAGTTGTTGATCTGGTTCGGATAGTCGGAGCGGCCCGTCGCCATGACCCGCACGTACGGCAACGCCTCCTCCGGATGGATCTCGGGGTCGGGATTGGCCATCGCGAAGACCAGCGGGTCCTTCGCCATCTTCTTCAGGTCGTCCACCGTGATGAGCCCGGGGCCGGCCAGCCCGAGGAAAAGGTCCGCCCCCGCCATGGCGTCCGACAGCTTCCCTTTCTCGTTGAACGGGTTGGTGTGCGCCGCGTACCAGTCTTTCATGAAGTTCATATGCTGCTTGCGCCCCTTGTAGATCGCCCCGATGCGGTCCACGCCGATGATGTTCCGCGCCCCGGCGTTCAGGAAGATCTTGCTGCACGCAACCCCCGAGGCCCCCACGCCCGCCACCACGATCTTCATGTCCTCGATCCGCTTCTTGACGATCTTCAGACAGTTCAGCAGCGCGGCCAGCACGACCACCGCCGTCCCGTGCTGGTCGTCGTGGAAGACCGGGATCCCCATCTCGGCCTTCAGGCGATCCTCGATCTCGAAGCAGCGCGGCGCGGAGATGTCCTCGAGGTTGATCGCCCCGAAGGTGGGCTCGAGCGCCTTGACGATCCGGATGATCTCCTCGGTGTCCTTCGTCTTGAGGCAGATCGGCCAGGCGTCGATCCCGCCGAACTCCTTGAACAGCATCGCCTTCCCTTCCATGACCGGCATCGCGGCCTCGGGACCGATGTCGCCCAGGCCCAGGACCGCCGTCCCGTCCGACACGACGGCGACGGAGTTCCGGCGGGTGGTGAGGGAGAACGACTTCTTCGGGTCCTTCGAAATCGCCATGCACACGCGGGCGACGCCGGGGGTGTACGCCATGGAGAGGTCGTTCCGGGTCTTGATCGGAACCTTGGGGCGGACCTCGATCTTCCCCCCCAGGTGCATCAGGAAGGTCCGGTCGGAGACGTTCACGATCTTTATCCCCGGGATCGCTTTCACGGCGTTGATGATCTCCTGGGCGTGGTCGAGTCCGCGGGCCCGGGCCGTGACGTCCCGGATCACCGTTCCCTTCCCGTGGCCGGAGAGGTCGACGGCGCCGATGTCGCCGCCCACCCCGCCGATCGCAGTGGTCACCTGGCCAAGCATGCCGACCGTGTTCTGGATCTCCAGCCGCATCGTGATGCTGTAGCTTTCGCTTGGGGCGAGCATTGGTGCCATGATTCTTCCCTCCGCGGGTTGTATTCTGTATCCAGTCGGGTATTCTAGGCAGGCAAGAGCTCGTAATTCAAGGAAATTGTACCCGCGGGATCGCGACGGCTTCAGCTCATTGAAGCATCAAGCCTGTTCTTTCCGGTAAACCATCACATCGAGCCCCTGGACATCGACCTCGAAAACGAATCCCTCGACGGCGCAGGTGAAGAGATCCCCGTGTTCGTGCGCATCGGGCCCGGCGGTGAACGCCTTCATTGCGACAAGCGCGTCGATCAGGCCGCGCACCTCGCGGAACGTCAGGTCCATGGCGGTGATGATGTTGTAGACGCGCCCGTTGTGGGAGATCGGGTACACGTCGAAATCGTCCATTTCCATCCCTTGCCTCTTCCGGCGGTAGATGGGATCCAGTCTACCACGCGGGATTGAAAGAACCTTTCCCCTCTGCTACCTTCAACTCACCTGCCACCCGCTGGAAACGGAGGAATCCATTGCTCATCAAGGACGTCCTCGAGCACAACGCCCGCACCCATCCCTCCCGGCTCGCCCTCGTTTCGGCGAAGGAGGAAGTGACCTACCGGGAATTGCGCGACCGGGTCGGAGGCTACGCCGCCGTGCTCCATTCGGGGGGGATCGGCAAGGGGGACCGCGTCGCGATCCTCGCGCAGAACTCCGTCCTCTACCTGGAGGCCCTTTTCGCGGTGACCCGGGCGGGCGCCGCCCTCGTTCCGCTGAACCACCTGCTGATCGGACGGGAGCTGGTCGCCATCCTGGAGAACGCCGACGTGAAGGCGCTCCTGTTCACGGAGGAGTTCCGCGACCGGGTCGGAGAGATCCGCCCTTCCCTGCCGGGGATCGGCTGCTTCGTGCGCATCGACGATCCGGAACTGCCGAGGGAGGGAACGGGCGACACGCCGGATCCGACTCCTCCCGTCCTCGAGACGGACATCGCGATGTTGATCTACGACGGCGGGATATCGAGCCGTCCGCGGGGCGCGATGCTCTCCCACCGGAACCTGCTGGCCGCCTCGGCCTCTTCGGCGCTCGAGCTGTCCTTGTCGCGGAACGACGTCTTCCTTTCGTGCGCCTACCTCCCTTTTCTCGGCGGGACGGGACGCCTCCTGCGATTCCTCTACGTGGGCGCGACGATCGTCCTGCAGCCCGAGTTCGACCCCGAGGAAGCGCTGCGCGCGATCGAACGCCGGTCCGTGACGCGGGTGCTCCTCACCCCGACGATGATGGCGCAGATCCTCGCCTTCCCCTCCGCGGGGAAGTTCAACCTGTCCACCCTGAGGACCGTCCTGTACGGCGGCTCGGTGATCCAGCTGGACCTGCTCAAGCGCGCGATCCGGTTCTTCCGGTGCGGTCTCGTCCAGTCCCACGGCCAGGTGGAGTCCTCCGGCATCCTGACGGTCCTGCAGGAGGAGGACCACTCGCTGGACGAGAGCACCCCCTACATGCGGAAGCTCATGTCCGTCGGAAAAGAGGCGATCGGCGTCGAGGTCCGGGTGGTCGACGAGGACGGCGTGGAGATCGCCCCGAACGGGGTAGGCGAAGTCGTGGCCCGCGGGCCGAACGTTTTCGAGGGATACCGGAACGACCCGGCCCTCACCGCGAAGGTCCTGCGGGACGGCTGGCTCCGGACGGGGGACGTGGCCTCCATCGACGAGGAGGGTTACATCTACATCGTCGACCGGAAACGGGACACGCTGACCGTCGAGGGGATCTCGATCTCCCCGCGGGAGATCGAGAACATCCTGTGCGAGCACCCCTCCGTAAAGGAGGCCGCCGTGGTGCCCCGACCCGACTACACGATGGGCGAGGTACCCGTGGCCGTGATCGTGCTGCGGGATGGAACTTCGGTAGACCCGGAGGAGATCCTGCGCCACTGCCGGCGGAACATGGCCCCTTTCAAGGTGCCGCGCGCGATCGAGTTCGTACCCGACCTCCCGCGGAACGCCCAGGGGAAAGTGCTGAAGGCGCGGCTTCGCGACCGCGAGGCGGCGCACCGGCAACCCTGATCAAACCGGCTTTTTCTCGTCCTCGCGGAATACTTCCGCGGTAAACGCCCGGAGCGTGGCCCCGTGGCGCCAGGCCGACGGCGGCAGACCGGCCTTCACGCACGTCTGGTCCAGGAACGTCTCGCGATCCCAGCCCAACTCGACGGGGACCTGGGGAAGCAGCAGACCCCGCATCCTCCCCTGTTCGACCATCAACCCGTGCCTGCCGACCTCGACCTCCTCGGGCCGGATGGGGACCAGGGGGGTGAGGACGGAGACCTCGACGCGAAGGGAGGGGAGTTCGTTCGTGGAGACGGGGGGAAAGCGCGGATCCTCGGTGGCCGCGGCCACCGCGCACTCCTGGACCACCTTGAAGAGCGGAGCCACCGCCTCGGTGTAGCCGATGCAGCCGCGCAACCGCCCGTTCTTCGTGAGGGTGACGAAAGCGGCTCCGGGGGCGGTCAACTTCCCCCGCGCCCCTTCCTCGGATGGGATCTTCCCCTCGCCGAGGTACCGGTCCAGCGCCCTGCGGGCGATCCCGAGCAGGTCTTTCCGCTGCGACGCGTCCAGGTACGCTTCGGGTCCCGTCCCGACAGCCTCCGTCAAGGGCCCACCTCAGCCGGGTTGCTCCCGGTACTCCGCCGGAATCGCCTCCGCGAACCCCTCCGGCAGGCTCACGTCGCCGGGGACGACGATCTTCGACTGGCAGGCGAGGAAGACGGGGACGATGTCGGGGTCGAACTGGGTCCCGGAGCAGCGCCGGATCTCGGCGATCGCGTCGGCGACAGGAAGCGCCTTCCTGTAGGCGCGGGTCGAGGTCATGGCGTCGAAGGTGTCGGCGATCGTCATGATGCGGGACGCAATGGGGATGTTCTTCCCGGCGAGTCCCGAGGGGTACCCCTTCCCGTCGAACCGCTCGTGGTGGTGCATGATGGCGGGGAGCAGGGGCCGGAAGAACGGGATCGGTTCGAGGATCCGGACCGCCGTCTCGGGATGGCGGACGATCTCCTTGAACTCCTCTTCCGTAAGTCTCCCGGGCTTGAGCAGGACCGCTTCCCGGACGCCGATCTTCCCGAGGTCGTGCAGCACGGACGCCCGGTAGAGATCCTCGAGCTCCTGCCCGGCCATTCCCAGTTCCTCCCCGATGGCCACCGAGTAGAGCGTCACCCGCTGCGAGTGGCCGCGGGTGTAGAAGTCCTTCGCCTCGAGCGCCTTGATCATCGCGTCGATGGACCGGACGTACATCGAGTTGATGATGTCGGTCTGCTCTTTCACCTTTGCTTCGAGGTTCGACCGGTAATCGTCGAGCTGCCGCTCCAGATCCTTCTTTCGCAGCGCGTTCTCGATGGTGATCAGCAGGACGTCGAAGTTGAACGGTTTCGTGATGTAGTCGCACGCCCCCATCTTGAGCGCCTGGACGGCGGTGTCGAGTTCGGCGTTGGCGGACATGACGATCCCGGCGGTCCCGGGGGACATCTTCCCCCACTTGCCGAGAAGCGTGATCCCGTCCATGACGGGCATCCGGATATCCGTGAGGAGGACGCTGTACGGGCCGCTGGCCTCGAACATTTCCAGCGCCTCGCTCCCGTTGGACGCCTCTTCAACCGAATATCCTGCGATTTCGAGGCGTTCCCGGACGATGGAACGGAGGAATTCCTCGTCGTCGACGACAAGAACGCGGGTCTTCGGAGCGTCTTCCCTGGCGTCCGGGGTTTGGGTTACAGGGCCCATGATCCCCTTATCGCCGGTGATATCCGAAAACTTTATCGAAAATTCCGGGACGATGCCGCCGACGGATTCACACGTTGAACCGGACATGGACGATCTCCCCGTCCTTGACGACGTACTCTTTCCCCTCGAGCCGCAGCTTCCCGTCCGTCTTGGCCTTCGCCATCGATCCGCACCGCAGGAAATCGTCGGAGGAGATGACCTCGGCCCGGATGAACCCCTTTTCGAGGTCGGAGTGGATCTTCCCCGCCGCCGTCACCGCGGTGCTCCCCTCCCGGACGTTCCAGGCGCGCACCTCGTCCTCCCCCACCGTCAGGAAGGAGATGTAGCGCGTCGCCTCGAAGGCGCCGCGAACGAGCTGGTCCCGGGCGGACCGGGCGATCCCCATCTCCTTCAGGAAGTCGGCCTGCTCGGCCGGCGACAGCTGGGCGATCTCCTCCTCGACCTTCGCGCACAGCCGTACCAGGGGGACCTTCGCCTTCTCCGCCTCCACCGCCACCTCGGGGAACGTCCCGGCCGTCTCCTCCCCTTCGCCGACGTTGAGGATCAGGAGCGCCGGGAGGCGGCTGAGGAACCGGAACCCCGAGAGGACCCGTTCCTCCTCGACCGACAGGTCGACGCTCCGAAGGGGAATCTCCGCCTCGAACGCCGCGATCGCCTTGTGCAGGGAGGTCCACTCCGCGTCCCGCTTCGCCTCCTTCGTCATCCGCTCGATCCGCTTCTGGGCGACGAGGTAGTCGGAGAGGACG
>Ga0163199_1000833_pt1 | contig 19387 bp, 20 predicted proteins | sample PL_2010_150m_FD_113537 | JGI IMG/M metagenome (GOLD analysis project Ga0163199, IMG submission 113537) | Freshwater microbial communities from Powell Lake, British Columbia, Canada to study Microbial Dark Matter (Phase II) - PL_2010_150m | ecosystem: Environmental > Aquatic > Freshwater > Lake ...
CGTCAAACAATCGACTGCCAATTCGTGCTACAAAAACAAGCACGAATTCAAAACCGCAATTCGTCGCAGCCTTCGCACAAAAAATTTGACTAAAATGTTCAATTACTTACGCACTTAGCTATAGTTGGGATGCACGAGCCGCGTGAACCGTCGGGCCGCATGTTTGTCAGAATGCGGGGTGAAACTCCGTTGTATGACAAATTCGGGCCAAACGAATGCACTTTTGTGAGGGTTCCCGCCAACCTTACCCAAAACGGGGCAGTTTTTGCTTTTGTCAGTGCTTTGAAAAAGCACGCCCCAAATACTGTTGGCGAATTTCTAGCGCAGTCGCCTCAAGCTAGGGAAACTTTCCAAATCTGGCCAAAGCTAAAACGCGAGTTAGGGCTTCCAAAATCAAATAGAGAGGCATACGGCCAGTTGAGAAAAAGGCTTGAACTTGACGCTTTGCCGGGTTATAGCGATACTTTGGCGTTTCAACCAAATCTTGTTCGCTCTTTGCAACTTAGGCTGAAAGATGGAGTCAGACTTATTGAAGTCCATCATGACGCAAAATCGGATGTGCCTTATGCAATTACTAGGGATGCTTCTTTTGCTGAAAAACATCCAGGGGTTAAGCATCGCGATCTTGATAGGGACGCTGGTTATCTGACTGTATTAGAGTTGCCGGTTGGTCCTAAAGCAAACCAACATTGGCAAGACCAATCAGAGCGGCCAGACCAGCGGTATGAAGAAAAAGCCCGGCTAGTTGAACGCGTTTTTGTTGAAGCCGGAAAACTTTTCGTTCCACAAAAAGTGAGGGGGCCCGAAGCGTATTCCGAGAGAATGCCTTCCTCGCTTCATACACGCAGGCGAGAGAACTTAGAGTTTTTGGAACAGTTTTTGCAAAGGGAATTGGCCCATGCTCGCAAGACTTAGCCTTTCAAGAGCTTGATTATTAGCTTTTTTGGTTAAAGTTAGAGTATGTCTACCTTAGTTACGCACACTGATTTTGACGGTATTGCCTGCGCGGTGCTAGTTTCGAGCGTCGAGCCAATAGTTGAAATCCGTTTTGAGGAGCCGCGCGAGATGCAGTCGGGCAATGCGCTTGTTGCAAAAGGTGCGATAATCTGCGACTTGCCTTACCATAAGAATTGTTCCAAGTGGTTCGACCACCACCCTTCAGTAACGCCGCCGGCAAAGTTTGAGGGCGCTTTCGACCCGGCTTCAAAGAGCGCCGCGAGAGTTGTTTTCGAGTATTACGACAACCCTTTTTTGCGCCAGAAGTTCGAGGCAATGGTTGAAGCTGCGGACAAGATTGATTCGGCCACGTTCTTGCCTTCTGAAGTTGCCCAGCCTAGCGGCTACTACTTGCTTTCTGTTTCCCTCGACGCGTGCGATACGCCTGCGGAATCAAGGGCTTACAAGCAGTTGCTCATAGATTTGCTCAAGAAAAAGCCGTTGGAAGAAGTGCTAGGCCAAGTCAAGGTAGCGCAAAAGTGCAAGATTGCGCTTGAACGCCTGGCGTTGCTGGAAAATGAGCTTCCCAAGTACACGAAAATGGTTGGAAGCGTTGCAGTAGTGGATTTGCGTGAGGCGCCCGACTGGGTAAAAAAGGGCGGCGGAAGGTTTCTGGTCTATTTACAGAATCCTAATTGTGTTGCAAGCGTGCGCGTGCGCAAGACTCTTGCTGGCAATGCCGACTTCAGCATGGGAGAAAACATCTTTTCGCGCAGGTTAAAGACCGACTTGTCAAAGCTGGCGGCAAGTTTTGGCGGCGGTGGCCACGCAAAGGCGGCAGGTTTTCAAGTCCCACTAGCCGATGCTGAAGCTGCAATAAGCAAAATAGTAGAGAAAATTAATGGCGAAAGCGACTGAGTGTGTTGGCGCTGTTTCGCTCTTTTTGTTTAGTGCGTTACCGTTGTGGTGGTTGTTCGCACTTGAGTCGCGTTTGAGTCAAGCACTAGGTGTGCCTGGTTGTTGCGGTATGCTGCAAGCAAAAAGATTGCGGCAATAAGCAGCATTATGAATACTAGCGGGATGAGCCAGCGCGCAACCTCGCCGGTGAATATGTAGTTGGAAAGGCCGCTTCCCAAGAACAGCCCGGTGAGGATTGAGAATCCAGTTGTGGTTGCAGGCCTGTTGATTTCGCCTACTGCCTGCGTGCCTACGACCTTGTCGCCGCTTTTGATTGTGAGAGCCGGCGTGACCGTTTCGGCAGTATTTGCGAGCACGATTATCGTCAGGTTTGCCTCGCTTTTAGGCGGTATTTCTATTACCGCTGAAGAGTAAGTCCATCCTTGCGGCAGGCCTGAAAGCTCGCCGTGCACGTTTGACAGCCAGCAATCGCCGTTGTTGGCTACAACCGTGTTCAGTGCTATCTTGTTTCCGCTTCCGTTCAGTGCTTGCGCCGGCTTGACTGTGGTCTGCGCTTTGTTGCGCACTACTGCGATTGTTGCAGTTCCGCTGCCTTCAAATTCTGGAGAATCAGACGAAATCTGCACAATGTTCGTACCGAGTGAGAGCGTCGAATAGTCGAGAAGTATTTCGAAGTTGCGCTGCGAGTTTGCGTCCACTTGAACGTTGTTGGAGTATGCTTGCTTGCCGTTCACGTTCGCGTTAATCCTGAATGCTTGCGCGCGCCCTTCGTTGTATAACATTGCGGGTATCGCTACCTTGTCCGGAGGGTTGCACGCGTCGGCTTGGACTGAAGAAGGATAAGTGATTCTTGCAATGCCTTGACCTCTAGTGTTTGGTTGGGGCTGCGCTTGTCCGCAGCTTTGGCAAGAGCCGGTGCCTATCACTTGAACGAACTGAGTTGTCGTGTCAACTTCCACTCCTGCGTGGGAGAGCGAGTAATAAACGTGGAAGAGCCCTGGAGCTGCGTTCGAGTTTACTGAAACTATGAATTCAGTTGTTGCGCTTTCGCTTCTTTGCAGGGTAAGCGCGGCGATTGCCGGCGTTACGCCCAAGGCGTTGGGCGCGTCAGTCCAAGCACTTACTGTAAAGCTTCCGGCAGCACCAGTGTTGGCGGTGTTGAAGCTCACTAGCATCCTGCCGCCTGGCATTATCTGGTCGCCAATGCACCCTTGGGTAAGACAGCGGGCCGGAGTGTTCCTATTTAGTGAAGCGCTGTAGCTTGTAGCGAGATAGTTGGTTTCGCGAATCGCGTTGCTTTGGACGTTGTAGCAAGGCGTGTCTCCGCACATGTCGAACGGGCTTGTTGAAGTTGCAACAGCAGGCATGCCTGGAATTGAGTTTGAGGGGTTGTTGCAAACGTCGGTTGCGCAGGGCGTTGACGACACGCGCACTATGCGCACCTGCGTTTCGCACGTGTTGCCGCATACTTGCGCATAAATCCTAATGTCGTACGCGCCGCTGAGGCACGCGGGAGGGCTTACTATGAAGTTTGCGGCCGCGCCGCCAGATGAAGGCACTATGGCTTGCGGGTTTTCCACGCGCACTCCGGCGTAACCGGTTTCGGCGCTGAACGCGACTTTTGAACCAGGCACGGCATTCCACACCATTGCTGCAACCACTCCCGAAGAGCACGAGCTTGCAACCAGCGAGTCGGTGCTGGCGGTCATTGAGAACGCGCTTGCCGAGAATGAGAATAGTATTAGAAAAAGCCCTGCAGCCCAAGCGGCCGCTTTGTTGGTTGGTGTCATTTGTATCAATATATTTCTGGCGCCGGTTGCTTTTAAACCTTGCCGTTTGTAACCATTGGCCAGTAAATACATATATATACGGGCTTGGGGAAAAGAATAGTATGGCTCCCGTAGCGGGGCTAAAGTTTTCGGGTTGTTACTCTTGACCAATAGCGACGTTGTGGATAGGTTTAATAACGATTTTGCAGTCAAAGGTAAGATTGCAATGCCTCAGAACCCCGACGCGCTCAACATGCTGCGCAGACTTGACCTCAACCAGTACGAGGCCAAGGCTTATTTCGCTCTCTCTACTATGGGAAAGAATACGGCCGGAGAGCTTAGCGAGAGGGCGGAACTTCCGCGCCCGCGCATATATGACGTTCTTTCTTCTTTGCAGGGCAAGGGGTTTGTTGCAGTTCAGCAAGGCCGGCCCGTACGCTATTTTGCGCTTCCTTTGCTTGAGGCAATAAAGACGCTCAAGAAGCAAAGGCAGTCGCAGCTCGTGCAGGATCTTGAGAAGATAGAGCGAGTGGGTTCAGAGCTGGCGCTAAAGATTGCGGCTTCCGGTGCTGTTGAGAAGTCGGGTGCTGAAGATGCGGTCTGGACGCTCAAGGGCCGCGAGGCAATCTATTCCAAGCTTGCTTCAATGATTGAAGAGTCCAAGCGCCATGTCGTGCTTTCAACAACGCCCCACGGAGTTCGCCGAAAGATGGGTGAGCACGGAAAACTTTTGGAAAAGGCCAAGGCGCGCGGCGTGAAATTGCATGTTCTTTCGCAGCTTGACAAGTCGCAGGCAGGCGAAGTGACAAAGATTGCAAAGCTCAGCCAGACGTCATTGCCCACACGATTCGTGCTTTCCGACGACCAGGCGTTAGTGTTTCTTACTCCTGAAGGGACGGATGGCGACGACGAGGTTGCGTTGTGGGTGCAAAACCCGCATTTTGCAGGAACCTTAAAGCTCTTCGCAAAAGATTAACTTTTTTTAATTCAAATTTAGAATTGAATTAATTCAGCGAGCGTAGCGTGGTTTTTATTTGTTGGTGCTCTAAGCGGTCTGGTTGCCAGATGCTTCAAGCCTTCTATACGGCAGTTGTTGGCGTGCTAATCGCCGCCTATTATTTGCCTTCCTTGTACGCTTCGCTTAAGCTTGGAGACCTTGGTTATCGCGGCTCGCCGGTTGCAACACTCGCAATGTATTGCGTTTACTTGTTGTTTTTCGCCTCGGTTTTCGTGTTTGGCGGGCGCTCGCCGAATCTGTCTGTCGCCGTTGCTGGGCTTGCAGTTGCTTGCTGCGGAGTCGCGCTGCATTTTCTTGCAGTGCGGTCAATGCGCCACGCTTACAGCGCTCACGTACGGCGTTCTTCAGAACTGGTAACGGACGGGTTTTACGCGCTGGTGCGCCATCCTATCTATTCGTCGGCGCTGGTTTTCTTCGGCGGGCTTGCGTTGTTCTCGTTTTCTCCCTTGTCGACGGCCGCCTTCGCACTGGTAACCGTTTACATTGCCTGGAGAATTGCAGTCGAAGAGCGCGTGCTTTGTGAGGCTTTTGGGTATCGCTATAAGGAATACCGCGCGCGAGTGCCGGCAACAATCTTCGGTTTCGCGGTCATGGCTGCGGCAAGCGTGCTTGGCGTTTGAACAAAGTGCTTTCTTCGGGGTATAAAAGCTTTTTCGGGCAATATTTGGCTACAAGATGTCCGTTTTTTTTGAAAGGTTTTGTCTTGATACTAAATTCAGGTAAAGGGTGTTTTGCATGAAGATTGTCGTAAGCGACCCCGAGTCGGGAAAAAGTTTCCAGCGTGAAGTTCCAAAGGAACAAGAAGGCCAGCTTGTCGGCCGCAAGGTTGGCGACAAGATGGAGGGCGGAATAATCGGCCTCGAAGGCTATTCCCTGCAGATAACCGGCGGCAGCAATTCGTCCGGAGTGCCCATGCGCAAGGAAATACCTGGCTCGAAAAAGATGAACGCGCTTCTTTCAATGCCTCCCGGCGTACGCGGCCTTCGAAAAGGCCAGCGCGTCAAAAAAGCAGTAGTCGGCGGCACGCTTGCTGCTACAACTGCGCAAGTCAACGCAAAAATAGTTGGCAAGGGTGCGAAGCCTCTCGAAGAACTGGGGTTTGTGACAAAGCCGAAAGAAGCCAAGAAGGACGAAAAGAAAGTCTAATTCTTAAATAAGGTTGTGGCGCGTTAAGCGCCCTTGTTTTTTCTCCATCGTTCCAGCTTTGGCAGCTTTTCGCTTGCCCTTTCTCTAGCTTGTTTTTCAGTCAGCCCCATCTTTGAGGCCATCAAAACAAGCCGGTCGGTCATTTGCTGTAAACTGAGGTTTGGAGATGTAAACGCGCCTTCCTTGAAGCAAAAGCAGCAGTATTTGTCGTTTAAGCTTGCGTCTTTGTTTTTCCCGTGTTCGGCGGGGTTATTCATTGGCATTGAACAGCTTTGGCATATGGGCGGCACGGGCATTACCATTTTGTTGTCCCTCGCTACTTTCAGCGCTTTTTCGGTTCCTGCCTTCCAAAGTAAGCTAAGAAGAATTTTGCGGGCAGCATTGCGCTCCAAGCAGTGAACGGCATCGAAATAACTAGGCTGAGTGCAAACCCTGCGAAGGGAATGGCCATGACTGTTTGGCTCAAGTACGAGCTGGCATAGTTGACTACGCCTGCAACTAGCAGTATTCCGAGTATGTGGAATACTTTTTGTTTTGTCAGGGTTAGTGCCATTTTTATTGCGTTTATTCCGCGTTGCGGCGTGAAGAGGATTATCGAGTCAAGCAGCCACATTGTTCCTGCAACCAGTGCGACGAGCGCTATTGCGCCGGCGACTAGCGCCAGCCCGACAATTATTGCAAGCAAGATTCCTATTCCCCAGCCGGCTTGTTGGAAGACGTAAGAAACAACAAGCATTGCGCCTATTGCTATAACCCCGAACACTAGGAACGTCGCGAACACGCCCACTAGTGCAATTAGGTTTGCGGCAACCGCCTGCCAGAACAAGGCAAGCGGTCTTGACAGCGCTTCAGAAAGCATTGTTTTCTTGCCGTCGTGCTGTTGTGCGGCAATCTGGCCGTACCATAGCATGACGAGAATAGTTATTGCCATTCCAAGAATTACTGTAAATGCGAAGGGAATCAAGTAGGGAATAATTGCGGCTATTCCTCGTGTCAAGAGTGCTTCAGGGGCTGTGCCAATTAGGCTGAGAATATTTCCAGGTTGGGTTATTGACGGGTGCGCTTTTAGGAAAGAGTCCGCAAGCAACAAGAGTATTGCGGGCGTGGCAAGCGTTAATACAGTTGGCAGGATTGCCTTAGGCTCGTCTTTTAGAAGCACTGCGGGGCGCGTCAAAACTTCTTCGAAAGCCATGGTATTGTTTGGGTGGGCTACGGATTTAAATCAGGGTGTTGACCAACAATGCTAATGGAAGAACGCAACCTCGTCATTGCCCTTTTAGCGCTAGGTGTCTTGCTGCTTGCAGTGACCGTGTATTTTCAAGTTTCCGTGTTCGGAGCTTTTTCAGGAATAATGCCTTCGTTGTTTACTAGCACGGTTTGCAGGCAGGTCGATGGCGTGCCTTTCTTGGCGCTTCCTTCAAGCGTTGACACGTGCGACGGTTTGAGGAACGTTGACAACTTGGACGCATCAACTTGCGATTTCTACCCTGCTGAAAAGAAGGCGGCTTGTGTTACGCTCGTCAATCTGGCCCGTGACCGGTCAAACGATTGCCTTTACGCAATGCTTCTTAACAAGACGAGCAAGTACGAGCAAGGCGCGCCAGAAGCGATAGACGCGTGCGCAACTCTGCAGTCGTAATTTCTTATAGCCTAGAGTTCTTGCCAAGCTTTACTTTTCGAGTTTATAGCACCAAGCTAGTGCGTTCTTGTAACCGCAAATTCGAGTACTTCGAGCAGGTCTTTCTTTGCCTGCAAGTTTGGCACGTGCGCGAACTTTGCCTTGAAGTTTTCCAGCGCGCTGGTTGACAGTTCGCGCGCCTTTGCCAGCGCGTACTGCACGCTTTGCTTTTCTGTAATAAGTTGCATTACGCTCTCGATTTCGTGCGCGTCTTTCTCGCTGCGCGGCCTGCTTAATGCCTGCTGGACGAATTCGCGTTCTTTGGGCGTGCATTTCTTGAGCAAGTGTATAAGAACTAGTGTTCGCTTGGCTTCCAATAAGTCGCCGGCAATTTCTTTGCCTATTTTTGCCTGTTCGCCGGACAAGTTGAGCGCGTCGTCCACTATTTGAAAGGCAGTGCCAAGCTGCATGCCTATCTTGACAAGGGCGTTGACGTCTTTTGCGCTTGCTCCTGCGATTATCGCGCCCAGTTTTAGTGGCGTTGTAATAGTGTAATGCGCGGTTTTTAGTTCGACTAGCTTGAAGTATTGCTTTTCCGTCATGTCCCACTTGTTGTTCCTTATCCAAGCAAGTTCCATTGCCTGGCCTTCGACTGTCCGGTTGAGTTGCGCAATGAATTCGCGCATTATCTTGAGTGTCTTTCCGGCGCCCAAAAGCTGCCTGTTTTTTTCAAGCGCCTCGAAGCACTTGCAAAACAGTGCGTCTCCCGCGTTTATTGCCGCTGGAATCCCGTAAATCTTGTGGAGGCACGGTTTTCCCCTGCGAAGTTCGCTTTCGTCCTCGATGTCGTCGTGCACAAGCAGAAAGTTTTGTAAAAGTTCGAGCCCAACTGCAGTCGGAAGCGCCTTTTGCGAGTCCCCGCCGAAAGCTTCTGTTGAAAGCAGGCACAGAGCGGGGCGCATCCTCTTGCCTCCCCGCAAGTTGTAGTCCCAAACCATTTGTGAAAATTCGCGCAACTCGGGCTCTTCAAAAGATTCTGTTGGCAGCAAAAATTGCGGAAAGCGTTCCTGCACTAACTGCGACTTTTGCTTGAGGATTGAACGTACGTGTTGTTCGAGTGAATCGTTGTCGGCTTGGTCTGACATTTCAATCCACCCTTCAGATTAATTTTTTGATTTTTGCGGCTTTAAAGAAGGTTTTCCCGGTTTGTTTGGATTATTTTGAATCATCTTAGTTTGTGCTGGTTTTGGCGTTTGTTCCACGGTTTGCACTACTTTGAACTTGTAGCCGTAAGCGATTATGCCTTCTGCATCGTCCTCGAAAATCTTGCGGAACACCATTTTGACAAACGCGCCAGTTTTAACCCGCTCTGCAGGCGAGTCGACAATCTGGGTGAGAAGCCTCACGCCGTTTGCAAGCTCGATTATTGCCAAGAAATACGGCGTTTCAAGTTCGAAGCCTTTTGGAGCGGAGTGAACCAAAGTAAAGCTTACAATCTTGCCTTGCCGCGGCATGGGCATTGTGATTATCTTGCCTCCACGGCGGCAGTGAGGGCACAGGCTGCGCTGCGGGAAGAACTCGCCGCCGCAATGCTCGCACTTGCTGCCTAAGAGCCTGTAGCGCTCCGAGTTTCCGCGCCAAATCAATGGAAGCAAATTACGCATTTTTACGCCTTTAATCTTTTTTTTCTGTTAATCGTCTGTTGTTTTTCTTGTTGGTTAAGCCCGTCTTAGCACGTGCACTACTGCGGTTGCGCCGCTTCCGCCCACATTGTGGGTCAAGAAGTTCTTGAGGCCAACCACTTGCCTTGCCCCGGCCTTCTCCTGAAGCTGCCACACGCCTTCCACTACTTGCTTTACGCCTGTTGCGCCTACCGGGTGGCCACAGGCTTTAAGCCCGCCTGAAGTGTTTATTGAAACTTGCGAATTGAGGACAGTCTCGCCGTCCTCGGCGGCCTTCCCGCCGTATCCCTTCTTGAAGAATCCCAAGTCTTCTATTGCGAGTATTTCGGCTATTGAGAAGCAGTCGTGCACTTCGGCCGCCTGCACGTCCTTGGCAGTTATTCCGGCTTGCGTGTAGGCCTGCTTGGCAGCTTCTTTAGTTGCGGACAGCTCGGTGAGGCTCTTTCGTTGGGCAAGCGCAATCGAGTCGCTGGCCTGCCCGCTTCCGGCAATCTCTACTGGCGCGTCGCAGAATTTCTTTGCCTTGTCGCCTGCGCATAGTATTACTGCCGCCGCTCCATCCGTGATTGGCGAGCAGTCGAGTAGTTTTAGTGGCTCTGAAATGTAGCCCGAGTTCATAACGTCGTCAACGGTAATCTTGTTGCGGAACTGGGCGTATTCATTCTTGGAACCGTTGTCATGGTTCTTTACCGAGCACGCCGCCATTTGTTCTTCAGTAGTGCCGAACTGTTCCATATGCCTTCGCGCAAGCAAGGCATAAAGCGCCGGGAAAGTCGCGCCCATGAATAACTCCCATTCCTGGTCGCCTGCGCCTCCAAGCGCGATTGCAGCCTCTTCAGTGGAAACTTCGGTCATCTTTTCAACGCCGCCAACTGCTACTATGTCGTACATTCCGCTTGCAACTGCAAGGTATCCTGCGCGCAGCGCGACGCTTCCGCTTGCGCAAGCCGCTTCAAGCCTTGTTGAAGCAATGGGGTTCATTCCCAAGTGGTCGGCAATGAGCGCGCCAATGTGCTCCTGGCCAATGAACCTTCCTGACGCCATTGTCCCGCCGTAAATCGCCTGGATGTCCTTGCCTTCGACTCCAGCGTCGACAACTGCCTTTGTGCCAGCTTCCACTATCAAGTCGCGCAAGCTTTTTTCCCAGTGCTCGCCAAACTTGCTTATTGCGGCGCCAATGATTGAAACTTTTCGCATGTTGTTCACGTTGTTTTCTTTGCTGTTTCTTGTCTTTAATCTCTTAAAGGCTTTTGATTTTCCTGCGGTGCTTGGCGTAAATCGCGTAGTCTACATACTCTTTGTCGTCTTCAAGCATTTGCTTGACGGTTTCTCCGGCGTGCCTCTGCTTTTCGAGAATCTTGTCAGTGACGGTTATGTAGAAAGCGTCGCTTCCCGCCCCGCTTCCATAAGATGTAAGCAGTATCTTCTGCCCTGGCTTTGCAATGTCGAGCACTGAAGCCAAGCCGATTATTGAAGACGCGCTGTAAGTGTTGCCCAGCCGGTCTACAACTATTGACGGCCTCACTTTTTCGTCCGGAAAGCCAAGAATCTTGGCTGCGCGCATCGGGAACTTGCCGTTGGGCTGGTGGGGCACGAAGTAGTCGAAAAAGTCCGAGTTTACGCCCATCCTTGACATTAGCCCTTTTGCCGCACTAATTAAGTGCTTGAAGTACGCCGGCTCTCCAGTAAACCTTCCGGCGTGCTCTGGAAACTCGGCGTGCTGGCGCCTCCAAAAGTCGGGAGTGTCAGTTGTGAACGAATAAGTATTTTCAAGTACGGCTATGCTGTCCTCGGCTTTTCCGATTATGAACGCAGCCCCGCCTCCCGCAGCGCTGTACTCGAGCGCGTCGCTTGGCTTTCCCTGCGCGGTATCACTGCCGATTGCAAGGCCGTATTCAATCATTCCGCTGCTAACCATTCCCATGCACGCCTGTATTGCGGCAGTTCCGGCCTTGCAAGCAAATTCAAGGTCTGCTGCAGTCAGGTTGGGCGTCGCGCCAATCGCGTCGGCAACAATGCTTGCAGTTGGCTTTACGGCGTAAGGCTTGCTTTCGCTGCCAACAAATACTGCGCCAATCTTTTGCGGGTCGATTTGCGCTCTAGAAATTGCCATGTTTGCGGATTCTACTGCAAAAGTCGCGCTATCCTGGTCGAGGGCGGCAACAGCCTTTTCCTTGATTCCCAAGCCTGCCGAGATTCTCGCTCCGTCCTTGCCCCAGACTCGCGCTATGTCTTCCGCCTTGATTCTCAGGCGCGGAATCGAAACGCCATAACCAATTATTCCCGATTTTTGCATTGTGTTTCATCCTTCGGCTTTGCTTACAAACTTTAAATTAGAACGCGTGCTACCCATAAATAAGCTTTATACCAAAAAGAATTAATATTCGACGCACGCTGAAACGCGTTACGACGATTGTCTGGTGAGTTAGTTGAGGTATGTCTCGGCGCGCAAAAAACTGGCAGATCATATTTTAGGCACGGAGGTTGATGCAGGGCAGATACTCCACTGGCTGCACCCGCTAAAGCAGAAGTTCTCTGGTGCGGAGATTCACGAAGCAATTGGTTTTGCGCATCATTTTGTAATCCCCGCGTGGGCTTCAGAAGCGGCGTCAAGACTAATTATGGCTAGGGACAACTTGCCGCAAATAGCTTTGGAACGCAAGAAAGACGGTTTTGAATCGGGAGCCAAAATTTTCCAGTTATTCTCACAAAAGCTGCATTTAGGAGGAGAGCTTTACTTGCAGCCGTCTTTCCATTCGGGCGGCGAAACGCCCTTCAGGCTTTCAGTAGTGCACGACCTTCCCCGAAGCCACCCTGAGCTCTTGAAGCGTACCTGGCACGACCAGCCGGATGGATTTATTGCCGACGTTGCTTTCGACGTGCACAAGTTTCGCCCCAATGGCCTCAAGTCACTAGGCGCTCCCCACTTGGTTGTTTTCGGCGTGCAGGCGCGTCGCGTGAAAAAGAAAGAAGAATTGAAGATTGTCAGGAAAAAGGGCACGCCAGTCCAGCCAGTTGACTTGTTGTTCGACCGCTTCGTGAATGAAGCATTCCCAAGCGAGGGCGAATTCGCCGATTTGAGCCCGCGCGCGAAAATAGTCTTGGCAGTAGAACAGCTCTGCCGCGAGCACGGAATTGGATTTGCAGTTGCCAACCCTAAAACTAACTCTGGCCTGAGCAAAGAACGAAGCACTCCGCAAGCCAGCCATGCGTTCACCACGCGCGCGATACAGGCGCACTGGAACGTGATTCGCGAAATGGAGCTAGTGCCAATAAAAGCCGGAAGGTATTACGTCCGGGCTTGAGCGCTCTTTTTTATTGGTTGGTGGACAACTGTTTGTTGCAATGTTTGTTAAGGATGGTTAAGGGTGGTTGTTAATGGCGGCTAGCGTTTTCGAGGGTTTTTACAAGAAGTCTCCGGCCGAGAGGTTGGATGTGCTCGCCAAGCACGCCGGCCTTTCGCCGCAAGAAAAGGCGTTGCTTGCAAAGTCTGGAGCTCTCGAGCTTGATGCTGCCAATAGGATGATTGAAAACGTTTTTTCTACTCACGCGCTGCCGCTTGGCCTTGCGACAAATTTTTTGGTAAACGGCAAGGAGTACGTAGTGCCGTTTGCGTTGGAAGAGCCCAGCGTTGTCGCTGCAGCGTCTTACGCGGCAAAGCTCGCGCGCTCCAAGGGGGGCTTTACGGCCAGCGCGGACGATTCGATAATGATTGGCCAGTTACAACTGGTAAAGCTGCCTGATGCGGCCAAGGCACTCAAAGAGTTGTTGAAGGAGAAAGACAAGCTGGTAGCGCAGGCAAACAAGGCCGACCCTTCAGGAATAGTCAAGTTCGGCGGCGGCCTTAAAGAGCTGCAGGCCAAAGTCTTCGACAGTTCGCGCGGAAAAATGTTGATAGTCAACGTTCTAGTTGATTGCAGGGATTCGATGGGTGCAAACACGGTAAACACTATTTTGGAGAGCCTAACGCCGGAAATAGCACGGCTTACTGGCGGCGAGCCGCGCTTGAGGATTATTTCGAACCTTGCAATATACCGCAAGGCGCGCGCAAAGGCAGTGTGGACGAAAGAAGAGCTCGAGCAAAGCACGAAAGGCAACTTTTCAGGCAAAGATATTGTTGAGAGAATACTCGACGCTTACGAATTTGCGCTGGTGGACCAGTTCCGCTGCGCAACGCACAACAAGGGAATAATGAATGGGATAGATGCAGTAGTGATTGCTTGCGGTAACGACTGGCGTGCAATCGAAGCCGGTGCGCACGCTTACGCCGCTTACGGCTCGGCCTACCGGCCTCTCACTAAGTACTACAAGAATTCTGACGGCGACTTGGTGGGAGAAATAGAGCTGCCGCTCGCGCTTGGGACTGTTGGCGGCGCGGTGCGCACGCATCCGCTTGCAGCAATTGCCTTGAAGGTACTTGGGGTTCAGAGCACTCAAGAACTCTCGCAAGTGATTGCGAGCGTGGGGCTTGCCCAAAACTTTGCGGCACTACGCGCTTTGGCAACTGAAGGCATCCAGCTTGGCCACATGCGTTTGCACGCTAAGAACATCGCGGTAATGGCCGGGGCCAAGGGCGAAGAGATTGACGTTGTTGCAGAAAAGATTTACGGTATGAAGGCGGTAAAAGTGGACGTTGCGCAAAAAGTGCTGCAAGAGATGCGCACTGCGAAAAACAAGAGGTAATGGTTGTTGCACAAGTTCGTCGACCTTTCAATGCCGCTTTCGAATTCGACCAAGGTTTACCCTGGCGACCCTTTGTTTTCAAGGATTGAGAAGCCGGCTTACGACACTGCCGGCTTTCTAGACTCGCAAGTTAGTTTTGGCCTGCATACCGCAACGCACATTGACGCGCCCAAGCATTTCATTGCAGGCGGCAAGCCAATCGACGCTTACGGGTTGGAGCGTTTTTCATGCAAGGGCGTGCTGGTCAAGGTTGTCGGAGAGCAAGTAATCAGCAAGGAAAAGTTTTTCACGCACGACATAAACCGCGGTGATGCCGTCCTTATCCACGCGGACCATACTAACAAGGAGCGGTTTTCAGACTATTTCCAGACAAACCCCGTTCTTTCAAAAGAAGCTGCAGAGTATCTTTCAGGCCGCAGGCCTTCCATCGTCGGCATCGACAGTTTTTCTCCCGACAATCCTCCTTTTGAAGCCCACAAAGTGCTGCTTGCTGCAGACGTGCTGATTGTCGAGAATTTGTGCAATCTTGCTGCGCTTGAAGGAAAACAGTTTAAGCTGTACGTATTTCCGCTGAAAATTGCCGGGGCTGAAGCCGCGCCTTGCAGGGCGGTTGCTGAAGTCTTCTGATTGCTGGGTGATTGCTTTGAAACCAAAACTAGCTGTTCACGCGTTCGACGTTGACAATACTCTTTTGGGTTCGGTTGCCGAAATGGAGGGCTTGCAGTCGCGCGGCTTCAAGTGTGGCGCGCTGTTAAAGCATTTTACAGATAACGGGAAGTGCAAGGAAAAGTTTTTTGCACAGTTCGAATCAATTGCGCAAACCTATCGCGAGGGGACTGTGGATTACGCGGTTTCTGCAACTAAGCTAGTCCAGGTTCTGGCAGACGCGTTTAAGGGAATGGATGTGGGTCAGGTTGAGGCGGAGGCGGACGAATTTTCGCGTGATTACGTGCAGCGCGCCGCCTTTGACTTTGTGAAGCCCTTGTTTTTGAGCCTAAAGGAAGGAACGGCCGGAGTTCCGGGATTCATAATTCTCGTTAGCGCTTCAACGGAGTTCGTGATGCCTGCAGCAGTAAGGGGGCTGGGGGCGGATTGTGGGTTTGGCACGGTGCTGGAGCAAAAAGGCGGCAAATACACTGGAAAAATTCTTTTTAATCTTGCAGCGCCCAAAGAAAAATCCAAGGCGCTTGCTACAAAAATTGGCGAGCTGCAAAACCAGTTTGAAGTCGTGCCGGGAGTAGGCGGCGGAGATTCTTTTGATGACATTAGCATGGCTTTGGACAACGGGCTTGCGCCAATCGCTTTCGGCGAAAGGCTGCAAAAACAGGCGGCAGAGAAAAGATGGACGTGGGTAAACCCTGAAAAGCAGCCTTCCCAAAAGATAATCGAAGCGATTAGGCGGGGTTTGAGTTCAAAATGAGTTTTGTGTTCTTGGCCTTGTTGAGTTCAAGAGGTTGATGGCGTGGAAAAGAGAAAATTGGTAGTGGCGTGTTCCGCGCCAGTCAAGGCAATACTCAGCGGCGAGCACGGAGTGGTTCACGGCACGCCAGGAATTGCAATTACTTTTGAGCCTGCCAACAAGGTTTCACTCTTCGAGGAGAGCGGCGCGCCCGGCTTTGTTTTGGAGAGCGACCGCGGCAGCGCGGTGCTTGATGCATCCGGCGAGATTATTGGCGGGCAAGGCAAGCAACACTTCGCGCCGTTTGCCGTGATGGTCAAGAAAATGATTGTCGAACTCAAGCTCGTGCCAAAGACGCGCCTGGTTGCAGTTATTGAGAGTGCGAAAGCTCCAAAAGGAATGGGGAACAGCGCGAGCATTGCGGCGGCGCTTGCAAGCGCGTTGTTGCATTACTTTGGAAGGCCTCCAAGCAAGGCGGTAAAGCCCGAGCAGGACGAGTTGTGGATGTTAGTTCAGTCGGCGGAAGAAGTTGCGCACGGCGGTAGGCCTAGTGGAATTGACGCAATGGCCGTTTGCTATGGCCCCGCCAAGCTGTTGCGTGTTGTTGAGGGTGGAAAGCCGGTTTGGAAGTTCGAGGGCAAGGCAGGGGCAAGTGCGCCTGCAGGAACAAAGTTTATAGTTGTAGACACGTTTTCGCAAGGCGAACGCGCCAAGACTGGAGACATGGTCAAGCTTTTTGCTCAAAACAATGGTTTGCTTGATTCAACTGGTGCTGTAAAGGCGTTGGTGGAACTAGGCGCGAATGACAAGCGCAAGCTTTCAGTTTTTGTCAAGGTTTTTGAGGAAATTGTAGGAGAACTGCACGAAAAAGGGGATGCGAGAAAGCTTGGAGCAGCGCTCAAGAAAAATCATTTGCTTCTTTCCGCAGCAGGCGTGTCGACCAAGCAGATAGACGAAGTGGTTGAAATCGCTGAGAACAACGGCGCGTTTGGCGCCAAGCTAACCGGCGCAGGGGGCAACGGCGGAGCGGTAATCATACTCGCCCCGCAAGACGACTCCAAGGTTGTCGCAGCGCTGCAGGCAAAAGGCTATGCCATATTTGGCGCAACTCCCGTTGCAAGGGGCGCGAGAAAAGAACGATAAGCGGGGGGAAGGGCAGGGGGTAAAGCAAGGCAAGAAAAGTCGAGGAAGAGCAAATGATTAGTATGGCGGCATCAATAATCTAGTGTTAAGTTTTGTCAAACACTTTGTTAGGTGAATTAAATGTCGTTGATTGCAACTTGTGAAGCGTCTCCAAACAATGCCTTGATCAAATACTGGGGAAAGCGCGATGAGAAGCTTTTCCTGCCGATGAACGGCAGTTTGAGCGTGTGCATGGACAGCCAGCTTACCACCAAAACTACGGTGGTGTTTTCGCCGTCTTTCCCGCAGGATGACGGCTGGCTTGACGGAAAGAAGCTTGATGCAGGCGAACTGGAAAGCGCATCGAAAATTCTCGGGCTGCTGCGCGTGAAGGCCAAGAATCCCAAGATTCGGGCGCGTTTCGCCTCCGAAAATTCTTTTCCAACTGCTGCAGGGTTCGCGTCTTCTGCCAGCGGAATGGCCGCGCTGGCAATTGCCGGCGCCAATGCTTTTGGTTTGAATCTTTCTTCTCGAGAGCTTTCAGTTATTGCGCGCCAAGGCAGCGGAAGCGCCTGCCGAAGTGTGTTGGGCGGTTTTGTCGAATGGGTAAAAGGAGAGAGAATGGATGGCGAGGATTCTTTCGCCCGCCCGGTTTCACCGGCTTCCCACTGGCCGGAGTTCCGTTGCGTGATTGCAATAGTGGACGAAAGCAAGAAGAAGATTTCTTCACGCTATGGAATGAAGCAGACGGTTGGAACAAGCACGCTTTACAAGCAGAGGATGCTTGACGTTCCCATGCGCATGGAAGAGATGCGAAAGGCGATTGTTTCGCGCAACCTTCCAGACTTGCTCGAACTAACTATGAAGGACAGCAATTCGATGCACGCGTGTATGCTTGACACGTTTCCGCCAATCACTTACCTGAACGACGCTTCGCGCGAAGTAATAGCTGCAATCGGCGAGTTCAACCACGCGCGCGGCGAAATTCTCGCTGGATACACTTTCGACGCAGGCCCCAATGCGCACGTCTACACTGTTGACAAGCATGCCGGCGAAGTCAAGAAAATTCTTGAAGGGCTTGACGGCGTGAAAAAGACGATTGTAAGCAGGGTTGGCGCAGGGCCCAAGCTTTCGCAAAAGCACTTGCTTTCAGATAAAGGCGCGCTCCTATGAGCTCTCTTTCTATCCAGTCGAACGCGCCAGGCAAGATACTGTGGATTGGCGGGTACAGCGTGCTGGAAAAAGGCAATTCCAGCCTAGTAACCGCTGTTGCCAGCCGGGTGGGCGTTACTGTCGACGAAAAGCGCGAGGCAACGGGCCGCAGCGAGATTACGCTCGCTTCCCGAGATTATAACTTTGAAATAAACGGTTATTTTAACGACGATAGCAGCCAGCTTGTTTTTGACGAAGTTCCCCCTGAAGCTAAGTTTGCCTCAAGCGCGGTTGAAGTATGCCTCAACTATATCGCTGCAAAGAAAATCCCGCTCAAAAATTTCAAGGTAACTGCGTTGAGCGACCCCGAGTTCGGCGCGGGCCGTGGAAAAAGCGGGCTTGGCTCTAGTGCGGCGGTCACCGTGGCGTGCGTTGGGGGTGTGCTTGCGCTGCATGAATTGCCTGCCAACCTGACTGTTGTGCATAACCTTGCGCAAATCGCGCATTCTCTTGCGCAGGGAAAAGTTGGCAGCGGGTTTGACATAGCCGCAGCATGCTTTGGTTCTTGCAGCTATTCCCGTTATTCGCCGCAAATCATATCAGCACTGGGCTCTGGCCACGACGGTGCAAAGATTGCGCAAGTGGCCGACTCCAAGTGGGACTATTCCTTGCGGCCTATTGAGTTTCCTAAGGATTTTCACGTGCTTTTTGCAAAAACGGTTGGCCGGAGTGCGAGCACAACTGAAATGGTGAAGAAAGTAAACGCGTGGAAGGCAGCCATGCCTGACGCGTATGCGAAGCTTGTTTGCGAACTAAATTCCGCCAACGTCAAGGCAATAACCGCGCTGCAGTCTGTAAAAGACAAAGCATCGCGCGAACAGTTCGTCAAATATTTCGAGGCGGGAAGGGAGCTTTCGCGCAAGTTGGGGGAACAAAGCGGCGCGCCAATAGAGCTGCCAGAGTTTTCGGAACTAATACGCGCGAGTATGCTCAACGGCGCGTTTGTTTGCAAGCTTCCAGGCGCGGGGGGCGGCGACGGGATTGCTGCAATCTGCATTGGCGAGGAAAACAAGAAAAAGCTCGCAATCTTTTGGAAGAGCTATTCAAAAGTAAAGCTCGAAATCCTGAATATTGACTTGGGCCGCAGCGGCCTGGTAGTGCAAACTCCGGGCCACAAACGGCCGGAACCGCACGGGGAGTAAATGGCGTGCCGGCAAGCGTTTTAAGCCATGCCGGCGTATTTGTTTTCGTGGGGTGCACCGAATGCCGAAAAAACAACCTTCAAGCAAGACAACACAATCCGTTCGTTCGGAAATTGAACAGCGCAAGCTTGAGCACGTCGAGATAGTGCTGGCCCAGCCCGTGCAGATGCGCACCAAGACTACGGGGTTTGAGGCGTTCGAGTTCGAGCACTGCGCGCTGCCAGAAATTGATTTTGACGAAATAATTTTAGAGACTGACTTTTTGGGAAAGAAATTGCAGGCGCCGTTGATGATTACGGCCATGACCGGCGGGTACGGCGCTGCCGAGGAAATAAATAAGGATTTGGCGGTTGCGTGCGAAAAGGAAGGAATTGCGCTTGGACTTGGCAGTATGCGCGCGATTTACGAGCAGCCCAAGCTCGCCAAAACTTATTCGGTGCGCAAGCACGCTAGAAAAGTGTTTTTGGCCGGCAACGTTGGCGGCGTACAGCTCAAGAAGATGGATTTAGGCAGGCTGGAAAAAGTAATGCTGGACGTTGGCTGCGACGCGTTGTGCGTCCACCTAAACCCAATGCACGAGGCTGTCCAGAAGGACGGAGATTTGGATTGGAAGGGCGTACTTAAAGCAGTTGGCGAAGCCTCGCGTTTCTTGCGCATTCCAGTTATAGCTAAGGAAGTGGGCGGCGGAATAAGCGGGCAGGTTGCAAAACAACTTGAAGCCGCCGGAGTAAAGGCAATAGAC
>Ga0163199_1000835_pt1 | contig 19384 bp, 16 predicted proteins | sample PL_2010_150m_FD_113537 | JGI IMG/M metagenome (GOLD analysis project Ga0163199, IMG submission 113537) | Freshwater microbial communities from Powell Lake, British Columbia, Canada to study Microbial Dark Matter (Phase II) - PL_2010_150m | ecosystem: Environmental > Aquatic > Freshwater > Lake ...
GTACGAAACATACAAGGGCTCTGGGGGAGAGGGAAATATTGCAAATGAAATAACCGAATTACCCTTATTTCATCGGGCAGGAACTGACGCCCAGCAACGGGTAGAACGGGCAAAAACTGAACACGCCGGTGACCAGCGGTATCACCCCGACCCAGGTCCAGGGAGCGCCGATCCCGGCAACGGCCAGGCCGATCAATACCAGGCCCGCGACGATGCGCATAATACGGTCGATTCCGCCAACATTCGCTTTCATGGTGCTTTCCTTCCAAAAATTAAGAAACGGTGAGCGTATTTAGCCACGGCGAGATGGAATAGTCTGTAACCAAAGTCACTCAGCAATCCGGCGCAAGCCGGCGGCATCGAGAATTTCCACCTGCTCGCGCCCGAGCGCCACCAGCCCTTGTTCGGCGAAGCCCTTGAGCAGGCGGGTGACCATTTCGCGCACGCTGCCCAGTTCGTCGGCCAACTGCTGGTGGGTGGTGTGCAAGGTGCGGCCCTTGCCCAGCAGCAGCGCGGCAAGACGCTGATCCAGCTTGCGGAAGGCGACTTCTTCGACCAGTTGCATCAATTCCGCGATGCGTTCGGCGAACAGCTGGAAAACGAAATTGCGGAACGGCGGGCTGGCGAGCAACAAGTCGAACTGCGGGCGCGGCAGGAACACCAGTTCGGTGGCGCCCTCCGCCACCCCGCGGGCGTTGTAGTCGGCGTGACCGAGCAGACAACTGGAAGTGATGATGCAGGTTTCCCCGGGCAAGACCCGGTACAGCGGCAGTTCGCGCCCGTTGGGGGCGCTCTTCAGCACCCGCACCCCGCCCGCCAGCACGAAGGGAAAACCCTGGCAGGGCTGGCGCTCGTCGAACAGCACGGTGCCGGCGGGTACCGCCAGCAGCTGCGCGTGCGCCAGCGCGGCGGCGCGGGTCGGCGGGGCGACCTCGGTCAGCGCCGGGTAAAGCTCGAAAAGCCGGGGATCGTTTTCCATAAAACCTCGCTACGCCAAGGGAGATGCGGAATTATAAGCCACACCGTGGCGCAACACGGATAATATGCCCGTTTTGATTTTCGGAGCATGACCTTGAAACAGATCACCGCGTCGCTATTGGCGACCCTCAGCCAGCAGGCGCAACAATCCCCGCGCCGCCGCGCCAACCACAACCTGCACCAGGAACTGAGCGATCCGATCCAGCGCCTGGCGATCGCCATGGAGCCGGATACCGTGGTATTGCCGCACCGCCACCCGCACACCTGGGAACTGCTGTTTCCGTTGTGCGGTCGTTTCCTCGTGCTGCATTTCGACGAAGCCGGGACGGTGACCCGGCGCAGCGTGCTGGGCGAAGACTGCAAGCTGCTGGAGACCCCGGCCGGGGGCTGGCACGCCGTGCTGTCGCTGGATCCGGGCGGGGTGATCTTCGAAGTCAAGCACGGCCCCTACGCGCCGCTGGCCGAGGCGGACTGCAAGGCCGCTGCCGGGATGGATGCGGCTGCGCTGCTGGCCTGGTATGCGAGCGCCCGGGTCGGCGATCGCTTGATCTAAGGCCGCTTTGTCTGTGCAATTTTGCCCAGTTGCGTCATATGCCGCAAAGTTGACACAGATCATTAATTGATAGTTAACGGTTTTTTACATGGCACACGAATTGCCTTATGACCGTGGTTTGCCGCCGAGGGGGCGGCGAGGTTCAGCCACTGTTGATTGGGGAGTTCGACTAGATGAAAAAAGCCGTTTTGCAGCAATTGATCGCCGGGGTGTGCGCCGGCATGGCGGGAGCCGGCGCTTGCGCCGATAGCGGGGCCGATAGAGGGCCAGGGAGCGCGCAGAAGCTCAACGAAGTGGTGGTGACCTCCACCACCATCGATGACCGTTTCGAATCGAAGCGCGGCGAACCGTCCAACATCAGCGTGATCAGCGGCAAGAAGGTCGACGATGCGCACGCCGAGAACATCATGCAGTTGCTGCAGTCGATTCCCGGCGTGACCGCCGACCTGTCGAGCGGCGAAGAAATCAAGATCAAGCTGCGCGGCATCGAGAACCAGCGCTACATGGGCGAGAAGCCCGGCGTGGCGATCGTCATCGACGGCGTGCCGGTGTTCGAGCGCACCGGCAAGGTCAACATCGACCTCGACAACATCGAATCGATCAAGGTGATCAAGGGCGGCGCTTCCTACATGTTCGGCGACGACGGCCTGGCCGGCGCGGTGATCATCACCACCAAGCGCGGCGCCAAATACGCCGGTTACACGCTGGGCGCGGAAGCCGGCTCGTACGGTTTCAACAAGCAAATCGCCCGCGCCGGTTTCGCCGGGGAACTGGGCAGCGGCCACCTGCAATACTCCAAAAGAGAATCGGACGACTACTATTTCCAGTCCGGCTACCAGAACGAATCGGTCAACGGCAACCTCAATTTTTATCTGAGCGATACCAGCGACCTGACCTTCGGCTTCGAGAAGAACCAACGGGGCAAGGACAAGCACGGCAGCGTCAAGGGCGCGATCCAGGCCGAGCTCGATCCGACGGGTACCATCGGCCGGGACTATGCGCGCAAGTTCGATGTCGATCTGCAAAAGCTCAACCTGACCTATTCGAACAGCTACAATCCGTACAGCAATCTGCTGCTGCTGGGCTACGAGTACAAGGATCACACGATTTTCTGGTCGGCGCCGCAGCGCATGAATCTCGACGGCAGCGTCAATACCGATGTCAATGCGTATACCACCAACAACGATTACCATCAGGATCAGCGCGGCATCAAGGCGGAATGGCGTTCCGGCCAGGAAGCGCTGGGCTGGCTGGCGGGCGTGGATGTGCGCCGCAATAATTATCAGAATTTCAACACCGCCAAGGTCGATTACTGCAGCACCTACGACTACCGTAAAAAGACCTGCACCAGCATCATGCGGGCCGGCGCGGTGATGACCAACGATGCGACCGACGAAAGCGTCAATGCGGCCTACGGCGAAATCAAGGTGGTGCCGGCCCGGCAATGGACGCTGACTTTCAACGGCCGCTACGACAGCATCAACCTGGATTACGCTTCCGGCAGCTTCTACAACGCCGATGTCGGGGCGAACGTTAGCGGTTTTTCCCGCGCCAAGTCGTTCGATGTCAGTTCCTGGCGCGGCGGCGCCAATTACGCCGCCAACGAAGTGATGTCGTTTTACGGCAATCTGTCTACCGGCTTCCGCGCACCGACCGTCGACCAGCTGTATCGCGGCAGCCTGTCCCCCAACGGCAAGACCGAAAACAACGAAAACCTCAAGCCCGAGCAAGCGCTCAACATGGAACTCGGGGTGCGCAGCAAGACCGCCTGGTTCGGGGTCGGGCTGGATGTCGATGCGGCGCTGTTCCAGATCGACCGCAAGGATTTCATCATGGCCTCCACCGGCCAGTACGGCGTGGCCGGCGTGGTCAAGGAGAAGTACGACAACATCGGCGGCGCGGTGAATCGCGGCGTCGAGCTGGCGCTGAAGAGCGACCGCAAGCGCGATTTCTCCGTGGATGCCGCCTACACCTACATCAGCGCTTACTTTACCCAATACGACGCGTTCTACATGCCGGTCGGCAGTCCCTACGTCACCAATCCGCAGTCGTTGCGCTACAACAACAGCGGCCGCCACATTCCGCGCGTTTCCACCCATCAGCTCAACACCACGCTGAACTGGCAGCCGAATTCGGCATTCCGTCTCGGCCTGGAAATGGACGCCAAGTCCTGGGCGTGGGCGGACGAGATCAACCAGGAAAAGATTCCCGGGCGGACCTTGTTCAACCTGCTGGCCAATTACGACCTCAAGGACGCCGGGCCGGTCAAGGGCGCCAAATGGTCGTTGTTCGCGCGGGTGGACAATCTGTTCGAGCGCAAATACTGGATAACCTCCCGCGGCACCGGCGACCAGGGCAACTACATCAGCGGGGTCTACGACGGCGTGTATAACGCCCAGGACCCGTCGATCATCGTCGGACGCCCGCGCACCTGGACGGCCGGCGTGGCGGCGACATTCTAGGCAGACAGGAGAACATTGATGCGACGACTTATCGAGCTGATCCTGTCGGCCACCCTGGCGCTGGCCGGCGCCTCCGTCACGGCGGAGGGTCGGCCAGTTAGCCCCCCGGCCGCAGCGGAGCACCAGCACAACCAACCCGAACCGACGCCGGCCATTGTCGGCCCAGGCAAAGGGCCGGGGCGGGAGTGGAGCAAATACCCGCTGCTCACGCCGCTGATGGGCGGCGAGCGCGGCACGGCGAAGCTGGCGGTGAAGAACCTCCAGCCCGTCGAGCTGGAAGTGTTCGCCGCCGCAGGGCCGAGCGATCGGCTGCGCCGCCAGGTTCCCGTCGATCCCGAAGGAACCCGGATCGAAGCGGTGTCGCCCAAGATCGGCAACTACCACTGGGTGAGCGCCCGCGAGGAGGCGGAAGGGAAAGTGACGGTGGCCTCTACGGTTTACGCCTTCGGCAACCCCGGCGCGGCGCCGACCAAGTTGCTGCTGGCGCAGAAAAGCGAGCTGGAAATCATTCCCCAGCCGCTGCCGCGCGAGCACGGCGCCTGGCGCGAGAGCGAGAAGTGGCAATTCCTGCTGCGCTTCAACGGCCAGCCGCTGGCGAAGAAAGAAGTCAGGATGGAAACCGAGTTCGGCAGCCGGATTGTTTTCACCAGCGACGAGCAAGGCAGGGTCACGGTGCTGTTCCCGCGCGACTTCAAGCCGGTCGAGAATGCGCCGGGCGGTCACGGCCATGGCCCGCGCCGGGCGAAATTCGTACTGGCGGCGGAGCAGGATGACGGCGGCACGCACTATCTGACCGCCTTCAACTACACCTATTCGGCTGATGCCGCGCGCGACAGGAACTTGTTGGCGGGGATCGGTTTCGGGGTGTTCGGGATGTTGCTGGCGACGCCGCTGCTGCGGCGCAAGAAGAGCAACGGTGAGAATACGTCACAGTAATTCGCCCTCTCCCGCGCTGTCGCGCACCCCTCTCCCTAACCCTCTCCCACAAGTGGGAGAGGGAACAAACGCCCTCTCTCCCTTTGGGAGAGAGATGGAGAGAGGGGCTGGGGGAGAGGGAAATTTTAGAGGTGAAATAAATGCTGAAAACACTATTCCCCACGCTGGCGCGTTTTCGCCTGGCCGTGCAAATCGTCATGTTGCTGGTGACGGTGTACGGTTCCAACTTGGTCGGCTTCTACATGGCGGAGAAAATCTCCAATGCGCTGCCGGCGCTGTCCTGCGCCTACGACCAGCAGAACGGCGCCTATTGCGTGCTGATTCCGACCCAGCACCAGTTGCACCACCGTGTCGGCGAGGCGATCGTCAAGGCGCAGCAATTCACCTTGCAGATGGTGGTGCCGCTGCTGTTCACGCTGCTGACCTTTTTCGCCTTTTTCTTCGTGTTGAGCAAGGCTTTCTGCGGCTGGGTCTGTCCGCTCGGCACGTTGCAAGAGCTGGTCGGCAAGCTCGGGCGACGGCTCAACCTGCCGCTGCGCCGTTTCGACAGCGCCAATGTCGGCAAGGTGCGCCCGGTCAAGTGGTTGCTGATGGTCGCGCTGGTGCTGGCGCTGCCGCTGCTTACCGGCTTGGGCGTCACGCCGCACGGCCTGGGCAATCCCTGGTGCGACATCTGCCCGTCGCGCATCGCCACCACCCTGCTCACCGGTAGCACCGAGCAACTGGCGCTGCGTAGCGGCGGGGTCGAGTTCGCGCTCGGCGCCATCGGCAATACCCTGATCGGCTTCGTGCTGGTGGCGGCCTTCGCGGTGCGCCAGCCGTTTTGCCGGATCTGCCCGCTGTTGTCGTTCAACGCGGTGTTCCAGCGTCTGTCGCCGCTGCGCCTGGTGAAACGCGCGCACGACAAGTGCAGCAAGTGCGGGATCTGCGCCCATGCCTGCCCGATGGACATCCATGAAATCGCCCGCGAGCACGGCAGCAAGGCCTATCACGAGGATTGCACGCTGTGCGGACGTTGCGTCGAATTCTGCCCGGACGACGGGGTGATCCAGCTGAAGTGGGGGCCGCTCAGTCTGTTCCAGTCCAGCCGCGAATACTACAAGCAGCGGATGAAGGGCGAATGGCCGGACGGCACGCTCAAAACCATCGCCGCACCGCGCCAGCCGGCCAGCGAGGCGGAGAATGCTTGAGGCCATCCTTCCCGGCGCGGCCGGCGTGGCGCAGCCGGTCTCGCTGTTCGGGGTGTGGCTGCTCGGCCTGTCGATGGGGCTGACCGCCTGTACCGTGACCTGTCTGCCGTTCATGGGAACCTGGGTGCTCGGGCGCGGCGGCGGCAATCGCGCCGCGCTGCTCGATACCGGGGGCTTCCTGCTCGGGCGGGTGGCGGCCTACAGCCTGCTCGGCGGTTTGGCCGGGGCGCTCGGCACCTGGCTGACGCAGGCATTGAGCGGCGGCATCGGCAACCTGTTCGTCGGCCTCGCCAGCATCGCCGCCGGGCTGTGGCTGCTGCTGCCCTCGCGGCGCAACGGTTCGTGCAGCGCGGCGCGCCACGGCGCCGGCACGCCGCCGTTCCTGCTCGGTTTTTCCCTCAGCCTGACCCCCTGCGCCCCGCTGGCTTCGCTGCTGGCGGCGTGCGCGCTGTCCGGCGGGGCCTGGTCGGGGGCCGGCTACGGCCTGTCCTTCGGCCTCGGCGCGGCGCTGACGCCGCTGCTGGTGATCGTGCCGTTGCTCGGCTGGTTCGGCCAGGGGCTGCGCGAGGGCCGGCAATGGCTGGGGATTTGGCTGCGCTGGGGGGCCGCGGCGGTACTGGTGGCTATCGGGATTCGCAGGCTGCTTGCGTCGTTTTAGCGGGGCATAGCGTGGCCGGGGATGGCATGAATGTGCGGCACCGTTTTCGCTGCCGAATAAAATAACTGAAGGAAAAAAATCGTGAATGCTGGAAAAAAACGTTTGCTGCAACATTTGATCGCCGGGATTTGTGCCGGTGCGAGCGGAAGCGGCTGGTGTGCGGGTGGGGACGCCGTCGTGACGCTGCCGTCCGTGACCGTCAAGAGCACGGTTCCCAACGAGAGAATGTCGCTGGACGAGGCTTCCTCGACCGGCTCCAGGCTGGGGCTGACGACCAGGGAGACGCCGGCTTCGGTGACCATCGTCGACCGGGTTGCCATCGAGCAGCGCGGCGCCGCGGATACCCAGGAAATCCTCAAAAGCATTCCCGGCGTCACCGCCGCTTCGCCGCCCGGCTCGGCGGGTTCGGTGTTTTACCGCGGCTTCGGCGCGGCGTCGCTTACCCAGCTTTTCAACGGCATCACGGTGCAATACGACGCGATTGCGGCGCGGCCCGTCGATAGCTGGATTTACGACCGCGTCGAAGCGATCGGCGGCCCCTCTACTTTCCTGTTCGGGGCGGGCGCGGTGGGCGGTTCGATCAACTACATCACCAAGCTGGCGAGCCGTGAGGGCGATTTCACCCAGGTGCGCGCCGGTTACGGCTCGTATGACACTTCCCAGCTTGCTTTCGGGGTCAACCGCCGGTTGGGGAGCGGCGACGGGGTGAAGCATTACCTGCGCGCCGACGTCAATCGCAACGACTCGAACGGCTATGTTGACGGCAACAAGCGGGAAGCCTGGACTAGCGCATTTTCGCTGTTGAGCGACATTACGCCGCAGCTTACGCACACCCTGGCGCTCGAATACCAGAACGAGAAGATCGACCGCCCCTATTGGGGGACGCCGCTGCTGAACCCGACCAGCGGCGACGGCCGCATCGATCAGGATACGCGCTTCAAGAACTACAATTCATCCGACGGCATTTACGAGCAAACGGTGAACTGGCAGCGTTCCATCCTCGACTACCGTTTTTCCGATGCGACGGCGATCCGCAACACGCTCTACCACTATGATGCCCTGCGCGACTACCGGAACGTGGAGGTATACAAATACAACGCCACCAACACCGCCGTGCTGCGTTCGGCGCCGTATCTGACCCGCCACGATCAGGAACTGACCGGCGACCGGGTCGAGTTGACGCACAAATCCCGGCTGGCCGGGATGCCGTCCGATTGGGCGACCGGTTTCGATTACAGCATCAACAACCAGACCCGCTTCCCCCGTTCGCTTTCCCTGACGGTCAGTAGCGTCGATCCGAGCAACTTTGCCACCGAGTCGTTCTTCAGCATTCCGGGGATGGTTCCGGGGTTCAGCCCGGACCGCAGCAACAAGGTGACGACGCTCGCGTTGTTCCTGGAAAACCGCACCAAGCTGGCGAACGCGCTGTCGCTGGTCGCCGGGCTGCGGCAGGATCAGATCGATCTCGAAGTCACCAACCAGCGCACTGCTTCCGCGACCGATCCGGCTTACTTCAAGCAAACCTATAGCCCGACGACGGGCCGCGTCGGCCTGGTCTACGATCTCACCCCGACGGCGAATGCTTACGTCCAATACAGCACCGCCGCCGATCCTCCCGCCGGCATCCTGACGACGGCCAGCTTCAGCCAGGTGCAGGATTTCGACCTGACCACCGGCAAGCAGTTCGAAGTCGGCAGCAAGTTCGATTTCCTCGAGGGGCGCGGGGTGGCGACCGTGGCGGCCTATACGATCACCCGGAAGAATATCGCCATCAGCGATCCCAACAATCCCGGCGTGACGATCCCGGTGGGGCAGCAATCTTCGCGCGGCATCGAACTGGCGGCCTCGCTGAAGGTTACCCGCAGCCTGCTGGCGCAGGGCAACTTGTCTTACGTCGATGCGCAATACGACGACTTCGTCGAGAAGGTGGGTACGGCGGCGGTTTCGCGCGCCGGCAATGTGCCGGCCAATGTTCCCTCGCAGGTTGCCAACCTCTGGCTGACTTACGGCTTTACGCCGGCGTTGCAGGGCGGCGTCGATGCGCGCTACGTTTCGTCGCGCTACGGCAACACGGCGAACACCGTCAGCGACCCGGCTTATACCTTGTATGGGATGTTCGCTTCGTACCGGCTCTACAAGGACACCAGCGTGACAGCCCGCGTCCGCAACCTGACGGACAAGGTGTACGCCGCCTCGGTAACCGGGACGCCGATGTTCTATCTCGGCGCGCCGCGCACCTATGAAGTGGCCGTGCAGGCGAATTTCTGACGATAGGCAGAATGAAACGCCTCCTCTTTCTGACGCATCGCTGGCTGGGGATCGCCCTGGGTCTTTTCATGGCGATGTGGTTTTTTTCCGGCGTCGTCATGATGTATGTCGGCTACCCCAAGCTCACCGCGCAGGAACGTCTGGAACATCTGCCCGCCCTCGACTGGGAGAAGTACCGCATCGGCCTGGGGGATGCCGTTCGGGCGGCCGGCCTGGACGATAGCCCGCAAGGGGTGCGCCTGACCTCGGTGTCGTCTGTGCCGCGATACATCATGACCTTCGACAAGCAACGCGTGGTTGCCGTCGATGCGCAAAACGGCAAGAGAATCGATGCCGTATCGGCAGCCGACGCCGTCGCAGCGGCAGCCTCCTTTGCCGGGGGGGAGAAAGTAACGTATCTGGATCTGGTTCAAGAGGATGCCTGGACGCATTCGAAGGGGCTGGACTTGCACCGGCCCTTGCACCGCATCCAGGTACAGGATGCGGACGCGACCTGGCTTTACGTTTCGTCGCGCACCGGCGAAGTCGTGCGCGACGCGACGGGCTTTGAGCGCCTGTGGAATTGGGCGGGCGCCTGGATCCACTGGCTTTACCCGTTTCGCGGCGGGGTGGTGGACAAATATCAGCGCGACATCCTGGTGTATACCGCATTGGCGGCGACGCTGCTCGCGGTCGGCGGCCTGGCGGTCGGCGTGATGCGCTGGCGCTTCACAGGGCGCTACCGCAATGCGACGAAATCCCCTTATCGCGTAGCGCTCATGCGTTGGCACCATATTCTCGGACTGGGCTTCGGCTTGCTGACGATCGCCTGGATACTCAGCGGGCTGTTGTCGGTAAATCCCTGGAAGGTATTCGATTCCGGCGGGAAGCCTCTGGATGAGTTGGCGTATTCCGGTGGTGCGATCGCAGCGGGGAATTTTCCGGGCGATCCGCGCGGCCTTTCGGGCGACCAGTCGCGCGAATTGGAGTGGCGCATGTTGGACGGTAAGGGTTACTACGTCGCTTACGCGGGGGACGGCCGGACCAGGATAGTCCCCGCATCGCAAGACCGGCGGCCGTTCGCCATGTTTCCGTTCGAGTCGTTGCAAGCGTCGGGGGCGCGCCTGGTTCCCGGTGCGCGGGTCGTGCACGGCGAAATATTGGATAAGTACGATTTTTACTACTATGCCCGCGCGCGCCATACCATGTCGGGTCATGTTGAAAAACGCCTGCCGGTGCTGCGTTTGAAGTTCGACGATCCCCATTCGACCTGGGTGCATCTCGATCCTTATAGCGGCGCGGTCGTCGGCAAGCTGGATGCGCATCAGCGCACCAAGCGCTGGCTTTTTGCGCTATTGCACAGTTGGGATTGGCTGCCTTTGCTGGAGCGGCGCCCGCTTTGGGATGTGCTGTTGATCCTGGCAAGTAGCGGGGGATTTTTGATCAGTTGCACGGGAATCGTGATCGGCTGGCGCCGGCTGCGGCGCCAGCAAAAGTCGGCTGACGGCATCGGCCTGCCGAAATCGGGCGTAAGCAAGACGCAGGAGGCGGTGTTGTGAAAAGTAAATTCGGTTTGGGTTGCCATAGCGGAAAAACCGGGGGGGATGGGGTGCGGCGGGAAGTTTCAAGATGGGCTTCGCGGTGCCGGCGGCTATCGGGGGCAGGCGCCTGCTTGTGCTATTCTAGGGGCTTCCAATAATTATTCCGTACGCAATGCCGCAACAAGAGGTGAGTCGCAATTGGCTGCCGTCCCTGGGGCTGGTGATGGCGTTGCATGTCGCCGTCTGGTGGGGGATGACGCATTTCAAGGACGACACGACGCGCCCGGTTCCCCTGCCGGTGATCGACGTGGCGCTGTTGCCGCCGCCCGAGCCGCCCCGGGTCGAGCCGCCGCAGCCTCGTCCCGAGCCGCCCCGGCCGCAGCCGCAACGCCAGCCGGAGCGTCCGCCCACGCCGCTGCCGGTGCTGCGTACCTCGGCACCTGATGCCCCGGTGATGGCCGCCGCGCCGCTCGAGGAAGTCAAACCGCCGCCTCCGCCGCCGGTCGCCGCGCCGCGCCCGGTGGCGGAAGCCGCGCTCGAACCGCCGCGCTACAATGCCGCCTACCTCAGCAATCCCCCGCCGGCCTATCCGCTGTCGGCACGGCGGCGCGCTATCGAAGGGACTGCGCTGATCCACGCCGAGGTTTCCGCCGAGGGGCTGTGTTTGCGCGCCGAGTTGAAAAAAAGCAGCGGCGCGGAAGCGCTCGATCAGGCGGCGCTCGAGGCGGTCAGAAAATGGCGCTTCATCCCGGCCAGACGCGGCAGCCAAACCGTGGCGGCGTGGGTGGAAGTGCCGATTACGTTTAAGCTGGATAATTAGAGCAAGTTCTCAGAAAGGATTTTTTATGTTCGGTTCTACCTCTGCCATCGTCAACGGGACCTTGTGGTTGCTGGTCGCTTTTTCGATGGTGACCTGGACTTTGATCGTGATGAAAGGCTGGTTGCAGCTGACGCTTTCCAAGCAGAACGGCGCGTTCCGCGGGGCGTTCTGGAATGCCAAGGGGCTGAACGAGGCCGAGCGTGTGGCGGCACAGTGCGACGGGCCGCTGGCGCGGCTATGCCAAGCCGGCTTTGCCGCGGTGCGCGACATCGCCAAGGGCGGCGAACAGAATCTGCACCGCAGCGGGGACCAGCAGGACATCCTGGAACGCTGCCTGCGCAACCAGGTGCAGAAAGAGCAGCACCGCCTCGAAAGCGGGCTGATGGTGCTCGCCAGCATCGGCTCGACCGCGCCCTTCGTCGGCCTGTTCGGCACGGTGTGGGGGATCATGCACGCGCTTACCGAAATCAGCAAAACCGGTTCGGCGGGACTGGACGTGGTGGCCGGGCCGATTGGCGAGGCGCTGATCGCCACCGCCTTCGGCATCGCCACCGCGATCCCCGCCGTGCTCGCCTACAATTACGGCCTGCGCCGGATGCGGTTATACGTGGCGGAGATGGAAGAGTTCGCCACCGATTTTCTGCATCTGGCGATGAAGGCCGGTTTCAAAGTCGAGTAAAGGGTGATGGGGGATGGGTAATGAGAAGTTGTGTCGCTGCGCGACTGATTTTTTTCATTACCCATTACCCTTTACCCATCACAGGAGTTAACCATGGCCTTCAGCAACAAAACCGAACAGGCGGCGATGAGCGAAATCAACGTCACGCCGCTGGTGGACGTGATGCTGGTGCTGCTGATCGTGTTCATCGTCACTGCGCCGCTGCTGATGCAGGCGGTGCAGGTGAAACTGCCCACCACCGCGAAGCTGGATCCGTCCAAGGACGCGCGCACGGTGCAGCTCAGCGTCAATGCCGAGGGAACGGTTTACGTCGATCAGCGCGCTACCCACTTCGATATTCTGGAAGGCGAGCTGAAGAAGTTGCTGGCGCAGAACCCCGAACTCAATGTGCAGATCCACGCCGACGAGAGCGTGCGCTATGGCCGGGTCGCCCAGGTGATGGCGGCGGCGCAGCGCGCCGGGATCAGCAAGCTGGCGTTCGTTACGGTACCGAAATAATTTGCCCTCTCCCCCAGCCCCTCTCCCGCAAGCGGGCGAGGGGAGCAAAATCAATGAGTTGCAAAGTTCTGTGCATACGGTAGCCAACTCCCAAAGTACCCTAAAGGGCATAAAGGAGAGAGGGCGTTCGTCCCCTCTCCCACTCTCGTACCCAGGCCGTAAGGCCGTCGGGTATGTGGGAGAGGGTTAGGGAGAGGGAACCCCGGGGAGGGGTGCGCGACAGCGCGGCTTTGCCGCCGGTCGCCACCTTGACCCGGTAGTCGGCGCGCAGGGCTTCAGCGAGCACCTGGATATTGGCGGGGGTGTCGTCCACGATCAGGATCAGCGGACGGTCGTCGGGCTTGTGCATGTTTTCCGTCAGCCTTTCAAGTGGTGTCCGCGCGAGCACTCCAGGCTGACCAACGTCGCCAGTGCGCTGTCGTAGTCGAAACTGTCCACTTGGCGCTGCAAGATCGCCAGTTTGTCGCGGAAAAACCGGCAGCCCGCTGCCTCCTTGAATTCGTTGGTCAGTTCGTGCGGGACGAAATCGTTGCCTGCCAGCAAGCCGCGCAATTGCCGCGCCAGCGCTTCGGCGCGTTGCCAGTCGCATTTTTCGCACTCTTCCGGGCTGGCTTTGGGTTGGGTTTCCTGTGCCGTTTTATCGACCTGTCCAGCGTGCGCGGCGATAGTGGACAGGGTTTGTGTCAAAGCTTGTTCGAATTCGGCTTGGCCTTCCGGCGGCAGTTCCGCTTTAAGCTGGTTTTCCAGATTGGCGGCGGCCTGCTGTACGGCTGTCGCCCCCAAGTTGGCCGCCGCCCCCTTGATGCGGTGCAGATAGTCGGCAGCCTCCTGGCGCTTGCCTTCCCGGATTAGTTCGGCGGAATGCGCGGCGGCGCCGGCGAACTGCTCGGCGAACTGGAGCAGCAGTTTCTTCAGCAGCGCCCGGTTGCCGCCCAGCAGTTCCAGCACGCCATGCAACGCGAAGCCGTCCAGTTCATCCGGCAACCCTGCCTCGGGGGCGCTGGCGGGGAGGCGCTTCATGGATTTTTTTCGGTCTTGCGGCGGGATGTGTCTGAGCAAAGTTTCGCGCAATTCGTCGGGCAGGATGGGCTTGGCGACGTGGTCGTTCATTCCGGCGGCGAGGCAGTCTTCGCGGTCTTGCGCCATCACCGCGGCGGTCATGGCGATGACCGGCAGGTCGCGGAAGCGCTCCTGGCTGCGGATGCGCCGGGTCGCCTCAAGGCCGTCCATCACCGGCATTTGCAAATCCATCAGCACCGCGTCGAAAGTTTGGCTTTCCAAAATTTGTAGCGCCTCTACGCCGTTTTCCGCCAGCGTCACTTTCATGCCGGAGCGTTCGAGGAACTCGCGCGCCACCTGCTGGTTGATCTCGTTGTCCTCCACCAGCAGGATCTGTGCGCCGCGAATGGCGGACAGCCGTTCGCGCAGGTCGGGCTGGACGGCGGCGGCTTTCTCCAGGACTTGCCCGCCCTGAAAGCGGATGATGGTGTCGAACAGGCCGGAGGCGGTCACCGGCTTGGTCAGCACGGCATCGAGTTGCACGCCCTGGGCTTCCTCCAGCAATTGCTCCTTGCTGTAGGCGGTGACCATGATGATCACCGGCAGACGAGGAATGTCGTGAGTGGCGGCAAGCTGGTGAACGCGCCGCGCTACTTCCACGCCGTCCATTTCCGGCATTTTCCAGTCGAGCAAAATCAGTTCAACTTGGGCAGCGGATTTGTCGGACTGTTCCAATAGCGTCAGCGCTTCCTTGCCGCTGGCCGCTTCGCTGACCCGAAAGCCCCAAAGCGTCAGCAGTTCGGTGAGAATATTGCGCGAGATGTCGAGGTCGTCCACTACCAGCACGTGCATTCCGCGCAAATCGGTGGGCGAACGGGTGAGTTTGGCGTGTTGCGGAACCGGGAAGCTGAGCGTGAAGGTAAAGGTGCTGCCCTGGCCAAGTTCCGAGTTGACGGCAATGTCGCCCCCCATTTTTTCCATCAGGCGTTTGCTGATGGTGAGGCCCAGCCCGGTGCCGCCGTATTTGCGGGTAATCGAGCCGTCCGCCTGGGTGAATGCCTGGAACAGGCGCGCTACCTGCTCCGGGGTGATGCCGATGCCGCTGTCGCGCACCGCGAAACGCAGGGTGGCTAGTCCCGGCGGGGCGGCGATTTGCTCGACCTGGATGTGGATTTGGCCTTGTTCGGTGAATTTGACCGCGTTGCCCACCAGGTTGTTCATCACCTGGCTCAGGCGCAGCGGGTCGCCGATCAGCGTCGGCGGCACGTCGTGGCCGATCTGGAACAGCAGTTCCAGCCCCTTTTCCTCGGCGCGCACGATGAACAGGTTGGCGACGTTTTCCAGCACCTCTTCCAGCGAGAACTCGACGTTGTCGAGTTCCAGCCGGCCCGCCTCGACCTTGGAATAGTCGAGGATGTCGTTGATGATGGAAAGCAGCGCCTTGGACGAGGTGTGGATCTTGGTGCAGTAGTCGCGCAGCTTGGGCGGCAGTTCCATGCCCAGCGCCAGATCGGACAGGCCGATGATGGCGTTCATCGGGGTGCGGATTTCGTGGCTCATGTTGGCGAGGAACTCGCTCTTGGCGCGGTTGGCCTGTTCCGCCGCTGTTTTCGCCGCCAGGAGCGCCTGTTCCGCCTGCTTGCGCAAGGTGATGTCGCGGATGAACGCCACGATCACGCCGCCGCGGGCATCCAGGTGTTGTGCGCTGATTTCCACGTCGAACAGGCTGCCGTCCTTGCGCCGGTGGCGGGACTCGAAGCGCAACGGTTCGCCGCGCAGCAGCGTCTGGATGTTGCGGGCAATTTGGGCTTCGTCCTGTTGCGCTTCCAGGTCGGGAACCCGCATCGCCAGCAGCTCCTCGCGGGTGTGGCCGGCCATCGTGCAGTAGGCGGCATTGACGTCGATCAGTTGGCCATTCTGGCTGGAAGCCAGCCAGAACCCGTCGGGTGTGGTTTGCACCAAAGTCCGGTATTCCGCTTCGGCGCGCTTGCGCTCGCTGATGTCGCGCGCGACCGACAGCACCGTGGATTTGCCGTTGAGCGTGAACAAATGGGCGCTGATTTCCACCGGGATGCGTCGCCCGTCCTTGGCGACATGCACACGCTCGAACAGCGCGTGCCAGTGTTCCTGGAGTTCCCTGGCGATCTTCCCGGTGTCGGTGGGAGGCAGTGCCGAGTCGTCGATGTCCATCGGCGTCATGCCCAGCAATTCCGCACGGGTATAGCCCAAGCGCTGGCACGCGATGTCGTTGACTTCGACGAAATGCCCCAATTCCTTGCCAATATCATGGACGAAAATAGCGTCGCCGCCGCTGTTGAACAGCAGGCGGAAGCGCTCCTCGTTTTCGCGGAGCGCTTGTTCGGCGGCGAGGCGTTCGCCGATGTCCTGGAACGTCACCACCGAACCGGTGATTTCGCCGTGGCGCAGGACCGGGGTGGCGGCTACCGAAACGTTCAGGTAAATGCCGTCCTTGCGGATGAAAAAGTCTTCCGGGGTGCGGAACGGTTCGCCTTGCATAACCGCCTTATGCACCGCGCATTGAGCGACGTGCAGGGGAGAACCGTCCGGTTTGGTGTGATGCAAGGTGGCGTGGCTGTCGCGCCCGAGCAATTCCTCCGGGTTATACCCCAGCAGCGTGGCGGCTTGGGGATTGACGAAGGTGATCTTGCCGCCCGGATCGACCACGAACACGCCGTCGGCCAGGGATTCGGTGATTTCGCGGATACGGGCCTCGCTTTCGGCGAGCGCTTCTTCCTTGGCGCGGCGCTCCTGGTCGCGCTGGAGTATGGCTGTGGTCATATGTTCGAGAGAATCGGCTACTTGGTCGATTTCGTCGTTTCCGCCGCTGCTGGCGATGGCAAACTGCTGGAGGACATCGTCAGATTGCCGGTAGTCCGCGTCGAATGCCTGCGAGACTTTGCCCAGCGCGCCGATGCGCCGGCTGATGCGGAGCAGCCACAGGCCCAGCGTTCCCCACAGGATCCCGAACAGCGCCAGGGCGGCGACCAGGCCAGCGAGCACCAGTTGCCAGAGGTGGAACAGCCCGGCGGTTTTGTGGCGCACCAGCAGATGGGGGGCATCCATTTCCGTGCCTGCCCATTTCATGTCGCGCTGGTAATAGAAGGTATTGTCCAGCCGGTAGCTGCCATCCTCCAAGCCGAGCAGTGTCGCGGCCGAATTGTTGCCCAGCGAACTGGCGATGGCCTTGCCCCGCCATAGCAGGAACAGGTCGGTTTGCGCATAGGTGTTCTGGAAAAGCAGCGCGTTGTCGAGTTGCTTGAGCAGGATCAGATGCCCCATACCTTGTGCGCCGAGCCAGATGTCCTGATGGTAAACGCGAAACAGTTTGTTGTGCACAGCGTCGAAATGCCACCAGGCGGTGGCTTTATGGGGCATCACGGCAGGCAGTTTCTCCCCGTCCGGGCCGAAGCGGAACAGTACGCGGTCTTCGGTGTCGCTGACCAGCACATTCTGGAACGCCTGCTGATCGCCCTGCACGGTCAGGTAGCTGTACAGGCTGGCCCAGCGGGTTTGCGGGTCTTCCAGAAAACGGGCGAATTCCAGGCGCGACTTGGCGCGTAGCGCTTCCCTTTCCCATTGGTTTTCCCATTCCTTGAGCTTGTTCTCGTAAAAGCCGAAAACCGCCTGGGTCTCGTTTTCAGTCGCTTGGCGCTCGCTGGCGGCGTAAAACCACCAGCCGATGCTGCCGATCAGCAACAAGGCCGTCAGCAGGGACAGCGCCAGGCGATGGGAGGCTTGGCGTAGCAGGGGCGAGGTCTGGTCGGATGGCACGTTCAGTCCTTTTTGCCCGCCCATTTGTCGGCGACCATGTTTTCCGCCTTGAGAGCTTGCGCCGCGGCGTTACCTTCGGAGGTGCTGTGGAAAAACAGCTCGGTTTCCTTCAATTGCTTGGTCGACAGGCGCCCGTCCTTGCTGAACAGATGGGGATATTTCTTCAGGCTGGCGATCATCGCGGCGCGCTCCTCCTTGTCCGCGATACCCAGTGCGTCGGCGATCTGTTCCGGGGAGTGGCTGGCTACCCATTGCAGCGTGCGGCGCAGGATGGCGACCATTTTCTCCACCTTGCCCGGCGCCTCGCTGAGGGTTTCCTCGCGGGTTTCCAGCGCGGCGTGGAGGAAATTGGCGCCGGGGATTTTTTCGCTGGTCTGGGGGTCGGCCAGGTTGGCGAGGAAAAACACCTTGTTCTCGGCGAGCAGGCGCGAGGCGAAGGGTTCGTCGCCCATGATGGCGTCGGCAGTCTTGCTTTCCAGCAGCGAGGATTGCTCCATCCAGCTTTGGCCGGCGGGTACCAGGCGGACCATGTTGGTGGCTACGCCGTCTGCCTTGAGCACCAGTTCCGCCAGTTGCTGGGAGGTGGTCTTGCTCGAAAGCGAGCTGGTGTTGACGCCGATTACCTTGCCTTTCAGGTCGGCGATGCGCTTGACCTTGCCCTTGAGGTCGGCGCGCACCATGAATATAAACAGCGGGGCATCGTCCACCGCAGCGATCACCGTGACCTTGCCGCCGTTGGCGCGCATCGACATCGCTGCGGGCATCCCGGCCACGGCGAAATCGGCGTTGCGGTTCATCAGGTTGGAGAGCGCCACGCCGCCGCCGCCGGTATGCAGCAACTGGACTTCGGCGCCTTCCGCCTTGTCCGCGCCGATCTTGGGAATCAGGTCGATCGGCAGGTAGGAGATGTTGCGCGGGCCGGGGACGCTGACGACGATTTTCAGCGGCGCCGGGTCGGCCTGGGCGGGAAGCGAGCCGCAGCAGAGCGCGGCGATAAGCCATGCGGGGGAGAGCCAGGTGTTTTTCATGGGGAGAGCCTTTTCGATTTTTGTCTATGCGGCAAGCCTAGCAAAGTCTGGCGCTAAGTGGTATGGAAAAAATATGTTGCAGCGGAGTTATACTCCGGCGAATGCGTTCCGATGAGTTCGAAATTCCCGAAATACCGGCGGCCGAGGCGCGTCTGATCCTGGCGCTGGTGTTGTCGCTGGCGCTGCATCTTGCGCTGCTGTTGCTGGTGCAGGTCAGGCCGGCGCCGCGCCCGCTGCCGCCGCGCCTCCTGCAAGTGACGCTGGCGGAGCGGCCCGCAACTGCCCGGCCGGTGGCGGAAGTCGCCGTAGCACCGCCGAGCCAGCCCCCCCCGGCGGTAGCTGCTGTCGGCCCGGAGCAGCCGCCCGCCGCACCGTCCCTGCCGGCACCCTTGCCGGTTCCCGCGGCAGCATCGCCGCTGCCGGCCCTCGATGTTCCTCTGGCGGACGACCCGATCTATTACACGTCGAAACAATTGGATGTGCATCCGGCGGCCGCGCTGCCGGTCGTGCCGGATTACCCCGAGGGTTCGGGAGGTGGCGGGATCGAGGGATTCGTGACGTTAAAGCTGTTGATCGACGAGAGCGGCGCGGTGCGCGAAGTGTCGCTGGTGGATGCCCAGCCGCCGGGCGTCTTCGAGGATTCGGCGGTGGCGGCGTTCCGCACCGCGCGTTTCCTGCCGGGACAGCGCAACGGCCGCCCGGTGAAAAGCCAGATATTGATTCGGGTGACTTACGAGCTGGTGAACCGGCCCAAGAAATAGGGATAAACCTAAGCCGGGCAAGTCGGAGCCAAAAAATATTTACCGCAGAGGCGCCAACCCCCATCCCAACCTTCCCCCGCAGGCGGGGGAAGGAGCGATTGCCTCCCCTCCCGCGCTTGTACCCAAGCCGCAAGGCTGTCGGGTATGCGGGAGGGGATTGAGGGGAGGGCTGACGCAGAGGTTTCGCAGAGCAACGCCTGGCTTTCCTGGTTCCCCTTGCGATATTTTTGCGAGTTGGGCAA
>Ga0163199_1000836_pt1 | contig 19384 bp, 15 predicted proteins | sample PL_2010_150m_FD_113537 | JGI IMG/M metagenome (GOLD analysis project Ga0163199, IMG submission 113537) | Freshwater microbial communities from Powell Lake, British Columbia, Canada to study Microbial Dark Matter (Phase II) - PL_2010_150m | ecosystem: Environmental > Aquatic > Freshwater > Lake ...
ATCAATACGCCATTTTTCCTGAAGAGTCAGTGAGTTAGTAAATGACAAATTCTGGCTGTCGTAGTTTGGATCGTTAATCAAACTACCCATGATGACGGTGGTGTCTTTATTAAACACGACCCCTTTACCAATTGCTTGTGCAGTATACGCAAAAATACTACCTGAGCCAGGCATTTCTGGCACATCTCCTGCGCCAGGCGTACTTGCTGTTTTGGTGTATCTGACATCACCGCCAACTTGCCACTTACTATTAATCTGCTTCAGAACACCAAACATCCCTAGATCGCTTGTTGGTACAGTATTATTAACATAGTTATAAATGATACTGTTACTCAATCCAAATATGTTTCTTAAATCTCCAACTGACCTCGCTCCAGTTTGTGCCTGAACAGCGCTCTCGCCATAAAGTACCGGTGACTTACGATGATCTAGAACTAGATTAAAGTTATAGTCACCTAAAGCAACCCAGTTACCAGTCAACATCGCGATGTTAACTTCTTTATAGATCGTATCGTAATCGATTGTGCCGAACCAGTTTGTAGTCCCATTGAAGTATCTAATTTCGGTGCCAAATGCACGTCGCTCTACGATATCATCGGCAACTTGTTGAATTCCGTAGACACTACCATTCCACTTTTCAGCAATTGGACCAAACTCTACCGCAGCACCGTAAAAATGTCGGCTAGTTTGTACATGATTCCCTTGACTGTAGGCAGGCTCACCATACACACCAGCAATGCGCCAATTTTGGGTGATGCCATAACGCCCATAAACCCCATCAAATCGACCAAGTACGCCTTGCGATGTGCCAAGTTGACGGCCCACGCGAATCATATAGTCATCTAATTTATTCGTATGCTCTATATAAGCGGCTGATAATGTATTTCTATTAGGGGCAGTCGAGATAAAGTTGCTGACCTCAGTATCTCTTAAGACAATCTTTGTGTCGTACTGATTGTTACGAATACGTTCCGTTGCACTGATGTTAGTGACAATAGAAGATTGTTCAGTGAGATTTGTATTTGTTTTTTCATTAGCACCGTTGACCTCACTTTGCTGGCTTTTTGAGCCATAGTAGTACTGAGACAAACTACCAGTGAATGTATTTTGGTGAATTTCTTTAACAGTTTTCTTAGGCTTCTGCTTATCCGCAAGGTTTGGCAATGCCTTTAGGCTTTCTAGACCAGCTAGCCGTTTTTTAACAATAGCCAGATATTTACCCTGAGGATAAAGCTTAATATACAATTGATTTTCTATTTTTGCTTTTTCAATATCCCCATCTTTCTCGCGGGACAAGCCAATTAATTGTTGCGCCTCTTCAGAATATTCATTAATGGGAATATTAAGAAGACGATTAAGCATTTCAGTTGATTTAGAAAAATCGCTTGAAGCCATGGCAGTCTGGGCTGAAGCCATTAAATCTGTTGGAGTCAGGCTTTCAACAAATTTAGCTGTAGGTTCATTCCCACCTTGCGCCGAAACACCCTTTGCAACACTTTCTGGGTCGATCACACCGTACAAATTATTAGAATTGCTCGGACTATTTTTTACTGATGGATCAACTTTAAGCAAAGGAAGAACTATCACAATGCTCTTATTGTCATTCCCTTGCTTAACTTGGTATGTGGTTAATTTTCCAAATTTCACAAGTAGATTGTAATCGAGAAATACTTGATGACCAGTGACCTTACAGATACCTTTTGTAGTGCTTGGAATACGTTTAAGTTCTGGGAAAGATGCTTTAACAGCAACGTGCCAATCTTCAATTGGTAAATTGACCGTTTCCTGACTAAGTGGATTATCCGCATCGCACGGATTAGTGAATTGTATACCGACCCTCACAACGTCAGCTTTATCTTGAGGCGTGTGTTTTAGATATCTGACTTCAGCATCAAAATTGATCACAATATTAGCTTCGCCATTTACAACATAGGCTGCTGGCGACTCTAAAAATGTTTGCTTATTGTCAAAAGTCTGAGCACTTAATTCTTGGGTAGCAATAAGTGCAAGGAAAAAAACAATTAAGCTTTTTGTTAATCCCATCGCTGAATCGCAGTTAAAAAAAATTGGCTGTTTTATCAATCTAAACCCTTAGATATCATTTTTCGTTTTGTGTACAAAACTAGAATCCACCGTCTGTTGACCGGTGATGGCTATTACGAGCTGTTTTAATTGTTGTAAATGAGCTGTTTGTATATTCATGACAAGCACCGCTGCAGTTTTGAAGTTCATTCACAGTATAAAGAATGCGATTAGGACTTTGTGTTTTCACATGTGATCCTGACTTAAATTTTCCACTATGGCACCATGCACAATTCGGATAATAGGCCGTATGCGCAATTGCCCCCCCGTCGAGGTGCCGTGACATGAAGAACAGGTCCTTGCGCTTGAATGCAGGTAGTAGCCAGATACGCCAGCATGGCTAAAATTAGCGCCAGCGGCCCAAGAACTTGTCGTATGACAAGTTTCACATTTGGTGGCGCTGGTGTATGCGTTGTGACCAGGCCCGGTCTGAGCCGTAGGAACAAAACCACCTCCAAAGGTATGACAATTAGCACATCCACTATTCACCCCAGCATGGGAATAAGTCGCCGGTGACCAGGCAGTTACCCGATGACAATCATCGCAGAACAATCCATTTATTTTTCCGCTGTGACTTGAAGGGGCAGGAGTTCCAGATTGCCCAGTTACATGACATAAAACACAGGAGTGAAGTGTAATATTCGCTACGGTATGACTAAAACGAGCACCAGTAAACCTTGAAGTTATATGGCAATTTGAACATTGAATGCTTGGACTCAGAGAATTATGAATATTATTTGCTGCCTTTGCCGTAGCATATGTATGGCAAGACGTGCAATTACTCATGCTAGAGTCATGTAAGGCAACCCCTTTAAAAGGCCATCCTGACATACCTGCTGCGTGACAGTTGCTGCATTGGACGTTTGCGACCAAATGATAATTAGATGCAAAATTATAAGTAGATGACGGCCTAGAAACTCCTCTATGACAGCCTACACAATCTATTGTCGTTGCGTCATGATGAAAACCTGTTGCAGGCGTCCAGGCCGTGACCCTGTGGCATGCCGAGCATTCTTGAGTAGTAGGTTGATGGTTGCTTGGCTTCTTAGTTGCCGATGCTCTTAAATGACAATCAGAGCATATCAGCATCGTGGAATCATGGCTAAAAAACGCAGGAATCCAAGCCGAAGTTTTATGACAAGAATCGCATGAGCCTCTTGTATACAAATGATTTGTGGGCTTTCCCGTTGCAGTAGCGCCATTATGACAAGTCGCGCACGCTTGCGTTATGCGCTATGACTAAACTTTGCTGGCAACCAGGACTGTGCAATATGGCATGATGAACAACCTGTGATAGTAGGGATGTGGGTCGACGGCTTTAATGTTGCAGTACTTGCACCACCGCGGCTATGACAACCTTCGCAGGTGTTAGGCGTGCCTTTAAAAACACCATTGATATGGCAACTCTCACATGCCGTGTTTGAATGCAACCCGCGAAGCGGGAATGTGGTTTGATCGTGATTGAAGTTAACGCTAGGGCGCTCGCCTTCTGCAGCCATAGAAGACAATGAAAAAAGTATCCCAAAGCATAAAGCCAGATTTAGAAAAACCCGCCAGAATTTATTGTTCAACAATTGCCGCCCTTTCTAATATGCGCAAACTGAACGCATCTACATTTTTTTGGATTATGCTAGATTAAATATCATATTGCAAATGGTTTAACCAAAAAAATTTAAGAATCGACGCTAAATCCCTGTTTTTGGTCTAATTTCTTTAAATGAATTGGTCGTGTGACATCGTTCACACTGCTTACCAAAACCACCCTCATGAATATCATCACTGTTATGACAAGCAGCACAACTCGTCGGCGTGTTTAATTTCTCTGAAGTAACCGGCTTGCGATGACAATCGTAGCAAGCAACTTTCTTATGCGCTCCATCAAGCTTATATTGGGTACGTTTGTCATGGTCAAAGTCCCAGGATTTCCAATCTCTGGCGTTATGGCAACTGTCGCATTTAGTTCCAAACTTGAGCTCGTGTTTATCATCCTTCTTATGGCAAGCGTAGCAATCTGATTTCGCATCGCTATATTTTGCACTGATATGACATTTTTTGCAGTCGGTCTTAGTGTGCATTCCCAGCAAAGGGAATCTCGATTGATTGTGGTCAAACTTAGCATCTACTTTCCAGCCCTTTTCGTTATGGCATGATTCACATTTCTTGCCAAGACTTCCCTTATGCCCTGTCGCATCATCCGTTTTTTTATGGCAATCATAACAATTTTGACTTAAATTTTGTCCATAGACTTTACCCGCATGGCACTTATCGCACTTCACTTCCCTATGTTTAAACAATAGCTTATATTTTGTTGCAACATCATGATTGAAGACAATCTGCTTCCAATCAGTTTCCTTATGGCAGTTTTCACAGTTACGGCCATAGTTACCTTTATGGATCTTCTGATCTTCACCTTTATGGCAAGAATAGCAGTCCATTGGCAACTTCTTATAGTCATGCCCCGTGGTATGGCAGGCGTCACATCTTGCGACCTTGTGCTTACCAAGTAAGGGGTATCTTGTATCTTTAGCGTGATCAAAATCTTTTGGCGATTTCCAATTAATCGCGTTATGACAATCCCCACATTTGTCCCCTAATGAACCTTTATGGATATCCTCTTTTTTATGGCATGACACACAAGTGCTCAGCAGTTTTTCGCCAGCGACCTTATGGCAAGTTGAGCATTTAGCGTCACGATGTTTTTCTTTTAACGCAAACTTCGTGTCACGATCGTGATTGAATTTAATTCCGACCTTCCAGCCATCATCGCCATGACAGGTCTCGCACTTAGTCCCAAAGACTCGGTTATGGGCTTTATCGTCATCTTTTTTATGGCACTCAAAACACTTGATTGGTGTTTCTTTATAATTACTATTCAGATGGCAACTTGAGCATTTCGCACTAACGTGCTTTCCATGTAGTACAAACTTTGTTTTGCTGTGATCGAAATCTGGGACTTTCCAGTCTTTGTCAGTGTGGCATTTTGCACAATCAGTCCCTAACTTACCCCCATGCGCCTTGGTGTCCTCTTTTTTATGACAGTCGACACAGAGATTAGGCGCGTCACGCCACTTAGCTTTTGGTTGATGGCAGTCAACACATTTGACCGTTTCTTCGGCGTGCTTACCCTTTAACTGGAAATCCGCCTCTTTATGTTTGAAGGTTTTTTCATCGAGGATGACGACTTTTGCAGCGCGCCCTTTATGGTCGGTGTGACATTCCTTACAAGCCTTGGTACTTAATTGACGACCATGCAAGCCTTTTTTCTCTTTAACATCGCGACCAATGTCCTTATGGCAATCCATGCAAAGTTTGTCTTGGCCAGCCTTGTCGAATCGTTTGTGACAACTCTCACATTTATCTTCGTATTTAACGTGACCTTGAATAAGTTGGCCCGGCATGATGGCATGCTCGAGACTTTCAGCTTGTGCGAAAGAAGAAAGTAATAAAGCAAATAGAAGGAAAAACCTAGAAATCATAGTTAAGATTCTAATACATATGCACGGCAATCACATGCCAAATCGCTGTCGCTGCAAGCAAATACACCAAAGGAATATGCACCACGTGCCATAAAGAAAATATTTGCTCGAAAATCTTAAATTGAGAAAATCGCTCAGTACCATAAAGATAATCTTCCACAAAAAGATTCAACCTTCTTGCTTCTATTGATTTAGATGGAAGCAATTTCTTTGCACGGTACCTAGCCATCTGACGATAAACAGGGAGCACAAATGGCCTGACTGTTTTTACTAAGAGTCCATAATTCTTTTCTAAAGCATAATGATTGAACCGTTCTAATATTTCAATCACCTCAGGGTAGGATTTCAACTCCAGGAATATGACATTTTGACTATCATAAAACTCTTGCCTTAATTCATTCAAGGAATGTTTACTACCAGACATGCCTTTATGAATACGCACATAGGCATATCGACCAATCAGCCCGCTACTCGCCACAATGACCATAGAACTAAAAGCGACGGTCGCATTGACTGAATGCAAATGAAAGCCAGAATGGAAAATCACCAGAATTGGTCCAAAAATGCCACACGTCATATGGAAGTAGAACCAATATTTGAGTTGCCCCCAGTTTCGCGCAAACTTCAAACTTTTACGTAATGTGTAAGTTAATAGGACGAGCATCATTAAACTACCAACTAAACCCAAGTTGTATCCAATATCATCCCCTGGCTTATAGAAATTTCCATGGGCGACCACCCAACCCAGCCAGGAAATAACAACAAATAAAGGAAAGGATAAAAACCAAATCAACTTAGACATAGGCACTGTTCTTTAGCAACATTTAACGATGTTTGTAACTTTAACATTATAGTGAATTGAATAAATTACCCCCGACAAACTAATTTAATTTAAATAAAAAACTTAAACGATGAGTCGCTTATCATCAATTCGTTCGTTGATTTTTATACATTCTCCGGGTATGTTGACTCTGTGACACTAATATGAAGTCCACATTAAAATTAAATATGAAACAATGTCAATAATATTGAAAATGGCAAACAACAACTAACGCAATGATTAATTACTTCTTTATCTACGGCATCCCATTGCTGCTAGTCTTTTTTCTTTACATTAGAAAGCAGCGTAAAACTGAAAAAGAGAGCATTGATCATTTAGACATCTCTATTAAAAGTGGGTTAAATGAACCCGCATCGCTCCACCCCATCGTCGATATAGATCAGTGCATTGGATGCGGCGCATGCGTTACAGCATGCCCAGAAGGCGCAATTGGCATCATCAATGGCAAAGGCGCACTCGTTAGCGCCTCAAAGTGTATTGGCCATGGCGCGTGCGCAATTTCTTGCCCAGTCGACGGGATCCAATTGGTTTTTGGGACTGAAAAACGGGGCATGGATATTCCAAATCTTTCACCGAACTTCGAAACCAATGTCAAAAACATATTCATCGCGGGTGAATTAGGAGGAATGGGGTTAATTCGAAATACCACCGAACAGGGCAAACAAGCCATCAGGCACATTGCTAAAATCAAAAATGGCAAAACCGATTATGACGCTGTCATTGTAGGGGCAGGCCCTGCCGGCATCGCCGCAACCTTGGGCGCCAAAGAAAGTGGTTTGCGTTATGTCACCATCGAACAAGAGGGCTCCCTGGGCGGAGCGGTCTTTCAATACCCAAGAAACAAACTCACCATGACTAGCCCCATTAATCTACCCATCATTGGCGAGATTAAGATGTTTCATATCCGCAAAGAAGATCTTTTAAGCATTTGGCAACGGGTAGTGAAAGAAGCGGACATTTCGATTCAATTCAATGAACGCATGGAATTAATCACAAAAACCGAACATGGCTTTCTAGTGACCACTTCCAAAGGGCGTTATGAAACTAACTGTGTTTTGTTAGCGATCGGCCGCCGCGGCACCCCCAGAAAACTCGATGTCCCCGGCGAATCACAACCAAAAGTGGTCTACCGATTAATCGATGCTGAGCAATACGCCAATCAACATGTGCTTGTCGTTGGGGGAGGCGATAGCGCATTAGAAGCAGCCATTTCCCTTTCCGAAGCCGGATGCTCCTCTGTCACACTCTCATACCGAAGTGCTAGCTTTAATCGCGTTAAACAAAAGAATTTGGATGCACTTCAATTAGCTGAAGGTTCTGGCAAACTAAAAGTGCTGCTCAATTCGACCGTCGAGGCCATCAAAGTCGACAAGGTCTTAATCAAATCAGAGGATAAGCCAATGACCATTCAAAATGATGCCGTCATTGTTTGTGCGGGGGGCGTCCTTCCTACGCCATTTCTTAAAGAAATAGGCGTCATGGTGGAGACCCATTACGGCACAGTAGTCAACGAATAAGAAATAAATTAAGGATCTACGGAAATAGCAAGAAGCGTCGTGGTAGGCAGTACCAGATTCGAACTGGTGACCTCTTGGATGTCGACCAAGCGCTCTAACCAACTGAGCTAACCGCCTATATGTCTTCTCAAAAAGAGGTGCGAATTCTAGCGCATTGACCTTCATTAAGCAAATGAAGCGTGAGCCGCTCGCGCTATAATGGAATTCTAAAAATTCAGCACGTTCAGACATGGCGCTTTCAGAATCCTCAGAAGAAATAACCTCTAGCATTGTTAGAGGTGTCGCAGCTCAAGGTTATGCGGTGGTTGAGCATTTTCTGAATCCAGAAACCATCTTTGCATTAGCGAGCCATGCACTGCATTTAAAAAAACATGGCGTCATGCACAAGGCCACAACCGGCCTTAATAGCACTGCCACCTCATTACGCGGCGACTTTATTGATTGGATAGAAGAAGCCGAAGCAAGTGATATTGAGCAAATCTATCTTGATCACATGACACAGCTTCAAACCGCCCTCAATCAAGCCTTTTTTCTTGGCCTATTTGAATTGGAAAGCCACTTTGCGATTTATCCGCCTGGCACAAGTTATCAAAAACATCTAGACCAATTTATTGACAAAGCAGAACGCAAAATCAGCTGTATTTTATACCTTAACCAAGAGTGGCTGGTTGAGGATGGTGGCGCGCTTAGGATTTACTTAGATAAAAATCGTGATCAACCCACGATCGACATCCCCCCTCAAGCTGGAACCCTCGTTGTTTTTCTCTCTAGTGATTTCTTACATGAAGTATTACCAGCAAAACGTGAACGGATTAGCATCACCGGCTGGTTTAAAACGAGAAGCATCAAAAACTTATCATGAAACATCCTAACCTAACCATCCAGGCCATGTTTGATCCAGCGCAATTTGCAACATTGGGCCATGCACTCATGGATACATTGGCCCAGCACTTAGAAGCTAACTTGAGCGGCGCGAGCAAAGTGCTTGATTGGCAGGATCCGGCAAGTGAAGATCTTCATTGGCAAGCCCCACTCCCTCATAGTCCAACGCTTGATCAGAACGCCCTATTCACCAAACTTGAAAGCATTCTCAAACACAACCTTGCCATCCATCACCCGCATAACATGGGGCATCAGGTATCAAGCCCGCTCCCATTAGCCGCCCTGTGTGATATGGTGGCAGCGCTCACCAACCAAGCCATGGCGGTGTATGAAGCTGGCCCAAGCGCCACCATGCTTGAACGCCAAGTCATACGCTGGTTATGTGCACTCATTAACGAACAAACTTGGGGAAATGCTGGCGGGGTGCTGACTTCTGGCGGGGCGCAAGCCAACCTAACGGCCTTGCTTGTGGCAAGACAGGTCACCCTCAGCCGCCACCCTAAGTCTCACAATATCTGGAAGGAAGGGACGACGGATGCATTAAAGCTTTGTATTTTAGCTTCCGAACATGCCCATTATTCAATCTCCCGTGCAGCGGGCATTATGGGCATGGGCACGGATAGCGTCATTAAAGTCGCGACAAATAAGCAAGGGCAACTAGATGTCAATGCCCTCATTAAAGCCCACCAAGCCTGTGTTAAAAATGGAGCCATCGTCATGGCGGTTGTCGCAAATGCTGGTTGCACGCCAAGCGGAAGTATTGATCCCTTATTATCCATTGGTGAATATGCCCAGGCCCATGGACTGTGGTTTCATGTCGATGGCGCGCATGGTGCCTCCACCCTGCTTTCAGGCATGCACCGCGATCGCGTCAAAGGAATCTCACTCGCCGATTCTGTGGTGTGGGATGGGCACAAGTTAATGTATATGCCAGCAGCCATCTCGGCAGTGCTATTTAAAGAAGAGCAACATAGTTTTGCGGCATTTAACCAAGAAGCCTCCTACCTCTTCCAAGGAGAAAGCCATCAAGATGAGACCTTCAATACGAGTTACCGCACCCTAGAATGTACCAAACGCATGATGGCCCTCAAACTATGGGCCGCATTTTCGATGTATGGCATCGATGGCATGGGGTCACTCGTCGATGAAGCTTATGTAAAAGCGCAATTGTTCGCAGAAAAAATAAAAGCATTGCCTCAATTTGAACTGCTTATGTGGCCTGAGACGAACATTGTTTGTTTTAGATATTTAGAAGTTGGGCTCATCCCTGATCTGCTCAACCAGCATCAATCCAAGATCAGGCAGCATATTATACAAAGCGGAGAGTTTCACCTCACCCAAGTGGACCTGCATGGGCTCACTTGGTTACGCACTACTCTGATGAATCCTTTTACGACTGCGCAAGATTTAGATGATTTGCTTAAGGCCGTCACTGATGCATCCCAAGCTAGCCTAGCAAGCTAAGATAGCCAGATTGATAATCTGGATAGCTCAACTGAAAGCCTGTCGACAGTAGTTTTTGGTTAGTCATACGCTTACCCCCGTCGACTTCAGGGCTGACTTTGACGACCTCTAATCCCATCTTAACGGCCAACCAGCACAAGACTTCGTACTGCGATACTGGTCTACTATCGGTCACAACATACAGTGGATCAATTAGTCCTCCGCTTTGATGCATATTGATCAAATAGACGATAAATGCAGCCGCATCATCCCGATGAATGCGATTGGTCCAATGATTACTGGCTGGCCAATGCGATGGATGAGCCGCTAAATCCAGCATTCTCCTTCGCCCTGGCCCATAGATGCCGGTGAGTCTAAGCGCTGTCGATGTCCACGACTTATCTGCCCCTTGCAGCAAAGCTTCTGCTTCCAATAAGCGCTTACCGCCAAAATCATAATCCTGGGGGATGCTCTTCTCATCTAACAGTCCATCGTCACTTTGCCCATACATCCGGGTGCTTGAGACGAAAAAAACATGTTTGAGCGCTGTGGCGTGCTCGAGCGCAGCAAGGGTGTTTTTTAAACCTTCTACATAATGCTGACGATAGTTTTCATCGGTTTGGCTTGTGGCCGCCACACAATAAATGAGATATTCCGGATTGAGGTCTTTGATGGCAGAAAGGGAGGCAGGACTCGTCACATCTCCCGCCAGACATGAAAACATAGCTTGCGGATTTAAGGTGCGCCTGAGACCAACGGGGGCAAAGCCCTGAGTTGTTAACTGTTGTGCGATTTCAGTACCGAGATCGCCGCATCCGACAATCAACACTTGAGGCATCACAAGTTAACCGTGTTGGAGCAGTGGATTGAGGGGAAGTGCGGGCCAAATCCCTTGCAAATGTTTTTCCAAATACATCAATGCTAGGATGGTCTTCGCATCAGTAATTTGCTGCATGGCTACCATTTCAAGACACGCTTCTAGACTTGCTTCGAAGAGTTCCAGTTGCTCGTCTTCATCTTGCATCGCTTCACCTGCTAGAAGGCCCCTAGCAATAAACATATAAATCACCTCATCCGAATAACCAATGCAAGGATGCTGTAATCCAAGATAGACCCACTCTTGTGCGGTATACCCAGTTTCTTCAAGTAGCTCGCGCTGGCCGGTCACTAGAATCGCTTCGTCTGGATCAATCTTTCCTGCGGGCAGCTCAATAAAAACACGATTGAGTGGGTAGCGAAACTGCCGCTCCAATAAGAGATTCCCATTATCAAGCAATGGGATCACCAGCACAGCGCCCGGGTGCATGATGAATTCCCGCTGACTTTGATTGCCGCTGGGCAAGCGCACCTGATCGCGCTTAACTCGCAACATCCCACCCTCTAACACAAGCTCAGAGGTGAGACAGACTTCAGTTAATCCGTCATCGGAATGTTGCATACCACTTATTTTGAGATTTCTTGGCTAATGAGCCAACGACCATTGATGTTTTTCATCGTCAGCACTTTACGGCCACTGTCTTTGTAATTGGCTGCTTGATAGTTTTGGATGAATGAGACTTCAACACTACCATCCTTCGCATTCGCAAATTTCATATCAGATAATTCAATTTTGATTTTTTGGGCATTTGAGATTTTATTTTTTCTAAAATGACGCCAAGCCTTCTCATTCGGTAATTGACCAGCGAATCCGCTCACATAAGACGAAAAGTAAAGCGGTAGATTTTTATTCGACCAAGCATCTGACCAACTAGACACCGCTAACATGACCGCTTTTTGGTCAGCTTCAGGGGCTTGCGCCTCCACTTTTGTAGGCGCAACTTCAACTACTGGATTAGCTTGTATTGGCTCAGGTGCAGTCTCGACTGGTTGAGCAACTTCAGGCGCTAAGGTGATTTGTGCTGCCGGCGCCGGCGCTGATTCTTCCATCTTAGTTTCTTGCTGAGCCTCTTGTGCCTCGGCAACCTCAGGCTTAAACCCGAGTCGCGCTTGATCAGCTTTAGCGGTTTCTTTAACTCTCGAATCAAGCAAGTTGTTAGTCGTTTGTTCAATAATCGTTTGATAGCGATTATAAGCTTGGGCTAACTTCCCATCGCGTTGATAAGCACGCGCGAGCTTAAGCTTCAGGGTTAAGTTGTCCGGTTTCATGATGACCGCTTTTTCATATAGCGCTTCGGCTTTAGTGAAGTCTCCATCGTCCACGGCAGCATCGGCTTTCATGACCAGCCCTTGATATTCTGAGTCAGCCCCAGAAAATAGTCCATCCGTGACCTTACTGGTATACGCACACGAAGCTAGGCTAAGAATTGCAGTGAGAAAAAATACTTTTTTAAGTAACTGAGTTTGCATGGGGGTAGCTCCTTAATTATTTTTCAAAAAAATTTATAAACAAATCCAGGTAAAGCCAGTACTAATAAGCGATGACTGATCATGACTATTGCAAGCTATGCGCGATCGCATATGCACATATATCCATTAATCTTTGCGGCATGATACCAAGAAACAACAAACCCAAGGCGTTCACGCTCAGCAACATATTCATTTCAGGCGGATTAATGATCGGTGAATGGTCTGTAGGCTCATCAAAATACATGAGTTTGACGATGCGTAAATAATAAAAGGCGCCGATGACCGCCATTAAGACCGCAAAGACGACCAACCATAAGAAGCCAGCCTGTAAAGCGGCTTGAAGCACGGCAAACTTGGCATAAAATCCCAACGTGGGCGGCACGCCCGCCATCGAGAACATCGTGATGAGCATCAAAAATGCAAACCATGGGCTACGTTGATTTAAGCCCTTCAGATCAACCAGCTCTTCCGCTTCAAAGCCTTTGCGACTGAGTAATAAAATCATGCCAAAACCAGCCAATGACATCAAGGCATAAGCCACGATATAGAACATTGATGAGATATAACCGTTAAGGCTTGCGCTCATTAACCCAAACAACAAAAAGCCCACATGGGAGATGGTCGAATAGGCGAACATGCGCTTGAGATTAGTCTGCGCAATCGCCGTGATATTGCCTATGATAATCGAGAGCACCGCCATGATCATGAGCATGCCCTGCCAATCAATGGCTAGCACAAATAGTCCTTGCGCCAAAATGCGGATCACAAAGGCAAAGGCGGCGAGTTTGGTGACCGAACCAATGAATAAGGTAATGGCCGTTGGCGAACCTTCATAGACATCCGGCACCCACATCTGGAATGGCACTGCGCCTAATTTGAAAGCTAAGCCTGCCACAATAAAGACCGTACCTAAGACCAGCACTGGCTTATCTTGCGAGCCGTTTAATAAAGCACTCGCCACTTCTGAAATATTAAGGCTACCAGTGGCGCCGTACATCATGGAGATCCCATAAAGGAGCATCCCTGACGCTAAGGCGCCTAAGACGAAATATTTCATCGCAGCTTCGGTTGCGCGGGCATTATCGCGATCAAGTGCCACCAATGCATAAAGACACAATGACAGAAGCTCCAAGCCCATATAGAGCGTTAAAAAGTGCTGTCCAGATACCATGACCATCATCCCCGCCATGGCAAAAAGCACCAAAGCATAGAACTCGCCCCTGTACATGCCGCGCAAGGTAATGTATTGGCGGGTATACACCAGCATCAAAGAGGTACTCAGGTAAATCATGAGCTTGGTGACATCCGCGAACGGATCATCCACAAACATGCCACTAAAGGCATAAGTCACACTTGGCGTATGGGTTGCAATGGTGATGAAGGCCGCGCCAAGTAAGGTGATTTGCGCGAGCACGAATAGGATGATGCGATTGGCGGGTTTGATAAACAAATCGGCCAATAAAATAATCATCGCCATCGAGAGCACAAAGATCTCTGGAAGCGCTGCGATTAAATCCGTTTGAAGTCCATTCATATTTCTACATTTCCGATCGTATTCGGCGAATCAATTCGCCTTATATACCTGCAGGTAATTTCGTTATGGCCATGTGATCTAGGAACTGCGCCACTGTTGCATGCGTCATTTCTGTGATGGGTTGCGGATAAACCCCAAAACCAATCACGAGAATCGCCAGTATTCCCAATATCAGCAGTTCACGCTGATTAATATCGAGGAGTTCAGCCACAAGTACATTGGCAATCTCACCAAAAAATACACGCTTTACCATCCACAAGGTATAAGCCGCCCCAAGAATCAAGGTGGTGGAGGCTAGGAAAGCAAACCAGAAGTTCTTTTGAAGCGCCCCTAAAATCACCATGAACTCCCCCACAAATCCAGAAGTGCCTGGCAAGCCAGCATTGGCCATCGCAAACAGAACTGCAAATGCCGCGAACTTAGGCATGGTATTGACCACCCCACCATAATCCGCAATCTGACGAGAGTGCATGCGGTCATAGAGCACGCCAACACTCAAAAACATCGCGCTAGAAATAAAGCCATGTGAAATCATTTGCACGACCGCGCCTTCAAGGCCAATGCTGTTGAAAATAAAGAACCCTAAGGTCACAAACCCCATGTGCGAGATCGATGAGTAGGCAATCAACTTTTTCATGTCCTGCTGAACGAGCGCCACGAAAGCAATATAAACCACCGCAATTAAGGACAAAGTAATCATGAAGCCAGATAAGTAATGCGCGGCATCAGGAGCGATAGGCATCGCAAACCTTAAGAAACTATAGCCCCCTAACTTGAGGGCAATCGCTGCCAACACAACAGACCCGCCCGTTGGCGCCTCCACGTGGGCATCTGGTAACCATGTGTGTACTGGCCACATTGGAATCTTGACCGCAAAGGCCATAAAAAAGGCCAGGAAAACCAGTATCTGGACCGGCAAGGTCATAGGTAGTCGGTAGTAATCAACCACCTCAAAACTATTGGTTTGGTAGAAGAGGTAAATAAAGGCCACCAACATGAGAAGTGAGCCAAGCAAGGTATAGAGGAAGAATTTAATGGTGGCATAGACGCGGTTTGGTCCACCCCAGACCCCAATCACCAAGAACATCGGGATCAGCATCGCTTCCCAATAAACGTAATATAAAATTGCGTCCAGTGCGCTAAACACCCCAATCATCAAACCAGACATAATGAGGAAAGCCGCCATGTATTGGGCAACGCGTTTTTGAATCACTTCCCAAGCCGCAATCACCACTAAAACGGTCGTAAAGCTGGTCAGCAAAATCAGCGGAACGGCAATCCCATCCACTCCTAAATGGTAATGAATGTTAAAGGTAGGAATCCAGTTGTAGCTTTCTTGGAACTGAAAGCCACCATCAGCAAAATTAAAGCCTGTGTAGAGCGGAATCGTCACCGCAAACGCAATTAAACTTCCCAGCAAAGCAATCCAACGTGCTGATGAGGCGTGCTTGTCGTCCCCTGTCAATAAAACAAGGACCCCAGCAAAGACTGGCACCCAAATAGCGAGACTAAGAATTGGCAAGCTTGACATTTAAACCTTCATGAATAAGGTAAGTAATAAAAATACGCCAATAATCATGGCAAACGCATAGTGGTAAATCAAACCGGATTGCAGTCCTCGAATCACTTTTGAGAGGCGTCCAATTAAGTTAGCGGTCCCATTTACCATGATTCCATCAATGAGCTGCACATCCCCAATTGTCCATAATTTACCTCCAATGAAGCGAGAGCCCGCTGCAAATACTTTTTCATTGAAACGATCAAAGCCGTATTTATTTTCAAGCACGTAGAGAATCAAACCGCATTTGGATTGAATCGCTGCTGGGATATCAGGACGTTTCATATAGAAGAACCATGAAAGCACTACCCCAGACAATGCCAATATAAATGGCAATGAGGTAAGACTGTCAATCGCCATCTCTGTGGCGCCGCGGAAATCTTTTGCAAGCTCCTGCATCACCGGATGCGCAGCGCTATCAACAAAGATTACGCCATTAAAGAAACCGTTGAATAGCATCGGATCAATGGCGATATAACCAATCACGACTGATGGGATCGCCAATAAAATGAGTGGCAAGGTCACAACCCAGGCTTGTTCATGTGGCACATCCTTGGGGCCTAGGCCATGATGATGGTCGTGATCGTCATGCGCATGATCGTGATGATCATCTTTAGCTTCCATCCAGCGCTCTTTGCCATGGAAGACTAAGAAGTACATCCGGAATGAATAAAACGCCGTCACAAAGACGCCTGCCAATACTGCGAAGTACGCAAAGTCACTGCCTGGAATGTGCGATAACTTAGCAGCTTCAATAATTGAATCTTTAGAATAGAAACCTGAGAAGAAAGGCGTACCGATCAAAGCGAGCGAGCCAATTAATGAAGTGATCCAGGTAATCTTCATGTACTTACGTAAGCCGCCCATATTACGGATATCTTGATCATGATGCATGCCCATGATGACAGAGCCCGCACCTAAGAACAGCAGGGCTTTAAAGAAGGCATGCGTCATCAGATGGAAAATCGCCACGGAGTAAGCTGATGCGCCGAGCGCTACCGTCATATAACCCAACTGGGATAGCGTTGAATAAGCCACCACCCGTTTGATATCGTTTTGGATGATGCCTAAAAAGCCCATGAACAATGCGGTAATGGCGCCGATCACCATCACAAATGAAAGGGCGGTGGTTGAGAGTTCGAATAATGGGGACATTCGTGCCACCATAAATATGCCTGCCGTCACCATGGTCGCTGCGTGAATCAATGCAGAAATTGGCGTTGGCCCTTCCATCGAATCAGGAAGCCACACATGGAGCGGCACTTGTGCTGACTTACCCATTGCGCCAATGAAGAGCAAAATACAAATGACGGTCATAGTGGACCAATGGACGCCTGGGATAATATCGACCGTGGCATGTGCATATCGCGGGGCTTCATGGAAGGCCGCCACATAATCTAGGCTACCAAAATAGCACAACACCATCCCAATCCCAAGCAAGAAACCAAAGTCACCCACGCGGTTGACTAAGAACGCTTTGAGGTTGGCATAAATGGCTGTTGGCTTGGTATACCAGAAGCCAATTAATAGATAAGAAACCAACCCCACCGCTTCCCAGCCAAAAAATAACTGCATAAAGTTATTGGCCATCACCAGCATCAACATCGAGAAGGTAAAGAGGGAAATGTAGCTAAAAAAGCGACGATAGCCAGCATCTTCATGCATATAACCAATGGTATAGATATGCACCATCAAGGACACAAAGGTCACCACCAGCATCATCATGGCGGTTAATTTGTCGATCAAGAAGCCCACCTGAAAACTGTAAGCGCCTGTGGTCATCCAGGTATACACCGTGCCGTTATAGACGTTTCCTTTTAACACATCCAGAAATACCACGACGGAAAGGCCAAAAGCACCAGCCACCCCAAGAATGGTCAAAATGTGCGCAAGCCCGCGCGGCAAGGCTTTATTCGCCAAGCCCACAATCACAGCGGCAATCAGCGGTAATAATGGGATCGCCAAGTAAATTTGTTGCATTGAAATCATGTTCATGATGACTGCTTAACCTTTTAGACTATCGAGGTCATCGACGTTAATCGTTCTTAAGTTTCTAAACAGCACCACGAGAATCGCCAAGCCAATCGCAGACTCAGCAGCAGCGACTGTCAGAATGAAAAACACAAAGACTTGCCCAGCGATGTCGTTCAAATAGTGAGAGAAGGCAATGAAATTCAAATTCACCGCAAGCAGCATCAACTCGATGGCCATCAATAAAATAATGACGTTCTTACGATTCAGGAAAATCCCCACCACACTAATCGCAAATAACAGGGAACCTAAAATCAAATAATGTGACAAGCTGACCATTATGATTTTGCCTTTTCTGTGTCTGTCACTTCAACTTCAGCTGGCATGCTCACCATACGGATACGATCCGCACGTTTCACTCGCACCTGCTCAGCTGGATTAATAAATTTCGAATCTTTTCGATCACGAAGCGTTAACGCAATCGCCGCCACAATCGCCACTAGCAGCACCACAGCCGCCAATTCAAATGGCATCAAATAATCGGTATAAAGCTGGCGGCCCAATTCAGCGGTATTGCTATAGCCTGCAAGATGAGGAGGAGGCGCGCTCACGCGGGCCAACCCAAAGTGTTTGGTCCCTAAAATCATTACCATCTCTGCGGCCATGAGGACGCCAACGAAGCCTGCCATCGGCAAGTAATCCCAGAACCCTTCACGCAGTTTATCCAAATTAATGTCTAGCATCATCACCACAAACAAGAACAGCACCATGACCGCGCCCACATAAACCAGCACTAAGGCGATCGCAAGAAATTCTGCTTCTAGCAACAACCAAATACCTGCCGCAGTAAAGAACGCTAACACCAAGAACAAGGCGGCATGCACCGGGTTACGGGCAGTAATCACGCGCAAACCAGCCATCAGTAGAATGATGGCTAAAGCGTAAAAAACGTAATCTTGAAATATCATTCTAAAATTGCCTTATCTAAATTTAGCGTCGGCCGCACGGTCAGAAGCGATTTGCGCTTCATACTTGTCGCCAACAGCCAGCAGCATCTCTTTGGTGTAAAGCAAATCACCACGTTCTTCGCCGTGGTACTCGAAAATACGGGTTTCAACAATGGAATCCACCGGGCAAGACTCTTCACACATGCCGCAGAAAATACATTTGGTCAGATCAATGTCATAACGGGTGGTGCGACGGGTATTATCTTCACGCTGCTCTGATTCAATGGTGATCGCCATCGCTGGACATACCGCCTCGCAAAGCTTACAGGCGATACAACGCTCTTCGCCATTTTCATATCGACGTAGCGCATGCAATCCTCTAAAGCGTGAGGAAATCGGTGTGCGTTCCTCTGGATATTGCACGGTGATTTTGCGGGCAAAGAAATAACGCCCAGTGATTAGCATGCCTCGCAGCAGCTCGATCAGCATTAAACTTAAAATAATTTCTTTAATTTTCTTAAACATTTTTAGCTCTTAGTCGCCCTTAGTGGAACAAATAGCCCCAAGGGGTTTGCATCAAACCACCCACCACCACGATCCACACCAAAGTGATTGGAATAAAAACCTTCCAACCTAGGCGCATGATTTGGTCATAACGGTAACGTGGGAAGGTCGCACGGAACCACAAGAAGAAGAATAGCAAGAAGCCCACTTTAGCGAGCAACCATAAGAAACTATCAGGGATCAATGATGGCACTGGCGACAACCATCCCCCCAAGAACATAAT
>Ga0163199_1000839_pt1 | contig 19348 bp, 18 predicted proteins | sample PL_2010_150m_FD_113537 | JGI IMG/M metagenome (GOLD analysis project Ga0163199, IMG submission 113537) | Freshwater microbial communities from Powell Lake, British Columbia, Canada to study Microbial Dark Matter (Phase II) - PL_2010_150m | ecosystem: Environmental > Aquatic > Freshwater > Lake ...
CCTTCAACTTATTGAGCGGATACGGCAGTCCTATCGGTCGGCCGCGTTGATGATCCGTCTTGCTCCCGGCATTCCGATGGGCGCCTTCCGGAAGATCGCCGACGTGGGGCCTGTGGCCGAGCTTGTCACATCCGAGGCAGGGGCGTTGCGGGAAGCGGTCGGCGCCGGCGCGGATGAGCGGGTGGCACTGGTGGCCTTCGGCGGGATCGATCTGGACGGTCTTCCCTGCGATCGCCTCGACCGGATCCACGGCTGGCGCTTTGTCGTGAGTGGGCCGGTGCCGGCAGGGGCCGTGCGGATCTGCTCAGCCGATTCCATCCCGCTGTCCTTCAGCGCGCTGATCGCCTCCGCCGATGTCATTGTGACCAAGCCGGGTTATGCCACGACTGTCGAGGCGGTCGCCTATCGAAAGCCGATCGTCTATGTCCGGCGGTACAATTTTGCGGATGAGGCGGGCCTCGTCGAGTATCTGCACCGTTACGGATGCGGCGCGGAGCTGTCCGCGGAGGATTTCGCCGCGGGGCACTGGGCATCCGCTCTGGCGGAGGCGTCGGCGGGCACGCCGAAGAGTGAGGCGCCTGCCCCGACCGGAGCCGCGGAGGCGGCGGAGATTCTGGCGAAGTATCTGTGCAGGGACGGCGCTAGCGGGCGAAATCCTTGAGCCGGACCGGCAGGCGCTTGGCGCCCCAGTTTCCAGGCTGAGCTTCAAAGACGCCCGCGCAGGGCGCGCCGCAATACATGCACCGCCCGTCGTGCGTGAGATGCCATTCCGTCATCACGTACCAGTCCCGGCCGATGAGTTTCTTCCCGCATTCATGACAGTACGTGCTGCCGCCTTCCTCATCGTGGACATTGCCCGTGTAGGCGTACCGGATGCCGTTTTTCAGTGCGATGCGGCGGGCCATGGTCAGGGTGGAGGCCGGCGTGGGCGGCTTGTCCAGCATCTTGAAGTCCGGATGGAAGGCGGAGAAGTGCAGCGGCACGTCCGGGCCCAGGTGCTCCACCACCCACTGGGTCAATTCCTCGAGCTCCTTCTCCGAGTCGTTCTCGCCGGGAATCAACAGCGTGGTGATCTCGAACCAGACGTGTGTTTCGTGTTTGAGGTACATGAGGGTATCCAGCACCGGCTGCAGGTGGGCGACGGTGATCTGCTTGTAGAACTGCTCGGTGAAGGCCTTCAGGTCCACGTTCGCCGCGTCCATGTACCGATAGAATTCCCGGCGCGGCTCGTCGCACATGTAGCCGGCCGTCACGGCCACGGTTTTGACGCCGACCTCATGGCAGGCCTGGGCGACATCGATCGCGTATTCCATGAAGATCACCGGGTCGTTGTACGTGAACGCCACGCTCCGGCAGCCGAGTTGCTTCGCCGCTTGCGCGATCACCTGGGGCGAGGCCTCGTCGGCGAGGATATCGATTTCGCGGGACTTGCTGATGTCCCAGTTCTGGCAGAACTTGCAGGACAGGTTGCAGCCCGCCGTGCCGAAGGACAGGGTCGGCGTCCCCGGCAGGAAATGGTTCAGGGGCTTTTTCTCGATCGGGTCCACGCAGAAGCCGCTGGAGCGGCCGTAGGTCGTCAGCACGACCTGGCCGTTCTCGCAGGCGCGCACGAAGCACAGTCCGCGCTGCCCCTCCTGAAGCTTGCACAAGCGGGGACAGACGTCGCACTCGACGCGCCCATCGTCGAGGCGGCGCCAGTATTTCGTCGGCACGACCGATGTCTGGGCAGGGTCGCTCATCAAGCGAATTATACTCTTTCCCGGAGCCGGGCGGAGGGGGCTTGACAATAGTACTAGTTAGGACTACTTTAATGAGAACAATGGACCCAAGAACTGACCCTTATCTGAAAGTCTTGCGGCCGCTCGTGGAGACCTACTTCGCGCTCATGGACAAGGGCGTTACCCATATTCGCTCGCTGGGGCTCACGTCCTCCCAGTTCGACGTGATCGTCACTCTGGGTGATACCGAGGGGATGACGTGCAAGGAGCTGTCGGAGAAGACGCTGGTCACGAAGGGGACGCTGACGGGCGTTCTGGACCGGCTGGAGACGAAAGGCCTGATCGTGCGGGTGCCGTCCCGGGAAGATCGGCGCTCTATCTTCATCCGGCTGACGCCGAAAGGCGACGCGCTGTTTCAGAAGGTCTTTCCGGCCCACATCCATCGTATGAAGCCGTATTTCGAGCGGGCGCTCACGGCGGCGGACGCCGGCCACTTGCGCCGGTTGCTGTTGAGGCTCAAGGACAGCCTTGAACGTGGGTAAACCGCATTCAGGAATACGGGCATTGCATTCATCGACAAGGAGTAGGCGGGCAACTATCCAGAAAGGAGAAACACCATGAGCACGGCAAATCTGCAGCAACGCCTGCAAGATCTCTTTCGGTATATCCGGGAGGGAAAGATCCTCGACGCGATGAACGAGTTCTATGACAAGGACGTGAAGATGCAGGAGAATGCCAATCCGCCGACGGTCGGTCTGGCTGCCAACATCGAGCATGAGAAGCAGTTCTTGTCGATGGTGAAGGAATGGAAAGGCTTTGACGTCAAAGCGACGGGCGTCGGCGACAATGTGACGTTCTACGAAAGTACGATCGACTTTATTGCGACGGACGGGAAGCCGGTTCATATGGAGCAGGTTGCGGTCGCCACATGGCGCAACGGCAAGATTGTCCACGAGCGGTTCTACTACGACACAGGCAAAAAGTAAGACTGGGAAAGGGGGCATCCGGTGTATAGTCGGACAAACCATCGGTAGGGCTGACCGGAAAGTGACGCCGAGAAAAGGAGGTGCGATGATGGCGAGCAACCCTTTTGGAAGAGTTCAATCCCGCCCCCTTGCGATTTTGCTCGGTGTGGTTCTGTCTCTTGGGTTTGCCCACGCCGCGGTGGCGGCTGACGAACTGCCTCGCGAAGCGACCCTGCCGCTTGCCCTGGCGAGCAAGGCGGCGGCCGCCGCGCAGGACAAGTGCAAGCAGGACGGCCATCGCGTGACTGTGGCGGTGGTGGACCGGTCCGGGGTGCTGAAGGTGCTGATGAGGGGGGATGGAGCGGGCCCGCACACGACCGACAGCAGCACCAAGAAGGCCTATACGGCCGCCAGCCTGCGTCGGCCAACGAGTGAATTCGCCGAGATGGTCGCCAAGATACCATCTCTCCAGGGGCTGCGCGATATGAACGACAAAATCCTCATCCTGGGCGGCGGCCTCCCGATCGAAATAGGGGGTGAGGTGGTCGGCGGAATCGGCGTAGGCGGCGCGCCCGGAGGCCATCTGGACGACGCCTGTGCTCAGGCCGGATTGGACAGCATCGGCGCGGTACCGAAAGCGCCGCCGGCAAAGTGAGAAGCCTACGCGAAAGGAAGACATAGCATGGCGACCAAGGCCCCACCGGTGAAACTTGTTGCATGCGCTCTGGCCTGTGCGGGGGTGGCCGGGTTCCTGGGTTGTCAAAAGGAGGCGGCCGCTCCCGCCCGTCCCATCCCGGAAGTCGGGGTGCTGACGGTGGTGGCCCAGACCATCCCCGACGATCCGGAATTCATCGGCCAGGCGGAAGCCTCCCGCATCGTCGAGATCCGGTCACAGGTGACGGGCATCATCAAGGCATTCTTCTATCGCGAGGGCCGTGACGTCAAAAAGGGCGACCGGCTCTATCAGATCGATCCTGTGCCGTTCCAGGCGGCCGTCGCGAGCGCCAGGGCGATGGTGGCCCAGGCCGAGGCGCGGGTGGTTCAGGCGACGCAAAACCTCGATCGTGTCAAGCCGCTTCTGGCGGAACAGGCCGTAAGCCGGAAGGATGTCGATGATGCCGTCGCGGAGGATCTCGCGGCGAAAGCGGCCCTGGAATCGGCCAAGGGGCAGCTGGTGAAGGCTCAGTTCGACCTGGACAACACGCGCATCATCGCGCCCATCTCCGGGCTGATCGAGCGGACCAGGTTTTACGAAGGCCGCCTGATCTCCGCGCAGACCGACCTGCTCACGATCATCCATCAGGTGGATCCGATGTATGTCGTGGGGAACGCTCCGGAGAGCTACCTTCTGCAGCGGCGCCGGGAACTCGCCACGAAGAAAGTCCAGCGGCCGGACCTCTACCAACTCAAGGGCCGCCTTACCTTCGTGGACGGCACCACCTATCCGCATGAGGGGCAGTTGGATTTTGCCTCCGTGGGGCTGAGCACCGAAACGGGATCCAGGCAGGGGCGGTTCGTCTTTCCCAATCACGACCGGGTCCTGCTGCCCGGACAGTTCGTCAAGATTCGCGTCACGGGATACACCAGAACCGGCGCGATCCTGGTGCCGCAACGGGCCGTGCAGCAAGGGCCCAAGGGGTCCGTCGTCTATGTCGTGGGAGAAGGCGACAAGGTGGAGATCCGCAACGTCCAGGGTACCAGCTGGCAGGGCACTCAATGGCTCATCGAGGAAGGGCTCCGCGCGGGGGAGCGGGTGGTGGTGGACGGCATGCACAGAATTGCGCCGGGCGCGCCCGTGAAGCCGGTTCCCGCTGCGGAAAACGGCCCGGCGAGTGGCCTGTGACGTCCCGCTTTTTCATCGACCGTCCGATCTTTGCGTCGGTCATTTCCATCATCATTGTGGTGGTGGGCCTGGTGGCCTTGAAAGCCCTCCCTGTCGCCCAGTTCCCGGAAATTACGCCCCCGGTGATCCAAATCGACGCCGACTATCCGGGCGCAAGCGCGGAGATCGTGGCGGATTCGGTGGCCCGTCCCATCGAAGTGCAGCTCCCCGGCATCGACAATCTCCTCTACCACGACTCCACCAGCACCAACGACGGGCACATGACCATCAAGCTCACCTTCGAGATCGGGACGAACATCGACATCGCGCAGGTCCAGACGCAGAACCGCGTGAAGCTGGCGGAACCGCAGATCCCGAACGAGGTCATCCGCCAGGGCATCTCGGTGAAAAAAGTGTCCCCGGATCTGCTGGCGGTCGTGGCCCTGAGTTCCAGCGATCCCCGGTACGACACCCTCTTTCTGTCCAACTACGCGATCATCAACGTGCTCGACGGCATCAAGCGGCTCCGCGGCGTGGGTGATGCCGCCGTGTTCGGCGGGCAGAACTACAGCATGCGGCTGATCCTGGACCCGGTGCGGATGGCGCAGCTCAACCTCACGCCGACCGACATCACGAACGTGGTCCGCGAGCAGAACCGGGATTTTCCGGCCGGCACGATCGGGCGGGAGCCCGCGCCCAAAGGCACGCAGCTCACCATCCCGGTGATCACGCAGGGCCGCTTGACGGAGGTGAAGGACTTCGAAAATATGATCGTGCGGGCGCTCCCGAACGGCGACATGGTCCGTCTCAAAGACGTGGCCAGGGTCGAGCTCGGCGCCCAGTCCTACAACCTCGAAGGACGGTGGAACGGCAAGCCCAACACCTTTCTGTTGACGTTCCTGGCGCCGGGCGCCAACGCCCTCGACACCGTCAAGCGGATCCGCAAGGAGATGGACGTGCTGGCCCGGAGCTTTCCGCCCGGGGTGAAGTACGACATCCCCTACGACACGACCCGCTTCATCGAGGTGTCCATTGAAGAGGTCGCCAAGACCCTGGTCGGCGCAATGGTTCTGGTCGTGCTCGTCGTCTATCTGTTCCTGCAGAGCTGGCGGGCCACGCTGATTCCGGCCGTGGCCGTGCCCGTCTCCCTGATCGGCGCCCTGGCCGGCATGCAGGCCTTCGGGTTTTCCATCAACACCCTGACGCTGTTCGGCATGGTGCTGGCCATCGGCATCGTGGTGGACGACGCCATCGTGGTGGTCGAGAACGTCGAGCGCCACATGGAGCGGGGGCTCCCGCCGAAAGACGCCGCCAAGAAGGCCATGGAGGAGGTCACCGGGCCCATCATCGCAATCGTGCTCGTGCTCGCGGCGGTGTTCGTGCCCGTGGGCTTCCTGGGGGGGATCACGGGTCAGCTCTACAAGCAGTTTGCAATCACGATCGCGATCTCCGTCACGATTTCCGGATTCGTCGCGCTCACGCTGAGCCCGGCCCTCTGCGCGCTGGTTCTCAAGCCGGCCCATGGCCCGCGGGCAGGGTTCTTCGCGCTGTTCAACCGTTTCTTCGATTGGACGAGGGACCGCTACACCGCGGTCGCCGGACAGATCATCAGACGGGCGGCGCTGGCCCTGGCGGTCTTCGGCATCGTGATCGCCCTCGGCGTCATGCTGTTCCGGGTGATCCCGCCCAGCTTCCTGCCGGAGGAGGATCAGGGCTACTTCATCACCGTCGTCCAGCTTCCCGACGGCGCCTCCCTTGAGCGGACCACCGAGGTGATCAGCAAGCTGGAGAAGTACTTCCTGTCGATTCCGGTGATCCACAGCACGGACGCGCTGGTCGGCCAGAACTTCGTGTTCAGCACGCGGGGGCCCAATGCCGCGACCATGTTCACTCCCCTCCACCTCTGGGACAAACGCACGCGCCCGGACCAGCATGTCAAGGCGCTGATCGGAGCCGCCTTTGGGGAATTTTCGAAGATCCCGGAGGCGCTGATTCTGTCCTTCAATGCGCCCTCGATCCGGGGCCTGGGCGCCACGGGCGGGTTTTCGGTGCAGATTCAGGATCCCAGCGGAGGCGACTTCAAGAAGTTCGCGGCCGTCGCCGAGGAGTTTGTCGCGAAGGCCCGGCAGGACCCGGCCATCGGGGCGATCGGCACCAATTTTCGCGTCAGCGCGCCCCGGCTCCATGCCCACGTGAACCGGGAGCGAGCCAAGGCGCTCGGCCTGTCCATCGCCGAGGTGTTCGACACCCTGCAGGCCTATTTCGGCAACTTCTACATCAACGACTTTCTCAAATTTGGCCGGGTCTATCGCGTCCAGACCGAGGCGGAGGCGCAGTACCGGATGCGTCCCGGCGATATCGCCAGGATTTACGTGCGCGCCCAGAACGGGCAGGGCACGTCCATGATCCCGCTCAACACTGTGGTCACGACGGAATTCACCAGCGGGCCGGACCCGGTAACGCACTTCAACGGATTCAACACGGCCTTCGTGCTGGGGATGGCGGCTCCCGGCGCGAGCTCGGGACAGGCTCTCGAGGCGCTGGAACGGGTGGCGAAGGACGTGCTGATCCCCAAGGGCTATGGGCTCGACTGGAGCGGGATTTCCTACCAGGAGCGGAATGTCGGCGGGCAGTCGGTTGCGGCGTTCGCGTTCGGCCTGCTCATGGTCTTTCTGGTGCTGGCCGCCCAGTACGAAAGCTGGAAGGTGCCGTTTGCCGTGATCCTGGCTGTGCCGTTCGGCGTCTTCGGGGCCTTGTCCGCCGTCTGGCTTCGCGGGATGACCAACGACATCTACTTTCAGATCGGGCTGGTGACGCTGATCGGCCTCTCCGCCAAGAACGCGATCCTGATTGTGGAGTTCGCCAATAAGCGCCACGAGCAGGGCATGCCGGCGGCCGACGCGGCGATCGAGGCCGCCAGGCTTCGGTTCCGGCCGATCATTATGACCTCCATGGCCTTCGTCATGGGCGTGGTGCCGCTGGTCCTGGCCACGGGCGCCGGCGCGGCCAGCCGCCAGTCCATCGGCACCGGCGTGTTCGGCGGCATGCTCGCTGCGACCTTCATGGCGATCTTTTTCGTGCCGCTGTTCTTCGTGCTGGTCCGGAAGTTAACTCGGCGCCGTCCAGGCCAGGCGGTCGTTAACTCCGGTGCCGTGCCTCCCGTGGAAGGAGGCTCCTGATGCGCCATCTGGCCGTAGCCGCGCTGTCGGTGATGCTGGTCTCCTGCGCGATGGGGCCGGACTATACGCGCCCGGGCATTCCCGCCCCGGAGTCCTTTCGCATGGCCGGGAAGGCAGGGGAGTCCATTGCCAATCTGCCCTGGTGGGAACTGCTCCAGGACGATGAACTCCACACGCTGATCCGCATCGCGCTGGAGGAGAACAAGGATCTGCAACGGGCCGTCGCGAGCGTCGATGAATATCGGGCCCGGCTTTTCATCGCAAGGACGGACTTTGCCCCGCAAGCGATCGCAACCGTCAACGCGCCGGCCTTCGGCCGGTTGAACGCGGTCAGCATTCCCGGTTTTCCCACGCCCTCCAGCTATTATGTGCAGGGGAACCTGTCCTGGGAGCTTGATTTCTGGGGTCGGGTTCGCCGGTCAAATGAAGCGGCTCGCGCAGACCTGTTGGCCCGTGAAGAGAACCGGCGCGCCGTCATTCTGCAACTCGTGGCCGGCGTGGCCCAGTCCTATTTCGATCTCCGCCAGTTGGACATGCAGATGGAGATAGCCAAGCACACCCTTCAGTCCTGGGAAGAGTCGGTGCGCATCGCCCAGGCGCGGCTGCGGCAGGGGATGACCCCCAAGCTGGATGCCGACCAGTTCGAGGCGGAGAGGGCCAACGCTGCAGCGCGAATGGTCGAACTGGAGCGGCAGATGATTCAGAAGGAGAACGAGCTCAGCGTGTTGATGGGGAGGAACCCTGTCCAGATCCCCAGGGGGCGCGCGCTCACCGAGCAGGTGATGCCGCCCGAGGTGCCGGCCGGTCTCCCATCGGAACTGCTCCAGCGCCGCCCGGACATCCTGCAAGCAGAGCAACTCCTGGCTGCTGCGACCGCAAGGATCGGCGTTGCCAAGGCCGAGCGTTTTCCGAAAATCACCCTCACGGGACTGCTCGGCACGGCGAGTCCGAAACTGTCGAATTTCGGAAACGGAGGAGAGTTCGGTTCAGCCGGCCTGGGATTGGCCGGACCGCTGCTGAACGCCCAAGCGTTGGGGTTCCAGCAAGAAGCGGCCGAAGCCCAAGACAGACAGGCCTTGGCCCAATACCAGCAGACGATCCTGGTGGCCTTCAAGGAGGTCGAGGACGCCTTGGTGGCCGTTCGCACAGCGCACGAGCAGAGCCAGGCACAGGAAGCCCAGGTGGTGGCTCTGCGGTCGGCTTTGCATCTCGCCGACCTGCGCTACAAGGGCGGGATCTCCAACTATCTGGATGTGCTCACGGCCCGGCGCAATCTTTTCGATGCCGAATTGGCCCTCACGGCCACCCGCCGGCTTCACCTAGTGTCCATCGTCCAGCTCTACAAGGCGCTCGGCGGCGGATGGAATGAGCCGCCGCCTTCACGACCGACTGCCGGCTGATCCGGTCGCATCTACCATTGACAGCCATGACGGGGAGCGGTACAGTAATTCCGCTATGGAACCGTTTTGGAAGCACTCGTAAGGAGACGTTATGGCGACGATCACGATCAAAAACATTCCAGACGCTCTGTACGGCCGGCTCAAGCTGAAGGCGAGCGAACATGGGCGAAGTCTCAATAAAGAGGTGATTACCTACCTGGAACAGTCCACAAGGAATGTTCCCTTGGACCCCGAGGAGTTTCTGGCCAGGGCGCGGGAAATTCGCAAACTGATCAAGGGGCCTCCCCTCACGGAGCGGCGGTTACGGCAACTCAAGAGCGCCGGTCGCTTATGATCGTTGTCGATACCAACCTGCTGGTCTACCTCCTGGTGCCAAGTGGCCTGACCGCGCGGGCTGAGGCGGTGTTTCAACGCGATCCCCTCTGGGTGACGCCCCTGTTGTGGCGCTCGGAATTCCGGAGCGCGCTTGTGGGGCTCATGCGCCACGGCAATCTCACGGTGGACATTGCGCGAGAGATCGCCCATCGGGCCGAATCCTGGATGAGCGGGCGCGAATACCCGGTGAGCACCGATCATGTGCTTCGGCTGGCAGCGGCGTCGGCTTGCTCGTCGTATGACTGCGAGTTTGTGGCTGTCGCGCAGGACCTTGATGTGCCGCTGGTGACGGCTGACCGCCAAATCCTCAGAGCTTTCCCCGAGACTACCGTTTCGCCTGACGGGTTCCTCGCCTGACCGACATGGTCGGCCTCTTCAAGGTATTGGGGGCGGATGGGAAGAGGGCGGGGATGAGCCCCGCCCTACGCGAGGATAATTGCAAGAGGGCAGATGTAAAATCCGCCCTTACTTGCCGCCGCCGGGGCAACCCCGGTCGAAGCCCGGGAAGCCCTCGCAGGTCTTCTTGGCCGCGCTCTCCGGAGTCGCAGCGTCGGACTGCTGCGTTTTCTTCAACATCGCGTCCCGCTCTTGCGTCCGTTCCAGCAGGAGCTGCTGGCCCTCGCTCTCGGCGCTGTAGCTGGGGCTGTCGCTGCCGGCTGAGCTGCTGTCGGATGTCCCGTAGCCGCCGTTGCAGCCCGCCAGGCCGAGCATCATCGCGAACATAACCGATCCCACTTTCATGAATGAATACGAATCCGTACGTGCCTTCATGGTCCCCCCTCTTTTTTCTTCTGTTGAGACTGGCCTGTTAACAATTCGTCCTTCTTGGGTACCTCTTTGAGAATGTCCGGGCGTACCTGAAAGACGCCCGGCATCGCGGTTCCCATCGCGTAGGCCAAGCCCTGTTCTTCCCGCCCGAAGGCGACCCGGCCAACTAGTTTGCCTTGTTCGTCGGCGGCAATCAACTCTATAGTGGGCGGCGCCAGGCCGTAGGGCTTCAGATCGGCCGGTTTCTCCGTTACGATCCGTTCCGCCTGGAGCCGTACCACGCGGGTGATAAACATGTTGATGCGGGCGGCGTCCGCTTTCAGCGCGGGGTCGCCGTCGACCAGCCAGTCGGCTCCATCGCGGGTGAGGGAGTATTCCTGGCCGCCCCTCTTGATGACGAGCGTTTTGACGTGCTCGGGCTCGGCTGCGATGAGCTGCTTGTTCCGCAGGGTGAACAGTCCCTTGGCAAGGTCCTGGGCCACGGCCGGCGCGATTTTGTACAGGGGTTCCGTGGATGTGCTCTCCGCGTAGGCCCGCCGCTTATCCTGGGGGTCGAGGAACAGGGACAGTGTGCGGTCGGACTCCCCTTCGCGCAGGGTGAACGTCGCCAGCGGCTGCCCCATCCTGGCGCGCGTGGCCGCCCGGTCCTTCGGATTGTCGAGGAAGTCCTGCGCCTTGAGGTCCTGGAGGCCGCTCAACAGGCTTTTCACTTCCGGCTGGTCCGCCGGCGCCTCGGCCGGGCTTTTGATCGTCCACTTCTCCTTGTCGCCGTGGCCGTCCCTGTACAGCACGATGGTCTCGCGCGGGGTGGCGACCTTCAGCCTGGTCACCTGATTCCGGTCGAACTGGAAGACCTGCTTGCGGCGGAACTCCTGGATGTTGTGGATCAGGACGTCGCGGCCGGAGAGGGTGGTCAGGAGGACTTTGGGGGCGCCCTCGCGCATGGCATACAGCGTGGCGGACAGCGGCCCCGCATTGCCGAGGCGGATCGTCTGTGTGCCTGAGGCCAGCCGGAACGAGATGGTCAGGGAGGGGGCGGCCAGTCCGTAGCTTGCGAGGTCCGTTCCGGACTCGTCCACGACGCGGGACACCTGGGCCAGCAGCAGGGTGCGGAGGAACCCGTCCACGGCGGCGGCGTCGGCCTCCATGACGTTCGGTTTGCGGATGACCCAGCGCCCGTCCTTTTCGCGGATGAGTTCCGTCTCACCCTGCGATGAAGCGAGCGTGAACGCCTGCACGTCTTCGTCCTTGAAGTCGAGCAGTTTCCTGGCGGCGGTCTCGGATGCGACTCGCTTCTGCTCGGTCGGCACCTCCACCAGCCAGAGATAGAGCCCCAGGCCGGCGGCGATGATGAGGAGAGCGAGGACGCTACGCGACATCGGGGGGCGGTTATAACCGGCGGCGCCGGCGCCACACGGTGAAACCGGTCGCCAGGAAGAAGCCCGGCAGGCCCAGAACCTGGATGACGAACAGCATGTTGGATTGGGCCGCCGTCAGGAGGAAGGTGCCGAGCGCGACGTCTTTCGGTGCGATGGAGACCAGATCTTTTTCACCAGCCAGCCAGGCCACACCGTGCAGGAAGAAATCGGTATTGCCGGAAAAATCCAGGTAGGCGTTGCTGGCGAAATCCGAGTCACCGATGAACAGGACTGCCGACTGCCGGGCCAGGGCCGCAGGCTGACTGGCATTGTTCGCCGGGCTCGTACGGGAAACGACCAGGCCCGCCAGCGTCAGCGGTCCCGGCTGGTCGTTTTTGGGATCGAAATCGCGAGCCTGGACACCGTCCGTCTTCATCTCCCCCTGATGCGCCCAACTGCGGGCGCTGGACTTGGCCAGGGGATGGAACGCCCACTCCTTGGCCTTGCTGTCGAGAAAGCCGACCGGTCGGGCAAGGGGAAACATGGTGAAGACCTGTCCCAAATCCTGGGTGATCTCGTGGGTGCCGTAGGTGTTCACCACCGGCATGGTCAAGTCGCCGCCCTGGATGGTCTGGGTGTCCAGCACGGTCCGGTTGTCGGCCTGCAGGCCCCAGCTTTCCAGAAAGCCTTCAAGGCCGGCACGGGACCCGGGATCCAGCAGCACCAGCAGCCGGCCGCCTTTGTTGACATAGTCGGTGAGGAGGGCCTGCTCTTCGCGCGACACCTGTTTTTGGGGCCCTCCCAGAATGAGCACGGAGGCGTTCGGCGGGATCGTCTTGGATTCGTAAAGCGAGAGCGCCCTCGTGACATACCCCTGCCGCTCCAGGGCCTCTTTCAAAAAGGAATACCCGCTCTTGTCGGTCTCCTCCAGCAGATGTTCCGAGTGGCCCGTCAGGAAGTACAGGGTCTTTTTCTCGTCCTTGGTCACACGGATCAGCGCGTTCGTGAGCTCCTGCTCGGACGCGGACGTGATCCGGGTCTCCTGCTTGCCGCTCTCCAGCACCGCGGTGTCCGGTCGGGTGAGGCCGTACTGGCGGGCGACCCCGGGTTTTTTCTCCGGGTCCACGAATTCCACCGTCAGCTTCGTGGTGCGCGCCTTGTAGCTGTCGAACAAATCGCGATAGGCCGCCCGGGCGGGACCCTGGTCTCCGGTGAAGACGGTCGCCTTGACCTCCCGCGGCAGCTCGCGCAACAGGCGGGCTGTCTGCGGGGCGAGGGTGAACTGCTTTGTCTCCGAGAAATCCCAGCGGACGTTGTGGCGGGCGGCGAGGAAGTTGACGATGCCGAGAATGGTCGCGAACAGCACGACCATCAGGAGGCTGTTTATGCCCAGCCTGGTGGACCGGCGCGCCGAGATTTTCCTGAACAGCTCGGACATCATCGCCACCGTTGGGATTCGATGACCCGGTGCGTCAGGAAGAGCATGAAGAGGATCCCCGCCATGAAGTAGACCACGTCGCTCGTCGTGACCAGGCCCTTCACCAGGTGCTCGAAATGTTCGAGCGGGGAGAGGTACGACAGGACCTTGCCGAACGCCGAGTCGGCGAACACCTGTCCGGCCCATCCGAACAGCCAGAACAGGAGCAGCCCCCCGAAACTCAGGATCACGGCGATGATCTGGTTCTCGGTCACGCCGGAGGCCAGGAGGCCGGCGCTCAGGAACAGTCCGCCCATGAGCAGGACGCCGAGATACGCGGTCAGGAGCGGCGCCCACTGGAATTGCGCAAAGGGGGCCAGGGCCAGCGGGCCGACCGCCGTCAGGGCCAGCATGCCGGCGAACACCGCGAAGGCCGCGAAGAATTTTCCGACGACGATATCCGTGACCGTGACCGGCGAGGTCATGAGGAGTTCCATCGTCTTGAGCTTCTTCTCTTCGGCGAACAGGCGCATGGTGAGGATCGGCACGACCAGCAGCAGGACGACGGCCATGTTGTAGAACACCGGTCTGAAGAGGATCTCGTTCAGGTTGAGATCGGGCAGGTTGCCCTGGCCGCGCAGCATCTGGAGGCTCCGGTTGCTGGCGGTCGCGACGGCAAGAAACGACAGCAGGCCGATGAGCAGGAGAAAGACGGAGGCGACGACATACGCGATCGGTGACACGAAGTACGAGCGGATCTCTTTGCGCACGATGGCGCTGATCGGGCTCATGGCGGCGCCTCCACGCCTTCTTCATGCTGCGTCAGGCGGAGGAAGACGTCTTCCAGGGTCATCGTCACAAGTTTCAGCTCCAGAAGGCCCCACTCGTTCCGGACGGCGAAGCGGGCGAGGTCTTCCCGGAGGTCATGGCCCAGCTCTGCCTCGACCAGGAACGTGGCCGGGTCCTCCTGATGGACCGAGAGCACGCCGGGCAGGGTTTGGAGGCGGGCCTGGGCGTCGGGCGCAGGGGATTTGAGCGTGAGGCTCACTTTCTCGGAGCGCCGCAAGCGGGTGGACAGCTGATCCTGCGAGTCCTCCGCCACGATCCGGCCTTCGTGAATGATGACCACGCGCTGCGCCACCGCCGTGGCCTCCGGCAGGATGTGGGTGCTCAGGATGATGGTATGGGAGCCCGCCAGCGTTTTGATCAGTTGCCGGATCTCGATGATCTGTTTCGGATCGAGCCCGACCGTCGGCTCGTCCAGAATGAGGACCGGGGGATCATGGATCAGCGCCTGGGCGAGACCCACGCGCTGCTTGAACCCGCGCGAGAGGTTGGCGATCAGCCGGCCTCGCACCTCGCCGAGCGAGAGCTGCTCCAGCGTCCGGTCCAGGGCGCCCGGGAGCCGCTCCGGCTCGATCCCCTTGAGGCGGCCCACGAAGGTGAGATATTCAGTGACCGTCATCTCGGTATAGAGAGGGGGAACTTCCGGCAGGTATCCGATGGCGCGCTTCACCTCGCTGGGCTGGTCGAAGCAGTCATAGCCGGCCACCCGCACGGAGCCGGACGTGGCGGGCAGGGAGGCGGTGAGGATCCGCATGGTGGTGGTCTTGCCGGCGCCGTTCGGGCCGAGGAACGCCAGGACTTCGCCCTTCTCAACGGAAAAGCTGACGTCGGCGATCGCGGTCTTCGGACCGTACTGCTTGGTGAGATGCTCGACCTGGATCATGGGTTTGATGCTGGAGCGTGCGATTCCGTTACGGGATGCATCTTAGCCGCTGGATCGGAGGGCAGTCAAGCGAGGGCGCCGGGAAGATTTTCAGGCGGCGGCTAAAAAATTTATTGACAATTGCAATCGTTACGCTATATTCACACAAATATTTTCGGGAAGCTGAAATTTCAGAAAATTCCCGATGGGGAGGTGGATAGACGACAAATTGGCCACTCTCAATACAGTGAAGGGGGGGGAATAAATTGCATGCACTAGGTCGGCACTTGGTGCTTGAGTTGAACGGATGCAATCCCAAGCTCCTCGGTGATGTAAAGAGAGTCGAAGACATCATGGTCGCCGCGGCCAAGATCGCCAAGGCCACCATCGTCGGTGTCCACTTCCATCAGTTCAGCCCCTTCGGCGTCAGCGGCGTCGTGGTCATCGCGGAATCCCACGTCGCCATCCATACCTGGCCTGAGCACGCATACGCCGCCGTGGATATCTTCACCTGCGGCGAGACTCTCAATTCGGAACTCGCCGCGCAGTATCTTGTGGAGAAATTCCAGTCCCGCCAGCCCTCGCTCATGGAACTCAAGCGCGGGCTGATACCCGACTCCCAACCTGCCAAGGTGTCCGGCAAGGTCACCAAGGAGGCGAAGGAGGTCTTTGCCTATGGACGTCCCAAAGAACTCCAAGTGGTTTCATGAGCGGCTGGGGCCCGGCGAGGGACACGTCCACGAAGTAAAGGCCGTCCTTTTCTCGAAACAAACCCCCTTCCAGCAGATCGAGGTCGTCGAACTGGGCGGCTACGGTCGCGCGCTCATTCTGGACGGCAAGGTCCAGTCCACGCAAACCGACGAGTTCATCTATCATGAGGCGCTGGTTCACCCGGCCCTGCTGACGCATCCGGACCCGAAGCGCGTGCTGGTTGTCGGCGGGGGGGAAGGCGCGACGCTGCGCGAGGTGCTCCGGCACCGCACGGTCGAGCGGGCGCTGATGGTGGACATCGACCGGGAGGTGGTGGAAGTTTCCCGCAAGCTGCTGCCGGACTTCCACGCCGGCGCATTCGACGATCCCAGGACCGAACTCGTGTTCGAGGACGCGCGGCGGTGGATCGAAACCCACGACGAGATCTTCGACGTCATCATCATCGACCTGTCCGATCCGATCGAAGAGGGCCCGTGCTATCGGCTCTACACGCGGGAATTCTACCGTCTGGTCGGCCTGCGGCTGTCCCCGCAAGGGACGATCGCGCTCCAGTCGGGGACGGTGGCGCCGCACGACCTGCTGAATTTCAGCGCGATCTATCGCACGCTGCTGACCGCGTTTCCCGTCGTGTGCCCCTACCAGGCCAACGTACCCTGCTTCGGTCTTCCGTGGGGCTTCCAGGTGGCCTCGAAGGAGGTCAACCCTCGATCCTTCTCGGCCGGCGAGTACGACGGGATGATCGGCCGGCGAATCGCGGGCGAGTTGAAGTATCTCACCGGAGAAGTCTGCGCGGCCCAGTTCGCTCTGCCCAGGCACCTCCGGGCGCGCCTCGAGCGCGAGACCCGCGTCATCGAGGACGACGCGCCGCTGTACATCTATCACTGATCCGGCTGCGGGTACTGTCACCGAGCCACCCGCTTTGACTTCCTGTTATAATTTCCCCTATGAGGATTCTGGTCGTCGAGGACGAGGCCAAGGTGGCCTCCTTCATCCGGCGGGCGCTGGAGGAGGAGAGCTACGCCGTCGATGCGTGCGGCGACGGCGCCGGGGGCCTCGATCTCGCCCGGGCGGGGTGTTACGACCTGATCATCCTGGACCTTATGCTGCCGGGGATGCCCGGCCTCGAGGTCCTCAAGGCCTTGCGCAAGGAGCAGGTTGCCGCACCCGTCCTGATTCTCACCGCCCGCTCCGAGCTCGATCAAAAGGTGAAAGGGCTGGATGCCGGCGCCGACGACTACCTCACGAAACCCTTTGCGATCGAGGAACTGGTGGCCCGCGCGCGCGCCTTGCTGCGGCGCGGCACGGGCGAAGCGGCGGGCATCCTGCAGGTGGATGATCTTGCCCTGAATCCGGCCACGCGGGAAGTGACCCGCGGAGGGAGGCGGATCGAGTTGACGGTCAAGGAATATGCCCTCCTCGAATATCTGATGCGCAATGCCGGCCGCGTCCTGACGCGGCCGATGATTGCCGAGCACGTCTGGAACCAGGATTTCGACACCTTCACCAACGTCATTGACGTGTACGTCAACTACCTGCGCAACAAAATCGACCGCGGGCAGGAACGCAAGCTCATCCAGACGGTCCGGGGCAGCGGCTACACGCTGAAAGCCGAATAATGCCTTTGCGCGTGCGCCTCACGCTCTGGTACGGGACGGCGCTGGCCCTCCTTCTGGTCGTCTTCGGCGGCGCGCTCTATGCCATGCTGGCGCACGGGCTGCGCGATCAGATCGATCACTCGCTGGAAGAAACGGCTGCCGTGGCAGTGCGGGCGCTGGAACAGCATCGCGTTGGGCCTTTCCTGCCGTTCGAGGATCTTGCCGCGGAGTTTCCCGAACTCGCCGTCCTGGATAAATCCTTCCAGATCTTCAGTCCAGGCGGGAAGGTGACCATCCAGTCCCCGAACCTCAGCCGGAAGGGCATCCCTCTCAGTCGGGCGGCCCTGGAGGGAGGGCTGAGCGGTCGGGCGACGTTTGAATCCGCGCGGTTCCGGGACGGATCATCATTTCGCCTGCTGTCGGCCCCGATCTTCCTCGATGGCGCCCTGGTCAACATCATCCAGGTGGGCACATCCTTGCGTCCTGTCGAGGAGATGCTGCAGCGCCTGTTGCTGGTCCTGCTGATATCGTTGCCGGTCGCGCTGGCCGTCGCGCTGGGCGGCGGGTGGTTCCTGGCGGGGCGCGCCCTGCGGCCTGTCGAGGCCATCACGCTGGCGGCCCGTCGTATCGCGGCGGGAGATCTGACGCAGCGGCTCACGGTCGCGCATTCGCAGGACGAGATCGGCCGGCTGTCGGCGACCTTCAACGACATGATCGCGCGCCTGGATGCGTCCTTCCGGCAGGTGCGCCAGTTCAGCGCCGACGCCTCCCATGAGCTGCGTACGCCGCTGACCGTCATGAAGGGGGAGACCGAGCTGGCGTTGCGGCGCGCGAGGCCGGCCGAGGACTACAGGCTGGTGCTGGAGAGCAGCCTGGAAGAGATCGATCGGATGGTCCGGATCGTGGACGAGTTGCTGTTCCTCTCGCGGGCCGATCTGGGCGAGGTCAGGATCGAGTCCCAGCCGGTCCGGCTCGATGCGCTGGTCGAGGACACCCAGCGGCAGGCGGCGGTGCTGGGGCAGGAACTGGACGTCCAGGTTAGGGCGGGGACCGTGGAGCCGGTCACCGTCCGGGGCGACGAGCTGCGTCTCCGTGAGCTCCTGCTGAACCTCGTGGACAATGCCGTGAAGTATTCGCGGCCGGGCGGGAAGGTCGAAATCGCCCTGGCGCGCGACGGCGCGACGGCCCGGCTCTCGGTCACGGATGACGGGATCGGGATCTCCGCCGAGGCCCAGGCGCGCATCTTCGACCGGTTCTATCGCGCGGACGACGCTCGGGCGCACGCCCGCGAAGGCACGGGCCTGGGGCTGGCCATCTGCAAGTGGATCGTGGAGGCCCACCACGGCCGTATCGAGGTCCAGAGCACGGTCGGCCAGGGGTCGCGATTTACGGTGGTGCTGCCTGCCGTGTCCCCGTAGGGGCGGTTCGCGAACCGCCCCTACAATTAACGAAATCTAATTTCCCGTTAATCTTCCTTTCATCTTCGGCTGCTATCCTCCCGGTAAAACGGACGCAACAAGCTTTCAACGAAGGGAGAAACGCCATGAAACTGATGCTCTATCGCAATCTGGGGATGATCGCCGGGCTGCTCATCCTCGGCTCTGTGGCGCTTCTGGGCGCAGAGTACGCCACTTTTTCGCATGCGGCGGGGGCGACCACGCCCGCCACTGTAACCCCGGCGACGCCGGTCGCTCAGATGGCTGCGCCCGGATTTACTGAAGTCGCCAGGGCGGTGACCCCTGCCGTCGTCAACATCACGGCGGCCAGGGTCGCTCGCGGACGGGACTCCCGCATGCCGCGCGATCCCATGGAAGAGTTCGGCTCGCCGTTCGGCCATCCGGGTGGGCCGCGCGGGCACAACGGTCCCATGGAGCCGCGGGGCGGGGGCATGGGGTCCGGCGTGATCATCTCCGCCGACGGGTACATCATCACCAACAATCATGTCGTGGAGGGCGCCAATGAACTCACGGTCATGCTTCCGGACAAGCGGGAATTCAAGGGCAGGATCGTCGGCACGGATCCGAAGACCGATCTTGCCGTCATTAAAGTTGACGCGTCCGGCCTTCCCTTTACCCGGTGGGGAGATTCCTCGAAACTCCAGGTAGGGGAATACGTGCTCGCGATCGGAAACCCGTTCGGGCTGAATTCGACCGTGACGCTGGGAATCGTCAGCGCATTGGGTCGCGGACGGATGGGGATCACGCAGTACGAGGATTTCATCCAGACCGACGCCGCCATTAACCCGGGCAATTCCGGAGGGGCGTTGGTCAATACGGCCGGCGAATTGGTCGGGATCAACACTGCCATCATCTCGCAGACCGGCGGCTACCAA
>Ga0163199_1000844_pt1 | contig 19299 bp, 18 predicted proteins | sample PL_2010_150m_FD_113537 | JGI IMG/M metagenome (GOLD analysis project Ga0163199, IMG submission 113537) | Freshwater microbial communities from Powell Lake, British Columbia, Canada to study Microbial Dark Matter (Phase II) - PL_2010_150m | ecosystem: Environmental > Aquatic > Freshwater > Lake ...
ATCCAGATCCGACGCAAACATACCCGGTTCGCAGTCCGGGATCTCCGACAGTTGACCGCCAGGGCGGTTGGCCAACTCGGCGAGCGGTTGGTTGGCATGGAAGCCCGCATCGCCGCCTACCGGAACCTCCGGCTTACCGACAGCCGCGCACACGACCTCGTCATCCGGGCTACGGACTGCCGGGCCATCACGACGAGCCAGATCCCCGAGGTGCTTGCCCAATGGCGAAATTCCGCACATGCGGAATTTGCCCCCCGCAACGGTTGGTCATTGTGGAACGCCTGCTCGGAGGTGTTCAAATCCGTGAACCCTCACACCGCCATCGCCCGCTGCGAAGCCCTGCACGGGCTCTTTGATGGCGCTGCCGGGGTCGCGCTTGTGTCATGAGCGCCAAGCCCACACCATTCGAGCAGGCGCACTACGGCAAGCTCGTGGGTCGGAAGATCCTCGGCATCCAGTGGGAGGACTTGGAGGGACGCCCACTGCTGGTCCTTGGCCTCAGCGGGAAGGACAGCAAGGGCAGGCCAGCCACCGCCGCCGTCATGTGTGACCCCGAGGGCAACGGCCCCGGCCACCTGGAGCACTCGCTATGAGTTACCCACGCATCCGCTCGGTCCACCTGAACCGGTGGGAGAGGCCACGCCGCGCCACCGTCTGGACCAAATACGGCATGGTCAAGGTTGTGTGGAAAGACGTGGCTGGAAACCGGTGCTGGTTCTCAAGCGGCACCGGGGATGCCCAGCGGGAGGCCGTTCCCGCAATCGAGCACATCGAGCAGATGTGCCAGACCATGCATTGAGCTGGTCGGAGAAACCCACCACTTGCCAGGGTGGGTTTTTTTTACCTGTTTGTAGCCACTGCGTTCGAGATCGTGGAGACGAAGGCGGGCAGATGTGGTAGAAGAAGTCCTTATGTATATAAAGATAGTTTTTTCTTGATATATTTGTTGATTTTCATAAAAGCAAAAATATGAGCCACCAACAGAACATCGTCTCACCTGAAGGAACCCCGCTGGCCGACCGCACGGTTGGCGAGCTAGTCGCCGAGCGACCCGGACGCTCCCGCGTCTTCCAGTCGTTTCAAATCGACTTCTGCTGCCAGGGCTCCCGCACACTGGGCGAGGCCTGCGAGCGCAAAGGGATTGCGCTGACAGCGGTGGTCGAGCAACTCGAAGCTGAGATGGTGGAGGCGGTGGGGCCGCAGCAAAACCCTGCGGGGCTTCCTCCGCACGAACTGGCGGACTATATCGTCGCAACACATCACGCATTTCTCCGACGCGAATTTCCCCGTCTCCGTGCGATGTCCGAGCGTGTGGCCCATGTCCACGGTGGACACACGCCGGCTCTGGTGGAGGTTTTTGAGGTTTATCGTGGGTTGGAGGCCGAGCTCACCAGTCACATGATGAAGGAGGAGCAGATCCTTTTCCCTGCTGTCTCCGCGATGAGCCGGGGAGAGTCGGGGCCGGTCGCTCTCGACGGGCCGATAGCGTGCATGATTCATGAGCATGACGACGCCGGGACCGCTCTCGCCCGCCTGAACGAACTCACTGGTGGATACCAACCTCCCTCCGAGGCCTGCAACACCTATCGCGCGCTTTTCGCGGGCCTGGCCGATCTCGAAGAAGACCTACATCGGCATATCCATCTGGAAAACAGCGTGCTTTTTCCGGCTGCCGAAGCTTTCGTCAAGTCTAGTGTAAGGAGTCATGAGGTCCGTCAGTAGCGCCATCCGATCGGGAGCCATTCGACATTTCGTGGTTATGGAGGGTTGTGATGGCCGTCACGCCAGCCGCAACCACTACACTGATGCAGCGTTTCTACCTAAAGACACCGTCATTCTAACCGCCGAATGCGCAAAGTTCCGCTACAACAAGCTGGATCTGGGCAATGTCCAGAGTATCCCCCGCGTGCTTGATGCCGGGCTGGCCGCATGATCAATTAGCCAATTATGTTCATCTACGGAAAAACAAGTTCGAACGCGATTGCGGTGATGAGTTTTCTTGCGGAAGACCCCAGCAGACGGGTCGGCTCCGGAGAGATCGCCAGTGCCCGCAAGATTTCCAGGGCATTGACGGCCAAGCTCCTCACCCAACTTGCCGCAGCCGGCCTTGTTCACGGCCAGCCGGGTCCGGGTGGGGGATACACCCTCGCCAAGCCGGCTAAGAAAATCTGCCTTCTGGACATCGCGTCGCTTTTTGAGCAGACCGAACCTCCGTCTCTGTGCCCGTTCGGCCATGACTGGTGCGGCAAGGGAGAACCCTGTCCGCTCCATAACATGATTGCGGGAATGATCGATTCCAACCGCGACTTTATGAAGAAGACCAGCTTGGCCATCTTCGAGGGTCAACAACCCCGGATGCCTGCCAAGGGGTCCCCGGTTGGAACCAAAATCCGGTTCAGAAAGACGCCGCGCACGACGTGACGTGCGCACTTCCCGCTGCCCATTCCTCCTGTTGCAAAAGAAAAATCACCCGATTGCATTTTTGTTCTCGCAAATAACGAATAACCACTCTTTTAATCTTTAACTGCTGCCAGCTCCCATGCGTTTTTCAGGAAAAACCCTCATTCCCGTCCTCGTGGCAAAGAAAGTCGCGATCCTGCTGTCAGCCGTTTCGTGCCTTGCCTCGACAGCCCGGAGTCAGGAGGCGGAGGTGCTGATGATCGGGACCCCCGAGGTGAGGCCCACCACAGCGGAGAAGCGTGATGTGGCGGCGGCAAAGTTCATGACAACCTGCGCCGGATGTCACAGCCTGGACGGAAAGCTACGCACCGGCCCCGCCTTGAATTTGGCGGCGGCAGGATGGCCCGAACCGCAACTCGCGGCCGCGATCAAGAAGATGGAGCCCAAGGCGGGACCGTTGCCCGACGATGTGGTGGCCGGGCTGGTGGCGTTTTTGAAGTCTTCCGATTCGCATGAGCGGCTGAAGGCGGAGGAGGTCCGGATGGCGGCGCAGTTCGCCTCGACGATGGATCCTGGCGACGCCGTGGCCGGCAAGGCAATCTTCCGGGGTGCGCGATCATTAAAGAACGGCGGAATGGCGTGCGCCTCCTGCCACGAGGCGGAGGGCTACGGCGGAAACCTCGGCCTCCCGCTCAACGGGATTTTCGAGAAGACCGGCGGGGAGCTTCCGCTGGTCTCTGCGATCGAGCAGGCGAAGTTCAAGATCATGGAGCCGCACTACGCCAAGCATCCGGTGACGAAGCAGGAGGCGATGCACCTCGCGAAGTATTTTGCGACGCTGAAGGCGGGAGCGGGCTCCGACCGCACGCCGCTTTTTGCGAAGGCCGGAGCCGGAGCCGGGGCCGCGATGCTCGTCGGCATGTTCGGGCTTCTTAAATTCCAGCGCCTGGCCCGGGGGCGCGACAAGCGGCTCCAACGCCGGAGGAAATAATATGAGCTGGATCCAAGACATTTTCGCCCCCGAAGACCGGACCTGGGAAACCTTCTACCGCTCCCGGTGGAGCTACGACAAAAAGGTGCGGAGCACGCACGGGGTCAACTGCACCGGGTCGTGCAGTTGGGAGATTTACGTGAAGAACGGGGTGGTCGTCTGGGAGCTCCAGGCGCTCGACTATCCGATCATCGACAAGGAAATCCCGCCCTATGAGCCGCGCGGATGCCAGCGGGGGATTTCGTATTCGTGGTATATCTACAGCCCGATCCGGGTGAAGTTTCCCTACGTGCGCGGGGTTCTCCTCGACCTATGGCGCAAGGCGAAGAGGAAGAACCCGGATGATCCAGTGGCGGCGTGGGCCTCGATTGTGAACGATCCGGAATCCCGGAAGAAATACCAACAGGCACGCGGCAAGGGCGGATTCCGGCGCGCCTCCTGGCCGGAGGTCAACGAGATCATGGCGGCCGCGAACCTACACACGATCCGCCGCTACGGACCGGACCGGATTGCGGGTTTCTCGCCGATCCCCGCGATGTCCATGCTGAGCTATGCGGCGGGGGCGAGGTTCTGCCAGCTCATGGGAGGCATTTCGCTCTCGTTCTATGACTGGTATTGCGATTTGCCACCGGCGTCCCCGGAAATCTGGGGAGAACAGACCGATGTCGCCGAGAGCGCGGATTGGTATCACTCGAAGTTCATCGCCACCGTGGGGTCGAATGTACTCATGACCCGCACTCCGGACGCGCATTTCCTTGTCGAAGCGCGTCACGGCGGGACGAAGGTCGTCGTCTTTTCTCCCGATTTCAGCCAGACCTCGAAAGTGGCCGACGAGTGGATCCCGCTTCACCAGGGAACGGACGGCGCGTTTTGGATGGCGGTCGGACATGTGATTTTGAAGGAGAATTATGCCGAGCGTCAGGTGCCGGCGTTTCAGGATTACATGCGGCAATATACGGACGCGTCATTCCTTGTTACATTGGATTCGCAGTCCGACGGTGGCTATCGTCCGGGCAGCTTGCTGCGGGCAAGCCAGCTCGCAGCTACAAAAGATTTGGATAACGCGGAGTGGAAATTCTTCGTCGTGGACGAACCCAGCAACGAACTCAAGATGCCCAAGGGCACGGTCGGACACCGCTGGCAAAAGAAAAAAGGCGAGTGGAATCTCAAGCTGGAAGACTGCGTGACCGGCGAGCCGATCCGGCCGTTGCTGGAGATCAAATCGGATCTCACACTCCCGATCGAGATCACCGATTTTTCCGACGGCACAAACCAGCGGGTCATCACCCGCCATGTCCCCGTCCGCAAAATCGAGACCGTGGACGGGCCGGTTTATGTGACCACGGCGATGGAGTTGTATTTCGCGCAATACGGGGTGAACCGCGGGTTCGAGGGCGAGTGGCCGACGGGATACGAGGATGATTCCCAGCCGTTCACGCCGGCCTGGCAGGAACGGTTTACCGGCGTGGCGGGCGGAGTGGCCGTGAATTTTGCCCGCGAGTGGACGCGCACCGCCGAGCACACCGGCGGCAAGTGCAGCGTGATCATCGGCGCCGGCGTCAACCACTGGTATCACAACAACCTGATCTACCGGGCCGTCATCAACTCCCTGATGTTCTGCGGCTGCATCGGCAAGCAGGGTGGCGGGCTGAACCACTATGTCGGGCAGGAAAAGCTTTCCCCGCAGGCCTCGTGGGGGCCGATCGCCTTCGGCGCGGACTGGGCCGGGCCGCCCCGCCAGCAGAACGCCCCGTCGTTCCACTACATGCACTCGGACCAGTGGCGCTACGACGCCGCGTTCGGCGAGATGTGCCCGGTCAGCGACGCGAAGCATCCGATGGCACACGGCCACACGGCGGACAAACAGGCGCTCGCCGTCCGCGCGGGATGGCTCCCGTGCTACCCGCAGTTCACCAAAAACAATTTTGATGTGATCAAGGACGCGCAGGCCGCGGGGGCGAGGAGCGACGAGGAGATCATCGCCCACACGGTCTGCGAGCTGAAGTCGCGCAAGCTGAAGTTTGCGATGGAGGATCCCGACAACCCGGAGTGTTTTCCGCGGCTCTTCTACATCTGGCGCGGGAACGCGCTGATGTCGTCGGCCAAGGGCCACGAGTATTTTCTCAAGCACTACCTCGGCACGCACAACAACGCGATCGCGGAGGAGGTCGCCAAGCCGGACGTCAAGGATGTCACCTGGCACGACAAGGTCGAGCTGGGGAAAATGGACCTCATCGTGGACCTGAACTTCCGCATGGACACGTCCGCGCTCTACTCGGACATCGTCCTGCCCGCCGCGACGTATTACGAGAAGAACGACCTCAACTCGACCGACATGCACAGCTTCATCCACCCGCTTCAGGCGGCGGTGCCGCCGTGCTGGGAGTCGAAGAGCGACTGGGAGATCTTCAAGGGCATCGCGGCCGAAACCGCGAAGCTCGCTCCAAAATACTTTCCGGAGCCGGTGAAGGACATCGTCGTGTCGCCGCTCATGCACGACACCCCCGCCGAGATCGCCCAGCCGACGGTCAAGGATTGGGCGAAGGGCGAGTGCGAGCTGATCCCCGGCAAGACCGCGCCGAACTTCAAGGTCGTCACGCGCGACTACGCGAACCTGCTCAACCGGTTTGTCTCGGTCGGACCGAACTTCCGGGCCAACGGGCTCTCCGTGCATGGCACGCACTACGACGTGGATGATGTCTATGACAGCTACCTCCGCACGCATCCGACCGAGAAGTGGGGGGGCAAGGAATACGTCTCCCTGAGCAACGACAAGGACGCCTGCAATGTCATCCTGCACTTTGCGGCGGAGACCAACGGCGAGTTCGCGCACCGCGCGTTTGTCGCCGAGTCGATCAAGACCGGGATCGACCACACGCACCTCGCGGCGGACATGCGCGGCGTGGCCTACACGTTCGACGACCTCTGCTCGCGGCCCTGCCGCACGCTGACCACCCCGTATTGGACCGGGATCACCAACGGGAAGCGCACCTACGCGGCGTATTGCCAGAATGTCGAAGAGCTGATCCCGTGGCGCACGCTCACCGGGCGCCAACACCTTTATCTCGATCACGAAGCCTACGTGGCATTCGGGGAAAACCTGCCGACGTTCAAGCCGCGCGGCGAGCTGCGGCAGACCCTCGATCTGGTGAAGTCCAAGCAGGGGGCCGGCTGCCTCGTTCTCAACTACCTCACCCCGCACGGGAAGTGGCACATCCACTCGACCTACGGCGACACGCTCCGCATGAAGACGCTCTCGCGCGGCTGCTACCCGGTATGGATGAACGACAAGGATGCCGATCTCATCGGCCTCGAGGATAACGACTGGGTCGAAGTTTTCAACGACCACGGAGTCGTTTGCACGCGGGTCATCGTGAGCGCGAGGATCCCGTCGGGCATCTGCCTCCTCTACCATGCTCCCGAACGCACGCTCGGGGTGCCGAAATCTCCCGAGCGAGGAAACCGGCGCGCCGGCGGCCACAACTCGCTCACGAGGGTCCGCCTCAAGCCGCTATTCATGATCGGCGGCTACGCGCAGTTCACCTACGCGTTCAACTACTGGGGGCCGCAGGGAGTCAACCGCGACACCTTTGTCGTCCTGAAAAAACTCGAGAAAGCCGTTTATTAATATGGATGTCCGCGCCCACGTTTCCGTCATTTTCCACCTCGACAAGTGCATCGGGTGCCACACATGCAGCGTCGCCTGCAAAAACGTTTGGACCGACCGTCCGGGGGCGGAATACATGTGGTGGAACAACGTGGAAACCAAGCCGGGCACCGGCTATCCGACCCGCTGGGAGGACCAGGAGAAGTTTAACGGCGGCTGGAAATACGATGCGGAGAAGAAGGACATCGCCCTGCGTTGCCAGAACAAGGCCGACACATTTCTGAAGCTCTTCTACAATCCGAACCAGCCGAACCTCCAGGACTACTACGAGCCGTTCACCTACAAATACGAAGATCTCTTCACCGCCCCGGCTGGCGACGACCAGCCGACGGCGGTTCCCGTCTCTCTGATCACCGGCGAGCCGATCGAGATCAAGTCCGGCCCGAACTGGGATGATGATCTTTCCGGCTCCCCGATCTATGCCGAGAACGACCTGAACCTCGACAAGCTGACCGAGGAGGAGCGCGCGCAACTCTTCGAGATCGAGCGGCTGACGATGTTCTATCTCCCGCGCATCTGCAACCACTGCGCGAACCCGACCTGCGTTGCCGCCTGCCCGTCTGGCGCAATCTACAAGCGCGGCGAGGATGGCATCGTCCTCATCAACCAGGAAAAATGCCGCGGATGGCGGGCCTGCGTCGCCGCCTGCCCGTATAAAAAAATCTATTTCAACTGGAAGACCGGGAAGTCCGAGAAGTGCATCCTTTGCTTTCCGCGGCTGGAGACCGGGCAGCCACCGGCCTGTTTCCACTCGTGCGTCGGGCGCATCCGCTACCTGGGGGTCCTGCTTTATGACGCGGACAAAATCCCTTCGGCGATGAAGGTGAGCGACCGGGCGCTGGTGGATTCCCAGCGGGACGCCATTCTCGATCCGCACGATCCGGAGGTCGTGGCGGCCGCGCTGCGCAACGGGATCAGCGAGGAATTCCTGGACTCCGCACAGAATTCGCCGGCTTACAAATACGTGATCGAGTGGAAGCTCGCCCTCCCGCTGCATATCGAATACCGCACGATGCCGATGCTTTTTTATGTGCCCCCGCTCCTTCCAGTGATGGGCAAATCGGCGAACGGCACCTACGAACACTCGGCCGATAAATTTTTCACCAGTTTGGAGGATGCCCGGATCCCCGTGAAATACCTGGCGAGCCTTTTCAGCGCGGGCAACGAGCAGGTCGTCGAGGCCGTGATGCGGAAACTGATGGCCGTGCGGTATTACAAACGCTGGCAGAGCGTGCGCGACCTGGCCGAGAACGATGTCCACAGGATTCTCCGCGAGGCGAAGACAACACCCGAAGAAGTTGAGGCGATTTACCAGATGACAGCGATCCCGACTCATTACCAGCGCTTCGTGCTGCCGCCGCTCCAGCGTGAGGAGGCCATCGAGAGCACCTGCAGCCCCGAGGCTTGCAAGGGCTGTTCAGGTTTCTCCCTCGACCCCGCATTTACTCCCCGCGCATGAAAACCGTCACCCTCCTCGCCAGCCTGCTCGAATATCCCGGCCCAGGGTTTGATGACCGCCTTGATGCGGCTGAGTCCGCCGCCTCCGGCTTTGTCCGGCAGATGCGCGCGCTGTCCGCCGAGGAGCGTGAGGAGCTGTTTTCCTCCACGTTCGACATCAACCCCTCATGCGTGCCCTACGCGGGGATCCATCTTTTCGGCGAGGAAAACTTCAAGCGCGGCGAGTTCATGGCCGCGCTCTTCGCGCGCTATGAGGAAACCGGATTCGTGCCCAATGGCGACCTTCCGGATCACCTGGCGAACCTTCTCTGCTTCGCCGCCGGAGCGGAGGATGCTGAACGTCGCGAACTCGCGGAGTTCTGCCTGCTCGGGCCCCTGCAAAAAATGACCGCATCTCTCGACGGGACGAGCCCATACCAAGCTCTTCTGGAATCGGTGCGCGCGGCACTGGAGGACGCGCTGCCGGGGATCCGCCCGGCAGCGAGCCCGCTCGAACAAATGCGGAGCACGCCGTGCGCCTCCAACGGTTGCGCCTCGTGCGGCCCGCTCGCTGAACCTGTCCCAACTTATGGTTGATGCATTTTTCTTTGTCGGCCTCCCCTACCTTGCCATCGTCATTTGCGTTGCTGGCTGCATTTGGCGTTCCCGATACGACCAGTTTAGCATGTCCGCCCGGTCCTCGCAGTTCCTCGAGGACGGGAAGCTCCTCTTCGGCTCGCTGCCCTGGCATGTCGGCATCATCACCATCCTGCTCGGACATCTGGTTGTGGCGGTGGTGCCGAGGGTGTGGTCGAGCCTTATGGTCATTCCGGCCGTGCTTTTCGGGGTCGAGGCGCTCGGCGTGTGCTGCTCGCTGCTGGCGATCGCCGGGCTCTCGGCGCTGATCGTGCGGCGCATCACGGATGCCAGGGTGCAGGCGGTCACGACGACGATGGACCTCGTGGTTGTCGTCCTCCTGATGGCGCAGATCGTCATCGGGCTCCTGAGTTCGATCACCTTCCGCTACGGGGCCGCATGGAGCGCAGGGACGGTGGTGCCGTATTTCTGGGGGATCCTCACCCTGCAGCCGGAAATGGCGCATGTGACCGGATTTCCGATGCTCTTCAAACTCCATATCATCGGGGCCTGGGTGCTGATCGCGCTGGTGCCTTTCACCCGGCTCATGCACGTCCTCGCTGTGCCGCTCGGCTACATTTTCCGCGCTCCGCAGCTCGTTCTTTGGAACAACCCGCGCCGCCGCCGGGAGGCTGTCGATGCCACAGCCCGAGCCGAGAGCCGTCGCGACTTCATCAAGGGAGCCGTCGGGATCGCTGGGGCATCCGGGCTCCTCGCCCTCGGGGTTTCCGAAAAGGTCGTCACGTATTTCAAAGGCCCCGACCCCGACCCCGAGGCCGAATCCGCCCTCCTGCAGAAGAAGCTGGAACGCCTCCAGCAGACAGCGGAAGAGCGCCAGCTAGAACTCGAACGCCAGCGCGTCGAAATGATCCTCGTGGCGCGCTATATCGAACTCGATGCCGCGAAAGGCAAATACTTCATTGATTACGCGATGGCCCCCGGGCTGGCGTTCAAGGGAAAGAATGGCCTGCCGCTCCTGATTTCCGCAAAATGCACACACCTCGGCTGCACGGTCGGCAGCCAGGTAAATGCGGAGGGCCAGATCATGTGTCCGTGCCATGTCTCGTATTTCAACATCGTGACGGGGCAGCCAAATCCCGGGGCACCGGCGAAGCTCCCCCTGCCCCATCTCGCGTGGGCGCTCGTGGATCCCTCCGGGAACGTCGTCGCCAGTGGCCTGCCGGGCGGCGAGGTCGAAGGCACGCCCTCCCCCGAGCTTCTCGCGCAGTGCAGCCTCTACATCACGAAACCCCGCCACTCCGCCTGAGCAAAATGAACCTGCCCGAAATCATCAAAAACTCCGAGGCCTACGTCGCCGAGCGGTTCCCGGTCGAGAAGATGAGCTACTCCGCGATGGTGGTGAAAAAGGAAGTCCCAGTTCACCGGCTTTCCTGGGCGTATTATATGGGCGGCCTCGCCCTGTTCTTTTTTGGCGTGCAGATGGTCACCGGCCTTCTGCTTCTGTTCTATTATCAGCCGACGGTGAGCGACGCCCATGCTTCGGTGGAGTTCATCACCGACCATGTGCCGGGAGGCTCGCTGGTGCGCAACATGCACGCATGGGCTTCCTCGATGATGATCGCGGCGGTGATGGTCCACCTGCTGACCGCGTTTGCCATGAAGGCCTTCGCCAAGCCGCGCGAGATCACATGGGTCACGGGTGTTGTGCTGCTCGGCATCACCTTCGGCCTCGGCTTTACCGGCTACCTCCTCCCCTGGCACCAGGTCGCGGTCAACGCCACAAAGATCGGGCTGCAATCGGTCCAGGAGGTCGGGCAATACCTCCCCGGCGCGATGGCCGAGTGGCCACGAATCGTCAAGGAAACGATCCAAGGCGAAGCCGCAGTCGGGCAGGCGACGCTCAGCCGGTTCTTCGCCCTGCATGTGATCATCCTGCCCCTCGCGATGATGGCAACACTCGGGCTTCACCTTCTCTCCGTCCAGCTCCACGGGATGAGCCGCGGCATCGATGGCCCGCCGAAGCGGCAGGAAAAATTCTTCCCGACGTTCTTTATCAAGGATCTCACGGTATGGGGCTTTGCGTTCATCATCCTCTTTGTCATCGCCCTTTGCGTGCCATTCGAGTCGCTCTACAGCTACCCCCTCTTTGAGCCCTTTAATCCAAAGGGGTCAACTCCTGACGGCATCAAGCCCGAGTGGTATTTCTACTTCCTCTATTATCCGCTCGAACTCCTGCCCTTCTGGGTGATTCTTGTCGGCTCCACGGTCTTGGGAGCGGTGCTCATGGGAACTCCTTGGATTTTCCAAAACACCAGCCGCAAGACCCTTCAGATCCTGACTGTTCTGGCCGCGCTCTACCTCTTCGTCATGACCGTCTTCGGCGAGCAGATCTACCACATGTTCAAAGGATGAACTCCCGCGCCGCCCTCCTCATTGTTCTCGCAGCGGCCTCCGTGCCACACCGGGCCATCGCCTATCCCGAGTTCCAGGCCTTCGTCGCAAAATCCAGCGGGCGGACCGTCAACTGCGCGATGTGCCACGCCAATTCCGACGGTCCGGAAGGAACGGGGCCTGGCCAGATCGGACATCTCAATGCCGCCGAATTGGAACGCCTCGGACGCGCCCGCTCAGCGCTCCAGCCCGGCCAGGCTGTGGAAAGCCCGATCCTCAATGCTTTTGGAAACCATATCATTAAGAGCATCGGCAAAGAAAAATTTGTCGAGTTGAAGGTCTCGCCCGCACATCTCGCCGACCTGCTTCCGCCGGACAGCGACCTGGACCATGACGGGATTCCCGACGTGCGCGAGTATCTCGATGGCACCCTCCCGATCAACCACAACGACGGAAATCCGCTCCTGCTCTTCCGGCACAACTTCCGCACAAATCTCGTCGCGATCGCCCTGACCCTTGCGGCGACCGTCTGCGGGGTTTGGGGGCTCGGCCATCTCCTCCACGGCTTCGCCACGGCGAGCAGAATCAAAGACACCGAGGACTAATATTGTGAACCAACCTATCACCGACTGGCGTCCCGAAGACGCGGAATTTTGGGAGAAGACCGGGAAACCGATCGCGTGGCGGACGCTGTGGATCACAACGTTTTCGTTGATCCTGTCGTTCGCGACATGGTTCGTGATGAGCGCGGTGGTCGTGCGACTGCCGGGCATCGGGTTCAAATTCTCCGAAACGGAACTGTTCTGGCTCACAGCGATGCCGGGGCTGGCTGGCGGGACCCTGCGGCTGATCCACATGTTTCTGATTCCAATCTTCGGGACGAGGAACGTGGTCACGCTGGCGACGTTTTCCAAAATCCTGCCATGCCTCGGGCTCGGGTTCGCGATCCTGAACCCCGGCACTCCGTTCTGGGTTTTCCTCTTCCTGTCATTCCTCTGCGGGTTCGGCGGAGGGGATTTCTCATCTTACATGCCGAGCACGAGCATCTTTTTCCCGAAGAGACTTCAGGGAACCGCGCTCGGAATCCAGGCGGGCATCGGCAACTTCGGCGTGAGCCTCACCCAGTTCGTCACTCCCTGGATCATCTCGTTTGCCGCAGCCGGAGCGCTCTTCGGCCCGGCCCAAAAGTTTGCCAAGGGGGCGGTCACAAAGGACATCTGGCTGCAGAACGCTGCGTTCTGGTATGTCCCGTTCCTCCTGATTCTGGGTGTGATTGCGTGGATTTTCCTGCGCCGCGTGCCGGTGAAAGCCTCGTTCAAGGAGCAGCTCGACATCTTCGGCAACAAGCACACGTATTCCTGCACGGCGACATACGTGATGACATTCGGAACGTTTTCCGGGCTCGCCGCCGTGTTTCCCCTTCTGATCCGCCTGGCTTACGGCAAGTTTGAAAACCCGCCAGATCCGCTTGCTTATGCGTTCTACGGACCGCTGATCGGATCGGCGTTACGAGTGCTTTGGGGGCCTCTGACCGATAAATTCGGCGGGGCGATCTTCACGCAACTCTGCGGGGTCGGGCTCATTGCCGGATGCTCCGCGCTCGTGTTCGGCGGGCTGCTCACCCCGACATCTGCGGACCAGTTCCCGTGGTTCGTGGGAGTCATGCTCGCGATGTTCTTTTTTACCGGCATCGGAAACGCTGCGACGTTCCGGCAATACCCGATCATCTTTTCTCACTCCCCACGCCAGGCCGCCGGCGTTATCGGCTTCACCGCAGCCATCGCGGCCTACGGTCCGTTCCTTTTCTCCACCCTACTCGGATGGTCGAGGAGTGCGTCGGGAACATTCAACGCCTTCTTCATTGGACTTCTTGCTTATTGCGTGGTGGCGACGGTGATCAACTGGTGGTTCTACGCTCGGAAAGGCGCAGAGAAACCGAGCTGACAATGAAGGGCACATCTCCCAGGGCTCCCCACACAATCCTGACCCTCTCGACCATCGGCTTCACGTTGATGTTCGCGGTGTGGTTGATGTTCGGCGTGCTGGCGATCCCGATCCGCAAGGAATTCGGGCTTTCTGAAGCACAATTCGGGTGGCTTACGGCGATTGCAATCCTCAACGGATCGATTTGGAGGCTGCTCTTCGGGCTGCTGGCCGACCGGTTTGGCGGGCGGAAGGTGTTCACTCTGCTGGTGTTGTTTACGGCGATTCCGGCCTGGATGGTTAGCCGGGTCAAGACCTATGAGGAGTTAATGGTCTATGCGTTTCTTGTCGGCATGGCAGGCAATTCGTTTTCGGTCGGCATTGCTTGGAACTCAGCGTGGTTCTCGCGGGAACGACAGGGTCTTGCGCTTGGCGTCTTCGGAGCTGGAAATGTCGGAGCTTCGGTCACCAAGCTGATCGGCCCGGCAATGATCGCGATGGTGCCTGCTGCGGGCTTTTTTGGGGGGCTGGTTCCCGGAGGATGGAGGTTCGTTCCTTTTCTCTATTCAATTTTGCTGCTGGTCATGGCGGCGGCGATGTGGCTCGGCAGCCCTTCGCACGACCATGTGCCGGGCAAGGGACGCCCGCTCCGGGATCTGCTGCGCCCGCTGCGCGAGGTCCGGGTGTGGAGGTTCAGCCTGTATTACGTCGTGGTCTTCGGGGCGTATGTCGCCCTCTCGGTCTGGCTTCCGCGATATTACGTGGACGTCTTCGGGATTCCGCTGGCACAGGCGGCGCTGCTGACCACCCTGTTCATTTTTCCCGCGAGCCTGCTGCGTCCGCTCGGCGGCTGGTTCTCCGACAGGTTCGGTGCGAGGCGGGTGATGTATTGGGTGTTTGGTAGCATGACAATCTGCCTCCTTCTTCTTGCGGCCCCAAACGGCCACATCGTCCTCTACACGCCGAGCAAGGCCGACCCGAGCGCAACGATCAGCATCCTGCGGTTTGTCATGAATCCCTGGCTGTTCACGTTTCTCATCATTCTGGTGGGTTGCGGGATGGGGATCGGAAAGGCCGCCGTTTACAAATACATCCCGGAATACTTTCCGAAAGATGTCGGCGCGGTCGGCGGCCTGGTCGGCCTTCTTGGCGCCCTGGGCGGGTTCTTCCTGCCGCCGCTTTTCTCCTATGCCTGGGCGGGCACAGGCGTGCCGCAGACGACATTTGCCATCCTGTTTGTCATCACCGCAGCGAGCTTTCTCTGGCTGCATTGGGTGGTGGTTCACATGCTCCACACCGCAACCCCTCACCTGGAACACAAGTTTGAACAGCAATAATAATCCCATGAAAAAATACCATGCACTCGCACTGGCCGCCGCGCTTGCGGTCGGCTCTTCACTCCACGCGGAATCCCCTGTCACCAACTGGTGGGAGGGCAAATATGCCTCCGGCAACTGGTTCGGGGCCCGGAACGCGCTCGAAGACCACGGGATCATTTTCTCAGGCAACTGGAAAGGCACCTATGGCGCGGTTGTGGGTGGAGGGCTTTCCCGCCAAGGAGCGTTCGACGAGGAAATCCACCTCGCCCTCAAGCTCGATTTTGAAAAGCTGGCCGGCATCCCCGGGCTCTCCGCGTTCTCGAGCGTGCGCTACCGGGACGGCAACAACATCAACGACTATGTCGGGGCCAGCCAGGCATTCAACCCGACCAGCTACCAGGTCGGCAAGCAGTGGAGGTTCCAGCAGGCCTATCTGACCTGGGAGTCGCGTAACATGTTTTTCATCGAGAACATGATCACGATCTCGGGCGGCTGGCAGAACCCCTATCACTTCTTCGCCCAGCAGCCGGAATCGAAGCTTTTCACCAACAACGCCATCACACAGACGAAGGGCATCGGCGCCAACATCCCGTTCAATGGCAGCTACGGCACATGGGGCGGGCACGTGAAGGTCAAGCCGACGACATGGAGCTACGTGCAGGCCGGGCTCTACGCCGCCGTGCCCAATGCCACGACCACAGCTAACCACGGGCTCTACTTCGAACTCGCGAATCCGCCGGATTCCAACGGCCTCTATTTCCTCACAGAAACCGGCGTGACGCCGAAGATCGCGGGGCTTCCCGGCAAGTATGCGATGGGCACCTATTACTGGGGTCTGGAAAACACCTCGTTCTACGGGAGCAAATACGACCAGAAATACGGGTTCTACTGGCAGGCCGACCAGATGGTCTTCCGCGAGCCCTCGCCGGAATCGGCGCCGCTCGCCAAGGGTCCCTCCGACGGCAAAAGCACGGCCAAGTCATTCAAGGAGCCTGTTGCGGCCGCCAAGCCCGGCGCGCAGGGCCTCTACTGGTTCAACTTCGTCAACTACACGCCGAAGTATGACAACTCGCTGCCGTTCTACTTCCACACCGGACTGGTTTACAAAGGTCTCATTCCCGGACGCGACACCGACCAGCTCGGGCTCGCCCTCGCTTACGGGCAATACAGCTACTACAAGATCCTCGCCCGCCGCGACGCCGGGCAGCAGATCCAGCAGACCTACGAGGCGGTCCTCGAATGCGACTACCGGATCCAGCTCACCCAGTTCGCCTACGTCCAGCCGTTCCTGCAATACCTCATCCGCCCGAACGGCACCGGGGTCGTCGCCAACGCGACCGTCCTCGGCCTCCATATGGGCGTCACGTTTTAACGCAGTCGTTTTCCCGCGCCGGCCGGGACGCTCGCGATTCGCGCCTTTTGTCCCGACCTTTGGAGAGAGGTAGCGTTTTGATCTGTGCGATTTCTGCGCTGAGCGAGGGTTCGTGCTGCGCTGCATCCTGCCGGTCGAAGTCGGCGTGCCTTTTCTTCTTTACCCCGAGGCGGCTCAAATCCCAGTGCAAAACCGGCTCGATTCCGTGGCGGGCAAGGGTGCGTCGTCCGCATTGCATCCCACACCCGTCGAGTATGACGATCGGGCGGCCGGACTTGGCCAAATTAACGAGCGGCTTCACGTTGCCACCGAGGCCGGCAATGCACGACATCTCCGCGATCTCGGCGCGATCCATCCGGACAGCGAGATGGTTGGCAAGCTGTGCGGCGCTCGAACAGCCGGAGCAGGAGTAAATCAACGGTTGGTCGTTTGGAGTAGTCATGGTGGTTGGTCCACCGACCTGTCACGACAAGGAATGCCCCGCCGCAACGGGCGGCGGGGTGTTTTTGATCTACACCCGCCGCGCGCCAGCAACGACAACCACCGCGATCTCAAAGAGAAACGCGGCAGCGAAGGGCCGGAAACAGGTAGCGGATGCTGTCATGGTTAAAGAAACAAAGGGAGTCTATTCCTCATTAGGCTCCCGTCAAGTCCGAACTTTCAAAAACGGCCGCCTTTTGGGTCAGACATCCATTTCGCTCAGGAGTTCCCGCAACCTTTCGGAGTTGAGAACCACGATTTCACGGCCATTGACAGTTAAATCCCCCGATTTCCGCAGGCTGGCCAGATGCCGCGAGAGGGTTTCCTGCCGCATGCCGAGTTCGGCTGCGAGCGCCGCCTTGGTTGTGGTGAGGCTTATCGTATAGGAAACCGGGTTGGCGGCTGGCGGACGGCGGGCGATCAGCCAACGAAGCAGTCTCTCTCTCATGTTTTCGATGCGGAGGTTCTCGATGGTGCCGGCCATGTCATGAATGCGGATGCTCAAGGCAACGAACATCCTCAGGCCGAAACTGGCATCTCTTTCCAGAAGGGAGAGAAATGGAGCTTTGGGAATCAGATGCGTGCTGCAATCGATCATGGCGCGGGCGGTGGCGGGATACACCCCGCCGGACAGGAGCGAAGCTTCTGCAAAACTCTCCCCGGCATGAAAGATGCGAATCAACCGCTCCGTTCCATCCCGGCTCAGTCGGTGGACATTCACCGCGCCCGAGTGAATGAGATAAAATCCGACGGATGGAGAGCCTTGATGGAAGATGATTTCGCCGCGTCGGAACTCGCGGGGCAAAGAGATCCCGGCAAGAGCAGTTTTTTGCCTTGCTGACAGATCGCGAAACATCGGCGCATTTTCGAGCGGCGGCGGGCTTCCTTTTGGGTTCATCACATTGCCAGCAGTTGGGACCCGTCTGATCGCTCGTAGAATGTCGGAGGCTCGGAGCTGTCTTTCGAAGGGCTTTTTGCCTCGACGCAGAGATTTCGATAGACCACCCCGCCGCCGATGCCCGCGGCAATTTTCGCTGCCAGCCCGAATTCCTGGAACAGGCCCTGCAAAATGGCATCCACCTTTTTATTCATGAGGGGATCCTTTCGATACCACCGCCTTGTCGCCCAAAGCACGGCCGGGTATTGGAGCCGCAGCGGCGTGGCCTCCCGACGGAACCGCCTGCGGATCCGCAGGTCGCTGCTCTTGCCGTATTTCTTCCATCCAAGCAGCGTCGTCCGAACCATGCGGATCACGCTGGGACCGTTGACTTCGAAGTCCCGGCGGAAAGCCTGCAGCTGCAGCTCCGTCTCCATGCCGGCGGGGATATTCGGGTGCTTATGGACAAACCGGAGCTGGCCGTGGGAATCGGAGAGGTTTTCGCAGTCCGGGTCCACGAGCGTTCCGTTTGCGCGGTGCTCCTCGAAGAGCGGGGTGCCGGGGACCGGCGTGTAGAGCATGAACTGGTGGAACTCGGTGTCGTGAGAGACCGCATGCTCGATCGCCTCCGGGAGGTTCTCCGGAGTGTGTTCCTCAAGCCCAATGATGGTCGAGCCCAGGATGCTGATCCCGTGCGACTTGAGCTCACTCACGAGCTCGTGGGTGTTGGCGCCGGACAGCTTTTGATACTGGCTGGTCTTTCCCTCGAGGCCCATCCAGACCCAGGAAATCCCGAGGCGCACGAGTTGATCCAGCGTGTAGGACCGCAGGACATTCGCCGAGCTGAAGACGTAAAGCGACCAGCTCTTATCGTGCTCCTCCATCTTTTCCAGCAGCCGGAGCGCCCGCTTTTTGTGCAGGAGAAAATTCTCATCCATCATGAAAAATGTTTGCACCTTCATCTCGCTCTCCAGCCCGCACATCGCGTCGAAGAGCTCGTCTCCTGTCTCATAGAAATTGAGAAACTTCCCCTTGCCGCCAAACATCGCCGAGGTGGCGCAAAAGTTGCAGCCCATCGGGCAGCCCACCGAAGGGATCACCGTCGCGGCGATGGCTCCCGGAGATTCCTTCAGTGCCATCCCAAGCGTTCGAGTTCCGATTCCGGAGACAATTCGCGGATGCCGGATCGGCGCGTTCGCATCCTCCCCCAGGAACTCCCGAAACCATCGCACCCCCTCGACGCGGACCACCTGGTCGGCTCCAAGGCGCTTCTGAAGATTGGGAATCCCCGAAATGTGGCCGCCAACAATGATCTTCGCCTTCGGCTGGATCTCGCGGATCAGTCGGCACATTTCCAGTGCTTTGAGGTAGTTCGGCGGGATCGCGCTGATGGCCACAATGTTGTAGGGCTCGTCTTTCAATTCCTGAATGAACCGGTCGCGGGTCGGAAAATCCAGCAGGGAACTTGGCGCGGAAACATTGTCGCGCATCATCATCAGTCCCCACGAACGGTGGAACATCCGAAGCGAGAACGGCCCCTGCACCCGCGTCACCTGGTTGTGGTAGAGCTCCATCGGGTTGATCGCCCGGCTGCCGAATTCGTCATCCCTGGCATAGGGGCCAAATACGCTGGTGAAAAGGATGCGCGGCTTTCCGGGCTGGGCGGGGTCCGCCCCGCACGCGTAGGCGGGCGTCAGAGACATATCGGTTGGGTGCTGGCTTTCATGGCGACCCTCACTGAACACTCGCTCGACAACAATACAAGAGTAAACTATCTTTATTTCTTGCGCTGCGCCCGTAACGGCGGCACAATCCCCCCGTGTTGAGCGCCTCCGAACCAAGATC
>Ga0163199_1000847_pt1 | contig 19231 bp, 15 predicted proteins | sample PL_2010_150m_FD_113537 | JGI IMG/M metagenome (GOLD analysis project Ga0163199, IMG submission 113537) | Freshwater microbial communities from Powell Lake, British Columbia, Canada to study Microbial Dark Matter (Phase II) - PL_2010_150m | ecosystem: Environmental > Aquatic > Freshwater > Lake ...
GCTCTGCGGCGGCCATATTTCGCCCATCCTGAGTGCCTCCAAGGCGCGCGGCATCCGCATCGTCGATGTGCGCGACGAAGCCACCGCGGTCTTCGCGGCGGACGCCAGTGCGCGTCTGCTCGGCTTGCCGGGGGTGGCAGCGGTCACGGCCGGACCTGGCATCAGCAACACCATCACGGCCCTGAAGAACGCGCAACTGGCGCAGTCGCCGGTGATCCTGATTGGCGGTGCCGCACCCACCGCACTGCAAGGGCGCGGCGCCCTGCAGGACATTGACCAGCGACCACTGGTCGAGCCGCACGTCAAGCTGTTTCGCAAAATCCTGTGTGTGCGCGATCTGGGTCCGGCGGTGGACGAGGCTTTTGCCGTGGCGCAGTCCGGTGTGCCGGGACCGGTGTTCATCGAATGCCCGGTTGATCTGCTGTACGACGAGGTCTCGATCCGCCAGTGGTACGCCGATGCCGCCGGCAAGGGCACGTCGGTGCCCGACCGCTTGCTGCGCTTTTATCTGAACCGCCATGTGAAGAAGATGTTTGACGGCAGCCAGCAGCATGCGGCGCCCCAGGTGCGCACTGTGGCGGCGCCACGCGCGTCGGATGCGAGCCTGCAGGCAGCGCTGGCTGCACTGGCCAAGGCCGAGCGGCCTCTCATGGTGATTGGCAGCCAGACGCTGGTACTTTCCCAGGAGGCGCAGCGTGTGGCCGAGGCGGTGACGCGGCTTGGCATTCCGGTCTATCTCTCCGGCATGGCGCGCGGTTTGCTGGGGCGTGATCATCCGTTGCAAATGCGCCATCAACGCCGCACTGCGCTGCGCGAATCCGACTGCGTGCTGCTCTCCGGTGTGCCGTGTGACTTCCGGCTGGACTACGGCAAGCATGTGCGGCGCAATGCGACGCTGATTGCAGCGAATCGCAGCGCCAAGGACGCACGCCTGAACCGCAAGCCCGACATTGCCGCCATTGGCGACGCCGGCCTGTTTTTGCAGGCGCTGGCGCAGGCGCAGCCAGCTGCTGCCAACACGTCACGGCTGGATGGCTGGGTGGCACAACTGCGCAAGCGTGACGCCGAGCGCGAAGTCGAGATCGAAGTCCAGGCGCAAGCGCCGGGTGAGTTCGTGAACCCGATCGCGCTCTTTCAAGCGCTTGAAAAAGAAGCGGGTGAGAACGCCGTGCTGGTTGCCGACGGCGGCGATTTTGTCGCGACCGCGTCCTACGTCATGCACCCGCGCGCGCCGCTGACATGGCTGGACCCCGGCGCTTTCGGAACGCTCGGCGTGGGCTCCGGCTTTGCGCTGGGCGCTGCGCTGGCCAAGCCGGGCAGCGAAGTCTGGATCATCTTTGGCGACGGTGCCTGCGGTTACGGGCTGGTCGAGTTCGACAGCTTTGTGCGCCACGGCATTCCGGTGATCGCACTGGTGGGCAACGACGCCGGTTGGACCCAGATTGCACGTGAGCAGGTCAAGATGCTGAAAGACGATGTGGCCACCGTGCTGGCCCGCACCAACTACCACGAGGTGGCAGCCGGCTTTGGCGCCGAGGGCATCCTGATCAAGACCATGGCCGAAGTCCCGGCCGGCCTGGCGCGTGCGCGCGAGCTGGCTCGCAGCGGCAAGCCGGTGCTGGTCAACGTCTGGCTCGACAAGACCGAATTCCGCGAGGGATCGCTGTCGATGTAGGTCACGACAGCGAATGGCGCTGGCCATCCTGCAGTAGCAGGATGTTTTGCCTGAGCGCCTGTTTCGTTTGATTGACGGTCAAACGGGAATATATTTTCTGTCAGTCCAGCTTCTGTGATGTCTAAACCGAAAACGCAGCGGCAGCTGTCTGACAAAGAGAGAATTGACTTTTGAAGACTGGTCTATATACTGGTCTACGCATTCACTGGAGCGGATTATGAACATAGAGGTTGGATCGTACGAGGCAAAAACGAAGCTGCCGGAGTTGTTGCGCGGTGTCCAGGGTGGCAAGCGCTACACGATCACCTTGCGCGGGGAGGCCGTAGCGGATCTTGTTCCAGCGCAAGGCAGCAAGCTCTCGGATGTCGTGGCAGCCGTCGATGAAATGTGGGCCTTCATGCGGTCCCGCAAGCCGGTGGTTGATGTCGATCTCAAGGCGCTGATCAACGAGGGTCGGGTTTGATGTTTGTTCTGGATGCCTCGGTTGCGCTGCTCTGGTTCGTGCCACAAACCAATCCGACCGGAGCCGATGATGCGAGTGCGACGCTGAAAGCGCTGAAGGAATCGCAAGCCCTTGTGCCGTCGCTGTTTGCGCTGGAAGTAGCCAACGTTGTCGCCAAGCTTGAGTCCAAGGGCATCGTGACGGAGGCCGACTCGCAGCGCTTTATTGTCCTCCTTGGTCGGCTCAACATCGTGACCGACCAGGCAACGGCGGCGCGTGCCTTGGGTGATACCTTGAACCTCGCTCGGCGACACAAGCTGTCAGCCTACGACGCCGCTTATCTGGAAATTGCCCTGCGCGCGGGGCTGCCGCTAGCGACACTTGATGCCAACCTGGCGAAGGCAGCCTCGACTGCAGGCGTTCCGATTTTCGGGACCCACTGAACCAACAAGAACCGGAGGCTGTATCGATGATGGTATGGAGACTGGGGCTTGTGATGCTGCTTGCTTCGTGCGCCAATTTTCAGAGGGCAGAAGTTGTGCCGTCTGCGCAGCATGTGGGGGCGGATCGCGATGCGCACGGCTGCATTGGATCGGCCGGCTATGCCTGGTGTGCACGGGAGTCTGCGTGTGTCAGGCCGTGGGAACTGGCCAGCGCAAAGGAATTCGAAAACAGCGAGCAGGCCTTCAAAGCCTACTGCGCCACCCACACCAGGTGAGCGCGCGCTGTCGGGTTTGGAGGGCGTAGATCGATGTATCACCGGCTTTGCGCTGGTAACAGATTGCAAGGACGCCGGCAAGAAGGCGCAGGGCCGCTTAGACTCGGGGCTCTTGCCGCTCTAACACCCTTGCCATGCCCGAAGCCCCCATGATGGATTCGTCAATGCGTGACGCCTCCCAGGAAAGTTCTCCAGATCGCTCAAACCGTCCCGCTGCGGCGTGGTTCGGGACGGCTCTGACTTCGGCCACGCTCGCTGCCTGTGGCGGTGGCTCGGCGCCGGGCGCTGCCGTGGTGCCCGGTCCGATCGTGAACACAAGCGCCAGCGACGAAGAGGCTGCACGCTTCTTGTTGCAAGCGCAGTTCTCTGCGAGCGACGCTGATGTGGCCTCGGTACGGACGCTGGGTTATGCCGCCTGGCTGGAGCGTCAGCTGGCGCTGCCGCTGGGCCAGACCGGCTGGGACTGGCTCGACAGTCGCGGCTACGGCGATGTGCTCAATCGTGCCAACTATTACGACAGCAGCTACCAGGCCGACTACATGATGTGGAACCAGCTGATCATGGCCAGCGATAGCGTGCGCAAGCGGCTGGCCCTGGCTCTGTCGGAGTATTTTGTGGTGTCGCTCTCGGGCCTCAGTTTTACCTGGCGTGCGCACGCCGGCGCGCATTACTGGGACACGCTGGTGGCGCATGCTGCAGGAAATTTTCGCAACCTGCTGGAAGCGGTGACGCTGCATCCGGCGATGGGCTATTACCTCAGCACCAAGGGCAACAAAAAAGAGGATGCGTCTGGACGCCAGCCCGACGAAAACTACGCGCGCGAGGTGATGCAGTTGTTCACCATCGGGCTGCTTGAACTCAACGCTGACGGCACACCCAAGCTCGACGCCTCTGGCAACCAGCAGGACACCTATGCTGCGAGCGACGTCAGCAATCTGGCACGCGTTTTTACCGGTTACGACTTCGACCAGAGCCAGAACGTCAACACCGTGATAGCGCAGACCGGCGGCGGCACCCGCACCGTCAGCAGCGCCGCCTTTGCCCGTCTGCCCATGAAGCTGACGGCCAGCAACCACTCCACTCTGGCCGTCACCTTTTTGGGGACAACGATCGCTGCCAACACGAACGCCGCGGCGGCACTCAAGAGCGCGCTGGACACGCTGTTCAACCATCCCAACACCGGCCCCTTCTTCTGCCGGCAGATGATCCAGCGCCTGACCACCAGCAACCCGACGCCAGCCTATGTGGCGCGCGTGGCGGCGGTCTTTAGCAACAACGGGGCCGGCGTGCGCGGCGACCTGTCAAGCGTCTTCAAAGCCATTTTGCTGGACGAGGAAGCGCGCTCATCGGCTGGTTTGACGCAGCTGGAGTACGGCAAGTTGCGCGAACCGATGCTGCGCCTGGTGCAATGGGCGCGCAGCTTTGGCGTCAGTTCGACCAGTGGCGACTGGAAGATCGGCGACCTGAGCAACGCGGCAACGCAACTCGGGCAAAGCCCGCTGCGCTCGCCCTCGGTGTTCAATTTCTTCCGGCCCGGTTACGTGCCGCCGGCCACGGCCTTGAGCGCCGGTGTGGTGGCGCCGGAATTTCAAGGGGTCAGCGAAAGCTCGGTCGGTGGCTACCTGAACTACATGATGACGCTGATCTCCAACGGTCTGAATTCAGGCGACATCAAGGCCGCCTACACGGCTGAGCTGGCCCTGGCGATTGACGCCGTCGCGCTGGTGCGACGCCTGAACCTGCTGCTGTGTGCCGGCCAGTTGTCGGCGGCCAATCAGACGCTGATCGTGAACGCGCTCAACGCCACTGCACTCACGTCCGCCAGCACCGTTGCCGCCCAGCGCAACCGTGTCTATGCTGCCGTCCTGCTGGTGATGGCTTCGGCTGACTACTTGATCCAAAAGTAATGAACTACCAACTCCACACACGCCGCGCCTTCCTGAAGCGCTCCGGCCAACTGGCACTCAGCGGAACCGCGCTGCCGCTGGCGCTGAACCTGGCCGCCATGGGCGAGGCGGCGGCCTTTGATGCGACCGATTACAAGGCATTGGTCTGCGTCTTTCTGTACGGTGGCAACGACTACGCCAACACGGTCGTGACGTACGACGACCCGAGTTACAACCTGTACCACAGCATTCGTGGTGGCGGGGCTGGCCAGACAGCAGGCGGCATCGCGCTGGCCAAGGCCGATCTGGCGGCCACGCTGCTGGCTCCCACAACAGCGCTGGTCGATGTAACGGGCAGGACGCGCCAGTACGCGCTGCATCCGGCAATGAGCGGCTTGACCAGCTTGTTCAACACGGGGCATGCCGCTGTGCAACTCAATGTCGGGCCCCTGGTGGTGCCGCTGACGCGCGCCCAATACAGCAGCACGAATCGCGCGCTGTACCCGTTGCCGCGGCAGCTTTTTTCGCACAACGACCAGCAGTCGATCTGGCAGTCCTCCTCGCCCGAGGGTTCGACCGTGGGCTGGGGCGGCAACATCGGGGATCTGGCACTGGCCGGCAACAGCAATGCCACCTTCACCTGCATGTCGGTGACAGGCAACGCGGTGTTTCTATCAGGCGACACGGCGCTGCAATACCAGGTCAGCACCAGCGGCGCCATCAGGATCACACCCGCCACGGCTGCCATCGTCTATGGCTCCAGCGCCGTCAGCACGGCGATGAGCAGCCTGATTCAGCAAACGCGCGGACACAAGCTGGAGAACGAATACAACCGCGTCACAAGGCGCGCCATCAGCGCGGAGACCGCAGTGACAGCGGCGCTGGCGCTGCCGCCACCGACAACCGCTTTCGGAACCGACGGCCTGGCGCAGCAACTCAGGATGGTGGCGCGGCTGATCAAGGGGCAGTCCGTGCTGGGCGCCAAACGCCAGGTCTTTCTGGTGTCACAGGGCGGCTTTGATCTGCACGACAACCTGATCGCACAGCAGCCCACACTGATGGGGCAGGTCAGCGCTGCCATGAGCGCTTTTTATGACGCGACGGTGGAGATGGGCGTTGCCGGCAAGGTGACGGCCTTTACCGCCTCCGACTTTGGCCGCACTATGGCCTCCAATGGCGACGGCTCGGATCACGGCTGGGGCAGCCACCACCTGGTGGTCGGCGGCGCCGTCAAGGGCAGGGCGTTCTACGGCAGCGCACCGCCCGTCAGCGTGAGCAGCACGGCCGCGCCGGAAGACCGGTGGCATGTCGGGCAGGGCCGCCTGCTACCCAGCACCTCGGTGGACCAGTACGCCGCCACCCTGGCCAAATGGTTTGGCGTAGCCGACAGCGAACTCGCCGGCATCCTGCCCAACATCGGGCATTTTGGCGGGTCCGGCTATCCGGTGAATCTGGGGTTTATGCTTTAACGCCGGAGGGCTTGAGCAACCCACCCAGCATCACACAAGCCAGCGCCGCTACCAGCAGCGCGATGCCAGCCCATTGCCACGCGGTGATGACTTCGCCCAGCACCAGCGTGCCGGCGGCCAGACCGACGATGGGCACGCCCAGACTGAACGGGGCCACGCGGTTCGCCGGGTGGCGCTTGAGCAAACCGGTCCACAGGCTGTAGCCAACGATGGTCGCAACCCATCCCAGATAGGCCGCGGCCAGCCAACTCGACGTGCGCGCATGCGTCCACTGCCAGCGTGTCGCCTCAGGATCGAACAGGTACGACATGACAACAAAGGGCAGCACCGGTACCAGGCTGCTCCAGACAATGAAGGCGATCGTGGAGTAGTTCTTGCTGCCTTGCTGCACGCGCCGTGCCACGATGTTGGACATGGCCCACATGAAGGCGGCGCACAGCGTCAGCACAAAGCCCAGAATTGTTGTGGCAGCGCCAACACCCACCCCAGGATTCAGGTAGTTGAGGGCAAAGCACGACAGGCCGGCGGCCGCCAGCAGCAAACCCAGCTGCAGGGGACGGCTGGCACGCTCATGCAGCAGAAAAAAGCCGAACAGGGCGGTAAAAAATACCTGTGTCTGCACCAGCACCGAGGCCAGCGCTGCCGTCATGCCAAGCTGCAAGGCGGTGAAAAGAATGCCGAATTGCCCGACACCCTGAAACAGACCGTACAGCAGTACCCATTTCCAGGGCACCCTGGGTGGGCGGATGAAGAAGGCCAGCGGCAACACGGCAAACAGGTAGCGCGCCGCGCCCAGCTGAAACGGCGTGAAGTCGTGCAGCGCGAACTTCATGGCGACAAAGTTCAAACCCCAGATGACGATCACGCCCAGGGCGGCCGCCAAGTCGCGTCCGGTGAGGCTATTTGGCGTCATTGCGGCGAATACTTTGTCATTGCGACGAAACCTCTGTCATTGCAGACTCGATCCGCAATCCAGGGTTTGCGTGGCACTGGATCCCGGATCAGGTCCGGGATGACCACCAGCGGGTCCGGGATCACAGCCAAGGGCTCCGGGATGACAATCCGGCGCGGGCAGCAGGCGTTTGAGGTACAGCCCGGTGTGACTCAGCGGATTGGCGGCAATGTCTTCCGGCGTGCCGACGCCCACCACCTGACCGCCGCCGGCGCCACCTTCAACGCCCATGTCGATCAGCCAGTCGGCGGTCTTGATGACGTCCAGGTTGTGTTCGATCACGACGATGGTGTTGCCGGCGTCACGCAACTGGTGCAAGACCTTGAGCAGCAGGTCAATGTCGGCAAAGTGCAAGCCGGTGGTGGGCTCGTCCAGGATGTAGAGCGTGCGTCCGGTGTCACGTTTGGAAAGTTCCAGCGCCAGTTTGACGCGCTGCGCCTCGCCGCCCGACAGGGTGGTGGCCGCCTGACCGAGCCGGATGTAGGACAGGCCGACGTCGAGCAGGGTGTGCAGCTTGCGCGCAATCGTCGGCTGCGCCTTGAAGAACTCATGAGCTGCTTCCACCGTCAGGTCCAGAATCTGCGCGATGTTCTTGCCCTTGTAGAGCACTTCCAGCGTTTCACGGTTGTAGCGTTTGCCGGCGCAGACGTCGCAGGGCACATAAACGTCGGGCAGAAAGTGCATCTCCACCTTGACCATGCCGTCGCCCTGGCAGGCCTCGCAGCGCCCGCCGGCCACGTTGAACGAGAAACGCCCGGCGCCGTAACCGCGTTCGCGCGCCACCGGCACTTCAGCCATCAGTTCGCGGATCGGTGTGAACAGCCCGGTATAGGTGGCCGGATTGGAGCGTGGTGTGCGCCCGATCGGCGACTGGTCCACGTTGATGACCTTGTCGAAGTGCTCTATGCCCTCGATCGCTTCATGCGCAGCCGGCTCGTCGTGGGCGCGGTACAGCGAGCGCGCCACCGCCTTGTACAGCGTGTCGTTGACCAGCGTTGACTTGCCAGAGCCCGAGACGCCGGTGACACAGGTGAAGAGGCCCACCGGAAACTCGACGCTGACGCCGCGCAGGTTGTTGCCGCTGGCGTTGATGACGCGGATCGCTTGCAGTTCGCCCTGTGTGGCCAGGTTTTCGGCGTGCCGGGTGGCCCAGGCCAGTGCGGCTTTGCTCGGGGGCGCCTTGGAACTCGGCTTCTTCTCGGGCACCGCTTTGGTCGTGACCGGCAACCAGGCCGTGCGGTGTTTGGGAACCTCGATTCTGAGCACCTGCGCCAGGTACTTGCCGGTCAGCGAATCGGGATTGGCCTTGACGTCCTCGAACGTCCCCTGTGCAATGACACGGCCACCGTGAACGCCAGCACCCAGGCCCATGTCGATCACGTGGTCGGCGGCGCGCATCATGTCTTCGTCGTGCTCCACCACCAGCACCGAGTTGCCGATGTCGCGCAGGTGTTTGAGGGTGTCAATCAGGCGCTCGTTGTCGCGCTGGTGCAGACCGATGCTGGGCTCATCCAAAACGTACATGACGCCTGTCAGGCCGGAACCAATCTGCGAGGCCAGCCGGATGCGCTGCGACTCGCCACCGCTCAGGGTCTCGGCACTGCGGTCCAGGCTCAGGTAATTGAGGCCAACGTCATTGAGAAACTTCAGGCGCAGGCCGATCTCGCGCACCACCTTGCCGGCGATCTCGCCTTTGGCACCGCTCATGTGCAGCGTGCTGAAGTAGGCCAGGCATTCGCGCAGTGTCAGGTGGCTGACTTCCATGATGGCGCGCGCCTGCTCGCCCTCGCCAATCTTGACGTGACGTGCTTCCTGGCGCAGCCGGCTGCCGCCGCAATCCTTGCAGGGCTGGGTGCTGCGGTAGCGCGCCAGGTCTTCGCGCACCAGCACCGAGTCGGTCTCGCGGTAGCGCCGCGCCATGTTCGGAATCACACCTTCAAACGGATGCTTCTTGTTGATCTTCTTGCCGGCAAAAGTTCCGGAATCCATGACGTAGCTGAACTTGATTTCTTCTTCGCCCGAGCCGTGCAGCACGGCCTGCTGGATGGCTGGGCTCAGCCTCTCGAAAGGCTGTTCGATGTCGAACCTGTAGTGTTTGGCCAGACTCTCGAGCAGCGCAAAGTAGTAACCGTTGCGCCGGTCCCAGGCCTTGATGGCGCCGCTGGCCAGACTGAGGGTCGGGAAGGCCACCACGCGGCCCGGGTCAAAAAAGTCCTGCGCTCCCAGGCCGTCGCAACTCGGGCAGGCGCCCATGGGCGAGTTGAAGGAAAAAAGGCGCGGCTCCAGTTCGGCAATGGAGTAGCTGCATACCGGGCAGGAGAACTTGGCGTTGAACAGGTGCTCCTGCTGCGTGTCCATCTCCAGCGCAATGGCGCGGCCGCCGGCCAGACGCAGCGCGGCTTCGAAACTCTCGGCCAGGCGCTGCTTCAGGTCAGCGCGTACCTTGACGCGGTCAATCACCACGTCGATGTCGTGCTTTTCGGTTTTCTTGAGTTGCGGCAACTCGTCAAATTCAAAGGCCTGTCCGTTGATGCGAAAGCGCACATAGCCCTGCGCCTGCATGTCGGCGAAGACGTCCAGGAACTCGCCTTTCTTCTCGCGCGCCAGCGGCGCCAGAATCATCAGCCGGGTCTCGGCTGGCAGGGCCAGCACGGCGTCCACCATCTGGCTCACGGTCTGCGCCTGCAAAGGCAAGTTGTGCTCAGGACAGAACGGTGTGCCGGCACGCGCAAACAGCAGCCGCAGGTAGTCGTGGATTTCGGTCACGGTGCCGACGGTGGAGCGCGGGTTGTGCGAGGTGGCCTTTTGCTCGATCGAGATGGCGGGCGACAGGCCCTCGATCACATCCACATCGGGCTTGTCCATCAGTTGCAGGAACTGGCGCGCGTAGGTCGACAGGCTCTCCACATAGCGGCGCTGGCCTTCGGCGTACAGAGTGTCAAAGGCGAGACTCGACTTGCCCGAACCACTCAAGCCGGTGATGACGACGAGCTGGTTGCGCGGGATGTCGAGGTCGATGTTCTTCAGGTTGTGCGTGCGCGCACCGCGGATGCTGATGGTCTGCTGGCGCAGGCTGCTGGCCAGGTAGTTGCCGTCGGAAGGGGAATTCAAGGTGGTATTTGCTCGGGAAAACCTGACATGATAGTTAAAGATCGGCGCAATCGGGGACAATCGGTCCCTTTGTGGCCCTGGCGGCTTCCTGATTTGCCTGTTGGAGATCCCCGTTTTGTCTATAGCTGATGCCTCTGCCGAGGAGAAGAAGACCGTTGCCGCTGGAAAGATGACAGCACTGGAGCTGCGTGCCAGCTTTTCACTGGCGTCGATTTTTGCCCTGCGCATGCTCGGGCTGTTTCTGATCCTGCCGGTCTTTGCGATCGAAGCCAGCAAACTGCCCGGTGGTGATGATCCGGCCCTGATCGGCCTGACCATGGGTATTTATGGTCTGACGCAAGCCATGCTGCAGTTTTTGTACGGTCTGGCCTCCGATCGCGTGGGGCGCAAGCGCGTCATCGTCTTTGGCTTGTTGCTGTTTGCTGCCGGCAGTTTTCTGGCCGCCATGGCGCCCACGTTGGTCTGGCTGGCGGTGGGCCGTGCCTTGCAGGGCGCGGGCGCAGTATCGGCGGCGGTAACGGCCTTGCTGGCCGACCAGACGCGCGATGAAGTTCGCACCAAATCGATGGCGCTGGTGGGTGCCAGCATCGGCCTGATGTTTGCGCTCTCGCTGGTGGCCGCACCCCTGCTGGTGGCTTATACCGGTCTTTCGGGTTTGTTTGTCCTGACCGGTACCCTGGCTGTGATGGGCATTGCGGTGGTGATCTGGTGGGTTCCGCCCGAGCCAAAGCAGCACAAGAACCAGCCGCGCGGCCGTTTGCTCGAGGTGCTGGCACTGCCGGCCCTGTTGCGTTTGAATTTCGGCATCTTCATCCTGCACGCGGTGCAGCTTGCGATGTGGATGGCGGTGCCGGCCATGCTGGTGCAGGCCGGCTTGTCGCGCGACCATCACTGGTGGGTGTATCTGCCGGCCGTGCTGGGCTCCTTTGTGGTCATGGGCGGCACCCTGTTTCAACTGGAAAAACGCGGTTATCTGCGTGCTGTGTTCCTGATCTCCATCGGCCTGACGGCGGCCGTGCAACTGGGCTTGTTGCTGAGCGTGGGCGGTGCCAGCATCGGCGCCATGGTGGCCCTGCTGTTCGTGTTTTTTTACGGCTTCAATGTGCTGGAGGCGAGTCAGCCCAGCATGGTTTCGCGCATGGCGCCGGCGCATGCGCGCGGTGCCGCCATGGGGGTTTACAACACACTGCAGTCACTCGGCTTTTTTGTCGGTGGCGTGATGGGTGGCTATCTGATGAAGCAGGGTGGTGCGCAACTGCTGTTTGCCGTCTGCGCCGCGCTGATGTTTTTATGGCTGCTGGTGGCATGGCCGATGCGTCAACCAAAGACGTCATAATCAAGTTAATACCTTGCGGGACAGCCCGCAGCTAACCAAAGGGGACCTCATGGCATCCGTTAATAAAGTCATTCTCGTTGGCAACCTCGGGCGCGACCCCGAAGTGCGTTATCTGCCCAGTGGCGACCCGGTCGCCAACGTCACGATTGCCACCAGCAGCAAATACAAGAGCAAGACGGGCGAGATGGTCGAAGAGACCGAATGGCACCGGGTCACCTTCTTTGGCAAGCTGGCCGAGATCGTCGGCCAGTATCTGAAGAAGGGTCGCTCGGTCTACGTTGAAGGGCGCATCAAGACGCGCAAGTACACCGACAAGGACGGCGTCGAAAAATTCGCTACCGACATCATCGCCAATGAAATGCAGATGCTCGGCAGCCGTGAAGGCATGGGGGAACCCTCCGGCGACGATGAAGGCGGTGGCTATTCACGCCCGGCGCCGGCATCCCGTCCGGCTGCAGCGCAACGTCCGGCTGCACCGGCGGCGGCCAAGCCGTCGAGTGGCTTTGACGACATGGATGACGATATACCGTTTTAGCACCTAGTCCCCGTAAGTCGCCGATGGGTCATTGCGGGCTCCGACCCGCAATCCAGTAGTGGCGTAGCACCGGATCCGGGTCAGGGCCGGGATGACAAGATGTGCTCTTCATCGCAAGGAGCGCCAGCGATGCGGCATAAAATATGCTGCCGTACCCTATCCAGCCGCCATGCGAATTAGCACCACAGAGATCAACGCCTTGCGCACCATCATTGGCGCGCTTGATCCCGCTGGCCGTATTTATCTTTACGGGTCACGGCTGGACGACGCGCGCCGTGGTGGTGACATTGATGTTTATCTGCAAGCCAGTCGCCCCATTGATCTCAGGACGAGGCTGCTGACCCAGTACCGCCTGCAACAGGCCTGTGACACCCGCGTTGACTTGCTGGTAAGAAATCCGACGCAGGCAGCGCAACCAATCCATCAAATTGCCGTCGAGCAAGGGGTCCTACTGTGAGCTATGAGCAAACCCTGCTGCGCAGCAGTCTGGAGGCTTGCCGCCAGCGCGTTGAAAAGCTTGGCTATTCGATACAAAAAAATGCCCCCCTGTTTCCGCTGAATGCCTCTGGGTTGGCATTGCTGACCGATGAACAGGAGGAGTCGGTTGATGCGCTGATACTGCGTTATTCGCAATGTGTTTCGATGATGCAAGAGCAACTCTTCAGGGGTATCGCCTACCTGGAACAAGAGGACATCAGCGATAAGTCGAATCGCGACAAGACCCTGCTGATGGAAAAGCTGGGGGCCATCAAGTCGGCTGAAGATTTCGGCACGGCGACCTTGCTGCGCAACAAGTTTTCGCATCATTACCCGGAGCAAGCCACCGAGCGTCTTGAGCGGCTCAATCTGGTGATGGACGAAGCCCGGTTTGTGGTCGCATGTTTCAGTGAAATCAGCGACTATCTCAAGCAAAAAGGTCTCGTGCCCTAGACCGGCGCGCTTGCTGGTGTCAACCACAGGGTAACCGAGGTGCCGGCGCCGAGCTGGCTCTGGATCTGGACCTGGCCGCCGTGCAGTTCCATGATTTCCTTGACGATGCTCATGCCCAGGCCTGTGCCTGGGATGTTGCCTGAAGTGTCAACCCGGTAAAAGCGTTCACAGGTACGCGCTGCCTGCTCGCTTGTCATGCCCAGACCATGATCGGTGACGCGGATGCCGACGGGCGTCTGGGAGTCTGAGCCAGCGTGGATCACGCTGATCGCGACCACGCCACCATCAGGGGAGTACTTGTAAGCGTTGGAGAGAATATTGCGCACCGCCTGCATCAGTTTGCTGGCGTCCGCGCGGACCCAGCAGGCTTGCGCCGGGGTGTCCAGCACAAGCGCTTGCTGACCGGAAGGTACACCGAAATCGGCGATCACCTCACGTACCAACTGGCTGGCATCGATGCTGGAGAACTTGAAATCCTTGCCGCGCCTGTCGTCAATGCGAGCCAGATCCAGCAATTCGTTGATGATCGAAATCATCAACCCGCACTGCCGGTGGATGATGGCCAGAAACTCGCTCTGCTCTTCCTTGCTGAAGCTTTGCGCCATCATGATCTCGGCATAGCCGTAGATGCTCGCCATCGGCGTGCGAAGTTCGTGCGCGGCGTGCGACAGGAACTCGCTCTTCATGCGATCGACTTCGGTTTCGTGGGTCACTTCACGGAAATAGAGGATTTGCGAGACTGTCTCAGCCGTCGACAGGCGCAGGCCGAGTTCCAGCACATGATTGCCAGGTCCTGCCAGTTCGATCAACTGGCGCCGACGTTTCATCGCTGGCAGGGACGACTCGCCAATGCCAGGCGGGTGACTGGCGCCAAGCTCGCTCTTGAGTTCCGCAAGATTCGGGAAAGCACTTGGATCAAGGCAGCCCTTGGCCAATCGCGCGGAAAAAATGGCCTCATCAAGCCCGATGATCCCTGCCGAATCCAGCCCTGTCATGCGGAAGAAGGCAGGATTGGCGTACTTGACGTGACTCTGGGCGTCAAAGGAGACAAAACCATCCGGGCTCAAATCAAAGATGGCGTTGAGCTGCTCCGTGCGGTCCTGCAAGGAAGCGGCCATGCGTGCTGTCTGTTCGTTGGCGCTGATCAATTGCTCAACGCGCTCGGCAATGGCGCGTGACATGACGTTGAAAGCTGCACCCAGGCGACCGACGTCGTCGAGTCCCTCAGGTACCGGGGCCGGCGTCAACTGACCCTGCGCGACCGTCAGGCTGGCCGTGGTCAGCAGCGAGAGCTGGCGCGTGATCAGCAGGCCCAGCAGGGTCAACAGGCCCGCTGACAGCAGCAGTTCGGCGATCGCAATCAAAATGCCCTGGCTCAGCAGATTCTTGCGCGCGATCACGATACGCTTCAAATCCAGACCAAATTGCAGCGTACCCAGCGATTGGCCCGCCAGTTTGATGGGCAGTGCCAGGTCATAGCGCGGCGGGTCGTCGTCGAGCGAAAAACGCGCGTCAACCGGCGGCAGGGGCTTGCCAGCGGGCCAGCCGCTGGTAGCGACGATAGCGCCGACGGCATCGGTTACCGCCAGGTAATCGATGCCGCGAATCGCCTGGCTTTCGTTCAGAATCGCCTGCACCGTGGCGTAGTCATACTGGGCCAGCGGTGCCACCAGCGCGGCTGACAGCACCGGCGCGATCTGCTCGGCCTGCTCGCGTGCCTGCTCCCCCATGGCCTCGTGCAACAGGCGCAGACTGTTGCCGACCAGAATCGCCAGCATGACCAGTTCCACCAGCAGTGCTGACAGCACCAGTCGGCCGCGCACCGTGCGCCAGGGAGTGAAGCGCATTACTTGGCCTGTTTCAACACCAGTCGGACTTCATTGGCATAGGGGTCCAGTTCGATCAATTCGCGTGCTTCCAGGGCGCGATAGCCACCTAACTGGTGCCTGGCGAAATATTGTTTGGCTTGTGGTGTTTCGGCAAACGCCCAAAGGGCTGCCAGAATGCCCGCGTGTTGCTTGGCATGGCGCGCATTGAGAACATAGACGCGACCCGCCATCGGCAGACTTTCGGCCGCCACCCGCAACTGTTCGCGTACCGGTGCGGGCAGGTTCTGGAAGTTGGCCAGCGACATGAAGCCAGCGCTGCCCTCGCCCTTGAGCAGCAACTGGCCGACACTGTCGGAGGCGCTGACATATTGCAGTGTCGCATTGCCTACCGCGTTGCGCAGCAGCCAGTGTTGCCCCCACAGCGTGACCAGCGAAGAAGGCGACAGGCCGATCACGGTGCTTCCCGTCAGGTCCTTGGGCTCACGGTAGCGACTCTTGGCAGCTACCAGCGCGACGGCCTTGAAATCTGCGTGGTAGGTCAGCAGCGTCAGGTAACGGGCGTCGGTCTGCAGCAGACGGGCCTGGTGGCCGGTGGTGATGGCAATGTCGTAGTCCTGCGCCACGGCTCGCCGCGCAAATTCGGTGAAATCGGGTGCCGTGACAATTTCCACCGGGCGCTGCAGGACCTGCTCCAGGTGCAGGCGCAAGGGCTGGTACATCTCGATGATGACGCGCGCACTCGAATGCGGCGCAACGCCGATACGAAAGGGCGTGGCTGCCGCCGTTGCCGCCAGCGCCAGTGCCGGTAGCAGCAACAGCACGGCAAGAATCCAGCGCATGCAACGCATTGTGATCACCTCTCAGATTGGGGATAGAACGCGACGGCCGTCGCTTCGCGGTGCATTTTACTTGAGCGGACTTGTCGTCAAGCCGATCTGTGAGGCAGCAATTACGCCGCCACCCAGACACACCTCACCGTCATAGAGCACGGCTGATTGGCCCGGCGTGACAGCCCATTGCGGCTGTGCAAAGCTCAGACTGAAAGTTGCTTCGCTATCCACGCTCAGTGTGCAGGCGGCGTCGGCCTGCCGGTAGCGTGTCTTGGCGCTCAGAGGACCCGGCGCCGGCGCTACCCCCGCCACCCAACTGGCGTCATCGGCCTGCAGCGCAGTGGACTGCAGCCAGGCATGCTCATGCCCCTGCACCACCCACAAGGTGTTCTTCTCCAGATCCTTGCGCGCGACAAACCAGGGAGCGTGCTCGCCACCACCGCGCTGCGCCCCTTTGGCTTTGATGCCACCGATACCCAGTCCCTGACGTTGGCCCAGGGTGTAGAAACTCAAACCCACGTGCTTGCCAATGGTGCGTCCCTGGTCGTCCTTGATCGGGCCGGGTTGGCGGGCAATATAGCGGTTCAGAAAATCACGGAAGGGGCGCTCGCCAATGAAGCAGATGCCGGTGGAGTCCTTCTTCCTGGCATTGGGCAGGCCAATTTCGGCGGCAAGACGCCGCACCTCGGTCTTGTGCAATTCGCCGATCGGGAACAGCGTCTTCGACAACTGATCCTGATCGAGCCGGTGCAGGAAGTAGCTCTGGTCCTTGGACGGATCGAGTCCCTTGAGCAGCTCGTACTTTTGCGTCTGCGGGTTTTGGCGCACGCGGGCGTAGTGTCCGGTGGCGATACGGTGCGCACCCAGGCGCAGCGCGTGGTCCAGAAAGGCCTTGAACTTGATCTCGGCGTTGCACAGAATGTCCGGATTGGGCGTGCGCCCGGCCTGGTACTCGCGCAGGAACTCGGCAAAGACCCGGTCCCGGTATTCGGCGGCAAAGTTGACGTGCTCGATCTCGATCCCAATGACATCGGCCACCGCTGCAGCATCGACAAAATCAATGTTCGAGGAGCAGTATTCTGAATCGTCGTCACCTTCCCAGTTCTTCATGAAGATGCCAACAACTTCATAACCCTGCTCCTTGAGCAGCCAGGCCGTCACCGCGGAGTCAACGCCACCGCTCAAACCGACCACGACCTTGTGACCCTTGCCCTGCTTGTTCATATAAGCAGGATTATCCTTGGCCTGCGTGCTGACCGATGGTCTACAGTTCGGCATGACAAAAAAAGCGACAAGGTTGATGTGAATCCAGATGTTTTGGTGATTGGTGGCGGCAATGCAGCGCTGTGTGCCGCGCTGATGGCGCGCGAGGCGGGTGCCAGCGTGCTCTTGCTGGAAGCGGCGCCGCGCGAGTGGCGCGGTGGCAATTCGGCGCACACACGCAATCTGCGCTGCATGCACGACGCACCGCAGGATGTGCTCACCGACGCCTACCCGGAAGAGGAATACTGGCAGGACCTGCTCAAAGTCACCGGCGGCCAGACCAGCGAAGCACTGGCGCGTCTGACCATTCGGGCATCGGGCAACTGTCGTGACTGGATGCGGCGTCACGGTGTGCACTTTCAACCTTCACTCTCGGGCACGCTGCACCTGTCGCGCACCAACGCTTTTTTCATGGGCGGTGGCAAGGCGCTGGTGAACGCCTACTACCGCAGCGCCGAACGGCTTGGGGTTGCCATCCGTTATGACGCGGCGGTGGATCGCCTCGAGATCGATCAGGGCCGCTTTCTGGCGGCCTGGCTTGGTGAGGAGCGCATCACGGCCAGGACCTGCGTGCTGGCGGCGGGCGGCTTCGAGTCGAACCGGGAATGGCTGCGCGAGGCCTGGGGCCAGAACGAACGCGGCGAATGGCCAGCGGATAACTTCCTGATCCGCGGCACGCGCTACAACCGCGGCGTGCTGCTCAAGCAACTGCTGCAAGCCGGAGCGGACGCGATTGGCGATGCAACCCAGGCACACATGGTGGCGATTGATGCCAGGGCACCGCTGTATGACGGCGGCATCTGCACCCGCATTGACTGCGTTTCGCTGGGTGTGGTGGTGAACCGCGACGGTCAGCGCTTTTACGACGAGGGCGAAGACTTCTGGCCCAAGCGCTACGCCATCTGGGGTCGCCTGGTGGCGCAGCAGAGCGGCCAACTCGCATATTCCATCATCGACGCCAAGGCGGCAGGGCGCTTCATGCCGCCGGTTTTTCCGGGTGTTCGCGCTGACAGTCTGCCCGAACTCGCTCTAAAACTCGGGCTCGATCCGGAGCGCTTCATGCGCACACTGAACGACTACAACGCTGCCTGCCAGAGCGGCCACTTCGACCACACCGTGCTCGACGACTGCGGCACCGCTGGCGTGACACCAGCCAAGACGCACTGGGCACGCACCATCGACACAGCACCCTTCTTCGCTTATGCGCTGAAACCCGGCGTGACTTTTACCTACCTGGGCCTGAAAACCGACACCAGCAGCGCCGTGCACTTTGGCGGCAGGCCCAGTGAGAACCTGTTTGTGGCCGGCGAAATGATGGCCGGCAATGTGCTCGGCAAGGGCTACACGGCTGGCGTGGGCATGTCGATCGGCACCGCTTTTGGCCGCATTGCCGGCACGCAGGCGGCGCAATCGGCACTTGGACAAGGAGCGCAGCATGCCAACGCTTGAGACCCTGACCCGCGAAGCGCGCGACTTGGCCAAGGGCGCCAGCCTGAGCGGGACCGAATCCGAAGTGGCGCGGCAAATGCAGATCTGCAACGCCTGCCGCTACTGCGAGGGTTTCTGCGCCGTCTTTCCGGCGATGACGCGGCGGATCGAATTTGGCAAGGCCGATATTCATTACCTCGCCAACCTGTGCCACAATTGCGGCGCCTGCCTGCACGCCTGCCAGTACGCGCCACCGAACGAGTTTGCGGTGAATGTGCCGCAGGCCATGGCCAAGGTCCGGCTCCAGACTTACGCCGACTACGCCTGGCCGGCGCCGCTGGGCTCGCTCTACCAGCGCAACGGCCTGACGCTCGCTCTGGCGCTGGCGGCGGCGCTGGCGCTGTTCGTGATGCTGGTGCTGGGTGGCAGCGGCTCGCTGTGGCCGGCTGCTGCGGCATCGAGCTTTTACGCCATTCTTGCGCACGGTCAGCTGGTTGGCCTGTTCGCGCCGGTGTTTCTTTTTGCCGTGCTCGCGCTGGCGCTGGCTCTGCGCCGCTTCTGGCGCGAGATCACACCGGCGTCGTCATCCGATCCGGGCGCCAGCGCGATGTCAGGCGTCGCAGTGCGGGAAGCCAGCCTCAATGCCCTGAGCCTGAAGTACCTCGATGGTGGCCACGGCGAGGGCTGCAACAACCAAGACGACGGCTGGACGCTGTGGCGCCGGCGTTTTCATCACCTGACCGCTTACGGATTTGTGCTCTGCTTTGCCGCCACCACCGTGGCCACGCTCTACCACTACCTGCTGGGCTGCGACGCACCCTATGAAC
>Ga0163199_1000848_pt1 | contig 19204 bp, 27 predicted proteins | sample PL_2010_150m_FD_113537 | JGI IMG/M metagenome (GOLD analysis project Ga0163199, IMG submission 113537) | Freshwater microbial communities from Powell Lake, British Columbia, Canada to study Microbial Dark Matter (Phase II) - PL_2010_150m | ecosystem: Environmental > Aquatic > Freshwater > Lake ...
ACAAGAAATTCCGCAAAACCGTTCAGGATGAGGAGCCCGATGCGGCCGGTTCCGCGCCCGGATCGCCGCCGCCGGCGTTGAACCCGGCGTCGACGTAGTGCACTTCGCCGGTCACACCCGAAGCCCACTCCGAAAGGAGGTACGTGGCGGCGTTCCCCACCTCGTCCGCCGTCACGCTCCGTCGGAGCATGGCGCCACGGGCGCTCTTCTCCATCAGTTTCCGGAAATCGCCCACGCCGGAGGCGGCCAGTGTACGGATCGGCCCCGCCGAGATGGCGTTGACGCGGATCCCTTCGGCCCCGAGGTCGTGGGCCAGGTACCGGGTTGCCGCTTCGAGGGCGGCCTTCGCCACACCCATCACGTTGTAGTTCGGGATGGCGCGCACCGCCCCGAGAAAACTCATCGTCACCATGGCTCCTCCCGGTCCCATCAACCGGGCCGCCCGGCGGGCGCAGGCAATGAAGGAGTAGGCGGAAATATCCAGCGCGAGATGGAAGTCGGCCCGCGAGGTATCCCGGAAATTGCAAGCCAGCGATTCCTTGTTGGCAAAGGCGATGGAGTGCACGATGAAGTCGAGCCGCCCCCACCGGGCCTCGACCTTGGCGAAGAAATCGTCGATCTGGGCGTCGTCGCCGACGTCGAGCGGTTCGACGAAGCCCGACTGGATCGACTCCGCCAGGGGAAGAACCCGTTTTTTCAGCGCCTCGCCGAGATAGTTGAACCCGAGCTCGGCCCCCTCGCGGTGACAGGCCCTGGCCACGCCCCATGCGATGGATCTCTCATTGGCGACGCCGAGGATCAGCCCTTTCCTGCCTTGCAGAATGCCCACGACACACCCCCGGTTTCGATCTCGCCGAATCACGATAACCCGAAGGTATCATTTGAAGCCATATTGTGCGCCTAAATTCTGCACCGAAGCCGTCTATGGCAGCTCTTGCCTGGAGTTCAGGCGCATGTGGATCACTGATTGCGTTATGCTTGATCACGTCGAAGGCGGCTTACGCGCCACCTTCCTGGCGGTTTTGTCGACAACTCCCGGAGCCAGCAGCATGATCCACGGAGCGAGTCTGCCGCGCGTTGAAAGGGTGACCTCGCGTCGGCGGGCCACCGCGGCCTTTGCGATACGCCGGGCGCATTCCTGCGCAGTCATCGTCCTCCTGCTGTAACCTCTCGCATTCTGGCCCCGAGGGCGTCCATCGGCATCGCGCACGTTCGCGGAGAAGCGAGTGGCGACGAAATCGGGATAGATGGTAGTGACCGAAACGCCGGAGCCGTCCAGTTCCATGCGAATCACGTCGAAGAACCCCGCCATCGCATACTTGCTGGCCGTGTAACTGCTGAAGTACGGAAAGGGTATCCTCGCCGCAACGCTGCTGACCGCAACGACCCGGCCCCTGGTCTCCTTGAGGTGCGGCAAAGCGTAGTAGGTGCAATAGACACTACCCAGGAAATTGGTGTTCAGGACCTCGACGAAAAGAGAAAGCGACGAAAGGTTGTCGAACCGTGCTCCGACGGCAAAGCCCGCGTTGTTCACGAGAGCGTCGATGCGACCGTACGTATTCAAGGCAGAGGCAACCAGGGCCTTGCATTGCCCCTCGTCGCTGACATCCGTTGGAACGGATACGGCCTTCGCCCCGAGTCGCCTGCACTCGGCGGCGACCGTTTCAAGGCGCTCGCCACTCCGTGCCGCCAGCGCGAGGAAGGCTCCCTCTTTGGCGAGATGGCAAGCCAACGCTTCCCCGATGCCGCTGGACGCCCCGGTTATGATTACGACCTTATCCCTGAAGCTCTCTGTGCCCATTGGCCGTCTCCTCCCGCACCCATAGGGTACAATGGAATCTCTCGGTACCATTATTTAATAGGATTCAGGAGGAAGGATATGTTCGGTGCAACTTCTCAAGAGGTACCAATAACTTCAATAATCCTGGTTTTTTTCGCTCTTTCCATCTGGTTTATTGTCGACATAGTAAAAAGCAATTTCAGCGGCAATAATAAAATCAAATGGATTCTTTTAGTAACGTTTTTACCGATAGCCGGGATTATTCTTTATTATTTCGTAGGGATAAAGCAGAAAATCACTCCAAAAACACACTATACTTGCCCTAAATGCAGGAAGTTTATACCAAGGGAGGCGAATAACTGCACGCACTGTGGATTCAAGTTGGCGCCAGATGTAATAAGAAATAAATCTAATTCAGAGATTGAATATATAAGAAAAAATATCTACGAAAGCATTGAGAACATATCAAAGGAATATATTATTTCATGTCCCTACTGCCATCAATCCATCCGCTCTGATTCAAAAGAATGTCCGTTTTGCGCAATGTTTATTCCAGAGGACCTCCAAAGAAGGATAACAGTTTAATGTGCCGCTGGATCCGTTGATCGCGGACACCATCGACCTCGCATCCAATGTCCCGGTATATTCTCTCCATTTGTTCCTTGATCCTGTCTGCCGATTTCCCATATCATTGAGTGGATGCGAGTCGCACTCGTCAACCCGAACCGGATCAAGCCCCCCATTTCCCCCCTCGGGCTTGAATACGTGGGCGAAGCGCTCCTCGCCGCCGGGCACGAGGTCGACATCCTCGACCTGTGCTGGGAAGAGCAGCCGGAAGAGGCGATCCCCGCGTTCTTCAGCGACCAGGAATACGGCCTGGTCGGAATATCCATCCGCAACACGGACGATTGCTCTTTCGCCACGCGGGAGTCGTTCCTCCCCGGCTTCTCAAGCATCGTGGAGACCGTCCGGAAACATTCCGGCGCCCCGATCGTCGCGGGAGGCGTCGGATTCTCCGTGATGCCGGAAGCCGTCATGGTTAACACGGGAGTCGATGCGGGAGTCGTCGGGGACGGGGAATTCACCCTGACGGCGATCGCGGACAGATGCCAGGGGCAGGCATCATGGGAAGACCTTCCAAACCTCGTCCTGCATCGGAAGGGGGTTTTCCGCCGCAACCCCGTTTCCACCGTCCCCCTCTCCCGGATCCCCCCGATGCGCCGAACGCTGGTCGACAACCGCCGCTATTACCTCGAAGGGGGACAGGCGGGAATCGAGACGAAGCGGGGCTGCCCGATGGGGTGCGTTTACTGCGCGGATCCGCTGGCCAAAGGGAGCTCGACCCGATTGCGTCCTCCCAAGGACGTCGTGGCGGAACTCGAACGCCTGCTGGGCCAGGGGATCGAGCACGTGCATACCTGCGACAGCGAGTTCAACGTTCCGGAAGACCATGCCCTCGAAATCTGCGGCGAAATCATCCGCAGGGGACTTGGCGATCGGCTCCACTGGTACGCGTACTGCAAGCCGGGACCCTTCTCGCGGGAGCTTGCGGGGCGGATGCGCCGTTCCGGTTGCCGGGGAATCAACTTCGGGGCGGATAGCGGGGACGAACGTATGCTGGCCCGTCTCGGGCGCGATTTCGGCCCCGGGGATATCCTTTCCGCCGCCCGCTCGTGCCGGGAAAACGGGATCGCCGTCATGTTCGACCTCCTGCTCGGCGCCCCGGGGGAAACCAGGGAGAGCATCGCCCGAACGGTAGCGCTGATGATGGAGTCCGGTGCCGACCGCATCGGAGTCACGGTGGGTGTCAGGGTCTATCCCGGCACCCGGCTGGCGAAGGAGGTCCAAAGGGAAGATCTCCGGAAAGGGCTAGTCGGGGGGTGCGACCTCCGGGATCCGGTTTTTTTCCTGGAGCCGGGGATCGCGCCGACCGTCTTCGATCAACTCGACGCGCTCGTCGGCAAAGACCCCCGGTTCCTGTTCTTCGATCCCGAACGCCCGGATCGAAATTACAACTACAACGCCAACCAGATCCTCGTTCGCGCGATCCGCGAAGGGCATCGTGGTGCTTATTGGGATATTCTCCGAAGGGTCCACGATAATCGGAAAGATCGGTAAGTCCCCTCGGGATGCATTCCCCGGCGGTATCCCCGGAGCGAGGTTTCGGGCGAAATCTTCAGGAGATATTCACACGGTTTTCAGCTTTCCTTCCCGAAATGCTCTTCCAGCGTGGAGCAGATCCGGTCCGGAATAGGTTCCGCGTACGCCTCCTCGAGTCGGCCGACGAACGACTCGTACTTTTTCCGTTCTTCCGCGAACCGCTCGTCCACCGCGAGGAACCGCTCGAACAACTCGCCCACTTGTCGCACCGAGAGGTTCCGGTCCATCCAGGGGTAGAGGATCTCGTCCTCCTTTTTTATGTGCTCCGAAAGGACCCCGGCATATCCGGCGAGATGCGCCGCTATCCCCTCCCGGTCCCTCCGCTCCAGCGCCTCGACGACCCCCCGGACGTGTGCCCGTCCACGGTCGTGATCCTCGTGCATCGCCTTGAGGATGTCCAGTCCCGGATCGAAACAGGCGAACAGGATGTCTTCCTCCTTGGCGTGATGGAACCGGTCGGCGTACGACCGGATGAAGTCCACCCCGTCGAGCATCTGTCGACGGTCCGCCTCCGACGCCGGGTCGAACCGCTCAAGGATCGCTGGGACCAGCGCGAGGAAACGCTTGATGTTCCCGTGCTCCTCGACGAGCGCCTTCATGGGGGGCGAATACGCGATCATCCGCGGTCCGGCAGCGCGGTCCTTCCGGGGCTGTGGCAGGGCGACGGCCTGTCCGGGGAAGACGACCGCTGCGATCCGGGCCATCAGCTCCCCCTCATCCTTCGGGGAAAGGTTGTGGATCTCCACGATGTCGGCGAGAAGGCACGTGCCGACGCTGCACGGTACGCAGCCGATGCCGTACTCCTCCAAGATGTCCCCGACGGCAGGATGCCCCGCGATGATCTCCTTGATGGGGGTGCGAAGGGATTTCTCCATGGGCGATCCTCCTTTGATGGGACCCATTCTCCGCGATGGTGGACCGCGTGTCCTTGAGGAAGGTCAACCGGCATGAACAGGTCCACCTTGGATCTTTCCGTCCAAATCGTCAAAGGAATGTTCTCGTAACCATCCATAAGCCACCCACGATAATGAACAAGCCGATGACTCGACTTACCCAGTGCTCAGCGGGAACGATTTTTTCGACCAGGACGTACACCGCGATCGTCGCCACCCAGAGAAGATTCATCACCCCCGCCACAAACAGCAGCGCCATCAGAAGCCAGCAGCAGCCCACGCAGTAGATGCCGTGATGAACTCCCATGAAGAAAGCACCCCTGTTGCCTTCCCGCCATTCGGTCATGAAAAACCCCAGCGGAGAGCGGCAGTGTGTCAGGCACGCTTTTTTAAGGGGTGTGTACTGGAAAACCCCGGCCCCGATCAGCAGCATCCCCCCCAGGAGAGGGTTGTTGCTCACCATCATGGGGGAAAGGAGGGCGGCGCGATGAAGGCCCCACTGCGCGAAGGTAGCGACGGCGCTGAAAACGGTCCAGACCACGAGATAACCGGCAAGAAATACCCCTGTCGCCACGATCGGATTTCGTCGTTCGTGCCGCCCGCGGTTTACCCTGGAAAACGTGAGGATCATGGGCGTCGCGGAGGGAGTCATCATCGCCACCATCATCACCGCCCACATGAGGAACATCAGGACGAAATCCCATATTCCCCACCCCTCCATCCGGGGACCGCCCATCTCCATCCCCATCGATCTTCCCATGACACGGTCGAGGTAAAACATGTACGCCCAGGCGATCGCGGCAATTCCCGCAAGGCCAACGATGACGAAAGCCCGGTCCCGCTTCAGTACCGCTTCGGCGCTTCCTGATGCCATCCCTTAGTCCCCCTGGTAGGAAAAGGGTGAAAAATACCCGTTTTTCCCCGAGATCTCCCAGTGAAGGCCATGGTCCTGATAATTCAGCCTTCCAGACTTTGCTACCACCGCTTTGTAGCCCGGAGCGATGCAGAGGGGATGACCATCGATGGTGACGTCGGCTCCGCCTTGACCTTCGATCGCCTCGATATCCGCCTCCGCCACACCGGAAATCTTCAGGCTACGTCGTTTCCCATCCGCCGTGAATTCGATCGGGACCTGCTTTATTCCCAACACGTCGCCGACGTGGGAAACCAGCATGCCGGGATGTCCTCCCGCCTGACCGGTGAAGATCTGAGTCAACGCATCTTTCTGTTTCTCAGACGCTTTCTGATCGAAATACAGGGCTGCTCGCCACTTAACCTTGGCCATATGCCCGGGAGAGTGCACCGCGAGGGCGACATTCAGGTTTCCCAGGTCGACACTCCCATAGCTCCCCTTGTCGATATGCCAGCCGACAAGGGCTGTGCATTCGGCATCGGTAGGAGCGCTCAAGAAAACACAGGGACAACCCACATCGCAGTTGCATGCCTCACAATAGGTCCCGTTCAATTTCCACTTTTCAGCCATGACCCGGCTCCTTTCCTTATGGGTTTCCATCCGATGTGGTGTTGAAAACCAAATCCCTATAAAGTTTGATGGGGGTGCATGAGCAGGGGTTCCTCGAATGGGAAATTTCCGTGATCCTCTCTCGTGAAATCTCTCCAGCCGCACAAGGGGTTTCCCCCAAACCCCATTTCCGTTCCCGGAGGAAACTTCCCGGATCGCGAAACCTCGCTAACGTCCCGGGCGTCTACCTTCAAAGAAAGAGGAACTCGAGGGGGGTATACGACCATGGGAAACATATCCACTGCCAACTGGTCGAAGGTTGCGACTGTCCTTGTTCTTGCGGCATTCGCGGTTTTCGCCTCCTCCCCGGCAAAAACAATTTCGATTGGTCCTGCCGGGATAAAGTGTTCCTTGGGCAAGGATGGGACCCCGATTACCTGTACCTGGGGTTAATAAACGTAAAACGGCCGATGCGCGAGAACCGCTCCGCATGCGGCGTGAGGAAATGGGTTGCGGGGGAGGTTCCCCTGCGGCCCTTTTTTTTCTTCCGTCGGGGCAGGACGATCAAGGGCAGGATCCGGGGCTGGGTCCGGGAGATGATCCCGGCGGCCTGACGCGGCGACGGCGTGGGCGTGGGAGGCGACGGCGGGTCTTGCCAGCCGGCGGATCCCCGTAGGCAAGCTCATTGAATTCCTCCTGACCCGCTCAGGTTTTCTCTATCCGGAAGATCAGAAAAGCCCCCCGGGAAGGGAAGAGGAACTGGAATGCCTTTTCTGTCAGCCTTCCGGTGAATACGCAGAACGCGTTGTCGAACGGCAAAGCAAAAATAGCGCCCTTTACAACGGTTCTGTATCCAAACTTTTCCGCCATGTGTTTCAGTTCCCTGAAGGAGAAAAACCTTGTAACCCTGAATACCGAGCCGGCATCTCTTCGCGCCGCCCTGCTCCTCTTTAACGCCCATAACGAACCCGAACCGAGCGTGCCTACCACGACCCTGCCCCCCTTTCTGCATACCCTCACCATTTCGGATATCGCCTTTTCGTATTCCTTTATGAACTCCAGCGCTGTTATGGATAGGACGAGGTCGAAACTCTCATCCGGAAAGTCGAGGGATACGGCATCACCGACAGCGACATTCGTCAATCCCTTTGACCTCGCTATATCGAGCATTTTTTCAGACACATCGATCCCGGTAATATCGGCCTTATATTTCATCAGTTCCACGGCGAAAACACCGGTCCCGATACCTATGTCAAGGACCTTGTCTCCGGGCTTTGGCGCCGCGAGCTCCAGGACCAGTTCTTTTTCGTAATGAAAGACATACCTTCCCAGCCCGGTTTTGAACCAGTTGTCATAATGTTCGGCAAGACTGTCGAATGTACGCACGGTGAACTATCCCCCGATCCTCAGCGCCATCCACACGGCGCGGGATCCTTCCAGCCTGCAGATGACCATACAATGCGTTTTCCTCAAACAGAACCCCATTCGAGAGGAGGACCGCAAATTTACCGGGAATTATCCATGCAGGTAGTCAGCGATGCGCAGACGTTTGCACGTTATAATTCAGCCAAGATCGGGGTCTAGAGAGATCTGTGGAAGACCGAGTTGCCGAAACCTGCACGCGTTTCCAAACTGCCAAACAATGCTCGACTACCAGTCAAAATCGTCACACCGCCGAACACGATTGCAGCGACTGCCATCCATTTCACCCTACGATTTGGATTCATGGCGATGCCCTACAGCCCGAAGATCTCCTTCACCTTCGCTTCGAACGCCTCGTCCGATAGTTGCTTCGCCATCGGGACGAACGTCTCCGCCTCGACACCCACAGGAGTGCGGATGAGTGAACCCGCATCCTCGATCACGCGGAGGACCGCCTCTGCGACCGGTACAGGGTCCGGCCCCTCATTGATCTTCTTCGCCACCACGGGGATAAGCTTCGCGGCCAGCGCGAGGTACGGCGACGCCGGGGAGACGGTCGCCGGGTTCGCCACCAACCCATTCGAAACGAAGCGCGTTCCGAAGAGGCCCGGCATCACGGAGTGGACCCGGATTCCGAAGGGCCCCGCTTCGTACCGCAGGGAATCGGTGATCGCCTCGACGGCGTACTTGCTCGCGTTGTAGTACGCCAAAAGCGGAAACCCCATTCTCCCGAGCCACGCGGAGATGTTGACGATCACTCCTGCCCGCTGGACCCGCATCAAGGGGAGTACCGCCCGGCACATCCGGCCCACGCCGAAGACATTGACATCGAACTGGCGCAGGATCTCCGCGTCCGTCGCCTCCTCCACCGTCCCCAGAAACCCGTACCCTGCGTTGTTGACAAGGTTGTCCAGTCTTCCAGACTCCTTCGCCACGCGCGAAACGGCGGCGCGGACGGAGCCATCGTCCGTGACGTCCAGCTGCACGGCCTTGAGTGGGATCCCCCTGCCCTTCGCCTCTGCGACCAACGCCTCCCCATCCGCCGTTTTCCGCGCCCCCGCGTAAACATCGTATCCCTTTCCCGCAAGCAAGAGAGCCGTTGCCTTCCCTACCCCGGACGTCGCCCCGGTGATCAGCGTTACCTTGCCCATGCGGACACCCCCCTCGGTTTTCGTCCATCATCCACTGAAACCCTGGAGGATTCATTGACTGGCATCAATTTCCCGGGGAGACAACTTGGCGGCATCGATCTTCGGGGTGGGTGACAGGCGGTCATGCCGAAGAGGAACAGCGTAAGCGGTCTCAACCCGCCATACAAAGGTCCGCTCTCTCGATCACTTGAGCCAATCCTTTCTTGGTGGTGTAAGACCAAGGAATTCATCAGCGGAACCGACTTTCCACCCTTTTTTCCCCAAAATCTTCCGCTTCACCTTGTTCATCTGTTCCTCTCGTCAACAATCGGAATGCTCATATCGCACCTTGCCAATAGCGACGCCATGCTAATCGACTGGAATCGGATAGATCCGTAACCCGCAACACCCGGAGATTCGCTTGAAATCGTCATCCAGGGTGAGAAGAACCCCATTCAGCAATATGCATTGCGCAGCAATCAGGCAATCGATCGTTGCGGCGGACACCGCCGCCTTTCTGCAGACATTGGATATATTCGCTGCCTCGACACGTTGCTCCTTGGTTGGCAGAATCAGAGGGAACCCCTCCATCAATTCCTTGATTCGCTCCCCTTGTGCCGGATCTTTGACTCCGGACAACAGCTCCTGAAGAACGACACCAGGCACTACCACGCGTTGCTTTTCTCGAGTTAACTTCTGAAGAAGTTTTACAACACCGGGCGTAACCCCCTTGGGCCAGCTACGCCGGCGGAACGCCAGAGACCAAACCGAGGTGTCGACAACGATCAACGGGCTTTCCGCATCTTCTTATAGTCGTACGCGGGGTCGAAATCGATCGTCCCGAATGCCTCAACCGCCTGCACCCTTTTCCGGTACTGGATGTACTCTCGCAACGCTTCATCCACCGTCTCGCGTTTCGTTCGGTGATGCCCTAATCGTTGTGCCTGCTCCAGCAAATCCGAATCGATATGAAGATTCGTCGGCATGGTTCGCCCTCCCGATTCGATCTACACATAATCCTACACATGCCGCCAAAAAATGCAACTCCCCCCTTCGACCCACATATTCATGTCTGCAAGATAACCCGAAGGCATCTTTCGTATTCATTTCAAGCGATTCACACCAGGCGCTAGCATCCCTAACCCACCCGCATTGGAAACAGCCGCCGCCAATTCCGGACTTACGGCATTCGACATTGGGGCCAGGATGATCGGTATGTCGATGTTCAGTAAACGAGTCAAGGAGGTCTGAAATTTCAGCATTGCGTGTATCCTTTCACGTGACCAACCCTCCGTGACCGGGAAAGCGATCGTTTCAGGCGGTACCTCCTACCGGGAGATCCAGGAAGGCTTCGTCCGTGATGCGGTCGAATCTCGTCACCTGCATCCCCGATTGCGCTGCCGTCAACCGGGCGAGGATCTCCGGGTTCTGCGTGTGGATTGAGTCCAGCAGCCCGCACAACTCCGGCAACTTCCCGGAGACGACTTGCGCGATGCTGCCGCCGCAGTCGAGCGAGATGATGATGGAGTGCCCGCTGTCGGGCCCGACGGTGCTTACGGTCCCATCCTTGTGCGTTATGACGATCTTCTCGATAGATTTATTTTTCGTCATGATTTTCATCCTTTCCTGTCGAATTCTCTCGCTAATTGGATGCTCTGCTCATACTCAAGGTTCCGCCTGCAGCGGAACCCGTCCCATCCATTTCCGAAGGAAGGAAATCGAAGCGGACATGAACGGAAAACGCGTTACCACCCATAAGGTACAATGCAATCACTCAATGTCCGCGTAGGAACTCACGAGGGGGAAATACCCATGAAGAAGTCCTTTGGCGCAAAGACGCTTGTCTTCCCCACCCCGGCCTGGGTGGTGGGGACATATGACCGGGAGGGAAAACCGAACGCGATGACGGCGGCATGGGGCGGAATCTGCTGTTCCAGCCCTCCATGTTTGGCCGTCTCGCTCCGGAAGGCCACCTACACATACGGGAACATCGTGGAGCGGAGGGCGTTCACGATCAGCGTCCCCTCCGAGAGCCATGCCCGGGAGGCGGATTACATCGGCACGGTATCCGGCAGGAACGTCGACAAGTTCGTTGCCACAAAGCTTACCCCCGTCCCAGGCTCCTTTGTGGACGCGCCGTATATCGGCGAGTTCCCCCTTGTCATCGAATGTCGACTTCTCCATACCATCGAGATCGGCCTGCACACCCAGTTCGTCGGGGAAATCCTGGATGTCAAAGCGGAAGATTCAGTCTGCGACGAAAAGGGATTTGTCGATATCGAAAAAGTGAAGCCGATACTCTTCGCTCCGGAGATCAACACCTACCACGGGGTCGGCAGGCTTCTTGGTCGCGCCTTCTCTATCGGAAAGGATATTCGAGCGAGGTAGGCTTCAACAAAGGGACCGCTCGGTCAATACTGGAAATTCTATCAGACAAGAGAACTTGCAGGTATCGACCTTCGGGGTGCGCAGCACCGCATTCAATCGATCCGGAAGATCACCCATTCACTGCCGACGGAACGCTTCGCTCGCGGCGATCAACACCGCTCCCTCCAGAAGGACCACCAGATTCACGACCATCGAGAGCCCATGCAACCGTCTGAATTCCTTCCGAGCAGGGTCTCCCGGCGACGTGGTCTCGAAGGATGGTACCGATTGCTTGACTCGCTCCATCCGGGGGGTCAACCCATACGCCTGGTATCCCGTCAGAAGGAGCGCGATGACGATCATGCCTGTCCCAATCCATTGACGCGTCCCGTGGAACGCCTCACCGGAAAACATCCGAGCCAGCAGAGCTATGCCGATCAATACCATGCCGTACCGGAAGTAGATCGGGAATATCGTGCCGACGATCTTTCCCGCCGCATCCCTCCCCTGCGTCCGGAACAGAATCGGGGTGACGACAAAAGTGAATAGCGCGATCCCACCGACCCAGAGGGATAGGGCCAACCGATAGATGGCGGAAACGAAGTGCATCGTCGGATTATCTCCTTTACAGAAATCTCCTGTGGGATGTCCGCCGGGAGTACCACGGTTCGGGCCCTTTCTGTAAACTGGCCCCGGGAATTAATATCTGCGAAAGAAAAAAAAAGAGGGCACGTATATCCGTGCCCCATGGAATTGATTGGTAGCGGGGCCAGGATTTGAACCTGGGATTTTCGGGTTATGAGTATGGCCTAAATAGCTGATATCGTTGTTTTAATAGTATTTTTGGCGTTTTTTAGAAGATTTTCAACCGTAATGATTCCAATGGGTTACAAGGGACGTTCAACCCCTCAACTTTCCTCGTGGGCACGTTTTGGGCACACTATTTTTGCGACCTTCTTCGTAATAACCCGAAGGTCCTGGCATGGGCGGTAGATTCACAACACCACGTCCGGAGACTTGGTGTTGTCAACGATCGGCCAACGGTTTTCCATTGTCGGCAGCGGAGTTTCCTTCCCGGTCATGCGTTCGATTGCGATCAGGTAGACGGTGACCTGATCCAGTCGGGGGAAGAAGTTTTTCGGACGGCCCCATTTCGGATTGCCGTACTTCCTCATCAGCGCATCGAAGAACGCTTCCTTCTGCTGTCGATCCTCGACGACACGGATACGACCGAACACAACTACGCTGCGGTATGCGATGGACGTGTCACATTCGTACCGTCCGTAAGCGAATACCTCCCCGGAGTCGTCCAGTTCGAAGCACACTCGGGACTCATGGTCCACATTGACCCGAAAGTGTCCACGCGCGCGGGTGTTGTGAACCCAAATCTCGCCATTCATCCAGACATATAACAGCGGGACGATATATGGCCAACCATCAGGGCCGACAGTCGCCAACCGACCTGAATATCCGCGCGAGAGCATCTCTTTAACGCGTTCATCAGCCATTAGCTTGTCCATTCGCCTGAGTTGTGGCTCGTTACTCATCGACGAGATCGCTCCTTTCTGATAACCCGAAGGTCGTTCAAGCCCCCCTGCCCTTTCCTGGGCTTAGCAACCCGTAGGTCCTATCCCGGGATCCAGCTAACAACATTCCGGCTAAGGTACGGGTGTCAAAAAAGAAAGTGACTCGCTGTCAGCTTCAGCCGGTAGTAGGCTTCGCTCACCGATCTTGAACGCTTAACTCCAGAACGATTCGCCCCCAACCTCCACACTGCACACCCACGTCGAAACACGCGGCGCGCTTAAAGCGAATTTCATTCGGATCAACACCGGCGTAAAAAAGTTCGTTTGAAGCAAAGATCATGGAGGTGGCCGCGCTGAGCGCGTATATGCAGACCTTCTTTGGACATTGGTTCGTGAGGAGGTTCCCCGCACCGTCAAAAAAGAACTTGTCCCCTACCTTGTGTTGACTGTTGCATCCGTGAGATTCCACGACCGTCAGGACGATCGTCTTTTTGAGCAATGCCGGAGCTTTTGAAATAACATCCTCGTTCCTCGGGTTATCCCGGAAGACCTTCATCTCGTCATCGGTGTAACCAAGATGAGCCTTCATCAACTTCCATTTGGCTGCATCCCATACTTTGTCACGAAGGCCCATCTTATCCTCCAATCAGAATTGTATGCTAACTGTAGTTAGATAACTCACTGATCTGCCTATCCCCCGATCACTCGAAGGCATGGATGTTACCAAGCCGATGACCGACCGGTTTGCTCCCCCCCTCGTCACCCAAATACCATAATTATATATTTCAAATGCAAAATGGACATGTCCTGAACCGCGCTTACAAACACTTTTTCAATCGCCCTCACAATCACTTTCACAATCTCTTTCACAAATTTTTCACAATTTCAAAGAAAAGGGGTTACGGATTTCTCCGTAACCCCACGATTGTATTGGTAGCGGGGCCAGGATTTGAACCTGGGACCTTCGGGTTACGAGTATGGCCTAAATACTTGATTTTGTTGATTTAATTGGCTTTTTGGCTATTATTAGAAGATTTTCAACCGTAATGATTACATTGGGTTACAAGGGACGTTCAACCCCTCAACTTTCCTCGTGGGCACGTTTTGGGCACACTATATCTGCGACCTTTTTTGCAATAACCCGAAGGTCCAATCATGCAGGAAGGTAACGTTCTACGAACTGACGTGGGGATACTACAGAAACACCCTGATAGCCAGATTCCCTCAGCAGGTGCTTGTCTCCGCTGACAATGATCTTTGTCCGGGTATCAATCGCAGCAGCAATAAACTTGTCATCGTCCGGATCCTCGCAGACTTGTTGCGGGAGTGCAGCCGGAGAGCAAACCTCCGAATGCACGACGACCAGATCAAGAATGCGTTGGATATCTATGTCGGGAAATTTAACTGCGAGCTCCGTTGACACCCTCTTGTATTCATCGAGGATCTCAGGGCTAAGCACCAACTGGAACTTGCCTTGACTCCATGCCCGTAGAATCCTGGCCGGAGGGCCGGAAAAGAAAATGCCGGATACGAGTACATTCGTATCCAGCACGACCTTCATCGATGGGCTCGCACCTTCCGGATGGCTGAGGCCACGTCACTGGGCTTGAGCCCGGCCCGCCGGGCTTGGCTGCGAGCTTTCAAGACCAACCCATCAAATTCTTTCATCGACGGAGGAGAAATGGTTTTCAAGATCACCACATCGCCTTCACCAACAACAACGAACTGATCCCCAGTCTTTAATCCCAACCGATCACGAACACCCTCTGGAATAACAACCTGCCCCTTAGAGGACAGTCGAGTCGTCGCCAATTCGGCCATCGCGAACACCTCCAAATGATCTTACTGGTAAGATCATACAAGGAACATATTCGTTCCGCAACTCCCTATTCTCAAGTTTTTCCTTCCCCGAATAGCCCGAAGGTATCATTCGGATTCATTTCAACCGTCAACAGGCGATCGCCCATGGACCGATTTCAAAATAACCCGAATGCCTGGTCAATCTTCAGTGATCGTGTTGCAACTTTCCCCTCCACACCACGACGTCCTTCGGATTCGAAATGTAAGGACCGTTGTTGGCAGTATCCTCCACGACGAAGAGGCCGATGCCGGGGAGAAGCAGCGCGAAGTCGATCTCTTTTCCGCAGACGCGGACGGAGTGCCAGCCGATGACGTCGGGGCGGGATTCAAAGAGGATCTTCAGGAAGGAATGGAATTTCCGTTCCCCGGGGGGAACCGCCGTCGCGCTGATGTCCTCGGGGATCAAGACCGCCACGGGACTCCTCTGGGGCCAACGTTGGACGACAGGGAAAAGAACGATTTCCGACATCATATTGGGGATGTCGGAAGGGGTCAATTCATAACTACATTTCGCCGGCCGTTGCGTCCGATTCCTCCAGTGCGATCCGGCGTACATTGCGCAAAAGCGAATGGGGCGAAGGAGTGTGACAGACCGATAATAGGACGGGGGGGCGACAGTGGCTGTCGCCGCTTTGGCACAGTAATTGGAAGATAGTTCCCCATGAAGCCGGTTTGAGGTCACAATTTGTGACCTCAAAGAAAGGGCGCGGAGGCAGGAGGTATCTTCCTTACGTTTTCATGGAACAGGGTATCGCAATGCTCTCCGGCGTACTAAACAGTGATCGGGCTGTACAGGTAAACATCGCCATCATGCTACCTGCCCGCTCCCCCTCTCCTAACCGCTAAATGTCAACTTGACATAAATTGACATTTAAGCGATCATGCGTCCAACGAAACGTCAATTTGACACACATTGACATTTCGTTGACATTTTTAGATCCGCGCGGTCATCCACTGGAACCCGTTGAGGTGAAACGTGAAACTTCCCGAACCCGCACCCGACTGGCGCGATGTCCTCGCACGAAATCCTGAAAAACTGCCTTCCCTGCTGACCTCCAGGGAAGCGCGGGAATGCGTCGAAAAGGCCAATCTCGATTATCTGCATTGGGAAAAGGCCAAGTACCTGAACGTTCCCCCGTCGATATCCCCGGAGGAACTCTGGTGCCTGATCAAATTATCCCGCACGCCGAACATTAAATCACTTCCGCTGCTTGATACCCAAGGAAGGCCGTTCGGATTCTGGCTCCCCGACCCGGTGCTCAAGGAACTGCACTTCATCGACCAGAACGCCGGCGGGAGCATCCTCGTGGACAACCCGGAACTCTCCTCCGAGGCCAGAGAGCGGTACCTGATCAGTTCCCTGATGGAAGAGGCGATCGCCTCCAGCCAGATCGAAGGGGCGGCGACCACACGAAAGATCGCCAAGGAAATGTTGCGCGATGGACGGCCACCCAGGAACAAAGCCGAAAAGATGATCCTGAACAACTATCACACGATCCGGAAGATCAAGTCATTCCTTGGCCAACCCCTCTCGATCGATATCCTCCATGCACTCCACGGATCGTTGACGGAAGGGACATTGGACGATCCCTTTGCGGCAGGTCGATTCCGGACCGGGAAGGATCCGATCATCGTGGTAGACGAAAGCGACGGACAAACATTGCATGTGCCACCACCCGCCGAGGAACTTCCCCAACGGATGGAAAAGTTCCTGGCGTTTGCCAACGACCAGGGGGGCGAACCCTTCGTCCATCCGGTGATTCGGGCCATACTGCTCCATTTCTGGTTTGCCTATGAACATCCGTATGTCGATGGCAACGGAAGAACCGCCAGGGCGGTCTTCTACTGGTACATGCTGTCGCATGACTACTGGCTGTTCGAGTACCTCAGCGTTTCGAGAATCATATTGAAATCGGTCAGGCAATACGGAAGGGCCTATTTATACGCGGAGCACGAAGACCGCGACGCCACCTATTTCCTTGTTTATCATTTGCAGGCGATCCATTTGGCGTTGGAGGAGTTGCATCACTATCTGGCCCGCAAGCAGAAAGAGATGCGGAAGGCCGCCACGCTGTTACGAAACATCCCCGACCTGAATTATCGACAACTGGCTCTCCTCCAACATGCACTGAAACATCCGGACGCGGCATACACCATCGAATCCCACAAGAATTCCCACAACATCGTTCGTGCCACCGCGAGAGCGGATTTATTCGATCTTGTCGAGCGGGGATATTTGACCAGGGGGAAGCAAGGCAGGCGATATAATTTTCGAGCCGTGCCCGGTATTGCGGAAAAACTGAACTAACCATCGTGGTCGGAAAGTTTTTCACAACCAGGAGGGCGCGGATCCCCTAAACACGGGATAATAGAGAAGGGGTTACGGCGTCGGGCCGTAACCCCTTTTGTTTGATATGGTAGCGGGGCCAGGATTTGAACCTGGGACCTTCGGGTTATGAGGCGCGAAAAATCGTACGTAAACTGTTGAATATAAAAAGGAATTAGAAACGCATTGAGGATTTGGGCCAATATTATTCCTCAATGATTTTGATAGGTTGTGAAGGACCGTGAATGAACGTGAATTCTCGTGGTCACAATTTGGACACAAGATTTGAGCCATTTTTTCTGAAAATAAAACACCCATCGGGGTAAAATTCCCGGTGGGTGTTCCCCCTCTCCTCTCCGATCTCTCCTCCGAAAAAACAATACTTGCATTGGCCCTTGATGTCATTTATAGTGCGCTTAATGCGCCCTTTAAGTAACATAAGACTCCCCGGCCACTTCGACGAGGCCTTGCAGCTCCTGAACGGCCGATTGGCTCTGGACGGAGCGCCTCGATACAACCTGGTCGTGTGTGGAGGTACGGCACTGAACGCGACGGGGTTGATTTCCAGGACCACAAAGGATGTGGATATCGTCGCGCTGATGGATGACGGCGACGTGTTGCTCGATCCCGCGCCTCTCCCCCACCCGTTGCTCAATGCAGCCCTCGTGGTGGCGGAGAACCTGGGGTTGCCGAACGATTGGCTAAACAATGGGCCCAGCAGCGACGACGGGGGGCTGTTCCGACTCGGGTTGCCGGAAGGCATCGCGAAACGCCTGGCCTGGAAGACCTATGGAGAGAACCTGCGGGTTGGCTTCATCCACCGGTTCGATCAGATCCATTTCAAGTTGTACGCGGCAGTCGATCAGCGCGGTGGCTATCATGCCGACGACCTCCATATGTTGGCTCCTACGGATGATGAACTGTTGGAGGCCGCGAGATGGGCGAAAACCCATGACCCGTCGGAAGGTTTTTTACAAGGTATGAAGTGGTTCCTTGAGGAGTTTGGGTATGGACACCTCGTTCCTCGAATTTAGAGAGTACACTCTGGATCGACTGCTCGACCTCCTTTGGCGGCAATGGTCCGCGTTGGGCGTCCCGGGGCGCACCACAATGGAAGAACGCCGGGTAGTCGACCCGGAGTCCCTCCTGCTCCTTTCCATGACGATTGGCCGATACGACGCCCGGCTCTTCGATGAAATCCTGGATTGGCTGGTGGTCAACGGGGCATTCCTGAACGTGCAACGACTCAGGAATCTGATGAAACGGCTCGACTTCCAAAGCCAGGCGCAGTTGAGCGCCGTCTCGGAACTGCTCATGAAGAAGTCGAACGATCCGCTGAAATGGAAACGACTCGCCGCCCCTCGCTCCCCGCGGACTCCCGAACCGCTATTCTTCTTCAAGAGCGGCAAACCGCTCCCGGTGCCGGACGATAAAGCACCCGAGTTCAGCGCCCACGATTTATCGCGCGGGACGATCAAATTGAAGGGACATGCTCTCCCCTTCCCTTCCAATGGGATGCCGGCGCTTCTGCTTCGTTTGAGAGCGCTGCTTGGAGTCAACGCCCGTTGCGAACTGTTCTGTCTGCTGGCAGCGTCGGAAGAGATTCATCCGGCGGATGTCGCAAGGCAGACCGGGTATTCACCGCGCACCGTGCAGAATACGCTCGCCGAAATGGCTCGTTCCGGCGTCGTCCATATGCGCAGCGGGAATCGCGATAAATGGTACGGGCTAAGAAACGGTGTCCTCGATCAACTACTGAAACCCGAGGGCAGCCCAACACCATGGGTCAACTGGGCCCCACTGTTCCGGGCTTTGGAAATGCTGTGGCTCGGGGTAATCGACCCGAAGCGGCAAAACCTTGACCGATTGACGCTGGCGTCCGAATGGCGCCGCCTGGGCAAGGAGATGCGGCCGTTCCTCGTTGAGGCCGGGCTGGGCCGGCAACTCGAGGACGACAGTTCTTACCGGGGCGTCGAGTATTCCGCCGTTTTTATCCGGGATATAAAGGGCATCCTGAACCAATTGAACCAATAGCAATCCGGGATCCGCAGAACCTTCTTTGCAGTGCCCCTGCGCATTAGAGTCAATAATTTTCCCGAACGATCGGATCGCCTGCCAGGTCAAACACCATATCTGATACCTCTAACCGGAACCACTGTGTTCGCTACTCTAAAACTGAGCCACTTTTCGCCGTTTGATACTCGAAAATTGAGCCACCCTGGTTCATCTCCCCGTATGGTGCTGGAAGACGTAACGTCTTTCGTCCTGGGGGGAAGAA
>Ga0163199_1000850_pt1 | contig 19202 bp, 23 predicted proteins | sample PL_2010_150m_FD_113537 | JGI IMG/M metagenome (GOLD analysis project Ga0163199, IMG submission 113537) | Freshwater microbial communities from Powell Lake, British Columbia, Canada to study Microbial Dark Matter (Phase II) - PL_2010_150m | ecosystem: Environmental > Aquatic > Freshwater > Lake ...
ATATATAAGAAACAACCTGAAAATGGAGAGTGCATGGCTGAAATTGATTTTGAGATCATCCGCCAGAAGGTAAAAGAAGGCAATTACGAGATTAGCGTTCATGCGACGAAACGCTTGCGCGAACGGCAACTTGCCATCGCGGACATTGAAAACGTAATTATCAAGGGAGAGATCATTGAGCGCGATCCCGAAGCAAAACCCAATCCGAAATGTATTTTTCTTGGTGAAGATGCAGTGAAGGGCGAATCGTTGCACGTTGTTTGTTCGCTCACGCCTGACACGCTCATCGTCACCGTATATTTTCCAGATGAAGATAACTGGAGCAAGGACAAGCGATGAAAACTTTAAATAACGAGACGGTTTGCCCTATCTGCGGCAGCCCACTGGCACAGAGAAAAGTTGACTACATTGATAGTTTCAACGGTCAGTATTTGATCGTGCAAGAGGTGCCGGTGCGGGAGTGCGCCGAGAACGGACATCAATTCTTTCACGCTTCAATTGCCAAGAAGATCGAAAAGCTTTTTGAGATGGAGCGGCAACACACCTTGCATCCTAAAACAACAATTTCTGTGCCTGTCGTTGAGCTCGACGCGGCGATTTAAAATTTTTGACCGCATCATCCCGAAATCGAAACGCATCCGCATCACAAGCATGTCGGCAGTGACGAGAATGTGATCGCCGCGCAACCGCCGGATTTGAGTGATGTGTTAAACGAGATTGACGAAACATTGTATTCAAACAATGAGTGACATCAAAAGGAGTTAAGCTATGCCTGTTCTAACATTTACATCCGAGAGTATGCCTAAAACAACTGAGGAATTTAAACAAGAATTGCGAAAGGCATTGGAGAAAGCGTCGCCGCTTGAAGATTTTGTTCATGTCACCAAAGAACTCGGGCGGTGGGAGATGCAATACAAAATATCTTCTGACGAGTTCTACGCCAAGTTTCAGAAAGGCGAGATGGGAGACAAGATGGATTTTATGCGATGGGCAGGCGATTACGAAGTTTATAAAAAGAAGAAGGAAAAGATGGAGCGAGTTTTCGATTTATTGGGAACTTACGCCTTTCCTGTTCCAGCCTAACACATGACCGCCCTGCACAATTACCTTGCCCGTCTGCAAAGCACAATCGCTTCGCGCCGCGAGATTGAGGTTGAAGAAATAGAAATTCGGGACAACTCGGACGAGTCCGATGAGTTAAGCAGGTTCCGCGCCAAGTTACGTTTTTACGATCATTCACGCCTTGAAGCTCTAGAAGACTTGCTGGAAGAGTATTACAAAATCGCCAAGAAACATTATTCGTATCACTATCAAGACGAAAACGGCAACTTGATCTTTCGCTATGACAACGCTCCTCACCACCCAGAAATCTCGACACATCCTCATCACAAACACGCGAAAGACAAAATTCTCCCGGCGCAATCACCTGACTTGAGCCAGGTGCTGAAAGAAATTGACGAAATTATCTACAAGGTGGAGTGAACCCAATTTTATGACCATCATCCGCATCCAAGATATTTCAAAACACATCGGCGAGACGGTGACACTGCAAGGCTGGGTCTATAACCGCACCGACAAAGGCAAGCTGCAATTCATTCAACTGCGCGACGGCACGGGCATCGTGCAGTGCGTGGTGTTCAAGAAAGATGTCAGCGAAGAAATTTTCAACACTGCCGCCAAAGCCACACAGGAGTCGTCGCTGGAAGTGACAGGATCGGTGCGCGCCGATGACCGCGCCCCCGGAGTCCCCGGTGGTTTTGAGATCGGTGTCGCCGACGCGCGCGTGCTGCAAATCGCCGACGAATACCCGATCACGCCCAAAGAACACGGCACCGAATTTTTGATGGATTGGCGGCACTTGTGGATTCGTTCTTCGCGCCAATGGGCGATCTTGCGAATCCGCGCGACGATCATGCGCGCGATTCGTGAATGGCTCGACACCAATGGCTTTCTCGAAATGTCCACGCCGATTATCACGCCGTCCGCCGCCGAAGGCACGAGTAATTTATTTGAGATAGATTATTTTGACGAGAGCGCCTATCTGGCGCAAACGGGGCAACTGTATAACGAAGCCAACATTTTTGCCTTTGGCAAAGTGTATTGTTTCGGTCCCACCTTCCGCGCCGAGAAAAGTAAAACGCGACGGCACTTAACAGAATTTTGGATGGTCGAACCGGAGATCGCTTTCTGCGATCTCGATCAACTGTTGGAGATCGAAGAGCAATTTGTCTCACACATAGTGCAAACTTGTTTGCGTGAGCGTTCTGCCGAATTGAAAACATTAGGGCGCGATACGAGTGTGCTTGAGAAAATGACCCCGCCCTTCCCGCGCATTCGCTACGACGAAGCGATTGAGCGTTTGCAAAAGATCGCCACCGAGACAACTGACCCCGAACTCAAAGAGCAATTGAAGATCGAATGGGGCGACGATTTCGGTTCGCCGCACGAAACAGAATTGACAAAGCAGTTTGAGAAGCCAGTGTTCGTCATCGGCTATCCCACCGCCATCAAAGCGTTTTACATGGAACCCTGGCAGGGACGACCCGAAGTGTGCAAGAGCGCAGATTTGCTCGCACCCGAAGGTTACGGCGAGATCATCGGCGGGTCGGAGCGCATTAGCGATCACGATGCGTTGTTACAGCGCATCAACGATCACAAGTTGCCCGTTGAGCATTACAAATGGTATCTCGATCTTCGCAAGTTCGGCACGGTGCCACATTCGGGATTCGGTTTGGGCGTGGAAAGAACTGTCGCTTGGATTTGCGGGACGGAACATATTCGAGAGACAAACCCGTTTCCGAGAATGATTAATAGAAAATATCCGTGAACAAGTAGTCAACCATGTCCACACGACGACCCGACATCCCCGACTTTAAATCTCGAACCCAACAAGAACACGCCCGCTTGAGTACAGAAGGCGCGGCGAAATCTTTAGAGGCGGGTCGCCAATGGAATCTCGCGCCGACTCTGCGCGAGCGTGGCGCAATTATTTTTCCGCACATCGGTTTAGAAAAATGCGGGCATCACATCGCTACTGCCGTTCACGCCTGTCTCGATAGCGGCGCGGATCGCGTGCTGGCAATCGGTGTATTACATGCGTTGACGCAAGACTTACAAGATGCCTGCGTGCGCGTGGCGCAAGGCGCGGATGTGACGAAGGAAGAAGCGTGGGGCATTCAAGGTGAAGGGTTGAAGGGGCGCACTGATTGGCAAAATGAATTTTCGCTGTTGAATTTTATTTTCCTGTGGCAGGAAGAGATCAAACGGCGCGGGGTGAAAGCGCCTCAACTGTTTGTGCGTTATCCGTATCTCGCCGGTGGTCGCCCGCATTTGTTGCCGGGTATCGCCGAATTAAAAGCCATCGCCCGTGATGCAGTTGTGGTTGGCACGGCGGATCCATTTCATCATGGCATTGCCTACAACGACCCGCCCGAAAAATCTTTCATGCCCAATGAAGGCGGACTCGATCTGGCGCGTAAACGAATCGAAGAAGGACTCACATTATTAAAGTTGGGCGACTATTGGGGTTACAACCAACACTGCGTAGATGCCAAGAGCGACGCGCGCGATATGGGGCAAACGATGCGTTATCTCTACGGCGCGATGGACGGCACGATTTTAGATTTGCAGTGGCAAGACATGACGGTTGAGTACAACAAGCCTGCGCCGTCGTGGGTGAGCGGGGCGTTGATTGAGATGAAACCTTTACATGACTCAGTAGAAAACGGATTGCATTAACCTTTGTAGAGACGCGCCGTTGGCGCGTCTCTGTTTTAAACCGAAAAACACTTTGTGGTCAAAAAAGAGACGACCCATCGGGTCGTCTCTACACATCAACAAATGTATCTGCAAGACCGACGCGGTCTACGCAACAACAAAATTAATTATTTTTCAGTGATCGTCACACTTTCAATTGCATCACCCTTGAAAGTTGGATTCGTATTCGGGTCGCGGCGCGTGATGCCGTTGACAACTTCTATGCCGCTCGCCACCTGACCAAAAATGGTGTAGCCGCCGTTGAGAGAGGGCGCGGGTGCAAAGGTGATGAAGAACTGACTGCCATTGGTATCTTTACCGGCATTCGCCATCGCCACCACACCGGCTTTATCAAATTTGAGATCGCTGTCTTCGTTTTTAAATTGATAGCCGGGACCGCTCGCGCCGGTGCCGCTGGGGTCGCCGCCTTGCGCCATAAAACCTTCCAACACGCGATGGAAGGTCACACCGTCAAAATACTTTTGCCGCGCCAGAAAAACGAAACTGTTCACGGTGATCGGCGCTTTGTCGGCGTAGAGATCGATCACGAACTCGCCGCCCGCCGAAGGCGCCATCTTGAACGTCGCGCTGTATTTTTTAGCGACATCAATGGACATCGGCGGCGCGGATGCAAATTGTTTGTTGGCGGCAAGCGCCGGGGCTGCCGCCGTTCCACCTGAGGCAGGTTTGTTCGCCGCCGCTTGCTGTTGAGTCACCACGAAAAAAATGATCGCGGCTAACACCGCAATCGTTCCGCCCAACACCCACCAATTAATTTGAATGGGATCGTTCTCGGGGTCATGCTTTGGTTTTGAATTCTTCTTTGCCATATCTTCTCCTGAATAGTAATTGGGGATTAGTAAATGGTAATTACCATTTACTAATTACTTTAATTTTCGTTCGTCGCCCTGCCTCACCGTCACGCCGATTGAATCAAGATGCTCCAAGAACGATAACGCATATTTGCGCGATGAGTTAAACAGGTCGCGGAATTGGGCAACGGTGATCGTTTTGTTGGCTTTGAGATGTTCGCGCAAAGCGTCCAGCATTTTATCGTAAGTCTCGCGCAAGAATAACACTTCCGACGACACTTGCGCCAGATCGCCGCGATCAATTAACACCGCCAACACATCGTCACTCACCAGCGCGGCAGAGTCTTTGAACGACGGTGAATTATACGGATCGCGCCGAAAGAGCAACAACAATGTTTCGACATTAGATTGTTGTTGCGGAGTTAACTTTACTTCGTGATTAGGTCGCCGCACAACCGAACCCGACTCAACGATTTGATTCCCCGCCACCCACCACGCCACAATCGCGTTGAAAATTTTGGGTTGAAGTTTGAGCTTGCTCTTAAGTTCTTCGCGCGACAATCCGGTTTTGAGCGGATTGGTTTGATGATAGGACTCCAGTAGATCGATCATCTCGTTGGTGAGGCGGTTGATCACGGAACGAGAAATCACCAGCGTCTTATCTAGATAAATGATGCCGCCACTCGCGGTGAGGCTGCCTGCCGCTTGTGCCGCCACTTCCGAATCCAAATTCGATTTTTTGATCGCTTCGGCGAGCAAACACGGACTCAGCGAATCAATTGCCTGCAACAAAATTTCTTCGGGTGTGCCGCGCAAAAGAGTGGCAAGGCGATCTAACGTTTCGGGATCGTTGCGTTTGTGGCGTTTGGGCGGGTTGGGATCCACGATGACTCCGCCACCCAAAGTTGAACCCGGTGAGGGTCGGCGCAAGATAAAACGATCACCTTTAGAGGCGACGACAGGATGAACAAGAGCGATTTGCAAAAATGAGGTTTCACCTTGCGCCAGCGAGTCGCCGGACAACACGCGCACAGTAGCAAGGGTCTCCGACGCGCCGACGAAGAATTTCACTTCGGTGTTGTGTTTGAGGGGAGAGTCGGAGTCTTTGAGATGACGGAATTGAACATCAATAAGTTCGGTGGGGCGAAGTGTGTTGGGATAGCAGATCACGTTACCGCGTTCAATATCGGCGACATCCACGCCGCTCAAGTTGATGGCGACTCGACTGCCGGGGACGGCGCGATCTAATTTGCTTTTGTGAGTCTGCAAGCCGCGCACGCGCGCGGTTTTGTTGGAGGGCATAATCGAAATTTCATCGCCCACATTAAGTGATCCATCGAGCAATGTTCCGGTGACCACCGTGCCGAAGCCGGACATGGTGAAGACGCGATCCACTGGTAGACGCGGGCGACTTAAGTCGGGTTTAGGCGGATGAGAAGCTAAACATTTGGATAAGGCTGATCGAAGATCATCCAGCCCCGCACCCGTGCGCGCCGAAACTGGGATGATGGCTGCCGCAGACAAGACGGTATCACCGAGCAGAGAGGCAAGATCAATTTTAATGAGTTCGATCCATTCATCATCTACGAGATCAGATTTTGTGAGGGCGACCACGCCGTTGTTGATCTGCAAGAGATCGAGGATGGCAAGATGTTCGCGCGTTTGCGGCATCACACCTTCGTCGGCGGCGACGACGAACAACGCGGCGTCAATGCCGCCAATGCCTGCCAACATATTTTCGATGAAGTCACGATGACCGGGGACATCCACCACGCCGACTTGCTCACCGTCGAGCGTGAGCCAAGCGAAGCCGAGATCAATCGTCATCTCGCGCTCGCGTTCTTCTTTGAGTCGATCAGGATGAATGCCGGTGAGGGCGTGAACCAGCGTGGACTTGCCGTGATCCACATGACCGGCGGTGCCGATGACGCGCATGTTAACGAACTTTAGTCAGCGTTTGTTCGTATTCGGACAGCGCATCACGAATGATATTGTAGAGGGCTTGCATACGAGATTGATCGTGAGCGAGCATCGTACGCAAATTTTCGGCAATGTCGTTCAAGCGATCTTCGTTGGATACTAAACGCTCATCGCTCTTGGCAGCTTGCCGATCATGATCGCGCCACTGTTCGTCGCGCAAGAGCATGTGCGTTGTCCAGCGTTTTTGTTCATCGGCAAGAAAAGCGTTCCACTCTTGGCGGAATCGTTCTTCGCCAAGCCGTTGCACTTCAGAGGCTTCGTTGATGCGGCGATCAATGCGCTCGATGTTGACATAAAATTCTTCGATGAGCTTTTTCATTTGCCGATGTGTCTCGGCGTAGGTGTCCATGCGGCGCGAGAAATCTTCCGCGCTTTGCAGAACGGTGTCCATTTTAGTTTTAAGTTCATTCCAGGTGCGGTCACGTTCCGCGCCTGCCACCGCTTGATTCTCCATCCACGCCATTTGCGACATGCGCCGATCATTCTCTGCCAGCGTCAATTCGCCCACGCGAGTATCGTTGCGGCGCGCAAGGTCTTCCATGATTTCGATCTTGGCGCGATTCTCGTCATTGCGTTTGCGAAGTTCGGTGCCTTCGGTTTGCAGATCGGTTACACGTTTGTTATCTTGCCGTCGCGATTCTTCAAACGACACCATCTGTCGCGTGCGTTCTTCATCTTTGCGCGCGGCGTCTGTAATTTTTTGACCGAGTTCCGCCAAAAGTTTGGTGATGCGGCTTTCTTCATCTTTGCGCGCCAACACATCCTGTTCAATTTTGGGAACGGCATCCAACATTTTACGCGTGTCCACCAGCATTTTGTTCATGCCTTCACGCTCGGTGGTGCGGTAACGATCTTGCTCGCGCTCACTTTCGGAATGGCGTTTCTCCATGAGATCGATCTGCTTCACGATCTCGCCGCGTATCTGCTCAAAGGTTGTCTCGAAGGACGTGATGCGCGCCGCCAGAGTCACCGCTTTCGTCACTTCACTTTCCATCTCTCGAAGACGTTGAGTCAGCGTGGTGTTTTCGTTTGCTAACGCGTTGAGGCGCTCGGTGAGCGTGGCAAGTTGTTGTTGCTGTTTCTGCCGCTCTTTGTCGAGGAAGTCAACGGTCTGGGCTTGTTCGGGAGCGATGGCGTTTGGTTTCATAAATGCATCCTCATCTGCCGACGATTATAGACGAAAGAGAGGGCGAGGGCAAAAGTCGCGTTGCGTATTTCGTATTGCGTATTTCGTATTCCGTAAAAGTTGGTATGATGTCGCGCATGAGAATCGGAATTGATGCGCGGCTCACTTACTATACACGCGGCGGCATCGCCTATTACATCCGCCAGATCGTGCAACACATCCCGCCACTCGATCCACACAACGATTATTTTATTTTGCATTCGTGGAAAGCGAAAGAAAATCTTGGCACGAAACGAATCAATTGCTTCACGCCCGCGCATCATCGCTTTGAGCGACTTGCGCTCGGTGTTGAAATGATTCCACCCCGACTCGATCTACTTCATTCACCCGATTTTATTCCGCCGCACGGCGCGTTTAAAAAAGTGATCACGATTCATGATCTCGCCTTCTTGCATTACCCGAATTATTTGACTCCTGATTCGCGGCGATACTATCACGATCAGATCAGGGATGCCGCCTCACGCGCGGAAGCTATCATCACTGTCTCCGAGTCAGCGCGTGCCGATGTGATCAATTTGCTCAATGTGCCTGCCGAAAAGATTGAAACGATCTACGAAGCGCCCGACTCAAAATTCCGCCCCTTGCCCAAAGAGAACGTGGAAGCCGTCACTATGAGACTCGGCATCCCGAATCGTTATCTACTCTTCGTCGGCACATTTGAACCGCGCAAAAACGTAGATGGACTCATTCGCGCGTATGCAACTATCAAAGATGCGCCGCCGCTTGTGATTGCCGGTAACAAAGGTTGGCTGTTTGAAGAAACTTTTAAACTCGTTCACGATCTCAAACTAGAGAGATGCGTTCATTTCATCCAAAATGTTTCTCCTGATGATATTGTGCCACTCTACAACGCCGCGCTGGCACTCGTCTTGCCATCGCACTACGAAGGCTTTGGCTTCCCGGTTCTTGAAGCGTTTGCCTGTGGCGTCCCTGTCATTATCTCCAACCGCGCCTCGTTACCCGAACTCGCAAACGGTTCTGCGCTGATTTGTGATCCAGATGATTTAGTTTCTATTGCCTACACGATTCAACAAGTAATGAACGACTCACAATTGCGAAAGACTTTGATTGAAAAAGGATTCAAACGCGTGAAAGATTTTTCGTGGGGGAAGTGTGCGAGGGAGACGTTAGAGGTGTATCGAAAGATGTTAGAGGTAGAAAGGTAAACAAGTAGACAGGTAGAAACGTATACAACGCCTACCTATTTCCCTATCTCCCTGTTTACGTATTTACCTGCCCCCTTATGAAACTCCTCTTCCTCACCCCTCAACTTCCTCATCCGCCCAAACAAGGCACGGCGATTCGTAATTGGGGTTTAATTAAAAGTCTCTCACTTCATCACGAAATCACTTTGCTAAGTTTCGGTGACACAAATTCCATCAGCGACGAACTACGTGGAACATGCAAAGAGGTTCACGCTGTTCCAGTTCCTCATCGCACCACCCTCAACCGTTTGCGCGATCTCATCTTCTCCCCCTTACCCGATCTCGCGCACCGTCTTGCTTCAAAAAAGTTCAGCGAAAAGTTCAAATTCCTAATTACTAATTACAAATTTGATGCGGTCTTCATCGAAGGTCTTGAACTTGCCCCTTACCTATTCACCGATTACCAATTACCAATCACCATCTTCGACGCCCACAACGCCGAAACAATTTTGCAGAGACGTGCTTACGAAAACGACATCCGAAATATCAAACGCTTACCCGCCGCACTTTACTCGCTCATTCAAACACGCAAGCTCGCAAACTTTGAAGCAGAGATTTGCCAAACTGTAAATCACGTCACCTGTGTTTCTCAAGAAGATGCAACCGCATTGCGCGCGCTTGTGCCAACTCTCAACCCAATCATTGTGCCGAATGGAATCTTTCTCTCTGACTACACATCCAACTTCCAACTTCCAACTTCAAACTTCAAACTTGTCTTCACGGGTAAGATGGATTACAGACCCAACATAGACGCAGTGATATGGTTCGCCAACGAAATCTTTCCGAAAATAAAAAATGGGATTCCTGAAACGCAATTTACTATCGTCGGGCAGAAGCCAACGCAAGCGGTGAAAAGTTTAGAGTCGATCAACGGAATCAAGGTGACAGGCGCGGTTGACGACATCCGCCCGCACATCGGCGGCGCGACCGTATACGTCGCCCCGCTCCGCATGGGCGGCGGCACACGATTCAAGTTGCTCGAAGCGATGGCGCTGAAAAAGCCCATCGTTTCAACAACGATAGGCGCAGAAGGGTTTGCAATTCAAAATGGGCGCGAGATGTTAATCGCCGATGACGCAAATGATTTCGCGCAAGCCGTGATCACTTTATTGCGCGACGAATCAAAACGCCGAGCGTTGAGCAAAGCGGGGTATGAGTTTGTGAAGGGATATGATTGGGGAGAGATCGTGCCAGCTATCGAGAGGATTCTGGCGAGTGTATAATCGAACATATCTGGAGGCAGTCATGACACAAACACTTGAAGCAACTTTCGACGGCAAAGTTTTACGCCCTGACATTCCGCTTAAATTGCGCCCTAATACTCGCGTGCGCGTAACCGTTGAGACGATTAAGACTGCAAAGAAAAAACGATCTTTCTTGCGAACAGCTAAATCGCTCAAGCTCGAAGGTCCGCGCGATTGGTCAACGCACATCGAAGATTACTTATACGCCGAAAAGAAATAAGCGATGCAAGAATTCTTCCTTGACACGGCTTACGCGATTGCGCTGTCTGCATCGAGTGATGAACATCATGAGGCGGCGCTGGTGTTAGCAGAGGAGTTAGAGGAAACCGAAAGTCGTCTCGTTACCACGCGCGCCGTAATGATCGAAATTGGCAATGCGTTATCTAAACGCCGCTATCGCAAAGCCGCACTTGAATTGCTCGATTCTCTTGAAGATGATCCCACAGTTGAGATTGTTCCGGTTACCGAAGAACTATATCAACAAGCTTTCGAGTTGTATCGCGAGCGGCACGACAAAGAGTGGGGATTAACAGATTGCATCTCTTTTGTTGTTATGAAAGGACGCAAAATAACGGACGCGCTCACAACCGATGAACATTTTCAACAAGCAGGCTTCAAAGCTTTGTTAAAGTGATGAATAACAGACCACCAATGGAATGAAACTCTCGTTGAGAAAGAAGAAAGCACAATCCTCTAAACATCATAAACTCACCTCTGACGAAATGCACGCGCATTACGACTTTGACTACAGTAAAGCGAAACCGAATCGCTTCGCGGGCAAGAGCAAAGAAGGGCGTTTGGTGGTCATCCTTGATGAAGATGTCGCTAAAGTTTTTACAACGCCCGAAACGGTGAACAACGTTTTGCGCGCGCTTATCTCAACAATGCCCGCTACCAAACGGAAATTGCTGACGCGATGAAGCGTTTAATAAAAAAAGCGAAGCCCATATAAGACGAGCTTCGCTTTTTGTTATCGTGAGTTCAATCCCCAAACCACCTAACCATCCAACAACCCAACCATCCTTCGACTTCGCTCAGGACAGGCCTGACTATTCGATTACTTGACCAAAGATTTAAACGCCCCCGCCGCTTGAGTCACCGCAGGCAAGATCGTTTGCGGGAACAAGCCCACGAATAAAATCGCGGCAACGCCAATTACTAAAAACACAACCGCGACTTGATCATCTTGAATCGCAAATGATTCATCAGTTGAGGTGCGCTTGAACAACGATGCCGCGCCGCGGGCGTAAGCCAACATTACACTACCGCTCGCAGCGAGCAAGGCAATCGCAAAACCGTAATCACTCACCGCTAGTTGACGATACAACGCCCAACGCCCAACAAATCCGGCGGTAAGCGGTAAGCCCGCGAGCGAGAGTCCACCGATCACAACAGCAATCGAAGCAAATGGAAATTGCCGCGCTTTGCCAACGAGATCGTCAAAGTCGGTGCTATCTTTTGTGCTCGCCCGCAACCAGCCGAGCCCCATGCCCCACACCGAGAGTCCGATTCCACGCATCGCTATAATCGCCAACGCCGCGCGCAAACCATCCGCTGTTCCGAGTCCAACGGCTAACATCGCCGCGCCGATGTCTACCATCACGGCGTAACCCATCAATCGCCCGAAGCGGCGTTGGGCAAAGGCAAACGCCCCGCCCCCAATCACCATTGCCACGCCCGCGAGTCGCAACGCCGCAAATTCAGTTGGCGAGCGCAACCAGGCATACTGATTAAAAAAGTTCAACATGAAAAACATCACCGCCATCTGCACCACAGTGAACACAAACGCGGCGGCGTAGGGAGATGATTCTTCCGCCGCCGTCGGTATCCACGAGTGGAACGGCAAAATGGCTAACAAGATCAACAAGCCAATATCCAGTAACACAGTTGCGCGCGCGAGAAAAGTTGGATCATCGGGACTCGTCGTCGCACCCTCAATCTGCCAGCCGGCGAGCAAAATAAACGGCACGCCGAGAGTCACAAACACCAGCAGACGCAACGAGCCGCGCGTGAAAGGATGATCATCATCAGAGAGAATCAACACGGAGACAGCGGCTAACATCTCTAAAAATAATGCGGCGAACAAAAACGGTTGCACGAAAAGAGTCGCCGTGAGCAACGACACACTCAACAAACCCGCTGGCAAAAATGCGCGTGGAGTTTTTGCCGCGCCCGCGCCCGCGAAAAAAAACATAGAGGCGATGTAGATGAACGCCAGCGCGGGACGATTCTCCGGCGCGAAGGTGAAGGCGCGACCCAACACCGACCACGTTCCTTGAAACGTGATGTCGCGTCCAGCGAACACTGCCACTTGGTCTAACGGAATTTGCAACGCAAGTAACGCCAACAGCGCGCACACCACTGCGGCGATGATCGCTTGCGCCCATCGCCAACGTTGCAATGCGTAGACGATCAACGCCGCCACAAACGGCGTCGCCAACATTAATAGCGGAACACTCACGCTTCACCTCGTCGCACTGCGGCGAGATAACAGGCGCCGAGCGCCACCGCAAAATCTACAATTGCCAACAACGCCATCACCGCCAGCGACGGTTCAACGGCGGCGTAATACATTTCAAAACCCATCAACACCGTGATCAACAACATGCCGACCTTCAACGGCTCTTCGGTCAATCCGAGTCCGAGCAAACCGAGTCCGGCGAGTCCAAACGCGGCTAACGACACCGCCGATGGCAAGCCCGACACATTGAGATCAGGAATTTGCGAAAGTTGCCAACCGACAATGATGATCATGATCACGGCGACGACGCGGAATGGCAGACCGACCGCGATATTTTTAAAGGGGGATTGATCAGGTGACGCCGCCTCTGCTGTGCTGCTTTGATCATCAGGGTTGACGATCACCGTTTTAGCTTCCGATTTTTTCTTCGTTGCAATTTGTCGCGCCGTCAAAAAAATCTGCACGCAGATCAGCAAGCCGACGATCATCTTCACGCCTGCCAATTGCGGCGGCAACACACGCGAGAACAAGAGACCAGCAAGAATGGATTGACAGGCTAAGGCAAACACACTCGCCCGCCAATCGGTGATCACTACAATGATGCCTGCGGTGATCAACACGCCTACCGCCGCAGGTGTTGAGGCAAAGGATGAGAATTGTTCGATGAGCTCGGTAAAAGTTGGGATCATTGTTTAGAGAAAACCGCATCCGCAGGACGCCTACGGCGAGGCGCAAAGGGTCGAACCCTGTCATTCCGAGGAGCGTTCTTTGCGACGAGGAATCTCTTTGATCAATCGGAGAGATTCCTCGCCACGGAATGACGTGCCTATTATTCTATTTCTACGCTCAAATCTTTCCATTCAGCATTAGATGACTGTATCAATTCAATCTTTTTACTTCTGCACCACGCTTTAATTTGTTTCTCGCGCTGAATTGCGGAGCGCACGTTATCCGTCGTTTCATAATAGACCAACATCGTGACGTTATATTTTTGCGTAAATCCTTCTACAAGTTTTTCTTTGTGTTGATAGACACGACGGCGGAGATCGTTTGTCATGCCCACATAAAGAACGCGCGACCTGCTACTCATAATGTAAACATAAAATTGTTTCCTCACGCCACGCATCTCCATCATGTCATTCTGGGTGCAGCGAGGAATCTTTTTGATCAACTCCAGAGATTTCTCGTCGCACAGAACGCTCCTCGAAATGACATGAGCCTAAAAATAGTTGTTCGTTCTCAACCCTCTTGCTCGGTCATTCTGAACATGGCGAGAAATCTTTTTGATCAACCCCAGAGATTTCTCGTCGCAGAGAACGCTCCTCGAAATGACATTATCGGTTGAAGAATAACAACCACACCATCAACGCCACGACCAGAGTCCACAGCACACCGCCCTCACCTTCGACAATCGCGGCGATGGTGCGTAAGCCACGTCCAATGAGGCGATAGGTTTCCCAGGCGATTCGATAGAGCCATTCCAAACGCGCCGCGCTGGTCGCCGCGTTCCAAACAGATTCGGCTCGTCCACGAATCACACCCTCAAATTGCCACAAGCCCACGCCGCCGAGCGCGACTAACAATACCGCGCCGAGTGAAACTAAATTTTCCAACGCGAGCAGATCGGGGATGGGGATGCCGACCCAGCGACCGATGGCGTTGGCGGCAACACCTGTGATCACGGCGAAGATCAATGGCAGGATCAATCCAAATAAATAGCTGACCGCGATCAATGGATCGTCTTTTGGCAATGGCTCGCCCGGCGTGAAGGCTAATCGAATATAGGAAGCCGCTAACAACAACTGACCGATCACGCAAACGATCAACAAAAACCATGCGCCCGATTCAACGAGTCCGCGATACAACGCCGACGCGCCGATGAATCCAACCGTGAGCGGCAAGCCCATGAGCGTGACCGCGCCGCCGATGGATGTGGCGACCCAGCCGCGCCCTGAATCGTTGTAGCCGTTGTTGAGGAACATCACCGCGCCGCCGATGATCAACGCCAGCGCAAATGCCAACACGCCGACTGCCGCGGCGATGCCGCCCCACAACCCGGCGAGTAAGGCGAGACATGATCCCGACAACACCACAAAACTTAAACCCTGTCGCGGATCGTCCATGCCCCACCATTCCATCGCGCCGACCAACAACCCAAACCCGGCGCCGACACTTAAGATCGCGCGAAGTGGTAACGCCGGTGAGACGATCAGAATTTCGACAAGTAAGTTAAGGGCAACAGCGGCGGGCGCGAGTTTGATCAACGTGCCGAGTCCTTGACGCATATCGGCTTCAACAGGCATGGCGAGATGAAAGGGGAACACGCCGAGACGAAAGATGATAGCGATGAGAAGTAAAAGTGAACTGCGATCTGTGAGAGGCGATCCCCCGATGACGAATGACGTTGCGCCGCTGTTGAGGATGTCGAGCGCCGCGCCGAGCGCGAACAACGTGCCGAGCGCGTTGAAACTTAAACTCAACACTGCTTGCGATTCGAGCCCTTCGCCGCGCGCCAGAAGCACCATGCTAAGGAAATAGATGAGATCTAAGACCGCCCATGTAATGACGAGCGTGGTGAGGTTCTGCGCGCTGATCGCCGCGAGAGCCGCCGCCGTGATAAGCAAACTCGCCGCACGCGCGCCCAAACGCGGACCGCCTGAACGCGATAAGCCCGTGAGAAAAACCGAGAGCGCGACGAGCAGTATCGCGATTGAGAACAACCACGATGACGGATTGGCGCGCAGCATGATCCCGGTTTGGAATAACGACGACGGTCCCCAGGCCGACACGGTAACTTCAACGGGCAAGCGCAAGCCCATCGTCAGCGTTCCTAACAACGCAACAAACGTAACTGCGATAGGCAGCAGAACGATGAGTCGAAAGCGCGGCATGGCATAGCCCATCAACACTGCCGCCGCGCCAAGCACTAAAACCACAATTGCGAAGAGTGGGTTCATTTGGTGGAAGATTGTAGCATAGAGGAAAATGGAGGTTGGAGGAGTGTTGCGAGAATAGAGGAAAATGGAGGTTGGAGGTTAGAGGTTGGAAGTTGGAGGAGTGTTGCGAGAATTGAGGAAGAGGATAAAATTTCCGCGAGTGGGAAACCCGTGTTGAGGAATGACGGAGAAACAAGAGACTCTACTCATACAGAGTCTCTTTGTTATAATCTCAATCAAGAATCATTTCGGCGAAGGGAAAGCCAGCGATGACTAAGAAAACCAAAACCATTCACAAAACCGATTATCCGCACGTCGTCAAATTGAAGGCGTGTTAGATCATGCTGTTTTTACAAATTGAAAGGAGAAACAACAAATGAACATCAAAGTAGTTGTTCACGAAGCGGAAGAAGGCGGGTATTGGGCAGAAGTGCCTGCCATTCTCGGATGCGCGACTCAAGGAGAAACGATGGAAGAACTCCTTGAGAATTTGCGTGAAGCAATAGAAGGATGCTTGTCGATCAATGATGAAGATGTTTAACAATATATGGACATGTAGGCGCATCAAGCATAAACACAAAAAAGACTCTGCATCAGGCAGAGTCTATTGTTTACGCAATAAACCCTCTCAACCCCTGATCATCGTCCACTTTATTTCTTCCACAATTCGCAGTAGACTCAAACTCATGAAAGCACAAACAATTTTCATTCAAAGTATTTTGATTGCGGTAATTGTCCTCACTGCCTGTGAGAGTCAAAATCCGCCGACCCCAACCGCCCTACTGCTACCGACAGCAACGGCAGCACCCATAACACCCACGCCGATCAAAATAGGACAAGCAATCACCTTCGACGGGTTACAAGTAAGCGTTGAAGCGTATGAACTCACGGGACGCTACACGACACAGTTCAATACTGTCCGCGAGCCGCCAGCAGGCATCAAATTCCTTTGGGTTCAAGTCGGATTAAAAAACGTGACGTCCACACTGCACGCTATCCCTGCCACCGAGCACTTCAGTGCCTTGCATGAGCAAACTGAATTCAAAACATCTTACGGGTATCGGCAAAACTTTCTTGATTACACAACTTTGCCAGATAAAATTTCTCCCAATCAGGAGATCAAAGCTTGGCTACGCTTTGAAATTCCTGCTGCCCTCGATCCATCATCGTTATGGTTCGCCTATCTTCCCCAAAGTTCGCGCGTCAACTTTCTTCCACCAGAGAGTCCGGCGTGGGGAGATCATCCCGAGTATCTTTGGAAATTGAGTCCATAACAGAATCCCCTTGCATAAAATTCATGACAACTATTCTTGCCCTCGTCTCCGATCTTTTCTTCTCCGTTCAAATCGAATCGGCAGTTAAAGGATTGGGGTGGACTCTGACCAACATTGATCGTGCGGATCAAATCCCCGCGCAGCCGCCACTGGCGAACCCAGCCGCCATCCACGCGGATGCCGCCCGCCACAACTTCATCGCTTACGTCGCTGACCTTCAACCATCACTCATCATCACCGAACTAAACAGCACAACGTTGCCGTGGGAGAAATGGATCGCCGCGATCAAATCGTCGCCAGCCACGCGCCGCATCCCGGTCATCGGTTTTGGATCGCACGTCGATCTCGATCAAAGGCAACGCGCTCTCAATGTGGGCTGCGATGAAGTATTCGCCAAAGGTCGCTTCACATCAGACATGATGAGCCTCATCCAGAAAAATGCGCGGGCGTCCGATCCAGAGGCGGCACGCGCGGCGGCAGAGGGTGAACTTTCGGAAAAAGCTAAACACGGGATCGCCTTATTCAATCGCGGCGAGTATTTTGAATCGCACGAAGAATTAGAACACGCCTGGAACGACGAACAAGGCGCGGGCAGAGAGTTGTATCGCGCTATTTTGCAAATCGCCGTGGCTTATTTGCAAATCCAACGACGCAACTACAATGGCGCGATCAAAATGTTTTTGCGCGCGCGGCAGTGGATCGATCCCTTGCCGGATGTTTGTAAAGGTGTAGACATCGCTCAACTTCGCAATGACGCCGCCAACGCCCGCGCAACGTTGGAGGCACTTGGGGCGGAACGGATTAACGAGTTTGATTTAGCAACGCTCAAGCCGATAAGAATCGTCAACGGATAAAACGGATTGAACGGATATTTTTATTTATCCGCTTCATCCGTTCAATCCGTTGACAAAACTATGACCTTCCAAAATAAAATCGCCCTCATCACCGGCTCCGGTCGTGGCATCGGGAAAGCCATTGCACTGCACTTCGCGCGCGAAGGCGCGGATGTGGTCGTCAACTTTTTTCGCAACCGCGCCCCCGCCGAAGAAACCGCCGAAGAGATTCGCGCATTAGGTCGCCGCGCATTGGTGGTGAAAGCCGATGTGGGCGACGAAGGCGGCATCAATAAACTGTTTGATGAAGTGGAAAAAGAATTTGGCGCGTTGGATATTTTGATCAACAACGCCGCTTCGGGTTACAACCGTCCGGTGATGGAGCAAAAGATCAAAGGTTGGGATTGGACTTTTAACATCAACGCCCGCGCCGCGCTGTTCTGTTCACAGCGGGCTGTGCCGCTGATGCAAAAACGTGGCGGCGGCAGTATCGTTTCGATCTCATCGGCGGGATCATTTCGAGTCATGCCCGAATACGTGGTCGTCGGCGCGAGCAAAGCCGCGCTCGAAGCCCTCACCCGTTATCTCGCCGTTGAACTTTCGCTTTACAACATTGTGGTCAACGCCGTCTCACCCGGCATCGTGGAAACAGACGCCCTCACCCATTTCAATGCAATCAAAGAACTCAACGCAATTGAAGAAGTTAAGAAAACGATCCCTGCCGGGAAACTCATCACCCCACAAGAAGTGGCGCAGGTTGTCGCCTTCCTGTGTTCACCGGCGGCAAACATGATTCGTGGACAGACGATCATCGTGGATGGCGGACACACGCTCACCTTCGGTCAGCAGATGGCGTATCGCGTATAGCATATCGCATATCGCGCATCGCGTATCGCGCATCGCGCATCGCATATCACGCATCACGTATCACGCATCACGTATCACGCTATCTGCCATTTGCCATTTGCCATTTGCTATCTGCTATCCGCCATCCGCCAACCCCGCCTCTTGACATATAGACGTTTATCTATATAATAAACGCATGGCAAAAGTTAATCCCGTTGAATTCGCCAAAGCTATCGCCGATGAGACGCGGCAGAAGATTATGGGTTTGTGTTGTTGCAACTCGCTCTCGGTCAATGAGATCGTCGAGAAGACCAACGTATCCCAACCCACCGTCTCGCATCATCTGGCGATTTTGCGCGAGGCGGGTTTGGTCGAGACGCGCAACGAAGGCAAGCAAACATTTTACTCGCTCAACCAAGAGCGCGTGGCGTTTTGCTGCGGGCAATTAATGATCAAATTTGCGCCGGAAGAAAAAGTAACGGCGACGGTGAGTAAGAACTTGTAGACGGGGAAATAAGTAAACAGGGAAACAGGGAAACAAGTAAATAGATAGACGGTTATCTACATCCTACTTGTATACGTGTCTACCTGCCTCCGTGTCTACCTGCTTACGCGTGAACTTGTTTTTTTTAAGTAGATTCATAGACAATCTTCTATATGACAGAGAGG
>Ga0163199_1000851_pt1 | contig 19162 bp, 18 predicted proteins | sample PL_2010_150m_FD_113537 | JGI IMG/M metagenome (GOLD analysis project Ga0163199, IMG submission 113537) | Freshwater microbial communities from Powell Lake, British Columbia, Canada to study Microbial Dark Matter (Phase II) - PL_2010_150m | ecosystem: Environmental > Aquatic > Freshwater > Lake ...
CACCTTGGCGATCTGCTCGGCCATCAGCACCGAGGCCATGAAGCCCATGCCGCTGCCGCCCAGTTCCTCGGGCAGGGCGCACGAGAAAAAACCGAGTTCGCCCATCTTGGCGACACGGTCGGCACGGAACTCGTGCCTGCTCTCCTCCGCATCGAGTGTCGGCGCGATTTCCTCAGCGGCGAATCGCCGCGCCGTATCCTGGATCAGGCTTTGTTCTTCGGTCAGCTCGAAATTCATCGTGGCCTGTCCTATTCGATCACGAGGAGGACGTCGTCATCCTCGACACTGTCCCCCTTCTTCACCTTGATTTCCTTGACCGTCCCGCCGGAGGGCGCGTACACGGTGTTCTCCATTTTCAGCGCCTCGATGACCAGGAGTGCGTCATCTTCCTCGACCGTCGCACCCACGGCGACGAGCACTTCCCAAACCTTCCCCGCCAGCGGCGCCCGAACTTCTGTAGTCATGCAGCTCTCCCTTTTCGATTCGAGTTCAATCGTTCGTTGTCAAAATCTACCATAGCCTTGCGTTTGCCGGAGCGCGTCCGCATCACAGATGCGAAAAGAAGGCCGACGCGCCCGGCATCGAAAGTACCGTCCGTGCGTTCACTCGGCCTTGATGCCGGCTTCCTTCGCCAATTTTGTCCAGCGCGCCAACTCTTCGCGAAAGGCGGTGCCGAAGGCTTCCACCGTGGGGCCGGTGGGTTCCATGTCCTGCTGCGCAAGCTTGGGCCTCAGTTCGGGACTGTGCACCGCCTTCACGAACTCGGCATTCAAACGCGAGATGATGGCCGCAGGCGTGCCCGCAGGCGCGAACACGCCCTGCCAATTGGCCGCCTCGAAACCCGGCAGATCCGATTCGTCGAGCGTCTTGACATCGGGCAGTGCCGGCGAACGCTTCAGCCCGGTAACGGCAAGCGGTCGCAATTTCCCGTCCTTGATGAAAGGCACCGCGGTGTTGATCGCGCCCATCAGAAACTGCACCCGGCCTGCGACCAGATCGACCAGCGACGGTGCGCTGCCTTTGTAGGGCACGTGCTGGGTCTGGATGCCGGTCTGCTGCGAGAACAGCACCGCGGCCAGATGCGTGATCGTGCCCGAGCCGGATGAGGCATAGTTGAGTTTTCCCGGGCGCTGCTTCGCATACTCGATGAATTCCTTGACCGTTTTTGCCGGTACCGAAGGATGCACGACAAACACCAGCGATCCTGTCCCGGCCTCGGTGATCGGCACCAGATCCTTCAGCGGATCGAAGCCGAGCTTCGAATACAGTCCCGGGCTGATGGCGATGGCGTTCGATGCGTACAGCAGCGTGTAGCCGTCGGGGCTGGCCTTCGAAACCTGCTCCGCAGCAATATTGCCGGCCGCGCCGGCGCGGTTCTCGATCACAACCGGTTGGCCGAGTTGCTCGCCGAGCTTCTCGGCGATAATACGCCCGACCACGTCGGTCGGGCCGCCGGGCGGAAATCCGACCAGCATCCGAATCGGCTTGCTAGGATAACTCTGCGCTTGCGCCAGGCCGGCCGCGCAGACTAATGACACGACAAGAACTGAAATGACACGGGAAACGTGCATCACGGACATGGTTTCTCCCCTCACGATGAGGCGGCGACATGGTGCGTGCTTCTGCGCCGCAACCGTTATCATATGCCGATGAAGCAGTCTTCTGTTGCCAGACCCGCAAAAACGCTGCTTGCCAGCGTCCTCACCGCGCTCGGCCTGCTGCTCGCGGCCTCCACGGCACTCGGGCAGCCCGCTCAGGAAGATGACGCCTTTGTGCTGCTCGCGACCTCGAAGCTTGCTCATTCGAATTACCGTCAGACGGTCATCCTCGCCATCTCGCACGAAAATGGCCACCACGTGGGAATCATGCTCAACCGCCCGACACGACAGTCGCTCGCCGACCTGTTTCCCGACCACCTACCGTCGAAAAAAGTGGCCGAGCCTGTCTATTTCGGCGGACCGGTGTCGCCGCAGGCGGTGTTCGCGCTGATCCACAGCGCGAAAAGCCCTGGCCAGGGCTCGCTCGCTGTCATCAAAGATCTGTTCCTCGCAATCACCGCGACCAGCGTCGACCGCATCATTGAGGAGCGACCACAGGACGCCCGCTTCTACGTCGGTACCGTCTTCTGGCGCCCGGGGGAATTGCGCGAAGAACTGGAAAAAAACTATTGGCACGTGATGGACGCGCGCCTCGACCTTGTCTTCAGACGGGACACCAAAGGACTGTGGGATGAACTCACCAGGCTCTCGCGGGCGGTGCGCGCTGACACACGACTCGACGACTCGTTAGCGCTGCAAATAGCCGACCTTCTCCCTGCGCGCTGATCACGGCGCCGCGCGCCTGGGTGCGCGGCGCTAAGACCTCTCTGCCGCTCTGGCCGCGCCGGAACAGCGCGCCACGAATTCTGAGAACGCTTGCGCCGGCAATGCAGGAGTGAACAAATCTCCCTGATACTCGTCGCACCCGTGCTGCCGAAGAAATTCGAGCTGTTCTCGCGTTTCGACTCCTCCGGCGGCCAAAGTCAGCTTCAGGCTGCGCGCCATCGCAATGACGGCGAGCGTAATGGCTGCCACTTCCTGATTGCCCGGTAGATCGAGCACGAAGGCGCGGTCGATCTTCAGCGTGAGCCGGGAAAAGCGGCGCAGGTAGATGAGCGAGGCGTAGCCGATCCCGAAATCATTCACCGCAAGATGCACTCCCATGTCGCGAAGCTCGTGCAGGATGGGAAGCGTCGTACCAACATCCCGCATCAACATCGTTTCGCTCAGCTCCAGTCTGAGCCACCGTGGTTCGAGCCCGCTCGCCTGCAGCACCCGCGCCACAGTCTGTGGCAGCGCCTGCTGCCGCAGGTGCGCTCCGGACAGATTGACGGCGATCCTCAGCGGCGCCAGGCCGTCGCGCTGCCAGTCGGCCGCCTGCCGGCATGCCGTGTCCAGTATCCATTGGCTCAGCGGCACAATCAACCCGCTCTCCTCGGCAAGCGGAATGAAATCCATCGGTGCAACCAGACCCAGGGTCGGATGCTGCCAGCGCACCAGCGCCTCGGCCCCGATGATGTTGCCGCTGGCTACGTCGACGATCGGTTGATAATGCAGCACGAATTCTCCGTGCTCCAGCGCCTTTCGCAAGCTCGTCTCGAGCGAGAGTTTCCGCAGCGCCTCGGCGTTCATCGAATGGGTGTAGTACTGGTAGTTGTTGCGGCCCAGTTCCTTGGCGTGATACATGGCCGCGTCGGCATTGCGCAGCAAGGTCTCCGTGTCATCGCCGGCGTCCGGCGACACCGCGATACCGATGCTCGCGCCGACCACGACCTCGTGCCGTCCCAGGGAGAACGGCCGCTCCAGCGCGGCAAGAATTCGCTGAGCCACCCGGGCCGCGTCGCTTGGCTGCGCCAGACCGGAAAGAAACAGCGTGAACTCGTCTCCGCCCTGCCGACCGACGTGCGAGGCAACCGGAGAGGCGCTGTCTGCATCGCTGCCGGCAAGGGAGTCGACGATGTTGCGGCCGACTGTTTCGCCGCTGCGCACGCAGGTTGCGATCCGCTCAGCGGCGGCCGTCAGCAGCTGGTCGCCGACGGAATGCCCCAGCGTGTCGTTGATGCGCTTGAAGTTGTCCAGGTCGACGAACATAACGGCGACCATGCCGCCCCGGCGTTTGCTTTGCGCCAGCGCGCGCGTAAGTTGCTCGCGGAACATGGTGCGATTCGGCAAGGCGGTCAGGCTGTCGTAGTACGCCAGCCGCCGTATCTTGTCCTCGGCCAGCAGCCGTTCGGTAACATCCTGCACCGTGCCGCAGATACGCGCCACACGCCCGTTATGGCCGAGCTCGATTTCCGCCTGGGCATGCACCCGCCGCACACTTCCATCCTGCATCACGACACGATGGTGCAGGTTGTAAGGCTGTCTGCCGCGTATGGCCGCCTTCAGCCCTGCACGCACCGACGCGTGATCGTCGCGATGAACGTAGCGCATGAAGTCGGCGTAAGTACCGGAAAACTCCTCCGGCTTGAGGCCGAACATATGCAGGATTTCCTCGGAAAGGAAAAACCGGTCGGCATCCGCGCGCCACTCCCAGCTCCCCATCCGCGCGACGCGCTGCGCCGTGATGAGGCTTCTTTGACTGCGCGCCAGCTCAGAGACTGCCCTGCTCGCCCGCAACATATAGCGCACCCGATAGGCGATGATGGCGCGGTTGGTGGCTTTGGTCAGAAAATCGGTCGCACCCGCCTCATAGGCCCGGTCGATCGATTCGACGTCTTCGTGCCCGGTCAGCATCAGCACCGGAACCGTCGCGCCGGTGGCAAGCTTGCGCAACCGGCGACAGGTCTCGAATCCGTCCATGCCAGGCATGTTGACATCAAGCAGCACGATGTCCGGCGCACCCGACTGAAACACCTCCAGCGCCTCCTTGCCGTCACATGCTTGCACAGTGCGGAAACCGGCGCCGGTGAGCGTGATCTCGGCGAGCAAGCGCGCCCCTTCGTCATCGTCGACGATCAGAACCAGCGGCGCCGTGTGGAGCGATGGCCTCAAACCGATTCTCCCTCAACCTCTGCCATCAGCAGTTGCCTGGCCCGCGTATATTCGAGTTCGATTGCAGCTATCCGGGCGGCTGCATCTCTGGACAACCCGGACTTGCAGCTGAATTCCAGTTCCCGACACAACGTCGAGAGCTTCGCTGCACCAATATTCATGCTGCTCGATTTGAGCGAATGCGCCGCGTTGCGAAGCGCGACGGTATCGCTCGCCGCCACTCCCGCACTGAGCGCTTGCAGCAGCCGCGGCGTGTTCTTAACGTAGATTGCCACTAGGCGGCGCAATGCGCCGGCCGAGCCGGCCCGCTCCAGCCCGCGAATGCCATCGATCACCATGTGGTCCAGGCTTGAGTCCGCACCCGGCTGACGTCTCACCGCGCCTGCAGGGGCCGCGGCAGCGCTCGCCTGGGCTCCAGCCTCCTGCGTCGGTGAGATCACGCGGTCGAGCTCCTGCTGGAGATCCTCGCGCCTGTAGGGCTTGGCCAGATAACCGTCCATCCCGGCCTGAAAACATTGTTCCCGGTTGCTCCCCATGGCATGGGCAGTCACCGCGATGATCGGTAACCGGCGCGAGCCCCCTGCAGCCGCCTCCATCTCCCGAATTATTCGCGTGGCGGCAAAACCGTCCATCCCCGGCATCTGGCAGTCCATCAACACCGCGGCATAGCTTCCTTTCCGCAGCGCCTCCACTGCCTCGTGCCCGTTGTCGGCGATCTCGCAGTTCCATCCGAGGCGTGCCAGCATTTCCTGCGCGACCAACTGGTTGACCGGATTGTCCTCGACCACCAGCAGCTTCATCCGAGACACCGGATTCGGAGCCTCCGCACTGTGTTCCCGGACTGCAGCAGGAATCTGCCCGCCGCCCTCGGCAATCTCGATCAGGCACTGGCGCAGCTGACTGAGATCGACAGGCTTGGCGAGCACGCGGTGCAGGCCGAGCTCGGCAATCGTCACCGCTTGCAGATCGCTGCCGACCGAACTCAGCATCATCGTCTGCAGCGTGCGCAGCACGGGATGATCGCGGAGCTGCCGCGCAAGCTCCAGACCATCCATCTCCGGCATGTGCATGTCCAGAATCGCCACTCGATAAGCATCGTGAGACGCCGCCGATTGCAGCCTGTCGAGCGCCTCCAGCCCGCCTGCGGCTCCGTCGCAGCGCATCCCGAGCCGGCCAAGCTGGTCGCACAGAATCTCCCGGTTGGTGGCGTTGTCGTCCACCACCAACACCCGTAGATCACGCAGCACTTCAGGCGGATGGAACAACGGCGTGATGGCCAGCGGTTGCCGCGCAAAGGGAATATCGCACCAGAACGTCGATCCGGTACCCGGTGCGCTGGTCACGCCGATCTGTCCGCCGAGCAGATTGACGAGCTGTTTGCAGATCGAGAGCCCCAGACCCGTGCCACCATAGCGGCGCGTGGTGCTGCCGTCGGCCTGGATGAATGCCTCAAAAATGCGTGCCTGAGCAGCCGGAGCTATGCCGATGCCGGTATCGCTCACCTCGATGTGCACTCTGAGCAGATCGGCCTGCACGTCCTTCTGCTGCACGCGCACGACGACCTCGCCTTTCTCTGTGAACTTGATGGCGTTGGAAACCAGATTCGAGAGAATCTGGCGCAGGCGGCCCGGATCGCCGCGCAACTGGGTGTGTAGTGTGGACTCGATGTCCAGAATCAGTTCCAGGCGCTTGGCGTGGGCGCGCTCGGACAGCAGATCGATTACGCTTGCCACGCACTGCTGCAGGTCAAAGTCGACGGTCTCGAATTCGAGCTTTCCGGCCTCGATCTTGGAGAAATCCAGAATATCGTTGATGATCGTGAGCAGTGAGCGACCGGACTCGTGGACGGTTTCGGCGAAACGGCGCTGGCGCTCCCCCAATTCGGTGCCGAGCAACAACTCCGTCATCCCGAGCACCCCGTTCATCGGCGTGCGTATCTCGTGGCTCATGTTGGCAAGGAATTGCGACTTGGCGCGGTTGGCCGCCTCCGCCGCTTCCTTCGCCTGCCGCAACTCGGTCTCGTCCCGTTTGCGCTGTGTAATGTCGCCCATGGTGCCCGTCATCCGCAAGGCGCGGCCGGCAGCATCCCGCTCGACCACCTTGCCCCGGCGATGGACCCAGAACCATTCGTTCGCGCCCTTGCGCACGCGGTGCTCCACGTCGAAGAAAGCGGTATCGCCCGCCATCGTCTTGCTTGCAGCCTCTTGAATCTGGACGAGTTCATCCGGATGCACCAGCGCGTGGAACTCGTCCACGGGAATCACCGTTGGTCCTGGCGCCCCGCCCCGCATCTGTGCCCAACGCTCGCTCAGATAAATGCGTCTATTCGCGGTGTCCGAATCCCAAAGCACCAGGCCCGAGCCCTCCAGCGCGAGGTTGAGGCGTCCCGTCACACTGGCGAGTTCGCCGTCCCGCTGCTCTATTTTCTCCAGCATGCCGTTGAACTCGCCGACCAAGGTTCCCAGTTCGTCGTCACTTTTTTTCTCGGCCCGAACCGAGTAGTCGCTCCGGGCTGCGACGGTCCGCATGGTGCCGAGCAACGCATCGATCGGTTCGGAAATCACCTTCTGCAATCTGGCAGCGAGGTAAAGCGCGAACAGCAATGCCGCCACCATGACCAGTGCCACCGCGCCGAGGGTGCGCCAGAGTTTTGCCAGCAATCGCTCGTAGGTCGATTCGATGAGGATAGTGCCGATTTCCTCGCCGTCGATCACGATGGGCGCGATCACATCGATCTCTTCCCAGTACTCGGCGTCCGTCATCGAGGGCGCCGCCCGTTTCGCGCGCCAGCTTTCAAACTCCCTTCGCGCATTTGATATCCGCTGAGCTGCGGCGACGCCCGGGCCGGCATAGCTCCCGAACAGACTGCCATCCCGGGCAAAGATGGCCGCAAACACGACGTCCGGCCGGTGCCGCAGGGCAGCGAGTGTCTCCGTTGCCGCCTTGGAATCGTTGAAAGTCAATGCCGCAGTGCTGTTGCTGCCCACCACCTGGGCCAGCGTCGTAAGCTCTTCTGTTGTGACCTTGCGCGCGTCGATGAACTCGTTTACCAGCCAGGTGACCACCGTCAGCCCCAACACGAGGAACGTCGTGGTCATCATGATCAGCACCAGCTTGCGCTTGATCGAGCCTTCAGATAAAACTGATGCCATCGCTCGTCCTAGCGACCGCCGATCACGCTGGCGGCAACCTTGAGCAACTTGGAACTGACTGTCAGTCCACCCTTGGTCGCTGCGCCGAGGTTGATCTCGAACTGGACCCGATTGTCCAGCGCGACCAGCTGGATCATCCCGCCGAGTTCGAGAAAGTTGTCGATCTCGCTGACCAGCAGCACCGGTGCCCCGCGCACCTCGGCGATGATCGCATCCAGGCGCCGCTTCTCCGAATCGCTGACGAACAGGATATGGCATGCTTTGAGCGGATCGCCCGCCTTGAGGCGGCGCAACTCGATCGTGTGGCCGGCAACGACCTTACCCTTCAGCGGTTCGAGCGCCGTGCCGACCGGATCGGTGCCAGCCAGAAGACACAGCATCAGCTGGTTGCCGTTGCGAAACGCCGCCTCCGGCCATTCCACGAAGCGCGCAAAATTGAACAGAATGCGCGCCTTGGCCACTTGCTCCTGAGGTACCTGAGCGGGCGCGGCAACGGAAAATAACAACCCCGCCAGCCCGGCGGCGACGGCAATCCTCTGCAGCAGCGTGCGCCCTTTCATACTCTCGATTCGCGGTGCATGCTGCTCATGTCAAAGGCCTAATCTATCCTCGACATCAACAGCGGAACGTGGGTTGCAGATACCGGTAGGTGCTGGTGTTTTGAGTGGTTGCGCTGTCGGGAAAATGTGTGCCGCCACTAGCGCGATGCGGCGCACATTTTGATGTGGCAATTGCATAGCCGAGCCCCCCGATTCTCCAGTGTTCGCACGACGTCACCCTATAGCGGTGCGCCGTGTTCCAGTCTAAAGGAGATTATCGGCAGTCTAACCTGAAAATGGGGACCTTTTCACCTGCTTCTCTAGGTACTTACACGTACTTATGCACAGTTGCTCAGAGGTCGTGATAGCCTCGCAAGACACCACTCGCCCGCTAACGATCGCGCTCTTTGTGCCCTGCGGCAGCGTGGTCGAAGCGGAAGGCGCCGCCTGAGTAGTCGACCTGGATCGTGTCCTTGGCGGCGAACTTTCCTTCAAGGATCTGCTTCGCCAGCGGATTCTCGATCGACTGCTGTATGGCGCGCTTGAGCGGCCGTGCGCCGTAGACCGGATCGAACCCCGCCTTGGCGAGTTCGGTCAGCGCGCCATCGCTCACGGCGAGTTTCATCTCCAGCTTCGCCAGCCGCTGCTCAAGGTAGGTCAACTGGATCTTCGCGATGTTGCGGATGTGGCGCTCGTCCAGCGCGTGGAACACCACGATCTCGTCGATCCGGTTGACGAACTCGGGGCGGAAATGCGTCCTCACTTCGCCCATCACCGCGAGCTTGATCACCTGGTAGTCGTCACCGGTCATCTGCTGGATCATCTGCGAGCCAAGGTTGGAGGTCATCACCACCACCGTGTTCTTGAAGTCCACGGTGCGGCCCTGGCCGTCGGTCATGCGCCCGTCGTCGAGCACCTGCAGCAGCACGTTGAACACGTCCGGGTGCGCCTTCTCGACCTCGTCGAGCAGGATCACCGAATAGGGCTTGCGGCGCACGAGTTCGGTGAGATAGCCGCCCTCTTCGTAGCCGACATAGCCGGGCGGCGCACCGATCAGCCGCGCAACGGAATGCTTCTCCATGAACTCCGACATGTCGATGCGGATGAGATGATCCTCGGAGTCGAACAGGAAGTTCGCGAGCGCCTTGCAGAGTTCGGTCTTGCCCACGCCCGTGGGCCCGAGGAAAAGGAACGAACCGTAGGGCCGGTTCGCATCTGACAACCCGGCGCGCGAGCGGCGGATGGCGTCCGCAACCAGCCGCACCGCCTCGTCCTGCCCGACGACGCGGTCATGCAGCTTCGCTTCCATCGCGAGCAGCTTGTCGCGCTCGCCCTGCATCATTTTCGAGACCGGAATGCCGGTGGCGCGCGAGACGACCTCGGCAATCTCCTCGGCACCGACCTGGGTGCGCAACAGCCGCGGCTTCTTCCCTGCGGCAGGCGCAGTGTCCGCCTGCTTCAGCTGCGCTTCCAGCTGCGGAATGCGACCATACTGCAGCTCCGAGACCTGCTGCCAGTCGCCTTTCCTTTTCGCCGCCTCCATTTCGAGCTTCAGTTTCTCGAGCTGCTCCTTGATGTGCTGCGAGCCGGCGACCTGCGATTTCTCGACTTTCCATATTTCCTCAAGATCGGCGTATTCGCGCTCGAGCTTCGTGATCTCTTCCTGCAGCAACGCCAGGCGTTTCTGCGAAGCCTCGTCCTTTTCCTTTTTCACCGCCTCGCGCTCGATCTTCAGCTGGATCACGCGCCGGTCGAGCTTGTCCATCACCTCGGGCTTGGAATCGATCTCCATCTTGATGCGCGCCGCCGCCTCGTCGATCAGGTCGATCGCCTTGTCCGGCAGGAAGCGGTCGGTGATGTAACGGTGCGAGAGCTCCGCCGCGGCGACAATCGCCGGATCGGTGATATCCACGCCGTGATGCACCTCGTATTTCTCCTGCAGCCCGCGCAGGATGGCGATGGTGGCCTCGACGCTCGGTTCGCCCACCTGCACCTTCTGGAAGCGGCGCTCGAGCGCTGCATCCTTCTCGATGTATTTGCGGTATTCGTCCAGCGTGGTGGCGCCCACGCAATGCAGTTCACCGCGCGCCAGCGCCGGTTTCAGCATATTGCCGGCGTCGATCGCGCCCTCGGCCTTGCCGGCGCCGACCATGGTGTGCAACTCGTCGATGAAAACAATGGTCTGGCCTTCATCCGCGGAGAGCTCCTTCAGCACCGATTTCAGTCGCTCCTCGAACTCGCCGCGGTATTTCGCACCCGCCAGCAACGACGCCATGTCGAGCGAAAGCACGCGCTTGTTCTTGAGCGTCTCGGGCACCTCGCCGTTGACGATGCGCTGCGCCAGCCCCTCGACGATCGCGGTCTTGCCCACGCCGGGCTCGCCGATCAACACCGGGTTGTTCTTGGTGCGCCGCTGCAGGATCTGGATGACGCGCCGAATCTCGTCGTCGCGCCCGATCACCGGATCGAGCTTGCCGGCCCGGGCACGCTCGGTGAGATCCATGGTGTATTTCTTGAGCGCCTCGCGCTGGCCTTCGGCTTCCGGATTGCCGACCGACTCGCCGCCGCGCACCGCGACGATCGCCTGCTCGATCGCCGCTCGCGTGCCGCCTGCTTCCTTCAACAATCGCCCCGCCTCTCCCTTGTCGCCAGCGAGCGCAAGCAGAAACATCTCCGAGGCGACGAACTGATCGCCTTTTTTCTGCGCCTCGCGGTCGGTCAGATTGAAAAGATTGGAAAGATCGCGCGAAACCTGGACTTCGCCGCTGTGGCCCTCGACCTTGGGCAGCCGCTCGACGGACTGCTTGCACGCCTCGGCGAGACGCGGCACGTTCACCCCGGCGCGGGAAAGTATCGAGGCGCTGCCGCCGTCTTCCTGCCGCAGCAGCGCGAGCAGCAGATGCCCGGGCTCGATGAACTGGTTGTCCTGCCCCACCGCGATGCTCTGCGCGTCGGCAAAGGCCTGTTGGAACTTGGTCGTCAGTTTGTCCAGCCGCATGGCTAAGTGTCCCGTTCGATACCGCGGATACGCGATCGTTGCCCCTTAACTGGGGCTGTTCCCGGACATTTCAAGCCGCAGCACGCGGCAGGCCCGGTTACTGTGAGACTGCGCCTGTTTGGGGAGACGCCCAGGTTTCCTGCAACAGTTCGACCAGCCCCTGGATGAGCGGGTCCTGCGCCCGCTCCCTGAGATAGATGAACCAGAGCGTTGTGCGCAGCATCGCTTTTTCGCAGATGCAGACCTCGCCGGCCTGCTGCAACTCGAGCGCAAGACTTTCACGCAACAGCGACACGCCCACGCCCGAGACCACGAGATTGGCAATCACGGATTCCTGGTCGGCCTCGATCAGTCTGCCGGGCTCGACGCCGTGTTTGCGAAACAGCGCCCGCGCCAACTGATTGTGGGCGCTGTTCGAGGGCATGAGTATCCACGGCAATGCGGCCATCGCGGTCCAGTCAGCCAGTTGGACCCGATCCGCCCAAGCGGTCGGAGCGACGACGCAGAAAGTCATCTCGCGCAACGCCAATCCCATTACGTTGGGATGCGCAAGTTCCCCGACGTAGAAGCTCGCGTCCAATTTCCCGTCACGAACCGCTTCGAGCGCGGCCCCGGAAACTTCATTGTGGAACTCCAATTCCAGCAATGGAAAGCGCTCCACCGTTCGGTTGGAGAATTCCCCGAGACGAATGAATTCCGGGTCGCTGAGCGTGCCGATCCGGAGCCGGCCCGCGATTTCCCCTTTGAGCGTTTTGGCGACATGCTTCAGCGCCTCGGCCGCAGTCAACACCTTCGTCGCCTGCTCGAGCAGGCGCGTCCCGCCATGCGTCAGCGTCATGCCACTGGGGCCGCGCTCGAACAAGCGCACATCCAATTCCTCCTCCAGTGCCTTGATCTGCGCGCTCACCGCCGGCTGGCTGATGTGCAGGCGGTCGGCCGCCCGGGTCAGATGGCCCGTTTCGGCCACCGTGACAAAAGTCCTCAGCTGATAGAGCTCCATATAGCGGCCCAGTATATACGTTTGTCCGAAATACCGCGTTGCACCAACACGTTATCGCCTACATAACCGAAAGCTATCAGAAGCTTTTGTTTTTACGATTGGAATTTCAGTCCTATCGGCCGTATACAGTGGTGTGTGCAGTGCAACATTTTATGCTTAGAGCAGGTTTAAAGGAGTCAATCATGGGATTCACCGCAGCACTCTATGAAGGCGACAGCGTGATTCATACCATGCCTGTCATCGCAAGTATTCAGGCCCGCCTGGCGAAAAGCGCCGGCGTCGTGCGCCGGGAAGTCAGCGCCCTCGAAGGCGCCGATCTCGGTCGTGCCGAATTCAAAGGCTGGACGGTTCTGATCGGCGCGATCTCGACCGCATTCCGGTCGGTCGGCGATTGGCTCGAACGTCAATCGAGGGACGCGCACTATCGGCAAATCGAAGGCTACCTCGCCCAATCGACCGATCACGCCGACCTGGAGCGCCGCCTGCGCGACCTCGAGCGCAGCAACCGGCTCACCTGCAACTGATCGCAGCCGTCACCGAACCCGCCCGCGCTGGTCGCGCGCCAGCCCTCCTCCTCCTCCAAGCTGGCGTACGACCGGCGCGGCCCCGGGTCCCGCCGCCCGTGGCGCTACTTTCCTGAAGTAACGCCGAACTCCGCCTCGGAGCGCGCGTAAAAAACGCTGACCCCCACCGCCGACAAGCGCGCCAGAATGCGATCGGTGTGTTCGGCGCTGGTGACAAAAACCACCTCGACCGGCAACTGCCCCGCCAGTTCAAAAAAAGTCTGCTCGTGCAGCACGCCGTGGCGCCCGTATCCGGCAACCGCGCGGAAGGCGGAACCGCCCGGTACGCCCAGGCGCTTGGCTTCCTCCAGCAACCATTCGAACAGCAGTTCGCCCTTGTGCCGCTCTCCCTCATGCATGAAGAATCGAAGAATGGTTCCGCGCATGGTCAGCTCTTGATCCAGTTGAAGGTCGCAATGCCCAGGATCGTCATGACGATCGAGCCCGCCAAGTGCAAAAGTATCAGCGCCGCTCCCCAGCCGTATTGCGCTCGCGCAAGCAGCGTGACTGCTTCAGCCGAAAAGGTTGAAAAGGTCGTCAGGCCGCCGAGAAATCCGGTGATGACAAACAGCCGTACCTCGGCGGGCACGCTGGCGTTGTCGGCAAAAAAGGCGATCGCAAGCCCGATCAGGTAGCCGCCGACAAGGTTTGCCGCAAGGGTTCCCAGAGGCAGCGTCGGGAACGCGGGGTTGAGCACGCTGCCCAAGGCCCAGCGCATCCAGGCGCCCACTGCGGCGCCGATGCCAACCGCCGCGAAAGCGCTAGCCGACATCAGCCTTCGGCGCCCGCCAGCGCGCAGCGGACTCGTCGTCGGAGGCTTTGGCCTCGACCCAGCGCGCACCCGCCGGCGTCGCCTCCTTCTTCCAGAATGGCGCGCGCGTCTTGAGGTAATCCATGACGAACTCGCACGCAGCGAAAGCGTCGCCCCGATGCTCGCTGGTCACAGCCACCAGCACGATCTGGTCGGTGGGTTTCAGTTCGCCCACGCGGTGGATCACCAGCGCATCGATCAGACGCCAGCGCGAGCGCGCCTCGGCGACGATGCTCTCGAGCGCTTTTTCGGTCATCCCCGGGTAATGCTCGAGCGACAGCGTGGCGATCGAAGCGCCGTCGTTGATATCGCGCGCGACACCGATGAACGCCGCCACCGCCCCAACCTTCGGGTTACCCTGGCGCAGCCGCGCGATCTCGGCGCCTGAGTCGAAGTCCTCAATCTGAACGCGAACCGGCATATCAGTCCTCTGCCATGGCCGCTCTAGCCTCCGGTGACAGGCGGGAAAAATGCCACTTCGTCGTCCGGCCCGACAGCAGTCGCGGGCTGCGCAATGTCCTGGTTCACCGCGACGCGCAGCGCCCCGTTCGAGGCCAGCGCCTGTTGCCAGACGCCGCCGCGCGCCATCAGATGCGAGCGCAGCGCAGCGACCGTGTTCACGCCCTGGGGCAGCGCCAGGCTCTCCTCGGCGCATCCGAGTTCGTCGCGCAGTCTTGCAAAGTAGAGCAACTTCACGGTCATCTCAGAACCTGTCTCTCATCGGAACAACTCCGCAAACGGCAGAAACCTAACACTGTCGCCGCGGCGGATTGCCTGCCTGGACGGATTGTCCGCCAGCCCATCGGCCCATGCAGCCGAGGCGAGCACCGCCGAACTCTGATTCGGGAACAAATCCAGCCCTCCGGCAGCATTCAATTTTACACGCAGGTATTCGCGCCGCGCGTCGGGCTTCTCCCAGTCGAAATCGGCACGCATCGGATACGCGAATGGCTCCACCTGCGTGACGCCCTGGCTGCGCAGGATGAACGGACGCACCAGGATGGCGAGCGTGACGAACACCGAAGCCGGATTGCCGGGCAAACCGATGAAGGCAGCAATGCGCCCGGACTTGCTCTGCGCGCCTACGCTCCCGAACGCGAGCGGCTTGCCGGGCTTGATTGCGATCTTCCACATCTCAAGTCGCCCTTCGGCCTCGACGGCGGGTTTGACATGATCCTCTTCCCCCACTGAAACGCCGCCGCTGGTGAGCACGAGATCGCTCTCGGCGGCGGCGCGCCTGAGCGTGTCGCGTGTGGCGGCGAGGCTGTCGGGAACGATGCCGAAATCGGCGACCTCGCAGCCGAACTGCTGCAGCAGCCCGGTGATGGTGAAACGGTTGGAGTTGTAGATCGCGCCCTCGGGCAGGGGTTCACCCGGCATCACCAGTTCGTCGCCGGTGAAGAATACCGCCACCTTCAGCCGCCGAAACACCGGCAACCGCGCAATGCCAACCGACGCCGCAAGGCCGGTATCCTGCGGCCGCAGCTTCAAACCCGCCTCCAGAATCCGGCTGCCGGCGCGGCTATCCTCGCCGACGCGCCGAATCCACTCACCCGATTTCGGCTGGTGCCGAACGGCGACCTGATCGCCTTCGACGGCGCACAGTTCCTGCATCACTACGGCGTCGGCGCCCGGAGGAATCGGCGCCCCGGTGAAAATCCGCGCCGCGGTGCCGGCCGCAAGCGGCCCGGGAATGCTGCCGGCGGGTATGCGCTGCGAGACCGGGAATCGCGCTGCGCCGCTTGCGCACTCGGCGGCGCGCACCGCGTAGCCGTCCATCGAGGTGTTGTCCAGCGGCGGCACGTTGATGCCCGATTTCTGCGGACGCGCCAGCACCCGCCCGGTGGCATGCAGCGTATCCACTTCCTCGATCTCGGCGACCGGGCGCGCGCCGGCGAGCAGTTGTGCCAGCGCTTCATCGACCGACAACATTCCCTTGTTCATTTCAATCCCGTCGACTTCAGTACGAACTCGGCGATGCGATCATGGTCATCGATGCCGAAACGCTGCAGCGCCGTATCGACCGGCACATCGCTCGCAACGCCGATGATGTGTTCGTCCTCCGGATACAGCAACGGCTTGCCGTTGACCTCACGGTAGATCTCCAGTTTCGGTATCGGCTGTCGCTTCCAGCCTTCGATCAGCAGCAGATCGCAATCCGCCATGCGTTTGATCTGTTCCTCAAGCGTTGGTTCGGCTTCCTGGCGCGATTCATGCATCAATGCCCAGCGCAGGTCGGAAGTAACCATGACCTCCTTGCACCCCGCATGCCGATGGCGGTAGGAGTCCTTCCCCGGCGTATCGATGTCGAACTCGTGATGCGCATGCTTGATCAAGGACACGCTGAACCCTTCCAGCACGAACCGCGGGATGAGCTGCTCGATCAATGTCGTCTTGCCGCTGCGCGACCATCCTGCGAATCCAAAAACCTTCATCTTTCCCCGGCAAACGATAAGAACCCGCCTCTACAGCCGAGTCCGTACCCCCGGCTTCATCTGCCGGCACCTGCCTCGATACTTGGCCGAGGTCCTGAGCATGCAGTCGGGCATTCTACCAGCCGCCGCGTGCAAGCTCCGCACCGCCTGGAGCCTCACGGGCTCCTGCGCATACCCGCCCCGCAAGGCCATCGCCGGAGTACGATGGCCGGCCGATATTCACCGTCAGCGTCGCGCGTTCGGGAAAAAGAGCGGCTCGCCGCCGATCTTGTAGCCGGCGATAGTCTTCTGTCCCTCATCCGACACGATCCAGTCGATGAAATTCTGTCCGAGGTCCCTCTTCACATGCGGGTGCTTCGCCGGATTGACGAGCATGACGCCGTACTGGTTGAACAATCGCTCATCGCCCTGAACGACGATCCTCAGGTCGCCGCGATTCTTGAAGGCAAGCCAGGTGCCGCGATCGGAAAGAAGATAGGCGCCCATCGACGACGCCGTGTTGAGCGCAGGACCCATTCCCGACCCGGTCTCCCGGTACCACGTGCCGCGGCCGACGATCGGATCGATCGCCGCCAGTTGCCACAGGCGCAACTCCGCGGCATGCGTACCGCTCTTGTCGCCGCGCGAGACGAACGGCGCCTGGGCAACCTGGATCTTCTTGAACGCGTCGACGATGTCCTTGCCGCCCGCGGCCTTCGCCGGGTCGCTCCTGGGCCCGATCAGCACGAAGTCGTTATACATCACCTCACGGCGCTCGACGCCGAAGCCTTCAGCGACGAATTTCTCCTCGGCTGGCTTGTCATGTACGAAAACGACATCGGCATCGCCGCGCCTCCCCACATCGAGCGCCTGCCCGGTACCCAACGCCACGACGCGCACCTGGACGCCGGTTTTCTTTGCGTAGATCGGCAACAGGTAACCAAACAGGCCCGACTGCTCGGTGGATGTCGTTGAGGCCACGGTGATGAACTTCTCCTGTGCGTTGACCGGCAATCCGGTAGCACACGTGAGCGCAAGCATCGCGGAAAGCAACAAGCGTCGAATGGCATTCACAGCAGTTCTCCTTGAATGAAAGCAGCGGCCTCGCGCGAACTGGGACCTCTGAAAAATCGGTCGGCGCCGGCACGCTCCAGCACGCGGCCGTTGTGCAGGAAAACGATTTCGTCGGCCAGCCGCTTGGCCGCGCCCAGATCGTGGGTGACCATGATGATCTTGGTGCCGGCGGCGCCGATATTGGCGATCGCCGCTTCGACCTCGCGCGTCGCATACGGATCGAGATTGGCGGTCGGCTCGTCGAGGAACAGCACTTCCGGTTCGAGCGCCCAGGCGCGCGCGAGCGCCAGCCGTTGTTGCTCGCCGCCGGAAAGCACGCGGGCCGAGCGGCTTGCGAGATGCGCGAGTCCCAACCCTTCCAGCGCGCGCAGCGCGCGCGCCCGACGCTCGCGCCGGTCGACGCCCGCCAGCGTCAGTCCGTAGGCGACATTGGCAAGCGCGGAGCGGCGCAGCATAACGGGTCGCTGGAACACCATGGCCTGCCTGTGCCGGCCGTTGGCCGCCTGTAGCCCGTTCCATACGACACGTCCGGAAGTCGGTGCGAGCAGCCCGTGACAAATGCGCATCAGAACGCTCTTTCCCGCGCCGTTCGGTCCGAGGATTACGGTGCGGACCCCAGCGCCGATTTCGAGCGATATACCATCGATGATGCGCCGGCCGCCGGCCTCGAAGCACACGTCTTCGATCCGCAGCGGCAGCAGCGTGGTCGGCGCCCGCATCGCACGGTCATCCATAGCGCCGCTTCGCGGCTTCGGTGATAAGGTGCGCCGCCGCATTCAACGCCAGCACCAAAGCGATCAGGACGATGCCCAGCCCCAGCGCGAGCGCCAGGTCGCCCTTGCTCGTTTCCAGCGCGATCGCTGTGGTCATCACGCGCGTGACGCCGTCGATGTTCCCTCCCACGATCATGACCGCACCGACCTCGGCGGCAGCACGCCCGAATCCGGCCAGCACCGTCGTCAGTAGGGAGAATCGGCAGTCCCACAACAGCGTCAGCGCAGCCTGCGCCGAATTGGCGCCGAGCGAGTTGAGTTGCTCCTCGTATTCGCGCCAGGCGTCCTCGATCGCCTGGCGCGAAAATGCCGCGATGATAGGAGTCACCAGGATTGCCTGCGCTACGATCATCGCCGCTGGCGTAAACAGAATACCCATCGATCCCAGTGGCCCGGCGCGCGACAGCAGCAGATACACTATCAGTCCGACCACGACCGCGGGCAGCCCAAGCAACGCGTTGAGCAGAACGATGACGCTTTGCCGGCCCGGGAAACGCGCCACCGCGATCGTTGCCCCGAGCGGAAGCCCGATCACGGTGGCGATCACGACAGCGGAGAAGCTCACCTGAAAGCTGAGCCACACGATCTGCACCAGCTGGGGATCGAACCCGATGATCAGGTCGACCGCCTGCGTCAGCGCCAAGCCTATCGTTCCCATGCGCTGCCCGGTCCCGTATGCTTACCCAGATATGTGCCCTTTGGCATATTCACCTCGCTCACGGCGAATTATCCCAGAGCGAGATGTCACCGTAATATGCTAGGCTGTGCATATGTCATTCGTGCGCTTCGATATCAGCTGGCTGGCGCCTCCCGAGGCCGAACGGGGAGCGGACCGCCTGCTGCTGGAATTGCTTGCGGGCATACGCGCAACCGGCTCCATCGCCGGCGCAGCGAAGGCCGCCCGGCTTTCGTACCGTCACGTCTGGGGAACGCTCAGCCGCTGGGAGCAACTGCTCGGACGGCGCGTGGTCGTGCTCGAGCGCGGGCGCGGTGCCACGCTTGCGCCTCTTGGCGAGCAGCTGCTCGAGGCGGAGTTGCGCATTCGCCACCGCCTCGAGCCGACGCTGGTCCGTCTCGCATCGGAGCTGAATCGGGACCTGGCGGCGTCCCTGGGCAGTGGGGCGCCGGCGCTCTGCATCGTCGCGAGCCATGACCTCGCGCTGCTGCAACTGCGCGACCTCGCCGTGGAGCAGGGATTGGCGATCGAACTCCAGGTGCGCGGCAGCAGCGAGGCTCTGGCCGCCTATGCGCGCGGCGACTGCGATCTCGCGGGTTTTCACCTGGCCGCCGATCGCCCCGATCTGGA
>Ga0163199_1000852_pt1 | contig 19157 bp, 16 predicted proteins | sample PL_2010_150m_FD_113537 | JGI IMG/M metagenome (GOLD analysis project Ga0163199, IMG submission 113537) | Freshwater microbial communities from Powell Lake, British Columbia, Canada to study Microbial Dark Matter (Phase II) - PL_2010_150m | ecosystem: Environmental > Aquatic > Freshwater > Lake ...
GCCCAATATCCAGGAGCTGCAGTTCTATCAACTAGCGCCGCTGTTGCAACTGGTGTTGGAATGGTTCGTTTCTATAGCTCATCGGGACTTGCCCATCTTGTTCTGCACTCATCCCCCGAAGTTGTTGTTCAACCTGGCGCAGTAACAGCTTGGGTTGCAGGGTCAGGAATTATCGGAAATAAATTTGATGACTACACGACCTGGCTTCGTCATCGTTGGTTTAAAGTAATTGGTTTACAAAGTGTCCCAACTATTTTGGATGCTGGCGCCCTTTATTTAGCCGATAAATTGGAGCAGCCAACTTTAATAACGCCACATGCAGGCGAGTTAGCGAAACTCCTTAAAAAATATGGAATTGAAGTATCTGCTGATGAAATCTCAGATGATCCAAAGCGATGGGCTCAAGAATGTGCAGATATCTTGGGTGTAACGGTTTTACTTAAAGGATCAAAAACGGTTGTAGCAAATAATGAAATTATTATTGAACTTCCAGCTGCGACGCCATGGCTTGCGACCGCAGGCTCTGGTGATGTGCTCGCTGGAATTATTGGCGCAATCGCTGCAACAAATGAGATCGAAATATTGAGTTTGGCGAATAGATTTGCTGAGATAGCAGCCACTGCATCCTTCATTCATGACCGCGCGGCTCGTCTTGCCTCAAAAGGTGGACCGATTTCGGCCTCGATGATTATTGATTACATTCCAGAGGCAATCCGCAAGGTACTTGCCTAGCGGCGATGGTTTAATTGCCTCGTGTCCGTATCTGATTTAGTCGCAAAACTAACTGCCCTTGTCGGTGGCGATGTTGTGCGCAGCGATGCGGTTTCACTACAGGCATATAGCCGCGATGCCACCCCAATGTTTGAAGGCCTGCCAGAAGTAATTGTGGCTCCGAGAAATACCGACGAAGTTGCAAAGATCGTAAAGTTTGCCCACGATACTAAGACGCCAATTATTGCGCGAGGTGCCGGAAGTAATTTATGTGCCGCTACCGTCCCATTAAATGGCGGAATTGTCATGAGTATGACAAAAATGAATCAGATATTAGAGGTTTCTAAATCCGAGATGATTGCTGTAGTGCAACCAGGGGTAACGAATTTAACCTTAGACCAGCTAGTTGAAAAAGAAGGTCTGCGCTTTGTGCCAGACCCTGGATCACGTAATGTTTCAACGATTGGTGGAAATGTTGCCACAAGCGCTGGTGGACTTCGTGGTCTTAAATATGGGACAACTCGAAATTACATTCTTGGATTAGAAGCAGTTCTAGGAACTGGCGAAATCATCCGCACTGGTGGGCGCCTAGTAAAAGATGTTGCTGGCTATGACGTAACAAGACTTCTTGTTGGCAGCGAAGGAACGCTGGCAGTCTTTACCGAAATTACCGTTGCACTTGCACCTCGTCCCGAAGCCTCAAAGTATGGTGTCGCATATTTCGAAGATCTAGCGGCTGCCGCGGCTGCGGTAGAAAAGATAATTACCTCCGGAATTCTCCCCGCAACTTTGGAATTCTTAGATAACACTTGTTTGGTTGCGGTCGAAGATTTTGCGCATCTTGGTTTAGATACTAAAGCTGGGGCGCTCTTACTGTTTGGTGATGACGGTGATGCAATCTCTATTGAACAGAGCGTTTCTAAGATGGCAGAAATTGCAAAATCATCAACTGGTTGTCGCGGTGTAACACTTGCTGCGGATGTTGCTGCTGCGGATGCTCTGTTATATGCCCGTCGATGTTCACTTCCTGCACTTGCGAGATTGAGTTCGCTATCAATTCTCGAGGATATTGCGGTACCAAGAAACGTTATGGCCGAAGTTGTAAATCGAATAGAAGGTATCGGTAAGAAGCATGGACTTCGGATTGGAACTTTTGGGCATGCTGGTGATGGAAACCTGCACCCAACAATTGTTTTAGATAAAGATAGCCCCAAAGAGGTAGCAGCAGCAGAATTAGCACTTGCCGAAATCTTTGCACTCCCCCTTGAATTTGGTGGCAGCATTACTGGAGAACATGGAGTTGGTTCAGCAAAGTTGCAATATCTCGAAGCAAAAATTGGTACTGCAAATATGCAGCTGCAACGAAATATTAAGAAGGTATTCGATCCTGCCGGAATCTTAAATCCAGGACGGATTGGTTCATGAGAGAGAAATTTAGCCAAGATAAATTAGATCGTTGTATCTCCTGCGGATATTGTTTGCCGGCTTGCCCTACTTATAAATTAACGGGCAACGAAGAATCATCGCCTCGCGGTCGAATAACTTTGATGCGCGCAGTGCAGAACGACAAGTTGCCCGCAATAGATTTATTGCAGGAATCCTCTTTCTGTCTTGGTTGTCGCGCGTGTGAACCAGTCTGTCCCGCCGGTGTTGAATTTGGCGTTCTGCTTGAAGAGATGCGTGAGATTACCTGGCAAGGTAAGAATCGACCATTGATAGTGCGCGGGTTATTTTTCATTGTCGATTCAAAAATTGGTATGTGGACGCTAGGTTTATTTTCACCGATGGCCAAACGTCGAAGTGCCCAGAGCGATTTACATTTGATGTATGGCTGTTTCGAGCGTCGATTATTTCCATCGGTAAGTCGCGCCGTCGCAAAACTTGCACCAGAAGTTTCTTGTTCATCAAAACAAGGATGTTGCGGTGCTCTTCATGCTCACAATGGTGAGCTCGAAAAAGGTAAAGAGCTGGCGCGCCAACTCGGTGAAAAGTTGCCAGGAACAATTCTTACTACCGCAGGCGGTTGCGCTGCACATTTATCTTCCGTAATCGGAAGTGATCGAGTTCAAGAGTTTTCACAGTGGTGGGTAAAGCGTGAAATAGAATTGAAACCAATCTCTAAAAAGGATAGAAAAATCCGAGTCGGACTGCAGGATTCATGCCACCTGCGTCATGGAATGGGAGTCTTTGCCGAGCCCCGAGAAATCTTGAAACAACTTGGAGATTATGTTGAAATTCCAAGCGCTGCGGATTGTTGTGGCGCTGCTGGAAGTTACGCGCTATTGCAGAAGAAAAATAGTCGCAAAGTAGTGAGCCAGAAAATATCTGAGATAAAGGCGCTAAATCTCGATTACATCGCAACTGTAAATCCTGGTTGCACCCGCCAACTTGTTACCGAACTTCGCAGGGCTAGAGTAAAAACTAAGGTGATTCATTTAGCTGAACTTGTTGCAATCTCCCAAAAATAATGGACTCAGAATTCTCTCTGGAAACTCTAAAATTGTCTTGGAATCAAATCCTGGATGCGGTTTTAGAGGTTGATCGCGTCGCTTGGTTGCTCTGGTTTGATGCCAGATTAGTGAAACTTGAGGGCGGCGTCTTGGAGGTGAACTTTGTCGATAGCGAAAAATTTAGTGGTGACCACAACTTTAAAAGTGCGCGTAAACCAGAACAAACTGCCAAACTTATCTCTGCAATATTGAAAGTTACGGGGAAACAATTGGAGGTTGTCGAATCGTGAAGCGCTTGTTCTTGCTGATAACGCTCTGCCTCTCACTGGTTTCAACAAACGTAATCGCAGCCGCTCCACTTCAATTAGTAACCACTGGTCCGGGAAATAGAATTCATGGCGTTGATATAAGTAAGTGGCAACATCCATATGACAAACCAATAAATTTCGAGAAGATGGCAAAGGTTGGCGTCAGATTTGTAATGATTAAGGGTTCAGATTCCCAAGCACCAGCAGATTTGATTGCCAAGAATTATTTAATCGCTGATCGAGCCGCGGCACAAGCAGCAGGTCTTTATACCGGCTTCTACTATTTTTCCAACCTGCCAGATACAACAGTAAAAGCTGAAATTATCGCTGATGCGAAAGCACAAGCACAGAAAGTTATCTGGCGGCTTGGTGAAATTGGTGGTTACACTGAACAAGATTTACCTGTAGCGCTAGATCTTGAAACTAATTGTGTCCGTAAAATCGCGGGCGTATGTAAGAAATATGCAAGCAGAAGTCAAGTCTCACTTTGGGCAAAGACATGGCTCGCCGCTGTTACGGAGAAAACTAATCGCAAACCATTTATTTATTCCTTCCCAAACTTCTTGCAGAGTGCGATGGTTCGTTCTAAAGAGTTAGCGCAGTATCCGCTTTGGATTGCGGCTTATGGCAAGCATCCCGCTGAACCTGCAAATCATCCTGGAATGAAGAGCGTTGGCTGTTATGCGCATTCTTGGACAAAGGCAGATTGCACTGCTGATTATCAAATCTGGCAGTACACATCTTGTGGCAAGGGATCAAAATATGGCGTTGCAAGTTCGCGCATTGATTTAAATGTTTTTGGTGGTAGTGAAGAGAATTTTTATGCACTTACGAAAGGCGTTTGGCAACCAAATGCCGTTGATCTACTTCCCTATAATGAAACAACCACAGCTACTCTAATTTCGAACGCTTCCACCTTAACTACCAATGATTCTGCAGATTTTATTGTTGATGCAGTAAGGCCAGATGGGACACCGGTTGTTACTGGAAGCGTGAGATTTGTATCCGCTGATTCCTTAACCAAGTCGGGTGTGCAAGATGTAATTCGGTCAGCTTCTGGACGTTGGACGCTAAAGATAAGTGCTCTTGAAGCCGGCAGTTACGTGGGCTTTGTCGAATATTTTGATGAATCAAATACTCATGCAAGCTCTCTAATACCTGTGATGTTTGAGGTTACGCAAGGCCCAACTCCAACCCCTAAACCATCGCCAATAAAGAAGCCTGTCCCACAACCAGTTGATGCGTGCGCGGGGCAGATTCGTAATTAAAAGTAGCTAAAAGATAGAGTTGCCCATTATGAGCAGTGAAAAATCGATCTCGCTTAGTCACGGCATCACTCGCCAAGACCGCAAGCTTTCTGATGGCCGCATGATTTCTTACTACGACTCAAAGCCAACTACTCGCGATGCAATTGATACGCGTCCGGTAGAGAAGCGACCAGGACTTGGTGAACTTCGCTTAGATGCACTCACAAATGAGTGGGTAGTAATGGCAGCGCATCGCCAAACACGAACCTTCTTACCACCAAAAGAATTGTGTCCGCTCTGTCCAACAAAACCTGGTCTTCAAACTGAAATTCCTGAAAGCAGCTATGAAGTTGTGGTCTTTGAAAATCTCTCACCATCTTTAGCGCTGGCCGAAAGTGGTTGGAAATTACCAGCGTATGACGGAGTTGATACCCCGATTATTGATGCCGCTGGTTTCTGTGAAGTTCTCTGTTATACCGATGATCATGAGGCAAACTTTGGCTCACTCTCATTAGCGCAAATGCGAATAGTTATGGAGGCTTGGCGTGATCGCACCAGCGAAATTGCAAAGTTGCCACATATTGCACATATCTTCCCCTTTGAAAATCGCGGCGTTGAGATTGGCGTAACTCTTCAGCATCCACATGGTCAGATTTACTCTTACTCATACCTGCCACCTCGAGTAGAGAAGATGTTAAAAGTTGCCAGCGAGCACTTTGCAAAACACTCTCGTCCACTGCTTTCAGACATTATTGCTCGCGAAGTAAAAGATGAAGTTCGTATCGTGGCCCAAAATAGTGAGTGGATTGCATACGTACCATTTGCATCGAGATATCCCTTTGAGATTCATATCGCACCTAAGAAATTTGTTCCTGACCTTGCAGCCTTATCCGATGAAGCCGCTGATTTATTCGCCGAAGTTGCGAAGGAAGCTCTCCAACGACTCGATGGTGTATTTGGAATAGAGATGGCATACATGGCATCTTGGCATCAAGCCCCAGTAAATATTGGACGAGAAGTTCTTGGATTACATATGCAGATCACAAGTATCCGACGCGCTCCCGGTAAATTAAAATATTTAGCAGGATCAGAATCTGCAATGCAGGCCTTTATTATGGATTTGAAACCCGAGCAATCTGCTGCGCAACTGCGTGATGTAAAAATCTAATGCGCGTATTAGTAACTGGTGGCGCTGGTTATATTGGTTCAACCGCGGTAGCGATTCTTCAAGAGCGCGGATATGGCGTGACTGTTCTAGATGATTGCTCTACTGGGCATTTTGAATCCGTGGCATCAAGTGCAAGATTTATTACTGGATCAATCCTGGATTCAAAGGCTGTGGCAGAGGCGCTTACAGATTGTGGCGCTGTAATTCATTTCGCTGCAAAATCCATTGTTGGTGAATCTGTTGAAAAACCAGATTTGTATCACGAGGTAAATGTAAATGGTACGCGCAATCTTTTGAGTGAAATGGCCCGATTGGGAGTTGTGAAATTAGTGTTCTCTTCAACAGCAGCAACATACGGCGAGCCTGAAGTAATTCCAATTACTGAAGAATCCCCTACGAAACCTACAAGTCCATACGGCACAACAAAATTAGCGGTTGACCAGATGATCACAGCAGAATCAGAAACAGGATTGGCTGCAATAAGTCTCAGATATTTTAATGTTGCCGGCGCATTTAATTCAAAGAGTGGTTGGATTGCCGAAAGGCACAATCCTGAAACGCATTTAATTCCAAATTTACTGCGCGCAAGTGCGGCAAATCCACTTAAAGTTTTTGGTAAAGATTGGCCGACAGCAGATGGAACTTGCATCCGCGATTATGTCCACGTAGTTGATTTGATTGAGGCACATATCTTGGCCCTTGAGAATTTAGAGCCTGGCAAGCATGAAATTATAAATCTGGGAAGTGGCGGCGGATACTCGGTTAGCCAAGTTATAGATGCGGCCGCAAAGGTCGTTGGTCATGAAATTCCAACTCAAATTACCGCTAGACGTGCTGGAGATCCCGCCGTATTAATCGCTGATATTTCTAAGGCTAAGAAAGTTCTTGGTTGGACACCAACGCGAAATATCGAAGATATGGTTGGCGATACTTGGAAATCTCAAAATGCATTCGCTAGCAAGTAAGTTTCAAGCGCTCTTCGGAGTGGAACCAGAAATAGTTGCAAGTGCGCCAGGCCGAGTAAATCTAATTGGCGAGCATGTTGATTTTCTAGATGGCTTTGTTCTGCCCTTCGCCATTTCAGATGTAACGACCGTGGCGATTGCCAGAAACTCGACTGGAGTTATTCGAAGCGCATCTCTTCAAAAAGAAGGTGTTATCAACACTGTTGATGTTGCGAGGCTATCTCCAAAGAGTGGTGAAGCCTGGACGCGTTATCCAATCGGTGTCCTGTGGTCACTTGAAATCAATTGTGGTCTTGATATCTTGATTGATGGTCAAGTTCCCTTGGGCGCTGGCCTATCTTCTAGCGCTGCACTGGAATGCGCAATGGCAACAGCAATCAATGAACTATTTGATTTAAAGCTTTCACTTTCGCAATTGGCACGAGCCGCCCAGCGTGCTGAAAACATTTACGTCGGAATGCCATGTGGAATTATGGATCAATCGGTCTCGTTATTGGCGACCCAAGGAAACGCACTTCTGCTTGATACTAGAGATCTTTCAACCGAACAAATTCCATTTGATATCGCACCACTTGGTTTGGAACTCTTAGTTATAGATACTCAGGTGCACCACGCACTTGTCGACGGTGGATATGCCGAACGTCGAGCGTCATGTGAAAAAGCTGTTGCCGATCTTGGAATTGCCTCTCTTCGCGACATTTCAGTAGCTGAGTTTGTTTCACGAAAATCTGAACTAGATGAAAAAACTTATATCCGTGCCTTTCATGGAGTAACTGAAATGCAGCGAGTTTTAGATGCTGTGGCACTTCTAAAGGCCGGTGATTTTGTTGGCTTTGGAGAAATTGTTACTGCTGCACATATTTCACTTCGCGACAATTACACCGTCTCCTGCCCAGAGCTAAATTTGGCAGCAGATACTGCAAATAAATTTGGTGCACTCGGTGCGCGGATGATTGGTGGTGGCTTTGGTGGAAGTGCTATCGCACTTATTAAGGCGAAGGATTCGGAGCTAATAAAGTCTGAAATTTCTAGCGCGTTTATGGCTTCAAAGTTTAAAAGCCCTAGATTTTTCTCTGCACTGCCTAGTTCTGGGGCTTCAGTAATAAATTAAATCTGAACGATATTTATTCCTTTTATCGCAACTTTTATTTTAGGTAGTGGAATCTTTACTGGGCCAGCGATGGCTGCTCCGCTATTTGCCGGATCAAATTGGGCGCCATGGCATGGGCAGATCAAAAGGCTAGATTTTGAATCGTAACCAACGCTGCAACCTAGGTGCGTGCAGACGCGCGAATAAGCAAAGACTCCAGCGTTAGTTCGAAAGAGCACTGCTGGATTTCCATCAGCTGCAATAAATTCCTTCACTGAACCAGTTGGAAAATCTGCTTCCTTTACGATTGCAGTTCCAGTTTCTGGGGTTGGATTCGAAGTTTCAAATCTTCGACCAACGAATACTGCTGCTACTGAAGCCACGCCAACTCCGAGAATTCGAATGACCTCGCGACGATCGCGAAGGTCTGGCAAAAGCGCAGTCACCCGACGACCCTTTGTATTTTGGCGAACTAAGAAGAAAAGTGCAAGCCAGAGAATCGCATATGCGGTATCGCTTCCCAAGAAATATGGTTTTACAGTCCAAGTTGCTGTAAGCCAGAGTGTGATTGATAGAAAAAAACCACCAAGCGCCGCAAGCTCAAGGGCTATGCCAGCGAGCGTTGCAATTCCAATAGCAAATTCAGTAATAATTATCGACCAACCAAATGCAGTCGCATTTTCAATCATGGGCTGTAAGGCAAAAGATATTGGAGAGGTATCAAGATAACTAGCAATTTGGGCACCGATGTAACTTGCTGATTTCGGATCTAAGAAACCTGGATCTGTCGCCTTATTCCAGCCACCGTAGATAAAAGTGACCCCAAGGAATAACCGAATTAATCGCGCACCGATTGGAATGTTCTGCCATGACTTTGCAAAGCTATAATTTGCCACCGAAACTACTCCCTGACCATTTAACGAAGCTCCCTCACTTGGACTCGAACCAAGAACCTGCCGATTAACAGTCGGCTGCTCTGCCAATTGAGCTATGAGGGATTGTAACGTGCGAACTATATCTGACGCTCGGTGACTTATCCCAATTAGTCCCAATTAGCCTAACTCGCCTAAAGCCGCATCCTTCTGCACCCGGCGCTCGGCTTCCATTGCAACCAAGGCGCCAAAGGTCTCGTTATATTGGAGCTCATTCTCAGTTGGATTAAGGCGTTGTAGCGTCGATTTAATTTCAGCGATAGATCTGCTCAAGGCAACCTCGCGAAGTCTGGCAAATATTGCTCCGATGTAACGCTCAGAGATTTCGCGATCAGTACGGATTGGTTCAACTGTCAACTCAGTAATAAGAGCGCGGATATCTTCACTCTCGCTACTCTCTAAAAGTTTCTGAATATTTAATTGCGGCGCATCATTAACCTGGGAATCAATTTGGGTTCGAAGTTGGTGATATGCCCAATAAGTAAAGGCGTTCTTCTCAAGTAGCGCCCAATCTTTAGCTAACTCTGGATGCTGCAACTTAATCTTCAGCACTTCACGCTCCATCATCAGGATTGGATCGCGCAAATTAACCTCTGATTGAACTGCTGGCTCTAGGTTCTGGGACGGAACACTTCTGGTTGCGCTCTTCTTAATTGCACTTGTGACGATATCTACCTCAAGTCCGAGCCAACCAGCAACCAGGCGGGCGTACTCTGGACGAAGTGAAGCATCACGGATTTTTCCTATAAGTGGTGCAACTTGATTGAGCGCGGAGACTCGACCTTCTGCAGCATTTACATCGTACTTTGCAATTTCGCTCTTGATAGCGAATTCAAATAACGGTACGCGCCTTGCAATTAAATCGCGAACTGCGGCATCACCGGATTCAATACGGAGATCGCAAGGATCCATACCGGAAGGCTCAACGGCAACAAAGGTTTGGGCTACGAATTTCTGATCATCACCAAATGCTCGCAGCGCCGCTTTCTGGCCAGCAGCGTCGCCATCAAAGGTAAAAATAACTTCACCACGAAATGCGTCATCATCCATAAGCAATCTTCGAATAACTCGAATATGTTCATCACCAAATGCGGTACCGCAAGTTGCGACGGCCGTTGTAATTCCAGCTAAATGCGCAGCCATTACATCGGTATAGCCTTCGACAATTACAACTTGGCGCTTCTTAGCAATCTCTTTCTTCGCCATATCAAGACCATAAAGAATCTGACTCTTCTTATAGAGCGGAGTTTCTGCGGTATTTAGATACTTAGGACCTTGATCGACTTCATCGCTCGCAAGTTTGCGAGCACCGAATCCAACAACATCACCAGAGATATCTTTAATCGGCCAGAGTAAACGGTTGCGATATCTATCAATCGGACCCTTACTTCCATCTTTCGTAAGACCGGCAAGTGAAAGCTCGCTATCGGAGAAGCCCAGAGTTTTAAGGTGTTTATAAAGACCATCCCATTCATCTGGGGCATAACCAACGCTAAACAATTCGGCGGCAGCTTTATCAAAGCCGCGCTTCTGTAAAAAGTCGCGACCAACTTGGGCGGTGCCAGGCAAGTTAAGTTGTTCGCGATAAAAATTCATGGCAGCAACATTTGCTGCAACTAACCTTGAGCGATTAATACTTGGGCTGGTATTGGTATTTGTACCGTCATATCGCAAGGTGTATCCCATGCGATCAGCAAGGCGTTCGACAGATTCCGAAAAAGATAGATGATCAATCTTCATTAAGAATGCAATCGCATCGCCACCAACACCGCAACCAAAACAGTGGAAGTAACCCTTGCTTGGGGTTACATGAAAAGATGGACTCTTCTCATCATGAAATGGGCAGAGACCTTTCTTCTGTCCCCCACCAGCGCCCTTTAATTGAACGAAGTCGCTAACAACGTCATCAATCGCACTGTTATCGCGAACATAAGTGACATCTTCATCACGAATTCGACCCGAAGCCATAACGCTTATCTTAACCGTGACACAAACGAGTATGAAGCGCGATCGCCCCTGGATCGGTAAGCGAGGCGACTTGGTCTATAACTACTCGAAGTCTTGCCGAATCAGTTGTTGCGCGCTGCCAATCTTGAAGGAAGAACGATTCCAGAGTATTCGGTGCGCCTTTCAGAACGGCGGCCACTAATTCATGAATCAGAGTTTGTTCATTGTCATATCGTTTTGCCGAATGCGCTGCATTAATAATATAAAAACCAGCTAGAGACTTGAGAAACGCTACTTCAACGCGTTGAGCTCGTGGGACAATTAAATTTGCCTTATATCTACTCAAATCTCCTTGGCCATATTGCTCACGTGTTGCCTCTTCAGCCACTCTGGCAAAACGACCGACGAGTTGGCTTGCTAAATCCTTCAGTCTCGCAAGTGAGTGATGACTACCATCATATTCTTTCGGCCAGCATGAGAGTTCCTGTAAATTCTCTAAAGCAACTTTCGCCTCGTCAATTGTGATATCAGCTAAATTATTTGATTGGGCATCCTTATAAATATCTGGGAAGTCATTAGTTAAATGGTGCAGTTTCACTTGACCTGAAACAAGTGCATCCTCTAAATCATGGACGCTGTATGCCACATCATCCGACCAATCCATAATCTGGGCCTCAAAAGATTGACTTCCAACTGGTGCGTTTTCACGTACCCAATTAAATATTTTTAAATCATCATCATAGACGCCAAATTTTTGGGCGCTAATTGCACGAGGCCAGGGATATTTAGTTGCTGCATCCAAACTTGCGCGGGTTAAATTCAGCCCCAGTGAGATGCCATCTGCATCAACAGTCTTTGCTTCTAGGTGAACTAATAGCCGAAAACTCTGGGCATTTCCCTCAAAGCCACCACAACTCAGAGCTGTTTCATTTAACGCATCTTCACCATTGTGCCCAAATGGTGGATGACCAATGTCATGTGCAAGACAGGCACCTTCCATTAAATCTGGATCTGCGCCAAGTGCGGCGCCAAGTTCGCGACCTACTTGAGCACATTCGAGTGAGTGCGAAAGTCTGGTGCGCGGAAAATCTGTCGCCCAGGGAACTGCAACTTGAGTCTTCGCAGCTAAACGACGAAGCGCAAATGAATGAATAATGCGGGCACGATCACGGGCGAATTCGGTACGACCTAGCCGTTTTGCTGGTTCATCTAAGAAGCGCGCACGATCAAAATCGTTGTAACCCGGATGTTCGACTGCTGCTTTTAAAACCATAGTGTCGTAACCCTAACTCCTGATCTAATTCTTAACTTGATCCGTTAGGTGAATACCATGCCGCCCAACGGTGACATAGGCCAAATAAGCACCGGTTTCGCGCACTAGGTAACGAAAACTCGAATTCGTATTTGAAGCTGGACCAGTTCTTGTTGGGGCGCAGGTCGCAGTAATCCCAAGATCTTCGGCTATCGTGATTGCACGCAAGCAGTGATATTGATCAGTGACAATAATTGCTGACTTCAAATTCAGTTTCTTCATAACACTTATGTAACTTTCGGTACTGGCCAAAGTATCTCGCCCATAAGGAATTGAGTCCACGAATTTTTTCGAAACGCCATGATTTACTAACCAATAGAAACCACTTGCGGCTTCAGTTGTGCGATCACCTGGCGCCCTAGAACCAACTGTAAGAATTCTTGGGGCAAGTTTAGCGCTAAATATTCGCTTTGCTTCTAGCAACCTTGCCTCTAATACTGGACTCGGAACGCCATCAAATTGCGCCGCGCCTAGAACAATAATTGCATCACTAGCCTTGGGTGATGTGTGATTTGCGGTATACCAAATTCGGCCGCCCGCATAAAGTGGTAAAACAATTACCAATAAAAGAATAAAAGCAATCGCACGTTTAATTACTTTAAATATTAAGAACAAGATCAGCCACCCGAAACTGAGTCATCAATAGTTATTTCTGGAATCTCAAATGGATCATTCAACCAACCATCAGGCAAGTGAACTGGTCGGCCATGACTTGTGCGCCCTCTTGGCGATTCTCCAACTTCAACTGGATATGGCTGATCTTCAAGTTGGGCAAGTAAATATTCCAACTCACCAAGTGATGAGACCATTCCAAATTTACTTCTAAGTTCACGCTGAACGCTAAATCCCTTTAGATACCAGGCCATGTGTTTGCGTAGGTCACGCATCGCACGACCTTCGGATTCAAAAAATTCAACTAGTAATTCACCATGGCGATAAATAATGTCGCGTACTTCAAAGAGAGTTGGTGTGATTCGAGATTCTGAACCGCTGAAGGCAGCAACTAAGTCGCCAAATAACCATGGTCGTCCGAGACAGCCACGACCTACAACAACGCCAGCACACCCAGTCTCATCCATCATGCGCACACCATCTTCACCAGACCAAATATCACCATTTCCTAATACAGGAACTCCTGTTGGTGCCAGATGTTCGACCAGTCGTGAAATTGCCGACCAATCTGCTTTGCCTTCATACATCTGCGAAGCAAAGCGCCCATGCAGCGCAACCCAGGCAACTCCGGCATCTGCTGCGGCTTTTGCGGCAGTTAAATAAGTTTCATTCTGTGGATCAATTCCGATTCGCATCTTTATTGTGACTGGAACACCAAATGGTTTTGCCGCGTTCACTGCCGATGAAACTATCTGTGAAAAAAGGTTTTGCTTGTAAGGAAGCGCCGATCCCCCACCGCGTCTTGTTACCTTAGGAACTGGGCAACCAAAATTTAAATCTATATGGTCCGCTAAGTTCTCTTCCATCAACATCTTTATCGCCATGCCGGTAACGCGCGGATCTACTGCATATAACTGGACAGATCTTGGAGTCTCACCTTTGCCTGGTGTGATTAAACGCATAGTTTCAGGATGGCGTTCAATCAATGCGCGAGCAGTGACCATCTCGGATACAAAGAGACCAGCGCCCTGTTCGCGGCAGAGCGTGCGAAATGCGGAATTGGTGATACCAGCCATTGGTGCAAGAACAACTGGGGCTGTTAAAACCACCTCGTTATTCGCAAATTTGCCATTGGCAATTGGAAGAACAAGTGGTTTGTGATTTGTGGTTAGCAACCCAACAACCTTGGCGCAAGCCAATTTTGTACTTGATCAATACTGATTCGCTCTTGGGCCATTGTGTCGCGTTCACGAATAGTTACGGCGTTATCTTCAAGAGTTTCAAAATCAATCGTGATACAAAATGGCGTTCCAATTTCATCTTGTCTGCGATAGCGACGGCCGATTGCTCCCGCGTCATCGAAATCTACTGACCAAATTTGTCGAAGTTGTGCGGCAAGATCGCGAGCTTTCGGTGATAAATCAGCGTTCCGAGAGAGCGGCAATACCGCAACCTTGATTGGCGCTAAGCGATGATCTAGCTTCATAACGGCGCGCTTCTCCATCTCGCCTTTTGCATTAGGTGCTTCATCTTCGGTGTAAGCATCCATCATGAAAGTTAGTGCGCAGCGATCAACACCAGCCGCTGGTTCAATTACAAATGGCACCCAACGTTCATTCTTCTCTTGATCAAACCATGACAAATCTTTTCCGGAGGCAGCGCCATGAGCCTTCAAATCGAAATCGGTACGGCTTGCAATTCCTTCAAGCTCACCCCATTCGGTGCCATTAAATTCGAATCTATATTCGATATCAACTGTGCGCTTTGAATAGTGTGACAACTTCTCTTTTGGGTGCTCAAATAATCGCAAGCGATCTGGGTTTATGCCTAAATTCTTGTACCACTCAAGGCGGGTATCAATCCAATATTGATGCCACTCTTCATCAGTACCTGGAACAACAAAAAATTCCATTTCCATCTGCTCGAATTCACGAGTACGGAAAATAAAGTTTCCTGGTGTGATTTCATTTCTAAAAGATTTACCAATTTGGCCGATACCAAATGGTGGCTTCTTGCGAGATGTTGTTGCTACGTTTTCGAAATTAATAAAAATTCCTTGTGCAGTTTCGGGACGGAGATATGCAAGTCCTGATTCATCTTCAACAGCGCCGAGATAAGTTTTTAGAAGTCCAGAGAATTGCTTTGGTACTGTGAACTTTCCCTTGTTGCCACAATTAGGGCAATTAACTTCAGCCATGGATTCGGCTTTGCGCTTATTCTTTGCCTCGAAGGCTTCCTCTAAATGATCTGCGCGGTATCTCTTATGGCATTCAGTACATTCGGTAAGCGGATCAGAAAATGTTTCAACGTGTCCGGATGCTTCCCAAACTTCGCGAGCTAAAATTACGCAAGAATCTAAACCAACTACATCTTCGCGGCCTTGCACCATTGCGCGCCACCATTGACGCTTTACATTGTTCTTTAATTCAACTCCAAGTGGACCGTAATCCCACGAAGCGCGAAGTCCGCCATAAATTTCTGATGAGGGATAAACGAAACCTCTGCGTTTTGCGAGGCTAACTATTGTTTCTAGACGATCTGCGGCCATGATTTCCTCCGGCTGGGTGTCGGGTTAATTCTCTTGCGCGACGCAAGGTTGCCTATTCTACGCGAGAGCACGGGTAGAGTTGACACATGATTGCAGTTGGATTGGCAGCGCTAACCGTTCTAGCTACGACACTAGGTGGAGTCACAGCGCTTAGATCCAAGGATCGCTTCCATTTGGTGCTGGGATTATCTGCGGGTCTACTGCTTGGCCTAGTCGCCTTTGATTTGTTCCCTGAAGTATTTGCAAATAGTTCATTGATGGTCGGAAAGATTCCGGGAGTTTATTTAGCCTTTGTCATTGGTTTCTTAGTACTCCACTTCTCTGAACAATTCTCTGGATCACATGAACCAGCAGAATCTGATTATGAACATGAACATTCACATTATGGAAATATTGCTGGTTCACTTGGCGCTCTTGCAATGGCGGTTCACGTATTCTTTGATGGTGTCGCACTCGCGGTTGCCTTTAAAGTTTCAGACAAACTCGGCTTTGCAGTATTTATTGCCCTCTTGGTCCACGCTTTTAGCGATGGTTTAAATACCGTTGCGCTCTTAGTTAAATCTGGGCATTGGTCAAAGAGTGCGACATATCTTCTTGGAGTTGACGCGATTGCTCGAATCGGTGGCGCGGCACTCGGTTCATATTTAGCAATTAGCGAACCATGGGTTGCGGTTTATCTCGCGCTCTTCGCCGGTTTCATTATCTACATTGCAACTTCACATATCTTGCCAGAGGCGCATTCTCGCCACTCTTCGAGATACACAATGGCTGCCACACTTATTGGTGTTGTAATTATGTGGCTTGTAGTTTCAACGCTTTAAGCCTTACCAAATCTGCGATCTCTCATTGCATAAATTTCAATAGCTTTCCAGAGCGTGTGTCTATCAACATCTGGCCAGAGCACATCCATGAAAACTAATTCGGCATAGACGGATTGCCAAGGTAAAAAGTTTGATGTTCGCTCTTCACCCGATGACCGCAAGAACAAATCAACATCGCTCATCTGTGGGTTATATAAGTGCTTACTAATTAACTTCTCGGTAATTTGTCCGGGTTTTAACTTACGTTTCGAAACTTCAGCGGCAATCTCTTGAACAGCATCGACAAGTTCAGAGCGACCACCATAATTCACGCACATATTTAGCGTTAAAACCTTATTGCGCTTGGTTAGCTCTTGGGCTTCCTGAAGTTCATTAATTACACTTCCCCATAACTTTTGTGGCCGGCCAACCCAGCGAACTCGAACGCCCAGGTCGTTCATTTCATCACGACGCCGGCGCAAGACATCACGATTAAAACCCATTAGGAATTTCACTTCTTCGGGTGAGCGCCGCCAATTTTCTGTTGAGAACGCGTAAGCACTCAACTCTTTTACTCCTATTTGAATTGCGCCTTGCACAACATCAAAGAGCGCAGCTTCACCCGCTTCATGTCCGGCAGTTCTAGGTAGACCACGCTTCTTTGCCCAACGACCATTGCCATCCATAACTACTGCGACATGGTTTGGAATCTGTTCCGCTTTTAACTTAGGAATTGCCACGGCTAGATTCTCTCAACTAGTGGCAGGCTTCGTAAACTTCGTTCGATATGCCATTGCAGATATGCGGCAATCAAACCCGATGCTTCACGTCTAGATCGGGCATCGCTCACGATTGCGTTATTCCAATCACCCGTCATTAAGTTAGCCATAAGTTCTAAGGTCTCAGGGCTTGGTGTGGCCGCTGCGGATGGTTTACAAGTTACGCAGACACTGCCGCCACCGACAAGTGAAAAATATTTATGTGGTCCAGGTTCATCGCACTTAGAGCAAGTTGTCATTGAAGGTGCAAAGCCGGCAACGCCAAGTGAGCGAAGTAAGTAGGCATCTAGAATTAGGGAGGAATCATAAGTTCTATGTGCAAGGGCGCGAAGGGCGCCAACTACTAAATTGAATTGCTGCAGCGCAGGTTCATGTTCGTTTTCAGTGAAACGTTCGGCGGCTTCCAGTATCGAATTTGCCGTTGTCCAATTTTTATAATCCATTGCGAGTTCATCACCGAAGTTTTCGATGCCTTCGGCTTGGGTAACAATATCGAAAGTTTTTCCCGAATAAAGTTGCAAATCTACATATGAAGTTGGTTCTAATCGGGCACCAAATTTCGATTTTGTACGACGAACACCCTTTGCTACTGCACGAAGTCGGCCATGGTCTTTGGTAAACAAGGTGATGATGCGATCTGCTTCCCCAAGTTTCTGGGTACGCAGAACAACTGCTTGATCACGGTAGACGGCCACGGTCGATACCGTAGCGATAATTAAGGGCGAAACCCGCGATTTACGGCAGACACGACGGCCTTAAGTGAAGCGGTTGTAGTGCTTGGGTCAATACCAACTCCCCAATAAATTCTTCCCGCAACTTCACATTCAAGATATGCCGCTGCTTTTGCATCCCCACCGGCAGAAAGTGCATGTTCGTAGTAATCCAAAACTCGAAGGTTTGCTTCAGGTAAATAAACATTCATAATATTTACAAATGCCGCGATTGGGCCATTTCCAGAACCACTAAGTTCCTTAACAACGTCCTGCTCAAGAAGTTGAACCGTTAACTTTGCATCTTCATCTAAGTTTGATGATTGTGAAAGCGCCTTTAACTTAAAGCGGCCCCACTTATTCTGTTCGGCAGGAAGATATTCATCTTCAAAAATCTGCCATAAATCTGCCGCACTAAATTCGCCACCTTGTTCATCGGTGTGGTTCTGAATAACTTGGCTAAATTCAATTTGCAGGCGACGCGGTAAATCAAGATGGTAGTCATTCTTCATTAAGTAAGAGATTCCACCCTTACCGGATTGAGAATTAACCCGAATTACCGCTTCATATGAGCGTCCAATATCTTTTGGGTCAATTGGTAGATATGGAACCGCCCAAGGGATTTCGTGAACATGCTTTCCAGCACTCTTTGCATCCTTCTCAAGGTGCTCGAGGCCCTTTTTGATTGCATCTTGGTGCGAGCCAGAAAATGCAGTGAATACTAAATCTCCACCATAAGGGTGGCGCTCTGGCACACGAAGTTGGTTGCAGTATTCAACTGTGCGACGAACTTCATCTAGATCAGAGAAGTCGATGTGCGGATCGATGCCATAACTAAATAAATTTAAACCAAGTGTTACTAGGCAGACATTTCCGGTGCGCTCACCATTGCCAAAGAGCGTTCCTTCGATTCGATCTGCGCCAGCCATATATCCAAGTTCGGCCGCGGCAACACCTGTTCCACGATCGTTGTGCGGGTGAAGTGATAGAACAATCGAGTCGCGATACTTTAGATTGCGATGCATCCATTCGATTGAATCCGCATAAACATTTGGGGTTGCCATTTCAACAGTTGCTGGCAAGTTAATGATTGTCTTATGTTGCGGCGTTGGCTTCCAAACATCATTTACCGCATCACAAACTTCGACAGCGAATTCTAATTCGGTACCAGTATATGACTCTGGTGAATATTCATAGGAGACAATTGTCCCAGGGACAGTCTTCTCGAAATCCTTACAAAGTTTGGCGCCATCGACGGCAATCTTCTTGATGCCCGCTTTATCTAAACCGAAGACCACGCGACGTTGTAAAGTCGAAGTTGAGTTATATAGGTGCACGACTGCTTGCTTTGCGCCCTTGATTGATTCAAAGGTCCGGGCAATTAAAGTTTCACGTGCTTGCGTCAAAACTTGAATAATTACATCATCAGGAATTAAACCGTCTTGGATAATCTTGCGAACAAAATCAAAATCAGTTTGTGAAGCACTTGGAAACCCAACTTCGATCTCTTTGTAACCCATCTCAATAAGTAACTTGAACATCGCAAGCTTACGAGTGGAATCCATAGGATCGATAAGC
>Ga0163199_1000853_pt1 | contig 19134 bp, 15 predicted proteins | sample PL_2010_150m_FD_113537 | JGI IMG/M metagenome (GOLD analysis project Ga0163199, IMG submission 113537) | Freshwater microbial communities from Powell Lake, British Columbia, Canada to study Microbial Dark Matter (Phase II) - PL_2010_150m | ecosystem: Environmental > Aquatic > Freshwater > Lake ...
ACGTAATTCAGAGGGAACACCATGACCACAAGTGCCCACATTGATCGCTTCATTCTTGACAGCATGCCGCCGCCAGAGCAGTGGCCGGAGTTCATTTTTGAGACGCCCGAGCTGCAGTTCCCGCAGCGCATGAATGCCACGGCATGGCTGCTGGATCGCGCGGTGGCGGAGGGAGACGGCGAGCGCGTTGCCATCATCAGCGGCGAGCTCCGCTGGACCTACCGGGAGTTGCAGCAGCAGGTCAATCGACTGGCACGCCTGCTGACAGAGGATCTCGGCGTACAACCGGGCAACCGCGTGCTGCTGCGCGGCATGAATTCTCCCTGGCTCGCAGCGGGCTGGCTGGCGATCTGGAAGGCAGGTGGCGTCGCTGTGGGCACGATGCCTTTGCTGCGCGCCAAGGAACTCAAGCAGATCGTGCATCTGGCCGATGTCAGTCACGCGTTTTGCGAAGCCTCACTGGCGGTGGAACTGGATCTGGCCCGATCGGACTGTCCCGAGTTGAAACATGTGCAACTCTACGACACCGATGAGTTCAGGCAGCGTCTGGCTGGCAAGTCTGACGAGTTCGAGGCCATCGATACCGCTGCCGAAGACCCAGCCCTGGTTGCCTTCACCTCCGGCACCACCGGTGTACCCAAGGGCTGCATTCATGCTCATCGGGACATCCTCGCCATGTGCGAAGTGTTCCCGCGCCATTGTCTGAAGCCCCAGCGCGATGACATCTTCATCGGCACGCCGCCGCTCGCCTTCACCTTTGGTCTGGGTGGGCTCCTGTGCTTCCCGATGCATGCTCGGGCCAGCACTGTGCTGCTGCCCAGGTTACCGCCGGACGCGTTGATCGCCGCCATGGAGAAGTACCACGCCACCATCTGCATCACCTCGCCGACCGGTTACCGGCAAATGACCGGACTGGTCAAACAGCATGACCTGAGGTCACTCAAGAAGTGCGTTTCCGCTGGCGAAGCGCTTCCGGTGCCGACGCGTGAGCAGTGGCGCGCCGCTACCGGTATCCAGATCCATGATGGTGTCGGTGGTACCGAGGTCATCCACATCTACATTGCATCCGACCCGGACAATTACCGTGTCGGCGCGCTTGGCAAGCCGCTGCCCGGCTACCGGGCGATGCTGGTTGACAAGGACATGAACCCCGTCCCAACCGGCAAGGAAGGCTGGCTGGCTCTCAAGGGGCCAACGGGCTGCCGCTACCTGGCCGACAAGCGTCAAGCCGACTATGTGAGAAATGGCTGGAACATCACCGGCGACACCTATCACACCGATGCGGATGGCTACTACTACTTCCACGCGCGGGTGGATGACATCATCGTTACCTCGGGATACAACGTTGCCGGCCCGGAGGTTGAATCCGTGCTGCTCGAGCACCCGGCTGTCGCCGAGTGTGGGGTCATCGGCGTTCCAGATGCGGATCGGGGCCAGGTCCTGAAGGCGTTTGTGGTCCTGAAGCCGGGTCTGACGGGGGATTCCCACCTGATCAAGGAACTACAGGACTTTGTCAAGAACAATGCGGCGCCCTACAAGTATCCACGGGTCATCAGCTTCGTGGATCAGCTGCCGCGCACCGAGACCGGCAAGTTGCAGCGTTTCAAACTGAAGGAAATCACGGAGCCGAAATAGTTGCTCGTGTCAGTGGCCCCTCTTTGAAAGTACCGCCGGCGCGCGCGGTTTTCCATTTGATGGCAGAATCGCCCCCCAAGACGGGTCCGAACTGGGGCCGCCTTCGCGTCCGTTGACCGGTGCAGCCGGAACACGGAAGGTTATTCAACACGCAGCTTTAACCAGCTAATGTTTCCTGCAGGGAAACGGAGGTCAGCGGAAAATGATTGAGACCAGGTCCCAAGGGACAGGGCCGACTTCGTCGGTTTATCAGGCCTACCAGGCCAATACCCATCTGTTTGGCGGCAACGCACCGTACGTTGAGGAAATGTACGAAAACTATCTGGCCGACCCGGGCAGTGTGACCGACAGTTGGCGCGACTATTTTGACGCCTTGCAGCATGTCCCCGCGCTGGACGGCAGCAGCAGCAAGGATGTGCCCCACCTTCCCGTCATCAACGCCTTTGCCGATCGTGCCAAGCATGGCGGAACCCGGGTCGTGTTGGCCAGCAGTGACGCCGAAATGGGGCGCAAGAGAACTGCGGCACAGCAGTTGATTGCGGCCTACCGAACGGTGGGCTCGCGCTGGGCCGATCTGGACCCCTTGAAACGGACCGAGCGCGACAAGATTCCTGAGCTCGATCCTGCGTTCTACGGTTTCAGCGACGCCGATCAGGAAGCCGTGTTCAACACCAGCAACACCTTCTTCGGCAAAGATACGATGAGTCTGCGCGAGTTGATGAACGCGCTGCGTCAGACCTACTGCGGCACCATCGGTGCCGAGTACATGTACATCACCGACCAGAATCAGAAACGCTGGTGGCAGCAAAAGCTCGAGAGCATTCGCTCCAAACCGGATTTCAGTCCGGAAAAGAAGAAGCACATCCTTGATCGTCTGACGGCGGCCGAAGGACTGGAGCGCTTTTTGCATACCAAGTACGTCGGGCAGAAACGTTTCTCGCTGGAGGGTGGCGAGAGTTTCATCGCTTCGATGGACGAGTTGATTCAGGGTGGCGGCACGATCGGTCTGCAGGAAATCGTGATCGGTATGGCGCACCGCGGACGACTGAATGTGCTGGTCAACTCCTTGGGCAAGATGCCGGCCGATCTGTTTGCCGAGTTTGATCACACAGCGCCAGAAGACTTGTCCAGCGGTGATGTCAAATATCACCAGGGCTTCAGCTCGGATGTGGCCACGCCGGGTGGCCCGGTGCATTTGAGCCTGGCTTTCAACCCCTCGCACCTTGAAATCGTCAATCCGGTCGTGGAAGGGTCCGTGCGCGCCCGCATGGACCGTCGCTCCGACCCCAGGGGCTTGCAGGTGTTGCCAATTCTGGTGCACGGAGATGCGGCTTTTGCGGGTCAGGGCGTGGTGATGGAGACGCTGGCGCTGGCCGAAACACGGGGCTACTGCACGGGCGGCACGGTGCATATCGTGATCAACAACCAGATCGGCTTTACCACCAGTGATCCGCGCGATACCCGCTCGTCCATCTATTGCTCCGACATTGTAAAAATGATCAAGGCACCGGTGCTGCACGTCAACGGCGACGACCCTGAGGCCGTCGTGCTGGCAACACAGATTGCGCTGCAGTACCGCATGGAGTTCCAGAAAGACGTGGTGGTGGACATCGTGTGCTTTCGCAAACTCGGGCACAACGAGCAGGACACGCCGGCGTTAACCCAGCCGCTGATGTACAAGAAGATCGCGCAGCATCCGGGCACACGCAGGTTGTACGCCGAGCGGCTCGCAGCGCAGGGCCTGGGGGCCACGCTGGGCGAGGACATGGTGAAGGCCACGCGCGCTGCGCTGGACGCGGGCCAGAACACCTTTAACCCGGTGCTGACGAATTTCAAGAGCAAATACGCTGTCGACTGGACCCCCTACATCGGCAAGAAGTGGACCGATGCCGGTGACACAGCGCTGCCGCCGGCCGAGTGGAAGCGTCTCGCCCAGCGGCTAACGACCCTGCCGCCCTCCATCACGCCGCATCAATTGGTGAAGAAGGTCTATGCGGATCGCGCCGCCATGGGTCGCGGTGAAATTCCGGTCGATTGGGGCATGGGCGAACACATGGCTTTCGCTTCGTTGGTGGCGGGTGGCTACCCGGTTCGCCTGAGTGGTGAGGACTGCGGGCGCGGCACCTTCACCCACAGGCACGCTGTGATTCACGACCAGAACCGTGAAAAGTTTGACGAGGGTACCTATACGCCACTGCAAAACGTGGCCGATGGCCAGGCGCCCTTTGTCGTGATCGACTCCATTTTGTCGGAAGAGGCAGTGCTCGGCTTTGAGTACGGTTACTCCTCCAACGACCCGAGCACGCTGGTGATCTGGGAGGCACAGTTTGGCGACTTTGCCAACGGTGCCCAGGTCGTGATTGACCAGTTCATTGCCTCCGGCGAAGTCAAGTGGGGTCGTGTCAACGGTATCACGTTGATGCTGCCGCACGGCTACGAGGGGCAGGGTCCGGAGCACAGTTCGGCGCGCCTGGAGCGCTTCATGCAACTCAGCGCGGACACCAATATGCAGGTGGTGCAACCCACAACCGCTAGCCAGATTTTCCATATCCTGCGTCGCCAGATGGTTCGCAATCTGCGCAAGCCGCTCATCATCCTGACGCCAAAGTCCTTGCTGCGGGCCAAGGACGCTGCCTCACCTCTTTCGGAATTCACCAAGGGCTGCTTTCAGACTGTGATTCCGGAAAGCAAGGAAGAAATCATCAAGAAGGCTGACAAGGTCAAGCGCGTGGTCGCCTGCTCCGGCAAGGTTTACTACGACCTCGTCAAGAAGCGCGACGAGAAGGGCATTGACGACGTGGCGATCCTGCGGGTCGAGCAGCTCTATCCGTTTCCGCACAAGGCTTTCGCTGCAGAACTCAAGAAGTACCCCAACGCCGGGGAACTGCTGTGGTGCCAGGACGAACCGCAGAACCAGGGGGCCTGGTTCTTTGTGCAGCACTACATCCTGGAAAACATGGCAGATGGGCAGAAGCTGGGCTACTCCGGCCGCGCCGCCTCCGCCTCACCGGCGGTTGGTTATTCGCATTTGCACCAGGAACAGCAAAAGGCGCTGGTCGAAGGTGCCTTCGGCAAGCTCAAGGGTGCTGTCCTGTCCAAGTAATCAGTTGGGGGCAGAGCTGAAGAGCTGCCCCGCAAAATCCGGAGAATTTGATATGGCTATCGTAGAAGTGAAAGTCCCGCAGTTATCGGAATCGGTGGCCGAAGCCACCCTGCTGCAGTGGAAGAAGAAGGTTGGTGATGCGGTCTCCGTCGACGAGATCCTGATCGAAGTCGAAACTGACAAGGTGGTGCTTGAGGTGCCGGCCCCTGCGGCTGGTGTGATCCTGGAACTGGTGGCAGCGGACGGGGCGACGGTCGCTGCCGAGCAACTGATTGCGCGGATCGACACCGAAGGTAAGGCCAGTGCGCTTGCCCAGACTTCAGTGGCAGTCGGAGCGCCCCCTGCACCGACAGCATCAGTGGCTGTGCCGGCGAGCGCTGCCATGGCCGGCGTCGCGATGCCTGCTGCAGCCAAGCTGATGGCGGATCATCAACTTGGCGCTGGCTCGGTCGCTGGCAGCGGCAAGGATGGTCGCGTCACCAAGGGGGATGTGCTGGCCGCTGTGGCGTCTGCCGCCGCGCCCAAGGCCGTGGCGGCGCCGACGCTGCCTGCCAAGCCAGCCGCGAATTTCCTGCCACAGGTGGCGGTGACGACACCCTTCCTGGGTGAGCGCCCGGAACAGCGCGTGCCCATGAGTCGTCTGCGGGCACGCGTCGCCGAGCGCCTGCTGCAATCGCAATCGACCAATGCCATCCTGACGACTTTCAACGAAGTCAATATGGCGCCCGTGATGGAAATGCGCAAACGCTTCCAGGACAAGTTCGAGAAGGAGCACGGTGTGAAGATCGGCTTCATGAGCTTCTTCGTCAAGGCAGCGGTGCATGCCCTGAAAAAATTTCCGATGCTCAACGCCTCGGTGGATGGCAACGACATCGTCTACCACGGCTATTTCGACATTGGCATTGCCGTGGGATCGCCGCGAGGTCTGGTGGTGCCGATTCTGCGCAACGCGGACCAGATGAGTTTTGCCGACATCGAAAAGAAGATCGCCGAGTACGGTGCCAAGGCGCGCGACGGCAAGCTCGGCATTGAGGAGATGACGGGCGGCACTTTCTCCATCAGCAACGGCGGCACCTTCGGCTCGATGCTGTCCACACCCATCATCAACCCACCGCAGTCGGCGATTCTGGGCGTGCACGCAACCAAAGACCGTGCGGTAGTGGAAAACGGCCAAGTCGTGGTGCGCCCCATCAACTATCTGGCCATGAGCTACGACCACCGCATCATCGACGGCCGCGAAGCGGTACTGGGTCTGGTGGCGATGAAAGAAGCGCTGGAAGATCCGGCGCGGTTGCTGTTCGACATTTGAGTGCTTGTTGACTTTCTCGAAGTGATGACAAGTCAAATCTCGCTCAGCATTGCCGGTGGATCTGGCCGCCGTGGCGCTCAGCTCCGCGGCTGTCCCCCGAGTTATTGGGGTCAGACGCCAATTTCGCTGCGACGCGATGCGTCGCACCCTATGGGCGAGCCTGCGGCTCGGCGAATTTGGACTCTGACCCCAAAAACTCCTGCGCTGAGTGCCACGCCAGCCAGATCTTGCACGCAGGGTTGGTTTGCAGATTGCGCGAACCGCAGACGTTCGTTGCCAAGGGTGCGGCATTGGGTGATGCAGCGAAATCAAGGAGGAGCCCGCAGGGCGGGGGACATTCGCGGAATCATCCACTGCCACGCCCTTGGCCCACTCAAACTTGAGACGCTGAATTACAAAGGCACTCGGCGCCACGCAGTTATGGCTCGAACGGTGTCGCACATTACGGAACTCTGAACCATCATGAACAAACAATTTGATGTCATCGTCATCGGTGGCGGCCCTGGTGGGTATATCGCTGCCATCCGTGCAGCGCAGCTGGGCATGAGCGTGGCCTGCGTTGACGAGTGGAAGAACAAGCAGGGTGGGCCGGCGCTGGGCGGCACTTGCACCAATGTTGGTTGCATCCCGAGCAAGGCCTTGCTGCAATCCTCTGAGCACTTTGACCAGGCGGCACGCCATTTTTCCGAACACGGCATTGGCGTGACAGGCCTGAGTCTGGACGTGGGCCAGATGGTGGCGCGCAAGGACACGGTGGTCAAGCAGAACAACGACGGTATTCTGTACCTGTTCAAGAAGAACAAGGTAAGCTTTTTTCATGGCCGCGGCTCTTTCGTCAAAGCTGCAGACGGTGGCTACGAGATCAAGCTTAGCGGCACGGCCGAGGAAACCCTGGTCGGCAAGCAGATCGTGCTTGCGACCGGCTCGACGGCGCGTGCCTTACCCGGCACGCCGTTTGACGAGCAGACGGTGCTCTCGAACGACGGCGCCTTGCGCATAGCCGCTGTGCCAAAGAAGCTTGCCTTGATTGGCTCGGGCGTCATTGGCCTGGAGATGGGCTCGGTCTGGCGGCGTCTGGGCTCTGAAGTCACGATCCTCGAAGCACTGCCTGAGTTTCTCGGTGCCGTTGACCAGCAGATCGCCAAAGAGGCGCACAAGGCCTTCGTCAAACAGGGACTCAAGATCGAACTCGGCGTGACCGTCGGTGCTATCAAGGTTGGCAAGAAGGGCGTGAGCGTGGCCTGGACCAACGCCAAGGGCGAAGCCCAACTGCTGGAAGCCGACAAGCTGATTGTGTCGATCGGCCGCGTTCCCAACACCCTGGGGCTGAACGCGCAGGCCGTTGGACTGCAGCTGGACGAACGTGGCGCGATTGCGGTGGATGATGCGTGCCGCACCAGCTTGCCTGGCGTCTGGGCGATTGGCGATGTGGTGCGCGGCCCCATGCTGGCACACAAGGCGGAGGAGGAGGGTGTTGCAGTAGCCGAGCGCATCGCGGGCCAGCATGGACACGTCAACTTCAACACCATCCCCTGGGTTATCTACACCAGTCCGGAGATTGCCTGGGTCGGGCAGACCGAGGCGCAGCTCAAAGCAGCTGGTCGTGCCTACAAGGCGGGAACCTTCCCCTTTCTGGCCAATGGTCGGGCGCGCGCGCTGGGCGACACCACCGGCATGGTGAAGATGCTGGCTGATGCGACAAGCGACGAAATTCTGGGCGTGCATATCGTTGGCCCCATGGCCAGCGAGCTGATTGCCGAATGCGTGATGGCGATGGAATTCAGAGCCAGCAGCGAAGACATCGCGCGCATCTGCCACGCCCATCCGTCGCTCAGTGAGGCGACCAGGGAAGCGGCACTGGCAGTGGAAAAGCGCACGCTCAATTTCTGATTCGCCGTGAGCGTCAAGCAGGCCTATCAGGAGCAGCTGGCCGCGCGCGGCTACCAGGCCGACCCGGCCCAGCTGCAGGCCGTCGTGGCGCTACAGCGCTGCGCTCTGGCATGGGCTTCCTACAAGAGCAAGCGCTCCAGCGCCCTGAAGAAGCTGATCAACCGACCCAACCTTCCGCCTGGGGTTTACATGTACGGTGGGGTTGGACGCGGCAAGAGTTTTCTGATGGACTGCTTTTTTGCGGCGGTTCCACTGAAACGCAAGACCCGTTTGCATTTTCACGAGTTCATGCGTGAGGTTCATCGCGAATTGGTGGCACTGCAAGGCACGGTTGACCCGCTCGATGTGCTGGCCCGGAGAATTGCCAGAAAATATCGACTGATCTGTTTCGATGAATTTCATGTTTCGGACATCACTGACGCCCTGATCCTGCATCGGCTGCTGCGCGCCCTGTTTGACAACGGCGTGGGCCTGGTGACGACATCGAACTTTGCGCCCGATGCGCTCTATCCGGATGGTCTGCACCGCGAGAGAATTCTGCCGGCGATTGCGTTGCTGAAGGAAAATCTCGAAGTCATCAACGTTGACAATGGCACCGATTATCGTCATCACAGCTTGACCCAGATGCAGCATTACCACTGGCCACACAGTGCTCAGACGCACTCGGCCCTGGCCCGCACTTTCGACTCGCTGGCAGACACTGCTGATGAAGATCCGCTGTTGCTGATCGAGGGGCGCGTGCTGGCGGCACTGCGGCGGGCCGGCTCTCTCGTGTGGTTTGATTTCCGGACGTTGTGCGCGGGCGCGCGGTCACAGAACGACTACCTCGAAATCGCTGCGCACTTTGATACTTTGCTGCTCAGCGAGGTGCCCCGCATGTCCGACCAGATGGGTTTCGAGGCGCGCCGCTTTACCTTGCTGGTCGATGTGCTGTACGACCGTCACGTCAAACTGATCATGTCAGCCGCCGTGCCGGTGCAGGAGTTGTACACAGCGGGGCCGCTTGCGCATGAGTTTGTCCGCACGGTGTCTCGTCTGCATGAAATGCAGTCGCGCGAATTCCTGGCACTGCCGCGACGTCTCGTCGATACCGCTTTGACGCTCAAGAATCCAGCGGTTCGAGCTTGACGATCACCAGCGACAGATTGTCACCGCCGCCGCGGCCGCGCGACCGGGCTTTTTCAATCAGGAATTCAGTCGCTTCGCGCGGTGACAGACTGGCCAGAACCGATCCGATTTCAGCATTGCTGAAGTAGTGCCAGACGCCGTCGCTGCAAGCCATCAGGACATCGCCAGCGCGCAATTGGGGGATGAAATGGACGCCCACCGGCGGATCCTTTTCGGTTCCCAGACAGCCAACCAGAATATTCGATTTCGGATGGTCATTGGCCTGTTCCTCGGTCAACTCACCTTTGTCGACCAGGGTCTGAACATAGGAATGATCGGTCGAGCGCTTGACCAGTTTGCCAGCATGGAAATGGAAGATGCGTGAATCGCCCGAGTACGCCCAGTAGCAGTCACCGCCCGGATTGATCAGAAAGGCTGCCAGCGTGCTGTGCGGTTCTTCTTCCGAAGAAATGGCGGTCAACTTGATGACGGTGTGTGCCTCCCTTACCAACTGCAGCAGGGTTGCCGGTGCATCATCTATGGTGGGCGAGTAGCGCTCAAACAACTGCTTGGCAGTCAGCATGACTTGATCGGACGCCTTGCGACCACCGCTGCGTCCACCCATGCCATCGGCAACCACGGCCAGCAAGCAGCCGGAGACACGCTTGTGGCTCAGCAGGGTCACCTGATCCTGCTGGTACTCGCGGTCGCCTTTGTGGATGCCTGTGGAGGCGCTGAGTCGGTAGCCTTTGGACATGATCGGTGTTGAAGCAGGGGATGCCTGAATTTATCGTTTCAATTTAGTCGTATTATCGACCTACACAAGAACAAATCCCGATCAATTACTTCGATCATTTTTAACTACTGAAGCCGTGGACTCTAACCTGCACTCTCCCGAACGTCGGCTGATCGACTTGCGTATTGAGCATGGAGATCTTGATGCCATGATAGACCGCGCCAGCGGCGAAGTTCCGCTGGATGAACTTCTGATGCGCCGACTCAAGAAGAAACGTTTGAGCCTGCGCGATGAAATTGCTCGGATTGAGCGACAGTTGAACCCTGACGAGCCTGCCTGACGAATGAGTCTGGAAGACCGTGTGCGCGAGGTTTTCGCGCCGGCTGGTTTGTTGTCGCGCACGGTCCAGGAGTTCAAGTCCAGAGATGGACAAACCGAGATGGCAGGGTCGATTGCCCGTACTATCGATGCCGGTGGTGTGCTGGTGGTCGAGGCGGGCACGGGTATTGGAAAGACTTTTGCCTACCTGGTGCCGGTGCTGCTCAGCGGCACCAGAGTCCTGCTCTCCACGGCAACCAAGACCTTGCAGGATCAACTGTTCGGTCGCGACCTTCCCCTCTTGCTCAGGGCATTGGGCCTGCCGCTGCGCAGCGCCTTGCTCAAGGGGCGCGGCAGCTACCTTTGTCTGCAGCGTCTGCAGGTGGCGCGGCAACAGCACAACATTGCCGCCTATGGCGCCTTGCGGACTCTGGCCAAAATTGAAAGTTGGGCGCTGCTGACAGGTACCGGCGACCTGGCCGAACTGCCCGGGCTGGATGAACGCTCACCGCTGATTGCCCTGGTGACATCGACGCGGGAGAACTGCCTGGGCGCGCAGTGTCCGCAGTTTCGTGCTTGCCATGTGAATCAGGCGCGGCGTGAAGCATTGGCGGCCGATGTTGTGGTTGTCAACCATCACCTGTTCTTTGCCGATCTCGCGGTTCGCGAGTCAGGCATGGCTGAATTGTTGCCAACGGTGCGCACGGTGGTCTTCGACGAAGCGCATCAGCTCAATGAGACCGGCGTTCAGTTTCTTGGCAAGCAGTTGAGCACCGGGCAGTTGCTTGACTTCGCGCGCGATCTGCTGGCCAGCGGTTTGCAGCATGCGCGCGGTCTGGCAGACTGGCAGATGATCGCCAGCGCGGTCGAGCGCGCCGCGCGCGACTTGCGGCTGCTGGTGGGAACATCATTGTCGGGCAGCAAACTGCGCTGGCTTGGCCTTGCCCCGGAGTTGCTGGATGAAGCACAGTGGCAGGAGGGCCTGCTTGCAGTGAAAGCATCCTGTAGCCAGGCCGTTGACGCACTCAGCGCAGTTGGCCAGGCAGAACCCGATCTGGCGCGCTTGTGGGAACGTGCCAACGGCTTGGTTGAGCGGATCGATTTCTTTGGCGCGCTGTGTGCACAAGAGTCGGTGCGCTGGCTCGATGTCGGCTCGCAACTGATCCTGGTCGAGTCGCCGCTGGACATCGCACAGACGGTTCGCACGCGTCTGTTGAGTTCAAGCAGTGAGCCGCTCTCGCAGCGTTCCTGGATCTTTACTTCGGCAACCCTGGGAGAAGATGCGCGCCTGCGGTGGTTTACCGAGTCCTGCGGTTTGACTGAGGCCGAAATACTGAAAGTGCAAAGTCCGTTTGACTATGAGCGGCAGGCCGCTGTGTATGTGCCCATGCAACTTGCCAGACCGGGCGCTCCGGAACACAGCCTGCAGGTAGCCGAATTGGTAGCCAAAGCCGCTGCAACGATTGGCGGACGCACACTGGTACTTACAACCACGCTGCGCGCCCTGCGCACCGTCAGCGAAGCGCTGCAGCGGAAATTCGCGACTGCAGATTCCCTGGAAATTCTGGTTCAGGGGCAGCAGTCCAAGCGCCAATTGATGGAGCGTTTTCGTCTCGGTGTCGAGGGCGGGCGGGCCGGTTGTGTGCTGGTGGCTTCGGCCTCCTTCTGGGAAGGCTTTGATGTGCCGGGCGATGCTTTGCAACTGCTGGTGATTGACAAACTGCCGTTTCCGCCGCCGAACGATCCTTTGGTTGAGGCGCGATCCAAACGACTGGAGGCCGATGGTCGCAGCGTCTTCAACGACTACTTCATTCCGGAAGCAGCGGTGGCTCTCAAGCAAGGTGCGGGGCGCCTGATTCGGCGCGAAACCGATCAGGGTGTGCTGGTCATCTGTGACACCCGGCTGGCACAAATGGGCTACGGCAAGCGACTGCTGGCGGCGCTGCCAGCGATGAAAAAACTGGTTTCGGAGCAGGAGTTTGGGCAGGCCCTGAATGCTCTTACCAGAACTTCCACCACGGACTCTGATTGGTCTTGAAGCCGCGGGTCAGGTACTCTGAGTTGGGATAGTTTTTGTCCAGGACGCGTCTGGCATCGTCACGCAACTGTGTCATGCCGAGCGCGTCGTAGGCCCTGACAATGATGAAGAGAGCCTCTTCTGTTGCCGGCGCATCCTGGTAGTCGGAGATCGCCAGTTGGGCCCGGTTGATGGCAGCCACGTAGGCGCCGCGGCTCAGGTAATAGCGAGCCACATGCAATTCGTAACTGGCCAGCGAATTGACAATGTAGGTCATGCGCAGGCTGGCGTCGGCGGCGTAGCGCGATTCCGGAAAGCGTGTGATCAGTTCCTTGAAGGACTCAAAGGATTCCTTGGAGGCCTTCTGGTCACGCTCCGCCAGATCCTGGCGTGCAATGTAAGAGAGAAAGCCCAGATCGTCATTGAAGTTGACCAGACCCTTCAGATAAAGTGCATAGTCCATGGCGGGACTCGCGGGGTGCAGCTTCATGAAGCGGTCCAGCGTCGCCACGGCTTGCGCTGTTTCGCCCGATTTGTACTGGGCGTAGGCCTTGTCAACCTGCGCCTGCTGCGCCAGCGGCGTTCCGGCAGCGCGGCCTTCGAGCTTTTCCAGGTGCGAGATCGCCTTTTCGTAGCCACCTGCGGCCAACTCGTCTTTGGCCTCTGCGTAAAGCTTGCTGGGGCTCCAGTTGGCTTCCTTGTCCTGCGGGGCGGACGAGCAAGCTGTCAGCAGCAATAGGGCACTTGCCAGCGACCAGGTGCAGACAACCGATAATTTGGCTCGAAGCATGTAGGACAACTTTCTTGAAAAATTCCGGATTGATTATATCGAGCGGTCATGATAGCGAGGATCTGGAGGATCGGGTCGACACCGAGCCAGAGCTCGAATTGCGGTCACTGGTTTTTGGGCCGGCCCAGCACGGCTTGCGTCTTGATCAGGCACTGGTCGAGTTGGTGCCGGAATTTTCACGCAGCTATCTGCAGCAATTGATCCAGTGCGGCGCCGTCACACTGGAGCGAGCCGGCGCCTGCAAGGCGTCGACGCGTGTCAAGGCAGCGGACCAGGGGAGCATCGAACTGCGACCAACACCGCAGAGCCAGGCCTTCAAACCCGAACTCATGAAACTGGAAGTGGTTTACCAGGATGAGCACTTGCTGATCATCAACAAGCCGGCTGGCCTGGTGGTCCATCCGGCACCTGGTAACTGGAGCGGTACCTTGCTCAACGGTTTGCTGGCCTTCGACTCCAAAGCCGTGAATTTGCCACGCGCCGGAATTGTGCATCGACTGGACAAGGACACCAGTGGCCTGATGGTGGTGGCACGCAGCCGGCTCGTGATGGATGCCCTGATTCGGGCCATCGCTGCGCGCGAGGTCGGCCGGCAGTACCTGGCGCTGGCGCACCGCCCGTGGATCGGCAGCACCAGCCGCCAGGTCGATCAGCCCATCGGTCGCGATCCACGCAACCGTCTACGCATGGCGGTGGTCGATCTTGGCAAGAACGCAGGCAAACTGGCACGCACCGACATTGATCTTCTGCACAGCGGAGATCGGGGCTGTCTGGTGCGATGTACCTTGCACACCGGTCGCACACACCAAATTCGGGTGCACATGGCAGCCATCGGTCATCCCCTGGTGGCCGATGAAATCTACGGTGGCGCCGCCGCTGCCGGCATGCAGAGGCAGGCCTTGCATGCCTTTAGACTTTCCCTGACGCACCCGGTGACACAGCAAAAGCTGGTATTTTTCTCCGAATTGCCGAACGATCTGAGTGATGCACTGAGCCAGTGGAGCCTCAGTTATACTCACGGCTAATGGCGTGAAAGCCAGCACCTCGGCCGGCGGCCGGGGGCAAGGCGCTGCAGATTCATCAATCTGCCTGCCGCGCCGCAAAGAATCACACTGATTTCGCACCTCGATGGTGCTCGTCCCGGAAGCATTGCAAGACCATGAATACGGCGGATGCCAAGCGCGTATTAGAGACCGCCTTGATTTGCTCGCAGCAACCCTTGCTGGCAGCAGAGTTGACTGTGTTGTTCAACGACAGCCTGACGCCAGACACGCTTAAGGAATTGTTGCTGGAGCTGCAGCACGACTGGGCCGAGCGTGGCGTGGAACTGGTCGAACTGGCAAGTGGCTGGCGCTTCCAGAGCCGACCAGAAATGCGCCAGTATCTGGACCTGCTGCATCCCGAAAAGCCACCGCGCTACAGCCGGGCCACACTGGAGACTCTGGCCATCATTGCGTACCGGCAACCGGTAACACGCGGTGACATCGAGGACATTCGGGGTGTGACAGTCAATTCGCTGTTGCTTAAACAGCTTGAAGACCGGGGCTGGATCGAGGTGATTGGCCACCGCAGCACCGTTGGACGCCCAGCCCTGTTTGCCACGACCCGGCATTTTCTGGACGATCTGGGACTTGCCTCACTGGATCAGCTACCCCCGATGGACAATCCGGGCGAGCAACTTGGCGCGGTGCAGGCGCTGGCTGGACATGCGTCCGATTTGCAAGCCGAGCTTGACATGGCGCCGGTGCCAACTGTTGATGCCGACGGCAAACCTATTTTCTTGACGGGAACTCCACCATGAGCGCAATCATTGACGACACGCCGATTCAACCGGAGCCGCCAAGCGTTGTGCCGGAACTGGAGCCTTCGCAAGCGCTGGCAGTTGCCACAGAGTTGACTCAAGCCGAGGTGTTGCAGCCAGCAGCACACGAGAGTCGCTTTGACGAGGTGGTGTCGGGGCAATTCGACGCCGAGCAGGAGAGCGCCGAGCCGCTTTCGGCAAAACGGGTGTTGGCACCGCAGGCGGAAACACCCAAGCTGCACAAGGTGCTGGCTCAGGCCGGGATGGGCTCGCGCCTGGAGATGGAACAATTGATCATGGAAGGCCGTATCACGGTCAATAATGAACCGGCTCATATCGGGCAGCGCATCCAGTTTGGTGACCACGTCAAGGTCAACGGCAAGCCGATCAGGTTCCGCATCGACGCGCCGCCGGCGCGGGTTATTGCCTACCACAAGCCCGCTGGCGAGGTGGTGACGCATGATGATCCACAGAATCGACCGACCGTGTTTCGCCGCTTGCCGAAGTTGTTCCAGGGCAAGTGGCAATCGGTCGGGCGTCTTGATCTCAATACCGAAGGTTTGCTGCTGTTCACAAGTTCGGGGCAATTGGCCAACAATCTGATGCACCCCCGTTTCGGTCTGGAGCGGGAATATGCCGTACGGGTGCTGGGCTCGCTGAGCAAAGACGAAAAGCACAGACTGCTTGAAGGCGTCAAGCTCGATGATGGCATGGCGCAATTCGGTTCGATTGAAGAGGGCGGTGGTGAGGGCTCGAACTGCTGGTATCGCGTCACCATCAGCGAGGGTCGAAACCGCGAAGTCCGGCGCATGCTCGAAGCGGTGGGCCACGCTGTGAGCCGACTGATTCGCATCCGCTACGGCGCCATGGTCTTGCCGCGTGGCTTGCGGCGCGGCGCGTGGATGGAACTCGATGCGCCAGACATTCAGTTGCTGATGCAGGCAGCCGGATCGCGCTCCTCGCGCGAGCACGGTGACAACACCGGCGGCGCTCAGCCACGGCGCGAGGAGGGCGCTCCCGAGTCAGGTCCGCGCAGTCCGCGTCGGGGTGTCCGTGGCAACGGTCCGCGCAGTTCGGGCAATGGCCCGCGCCGACCGTCAGCCGGCGGCGCGCAGGACCCCGGGCAGGGGTATGCGAACAGTGCCGGTCGCAAGAATCGTAGTGAGTCGGGTGATCGCAGCGGCAATGCGGCGCAGCCCGACCCGATGAAGACAGCCTTCGGCTACATCGGCGCCGACAGTTTTACGCGGCAGCGGCAGGATCAGGGGCAACGTCGCAGTGGCGGCGGCGGGCCCGCTGGCGGACAGCGTCGCGGCGGCCGTGGTCGCTGACTTTCACGATAAAATCCTCCCCTTCGCCCGTTGGGCGAATATCCATAATCAACAGCTCAGGAAGTACTCATGACTATCGAACGCACTCTGTCCATTATCAAACCCGATGCGGTTGCCAAAAACGTGATTGGTCAAATCTACGCGCGCTTTGAGGCTGCTGGTTTGAAAATTGTTGCAGCCAGGATGGTACGTCTGGCGCGCAGCGAAGCAGAGGCTTTTTACGCGGTTCACAAGGAACGTCCTTTTTTCAAGGATCTGGTTGAGTTCATGATCTCCGGTCCAGTGATGATCCAGGTGCTTGAAGGTGAAAACGCGGTACTCAAGAATCGCGACCTGATGGGCGCCACCGATCCCAAGAAGGCAGCACCCGGCACCATCCGTGCCAGTTTTGCCGACAGCATTGATGCCAATGCAGTGCATGGGTCCGATGCGCCTGAAACCGCCGCCGTGGAAGTCGGTTTCTTCTTCCCTGGCATGAACGTCTACTCCAAATAGACATGGCTCCCACGCTCCGCTGCGTTTTGCTGCCATCCGGGCCGGCCATTGCGCACACGGGGCGTCCCGGCGCCTTGCCGCTGCGATGACGGCCAACCTGCTCGATTTTGATCTCGAAGGTCTGACCGGGTTTTGCGAGCGGCTCGGTGAAAAGCGCTTCCGCGCGGTTCAGCTGTTTCGCTGGATTCATCAAAAGGGAGCGTCTGATTTTGACGCCATGAGCGATCTTGCGAAGTCCTTGCGAGAAAAGCTCAAAGGTTCGGCCCAGGTGAAGGCGTTGGCGGTCCTGTCGCAGCAAATCTCATCGGACGGCACCATCAAGTGGCTGTTTGACGTGGGCGGCGGTGACGCCGTGGAGGCGGTTTTCATTCCGGAAGACGATAGAGGCACACTGTGCATCTCCTCGCAGGCCGGCTGCGCCATGGGTTGCCGCTTCTGCTCACCGGGCATCAGGGTTTCAGCCGCAACCTCACGAGCGGAGAAATCATCGCCCAGCTCTGGTTTGCGGAGCGATTCTTGCGCCGGCATCTGCAGCGCGAGGAGCGTGTGATTTCCAATGTCGTCATGATGGGCATGGGCGAGCCGCTGCAGAACTACGCGGAATTGCTGCCGGCACTGCGAACTATGCTGGACGACCATGCTTATGGTTTGTCGCGACGCCGCGTTACTGTTTCCACCTCCGGCATCGTGCCGAAGATGGATTTGTTGTCGCAGGACTGTCCGGTGGCGCTGGCAGTCTCGCTGCATGCGCCGAACGACGCTCTGCGTGACAACCTGGTGCCGCTGAACAAGAAGTACCCACTGATTGAGTTGATGGCAGCCTGCGAGCGTTATCTGGAGTTTGCGCCGCGGGATTTCATCACTTTCGAATATTGCATGCTCGATGGGGTCAATGACCAGCCAGAACATGCGCGTCAATTGGTCGAACTCGTGCGCGGCTATGGCGGTGCACGCGCCTGGTGCAAGTTCAACCTGATTCCATTCAACCCGTTTGCGCAGTCAGGTTTGACCCGGTCATCGACGCAGCAAATCCTGGTCTTTGCACGGATTTTGAGTGATGCTGGTATTGTGACGACAATACGCAAGACGCGAGGGGATGATATCGATGCCGCCTGTGGGCAACTGGCGGGCGATGTGATGGATCGAACCCGTGTCGGCGAGAGAATCGCGCGACAGCGCACGATCATGCTCAAACCAGTGGCATTGCACAAACGGACAGTTCAGGAGACTTGAGGCATGTATAGAAACACGGGACAGGGCATGACGCTCAGGTACTGGCTGCTGGCAGCCGGTCTGATGCTGCTCGGGCTGGCCGGCGTTTCTGGCTGCGCGGCAAGATTTGATGGCCTGACGGCTACCGGCGGTGAAGCCGAAATGGTGACCGAGTCGGACGAGCCCGACGCACGCAAGCGCGCACGGATCCGGTTGGAACTGGCAGTGGGCTATTTTGAGAACGGGCAAACTGCCATTGCCCTGGATGAGCTCAAGCAGTCGATTGCTGCCGACTCCAACTACGCCGAAGCCTACAGCATGCGTGGTCTCATTTACATGCGGCTCAACGACTTCCGGCTCTCCGAAGAAAGCTTCAAGCGGGCCTTGACCCTTAACCCGCGAGATTCAAACATCATGCACAACCTGGGCTGGCTCTATTGTCAGCAGACCCGGTACGCGCAGGCGCAGCAACTGTTTTCCCAGGCGCTGGCCAATCCTCAATACGGCGAGCGGGCCAAGACCTGGCGCGCGCAGGGCTTGTGCCAGGTCAGGGCCGGCCAACTGGCTGAAGGCGAACAAAGTCTTTTCAAGTCTTATGAGTTTGATGCCGGCAATCCGGTCACTGCCTACAACCTGGCCCTATTGCTTTTTCAGCGCGGTGACTTTGCCCGAGCGCAGTTTTATGTGCGGCGACTCAATAACAGCGAACTGGCCAATGCCGAGTCTCTGTGGCTTGGCGTCAAGGTTGAGCAGCGGATGGAAAATCGTGACGCCATGATGCAATTGGCTGCCCAGTTGATCAAACGTTTTCCAAAATCGCGCGAGGCCGAATCCTATCGGGGGGGAGCTTTCGATGAGTGAGCCTTTATTGATCGACTCCGAAACGACAGCGCCGAGTCCGCTCACAGCCGCGCCGATGACCAGCGGCGCGATGCTGCGGCAGGCGCGTGAGGCACTGGGCCTGCACATCGGTGCACTGGCGGTTTCTCTGAAGGTTCCTGTGAAAAAACTCGAAGCGCTGGAAGCCGACCGCTTTGACCTGTTACCTGATACCGTTTTCGTTCGTGCCCTGGCCTCCAGTATTTGCCGGGTACTGAAAATTGCGCCGGGCCCGATACTGGAAAAACTGCCGCATACGACGGCGCCGCAATTCAAGGATTCGGGTGCCGGCATGAATGTTCCATTTCGTTCGGCCGGTGGGGGTTCATGGCGCCAGTTTTGGGAGCAACTTTCCAAGCCCCTGGTGTTGGCGGTGATGGTACTGCTGACCGGCGCTTTGCTGCTGCTGTTCTTTCCATTGACACGGCAAGCCGAAGTTGCTGTTGATGCAAAATCGGCAGCGCTTGAGGGTGGTGCGCAGCCCCCGATCGTGGCGCCCGCGGTGGAAGTC